>Ga0315912_10000363_pt1 | contig 89738 bp, 67 predicted proteins | sample VfabasoilMG_FD_204469 | JGI IMG/M metagenome (GOLD analysis project Ga0315912, IMG submission 204469) | Garden soil microbial communities collected in Santa Monica, California, United States - V. faba soil | ecosystem: Environmental > Terrestrial > Soil > Garden | place: USA: California... | reverse complement strand
GATTCCCACGGTAGTAACGTTGCCCACAAGACTTCCCCTTTTCGATTGTTGGTTGCATGAACACACACTTCAATCTTGGCACTCGCGTGCCCCTTCGGGACGGGGAAGTCCCTTACATTCGTTAGGCGTCACGATGGACGTTCCGCCGCGCTACTCCACGTTCTGGCAGGCCTTCTGCCGAACACGCACGGTCGACCCCACCCCGCGCTTCCTCGAAGCGTTCCACTTCGACGACAACGAGCCCAGTGCCAATGAACTCGCCGCGCTGGTTGTCCAAGGCCGGAAACGGGCAACCGCCGACTTGGTGTGGGCGCGTGAGCGGGAGAACAAGCCTTTCCCAAGGCAAGGCGATCTGAGCATCGTCACCGACTTTTCCGGCAACGCCGTATGCGTCATTGAGACCAGCCGGGTCGACATCGTCCCATTCAACGCGGTTTCCACCGAGTTCGCAGCCACCGAGGGCGAAGGAGATGGCTCCCTTGAACACTGGCGACGCGTTCACGAGGCGTTTTTCGCTCGCGAGTGCCAACGCATCGGCCGGCAACCCGAGCACGACATGCCCGTCGTTTGCGAGCGCTTCGGCGTAGTCTTCAAGGACACAAAAGGCAGTGACGCCTAACACCTCGCTGGCGCGGACGAGTGAAAGACAAAGTGCGAAGCTCAGACAGCAGCGGACGCGCCGCTCAACTCAAACGTTAGACCACCAGGGGCACGCGTGACATTACCATCCAGCGCATTACGAATCGCGATTGTCGGGAAATCCATGCCGTTTGACCTGCGGATTATGAGAACCGATGTTGCGGATTTCCCGGACGGCACTGCTTCATATCAAGTGCTTTTGGACGGGCTAGATATCAAGGCGGAGCAAACGTTATCGATTGATCCATCGTTGCTCGATGCGTTTGCACGCGACATTCGTTTAATTCTTCTCGCTGCAGAAATTCAAACTCGTGAATTTCAGTCAAAGTTCTCTGACATGAAGCTCACGGTTCGTGGCAATAAGCACACATTCGAATACCTACTAGAAATGCGCAAAGGAGTGCAGTGGCAATTGCGGCTAGCTCGGCGTGCGTACTCGCATGAAATAGTACTCGACCCGTGAAAAAGTGCTCGCACAATGGTCGCGATCGGGGCCTAATCACTCACTGGAGCGGACGCGTGAAGGATAAAGTGTCAAGCCAATTAAGCAGCGATCCCGCCGCGCAGCTCAGCCGGTAATACCATCAGAGAAATGTCGTGCCAACCTTCGGCGTGTTCGCCGCAATCTTTGACGAGCACGGGCGCATCCTGTGCGTGCGCTTGAATTACGCGTCAAAGGGCTGGACCACTCCCGGCGGTCGCGTTGAACCGGGCGAATCGCCACTCGATGCGCTAGTGCGAGAAGTAGTGGAAGAAACCGGTCTTGAAGTGGAGCCTGGGGAGCTTTTGGGTGTCTACGCCAAACCACAACACGATGATGTAGTGCTGTCGCTTCGTGCGCGAATTACGGGCCGACGTGCGTGGCAGCCCAATGACGAAATCGCGGAGTTCGGTTACTTTGCGCTGGACGAACTCCCTGAGCCGATGAGTGTCGCGGCCCGAGCACGAATCGTCGATGCGCTTGAGGGGAGAACCGGGGTATTACGTGTCGTCTGTGTCGCTGGTGATGACATCCAACAAATCGCTGGAGCGGGCGCGTGAGAGATAATGGGCCAAGCTCAAACGTCGGCGTGCGGTCACTGTCGCGGGAATTCGGAGTTCAGGGATACAGCGATCCCACGTACGCCGCCAGCGCGATCATGTCCTCGAGCTCCAACTTCTCCACCGTGGGCCCCATCTGCGCCGCATTCGCCCCGGCCCGCGCGCCATTCTTGAACGCCAGCAACTGCCGCAGCAGGTAGGTAGGCGACCTTCCCGCAATCGGCGGAACCTTGTCCGTGCCCTTGAGATTGGCGAGATGGCAGACCGCGCAGATCTGCGTCTTGCCCTTGTCGCCCGTGGTGGCGAGCAGCTTGCCACGCGCCAATGAGCCCGGCGGCACATAGGCGGTGTACTGCATGCGGTCGTCGCGGTACTGGTGTCGCGTGATATCGGGCGCCACTTCCAGCAGCCGCTCGCTGAGATCCTCGCTGCCGCCAACCTCTTTGTAGACCCAGTCGGAAGGTTCGGCGCGCGGAATGTTGACTCCCTCGACCACCCACACGCGGCGACGCAGCTTCTGCTGCGAGAAGAACTTCGCGGTTTCGTCGATCTCGGCGTCGGTCATGGCGACCGCGACGTCGTGCATGCCGCGGCTGGGCAGATAGCCCTCCGGGCCGATGGGCGGCCGTTTGCCGCTGCGGAAGTCCAGCAACTGCTCCTTTATATAGGCCTCCGGAAGGGCGGCCAGCGCCGAGTTTTCCGGGCGGCCCTGGCCCGTCGGGGTATGGCAGTAGCCACAGGCGATGATCTTCGGCTTGCGTCCGTTGGCCACGATGGCGGGCAGGGGGCCGTGCGAGTCCGGCTGCCAATCAGGCGCATTGAATTTGTCGTTGATGCGGGCCAGCGTGTACTTCTGGCTGCTGTCGGGAATGCCGAGCAGTTCGACGTCGTCGAGCTTCACCGGTGTCTTCGGCGGGTTCCGGAATGCCAGCAGCTGTGCCTCGTCGATGGGGAACAGCCAGTCGGGGTAGGGAACCTTCGGTTCGGCAGCCGTTTTTGTGGCGGCCGGTTTGTCCGTGCTCTGGGCCGGCGCGGCCTGAGCGGCGAGCACTCCAAGGATGGCTGCCAGGGCGGCGAGTTGAGTTCGGCTCAAGATGATTCCCCCGAAAAGCACGGCCGAGCATACCGTAAAGTAGCGCACGCATGACCCGACTCACGCGCCGCGCGCTGCCCGTGGCCACCGTCGAACTGGCGCGATATCTCATCGGCAAGGTGCTGGTGCACGCATCGGCCGCGGGGCGCCTGGCGGGGCGCATCGTCGAGACCGAGGCCTACCCACCGGGTGATCCCACCGGCTACGCGCGACCCGGACTAACTACCAGCAACGCGCCACTGTTCGCGGCCCGGGGCCACGCTTATGTGCGCATGGTGTACGGCACCTGCCTCACGTTGAACCTGGCCTCGGAGCAGGAAGGCGTGGGCGCGGCCGTGCTGATCCGCGCCCTGCGGCCACTCGAAGGCCTGGAGCTCATGCGCCGGCAATGTCCAAAGGTTCGCGAGGCCGACCTGTTGCGCGGACCCGGACGACTCTGTGCCGCCCTGGGCATCGGGCGCGACCTCAGCGGCGAGGACCTGTGCGCCAGCGACAGGTTGTGGCTGGAGCGTGGCGGCAGATCGCCGGCAATCCAGGTGAGCACGCGCATCGGCCTGTCGCGCGACCAGCACCGCCGCCTGCGCTTTCTCGAGCGCGGCAGTGCTTTCGTCAGCGTTCGGCCATAATGCGCGCCATGTCGAAGTCGATGCTTGCCGTTCTGCTGCTGCTTTTCACGGGCCTTGCCCGCGCCCAGGGAGTGCCCACCGAGCAGGGGTTTCGCGACACGCTGGGTATCGGGCCAAAAGTGCGCCTGGACTATCGCGACCTGCGATGCCAGCCGGTGAAATTCGACGGCTTCGTCGAGGGCATGAAGGCGATCGGCGCGCATGCCGAAGTGGATCGGGCGCAGGACGGTTCCGCCGTCACCATGACGGTGCGGATCCGCGGACAGGCACGTTGCGCTTCGCCGTATCCGCCCATCGTCGTGATGCCGCCGTTCGATCTGAAGGATCTCGACGGCAAGCGGGTGACCTCGGCCAGCCTGCGCGGCAAGACCACCATGATCAGCTTCTTCTTCTCGACCTGCGTGCCCTGCGTGCTCGAAGTCGAGCCGCTGAACCGATTCGCCGCGGCGCGCCCGCAGATGAATTTTCTGGCGGTGACTTTCGATGAGCCCGAGCAGGCGCGCGCATTCGTGAAGCGCTTCGGAATGCGCTGGCGCGTGGTCGCGGATGCCCAGGATTTCATCGAGCGCATGCGGGTCAAGCAATATCCCATGATCGCGCTGTTCGATGCCGACGGCCGCCTGCTGGGCACACGCGTAGGTGGCGTGAACGACGAACTGGCGGCGGCCAACGTCGAGCCGCAGCTGAAGCGGTGGATGGAGAGCCTGCTCCGGAAATAAGTCCGGGCTGTCAACCGCGGGCACCGGGCCGCGTTGCAGGGGTAAGCCCATGACTGCGACGCAAAACAGCCTGTCCGCGGCCATCGCCGCGAATCGCTTCGGACTCGGTGCCAGGCCCGGCGAGCTCGACGTCATCGGGAAAGATCCGCAGGGCTGGCTGGCGAAACAGATCAAGGGCCGCCCACCGGAACTCACCGATGCCGCGCTCCAGCCCGCGTCGCGGACCCTGCAACAGGTGCTCGAGCTGCGGCGCGATCTGGCGGAAAGCCGCCGCGACCGCAAGCAGGGCGTGGGCGACGAAAAGGCGGTGGCTGCGGCGCTCAAACTGCGAGACATCTACGCGCCGGTCTACCTCGACGAAACCTACGCGCGCTTTTCGCACGCCATCACCACGGACCGACCCTTTCTCGAAAGGATCACGCAGTTCTGGAGCAATCACTTCGCCGTCTCGGTGGACAAGATCGCCGTGCTCGGACTCGCGGGTGCGATGGAACGGGAGGCGGTACGCCCGCATGTCACCGGCCGGTTTTCGGATCTGCTGATCGCCGTGGAGCAGCACCCGGCGATGATCCTGTATCTCGACAACCAGACCTCGATGGGTCCCAACTCGCGTGCGGCCGGTTTTCTCGCCCGCCGTGGCAATGGTGAACGCAAGACCGGCATCAACGAAAACCTCGCGCGCGAAATCCTCGAGCTGCACACGCTGGGCGTGGACGGCGGCTACACGCAGGCGGACGTCACCACCTTCGCGCAGGCCATCAGTGGCTGGTCCATCGGAGGTGAGTCCCAGGGCCGGCGCCTCGCGCGGCTGGGCGTCGATGGCGGCAAGCCGGGTGAGTTCCACTTCCGCAAGGAATTCCACGAGCCGGGCGCGAAGAAGTTGTTAGGAAAGTCGTATCGCGATGGGGGCCTGGGTCAGGGTGTCGAGATTCTCCAGGACCTGGCGCTGCGGCCCGAGACCGCGCGGCACCTGTGCCTGAAGCTGGCCCGACATTTCGTCGCCGACGATCCGCCACCGGCACTCGTGGAAAGACTCACCCGCGTGTGGCTCGACAGTCATGGGGCACTCTCAAAGGTGTACGAGGCGCTGGTCGATTCGCCCGAGGCCTGGGCCGTGCCTCACCTGAAGTTCAAGACTCCCGCGGACTATTTGTACTCCGCGAATCGGGCGTTGAACCTGCCATTGCCCGACAAGCGTCGCGCGCTGAAGCCCTTTGAGACGCTGGGCCAACGCAGCCTGATGCCAGGCTCACCCGCCGGTTGGCCCGACACCAGCGCGGACTGGGATGGCTCTTCGGCACTGCTCAAACGCATTGCCTGGGCCGATGACGTGGGCCAACGCATGGGCGACGCACGCAACGCGCGCGAACTCGCACCGCGCATCCTGGGCGACACGTTGACTGACGACACCGCCCGGGCCATCGCGCGCGCCGAAAGCGCTTCGCAGGCGTTGACGCTGCTGCTGGCCTCGCCCGAGTTCATGCGGAGATAGCCTCATGAAAACTTCGCTGTCACGCCGCCGTTTCCTGGAAGCCGCATTGTTCACCGGCGCCACCAGCGTGGTGAGTTCACGTCTGGCCTTGGCGAACGCGGCCACGGACGCGCGTTTCGTGTTCGTCTTGCTGCGGGGCGCATTGGATGGCCTCTCGGCCGTACCGCCGGTGGGCGATCCCGGCTACGCGGCACTGCGCGGGCAAATCGCGCTCGCAAAAAGTGGTGCCGACTCCGCGTTGCCGATCGATGGCACGTTCGGGCTGCATCCGGCGCTGGGCTTCCTGCATTCCAGCTACCAGGCGAAGCAACTGGCCGTGATCCACGCGGTTGCCACGCCCTATCGCGAGCGCTCGCACTTCGACGGGCAGAACGTCCTCGAGAGTGGCGCGGCGCGACCGCACGACGGCAACAGTGGCTGGCTCAACCGCGCCATCGCCACGCTGCCGGCGCGGGCTGGCGAGGGCGGAGTAGCGCTGGGCGCCAATATTCCACTGGCGATGCGCGGCCCCGCGGAGGTGGCCTCCTGGTCGCCGACGGAAATCGCATCGCTCGATGAGGAAACGCTGGCACGACTCACCGATCTCTACGCGCAGGATCCCTTGCTGTCGAAGCGGCTCGCGGAAGGCCTGGAAAGCGATGCCATCGCGACCGATTCCGCATCGGGCGTGGCGGGCCGCGCCGCCGGCCTGCGCCGCGATTTCGCCGCGCGTTATACCGCCACGGCGCGCGCGGCGGCAGGTTTCCTGCGTCGGGACGACGGACCGCGCGTGGCCATGTTCGACACCACGGGTTGGGACACGCACGCCAATGAGGGCGGTGTCCAGGGTCAGCTGGCGCTGCGCCTGCGCGGACTCGACGCCTCGATGGCGGCGCTCAAGAAATCCCTGGGTCCGGTGTGGAGCCGCACCGTGGTGATGATTGCCACCGAGTTTGGCCGCACCGCGGCAGTCAATGGCACGCGCGGCACGGACCATGGCACCGGCGCGGCCGCGTTCTTGTTAGGCGGTGCCGTCGCGGGCGGCCGCGTGATCGCGGACTGGCCCGGCCTGGCCCGTGCCAGCCTTTACGAGGGCCGCGACCTGAAACCGACGCTCGACCTGCGCGCCGTCCTGAAGGGCGTGATGCAGGATCACCTCGCGGTGCCGGGCCGCATGCTCGACTCCCGGGTTTTCCCCGAGAGTGGGGCCGTGCGTCCGCTCCAGGGCCTCGTCCGTTCTTAGTTAGTCGGCGCGCCACGCTGTGGCGCAGCAATACGGGTCGTGGACCTTAGGTCCGATGCACCACGCTCGCGGCTTCGCGGATCATGCCCGTCGAACTCTCGCGGAGCGAAATCGTGCAAGGACCTGCTCGCGGCACGTCCCCGTCGGGGACGGCTGCTCCTCGACCAAAGACCTGGCGCTCGCTGACCCTGGCGGTACTCATCGTTGGAGTGGCCATGGCCGCGGGATATCTCGCCGGGCCATGGCTGGCATCGGACGCGACTGACAACCCACCCGTACGCGTCGTCGAAGGCGATGGCGTCAACGCGCCGCGCGGCATGGTGTGGATTCCCGACGGCGAATTCCTCATGGGCAGCGAACACGAGCTCGCCCGGCCCAACGAACGTCCCGCGCACCGCGTGCATGTCACCGGCTTCTGGATGGATCGCACGCACGTCACCAACGCGCAGTTCGCCGCCTTCGTGCAGGCCACTGGGTATGTGACCACGGCGGAGCGCAAACCCGATTGGGAAACCCTCCGTGTCCAGGTGCCCGAAGGCACACCGAAGCCGCCGGACTCGCAAATGATCGCGGGCGGCATGGTGTTCGTTGGCACGGAGGGCGAAGTGCCGCTCAACGACTGGTCGCAGTGGTGGCGCTATGTTCCGGGCGCCGACTGGCGTCATCCGCAGGGACCCGGCAGCGACATCGAGGGCAAGGATGACCATCCCGTCGTGCAGGTGTCATACGAAGATGCGCGCGCCTACGCGAAGTGGGCTGGCAAACGACTGCCCACCGAGGCCGAGTGGGAATACGCCGCGCGCGGTGGCCTCGAGCAGGCGACCTATGCCTGGGGCGACGAGTTCCTGGTGAATGGCGAGAGGATGACCAACACCTGGGATACCAAGGCCCGTCCGTTCCCGGTAGTTAGCGCGAAGGCCGGGGGAGCGGCCGGAACCTCGCGCGTGAAGACGTTCCCGGCGAATGGTTATGGCCTCTACGACATGACCGGCAATGCCTGGCAATGGGTGTCCGACTGGTATCGCATTGACTATTTCCAGCAGCAGGCGGGCCTTCTGAAAACGGCGGGCGAGGTCATCGACAATCCCGCCGGACCCGCCGACAGCTACGACACGGAAGACCGCTTCGCGCCGGCCCATGCGCCGAAGCGCGTCACGCGCGGTGGCTCGTTCCTTTGCAATGTCGACTATTGCCTGAGTTACCGGCCCAGCGCGCGGCGCGGCAACGATCCGTACAACCCGATGTCGCACATCGGGTTCCGCCTCGTCATGGACGAATCCAACGCGAAAGGAGCGCCACATGCGCAGGCCGTCGTCGCACGTTAGGGCGGCCAGGTGGACGGCCATCGTCGCCGCGGGCTGGCTGGCGTCCGTGGCCTCGGCGCAGGCTCCGCTTGCTTCCTGGAACGAAGGGCCGGCAAAGGCGGCCATCGTCGAGTTCGTGAAGGCCGTGACCGACGAGAAGAGCAAGGATTTCGTCGCCACCGCCGACCGAATCGCGGTGTTCGACAACGATGGCACGCTGTGGGCCGAGCAGCCGCTGTATTTCCAGGCGCTGTTCATGCTCGACCAGGTGAAGGCCGCCGCACCGAAGCATCCGGAGTGGAAGAACAATCCCGCCTTCCAGGCGCTGGTGGCGCAGGACAAGGCCGCGCTCGAGAAGTTGGGCATGAAGCCGGTCCTGGAACTCCTGGTCACCGCCAACAGCGGCATGACCGTCGCGGACTACGACAAAACCATCCGCGACTGGCTGGCGACTTCGAAGCATCCGAAGTTCAAGCGTCCGTATACGGACCTCACCTACAAGCCCATGCAGGAGCTGCTTTCTTTTCTGCGCGCCAATGGTTTCCGCACTTTCATCGTGTCCGGCGGCTCGGTGGAGTTCATGCGGCCCTGGGCCGAGAAGGCCTACGGCATTCCACCCGAGCAGGTCGTCGGCAGCCAGCAGGAAGTGAAGTTCGACATGAAGGACGGCAAGCCCGTGCTCACGCGCGAGCCGAAGATCGCTTTCGTCGACGATGGTCCGGGAAAACCCGTGGGTATCTATCGCCACATCGGCAAACGTCCGATCGCCGCCTTCGGAAATTCCGATGGTGACCTGCAGATGCTGCAGGTCACGGCGGCCGGCGAGGGAAGGCGCCTCGCGCTCATCGTTCATCACGACGATCCCGTTCGCGAGTACGCCTACGACCGCACCTCGCACATCGGAAAGCTCGACAAGGCCTGGGATGAGGCCGTGGCGAAGCACTGGATCGTGGTCAGCATGAAATCGGATTGGAACAGGGTTTTCGGGTTCGAGAAGTAAGGAGAAGCAAATGAACCGCAAGTGTCTCGCGCTGCTCGCAGCGCTCACGTTCGCCTGCGTGGCGCAGGCGCAGAACAAGCAACCGAACATCGTGGTGTTCTGGGGCGACGACATCGGGCAGTCCAACATCAGTGCCTATTCGCACGGCGTGATGGGCTACAAGACGCCCAACATCGACCGCATCGCCAAGGAAGGCATGATGTTCACCGACTACTACGCCGAGCAGAGCTGCACGGCCGGACGCGCATCGTTCCTCACCGGGCAGTCTGGCTTGCGCACCGGCCTCACCAAGGTCGGCCTGCCGGGCGCGACGCTGGGCCTGCGCAAGGAGGATCCGACCATCGCCGAGGTCCTCAAGACACAGGGCTATGCCACTGGCCAGTTCGGCAAGAATCACCTCGGGGACCGCAACGAGTTCCTGCCGACGGTGCACGGCTTCGACGAGTTCTACGGCAACCTCTATCACCTCAACGCCGAAGAGGAACCGGAGCACGTCGACTATCCGAAGGATCCGAAATTCAAGCAGATGTTCGGCCCACGCGGTGTCCTCGACTGCAAGGCGAGTGGTACTGACGACGGCACCAACGACCCGCGCTTCGGCAGGGTGGGCAAGCAGGTCTGCAAGGACACGGGACCTCTGACGCGTAAACGCATGGAAACCGTCGACGATGACGTTACGGCTCGGGCGGTGGATTTCATCCAGCGGCAGAAGGCGGCCGGTAAACCCTTCTTCGTATGGATCAATACAACCCACATGCATGCGTTCACGCACACCAAGCCCGAGAGTCTTGGGCAGGCGGGCAAGGATCAGAGCTACTACCACGATGCCATGGTCGACCATGACAAGAACGTGGGCACGGTGCTCAAGGCGCTGGACGATCTGGGCATCGCCAACGACACGGTGTTTTTCTACAGCACCGACAATGGTCCGCACATGAACACCTGGCCGGATGCCGGCATGACGCCGTTCCGCAGCGAGAAAAACACCAACTGGGAAGGCGCGTACCGCGTACCGGCGATTGTCCGCTGGCCGGGCAAGATCAAGCCCGGTACGGTCTCCAATGAACTCGTCGCGCACCATGACTGGTTGCCCACCTTCGCCGCCATCGCTGGCGACGCGGACGTGACCAGCAAGTACGCGAAGGGCGTGAAGGGTGCGGGTCTCACGTACAAGGTGCATTTCGACGGTTTCAACCTGGTGCCCTATCTCACCGGCCAGGTGGACAAGAGCCCGCGCGAGGCCTTCATCTACGTCAACGACGACCAGCAAGTGACTGCGTTGCGTTACGAGAACTGGAAACTGGTCTTCCTGGAGCAGCGCGCGCCTGGAACGTTACGCATCTGGGCTGAGCCCTTCACCCACCTGCGCGTGCCCTTGATGTTCAACCTGCGCACCGATCCCTACGAGCGCGCGCAAATTACTTCGAATACCTACTACAACTGGCTATTCGAGCGCGCCTACCTGGTAACTCCGGCGCAGGCGTACGTGCGCAATTTCCTGGAGTCGTTCAAGGAGTACCCACAACGGCAGAAAGCTGCCAGCTTCAACCTCGATGACGTCGTCAAGCAGCTGGAAAAACCCAGCGGTGGCTGACGTGATTCGATGGGCGATCATGGTGACCTGGATCCTGGCCGGCGCTGCCGCGTTCGCGCAGCAGCCCGGCCAGTCGGTACCGGTCACCGTGGACAACTTCATCCGCGCCGAGACGGACATGTACTTCGGAAATGCCATCAAGGACGCGGGTGGCATCGGCAAGTTCGTGCATCGCCGCGAGGTCATGTCCGTCGATCACCAGACCGTGATCCGCAGCAATCGCGACACGCTTTATTCCTCGGCGGTGTTCGACCTGGAAGCGGGCCCCGTGACCGTGACGCTGCCGGAAGCCGGCACGCGCTTCCGTTCGCTGATGGTGGTCAACCAGGATCACTACATCGTCGGTGATGTGCACTACAAGGCGGGCACGTATATCTATGACGAGGCGACTGTCGGGACTCGCTACGTGCTGATCGCGCTGCGCACTTTTCTGGACCCCAACAACCCGAAGGACGTGGCCGAAGTTCACAAACTCCAGGATGCGGTCAAGTCCAGCCAGAAGGGCAGTGGAAAGTTCGAGGTGCCGAGTTGGGACCCGGTCAGCCAGGCGAAAGTGCGTGATGCCTTGCTGGTGTTGAGCAGCACCAAGGGTGGCTTCGGTGGCGCCTTCGGCAACAAGGGCAAGGTGGATCCTGTCTACCACCTGATGGGAACCGCGGCGGGTTGGGGTGGCAACCCGGACAAGGACGCGAGCTACGTCGGCGCCAATCCCGAGAAGAACGACGGCAAGACGGTGCATCGGCTCACCGTCAAGGACGTGCCGGTCGATGGCTTCTGGTCCATCAGCGTCTACGATGCCAAGGGCTACTTCGTGAAGAACGCGCTCAACGCGTATTCGCTGAACGACGTCACCGCGAAGAAGGGCAAGGATGGCTCGTACACCATCCAGTTCGGTGGCTGTGATGGCAAGGTGACCAACTGCCTGCCCATCGTCGCGGGATGGAACTACACCGTGCGGCTTTACCGTCCTCGGACGGAGATCCTCAACGGCATCTGGACTTTCCCGAAGGCGACACCAGTGAGCTGAGGGATGCGGCGATCGCTGGCGGCCCTGCTGGCCGGACGCTGCGAGCTACGCGGGCTGCGGTGCAGCCCGGAGTTTCGCCTCGCGGATCGGCAAGTTGATGAATGCCGCCGCGAGCGCCAGCGCGATGTCCGCGTACCACATCCAGTTGTAGTCACCGTACTTCACCAGCGCGATGCCGCCGAGCCAGGCGCCGAAGAATGCGCCCACCTGGTGGGTCAGCGTCGCGAGGCCAAACAGCGTGGCGAGATAACGCACGCCGAACAGTTTGCCGATGAGTCCCGCGGTGGGCGGAACCGTGGCCAGCCAGGTGAAACCCAACGCGGCCGAAAACACATAGAAGGTGAGAGGAGTCTTGGGCGCCACCAGGTAGAGGCCGATGACCACGGCCCGCGAGAGGTAGTTGAAGAACAGCAGGTACTTCATGCGGAAGATGCCGCCCGCCCATCCCGTCCACAGGCTGCCGGCCACGTTGGCGAGACCGATGATGGAGATGGAACTGGCCGCGACGGCTGCCGGAAGACTGCAGAGCTTTACCTCGCCCGGCAGGTGCGTCACCAGGAAGGCGATGTGGAATCCGCAGGTGAAGAAGCCCGCGTGCAGGCACCAGTAACTCTTGTCGCGCGCCGCGATGCGCAATTGCTCGCGCAGCGTGAGCGCGGAGGAGGCCGCTACCTGGGCTTGCGTTTCGGTATTGCGCGTCAGCGTGCGAGCCAGCGGAATGGTGGCCAGCGCCGCGAGCGCCATGCCCCACATGGCGCCCATCCAGGTCAGCGTCGAGATCAGCAGCTGGTTCAGCGGCGCGAACACGAACTGGCCCAGGCTTCCGCCGGCGTTCACGAAGCCCGAGGCGACCGAGCGCTTTTCGGCCGGCACGCGCTGCGCCACCACGCCGATGAGCACGCCGAAGCTGCCGGCACCGGCGCCCGCCGCGGTCAGCACGCCGATGGTGGCGATGAGCGCGAATTCGCTGGTGGCAAATGGCGTCAGCGCCGAACCCGCGGCCATCATCAAGGCGCCGGCGAGCAAGGTGCGCCAGGGGCCGTAGCGGTCCGCCAGGGCGCCAAAGGTGGGCTGCGCGAGGCCCCACATGAGCTGACCCACCGCCATGGCGAAACTCATGGCCGCATAACCCACGTGCGTGCTGTCGATGATGGGCGCGATGAAGAGACCCAGCGACTGCCGCATGCCCATGGTGATCATGAGAATGGCGGCGGCCATGGCCATCACGAGCATGGCGCGGCGATCCAGACCGACGGTTGTTTGCGAGGGGGTCGCGTTCACGAGGGGATCATCGACGACGCGGATCGCAGCCGCCAGTACAGTCGCCCGCTTCGCGGGGAGACAGTTGGCGCGCGCGCAACTGCGTGAGCGAGCAGGCGGCCATCTCCATCTGGGCCGCTTCGGCCAGCGCTGCCGCGCCGGCGGGATTCAGCTCCAGTGAATTGCCCGTGCGCCGGAACAGCGAGTGACCGATGGTGTTCTCGAAGCTCGCGAGCCGGCGCTCGACCAGCTCGGGAGCGACGTCCAGTGCGCGCGCCGCGGCCGCGACGGTGCGATGGTGGGCGAGGGTGACGAAGAACCGGATGTCTTCCCAGTCGAGGGCCAGGCCACGCGGGGCTTGTTTCATGAGTACCTCCGGGGATGCATTTGACGCGTCGCGCCACGCCCGTGCATTCGCGTTTTCTTGCGCACCGTTAAGCAGAACCAATGGGGAAACCCCGGGGTCGGCGCGTTTCCCCAGCTGATTCATGAACCTGCGATCGCGCGCCGCTTCCCGGTGCGGCGCCGGCGGCGTGTAGGAATCCATAACCTGGCAATATTTGCCTTGACAAATATTGCAGCGACACGGAAAGCTACCCACCTCCCGTAAACCCGACCCCGAGATTCCATGCCTGCCGCCGCCCGCAAGATCGCCGACGTCGTACCGCTGCCGGAGAACGACCCGCATCGCATGATCTGCCGCCAGCTGAAGCTGGTGACCAGCTCCCTGGTGCGGCGGGTCGACCGCCACATGCAGCCCCTCGAGCTCACGGGCCTGCAGTGGGAGCCCATCCTCATGTTGTGGCTGGGACGCGCGGACACCGTCGCGGGCCTGGCGCGCATGATCCAGATGGGCGATGCCTCCATGTCGCGCATGCTCGACCGGCTGGAAGAAAAAGACCTGGTGCGCCGCGAGCGCAGCGCCGACGACCGGCGCGTGGTCAACCTGCACCTCACGGCCAAGGGCCGCAAGGTGGCCAACCGTATCTGGCCCATCGTCGTCGAGGGCATGCACGTGCATCTCGACGGCTTCAAGAAGGACGAACTGGCGCAGTTCAACGATTTTCTGGCCCGCATGCTGGCCAACGGAGCGCGCGATGCCGGCGAAAAATAATCTCTTTCCCGGCCTCGCTGCCGCGCTGCTGCTGGCTGCCTGCGGCGCCGACAACCAGGGTCCGCCGCCGCCGCCGGAAGTGAGCGTGGTCACGCTGCGTCCGCGCGCCGTCGAGATTACCGACCAGTTGCCGGGTCGCACCACCGCCTTCAAGGTGGCCGAGGTGCGCCCGCAGGTCACTGGCATCGTGCAGAAGCGGCTGTTCTCCGAGGGCACGGAGGTGAAGGCGGGTGACCAGCTGTTCCAGATCGACTCGGGCAGCTACCGCGCCGCGTTGTCTTCCGCGCAGGCCGCCTTGAGCCGCGCCGAGGCCCAGGCGGTCACCGCCAAACTACTGGCCGAGCGTTATGAACCGCTGATCGCCGCCAACGCGGTGTCGAAGCAGGAGAACGACGAGGCCATCGCGGCCCGCGCCCGCGCCGACGCGGACGTGGCGTCGGCCCGTGCCGCCGTGGACGCGGCGCGCATCAACGTGGTCTACACGCAGGTGCTGTCGCCCATCAACGGGCGCATCGGCCGCACGCTGGTCACCGAAGGCGCGCTGGTCACGAGCGGGCAGCAGGCGCCGCTCGCCACCATCCAGCAGCTCGATCCCATCTACGTGGACATCGCCCAGTCGAGCACCGAGATGCTGCGGCTGCAGCGCCAGCTCAGCAATGGCGAACTCGTGAAGGATGCCAACAACCAGGCCGAGGTCAGCCTCACGCTGGAAGACGGCAGCGTCTACCCGGAACGCGGCCGCCTCAAGGTGTCCGAGGCTTCCGTGGACCCCAGCACCGGTTCGGTGGTGCTGCGCGCGGTGTTTCCGAACCCGCGGCGCGAGTTGCTGCCCGGCATGTTCGTGCGTGCCCAGCTGGCGCAGGGAACGCGTTCCGCCGCGCTCATGGTTCCGCAACGCGGCGTCTCGCACAATCCGCGCGGCGAGGCGACGGTGCTCATCGTCGATCCCGAAGAGAAAGTGGCCGAGCGGGTCGTGACGGCGGATCGCGCCATCAACGGCGAATGGCTGATCACGGCGGGCCTGGCGGCCGGCGATCGCGTCATCGTTGACGGCCTGCAAAAGGCCAAGCCCGGTTCACCCGTGAAGGCGGTGCCGGCGGCCGAGGAACTCGCCGCCCGCGAGAAAGACGGTGCCGCCCTGCATGCCACCACCGATCGCGAAGTGGCCAAGCGCTAGGGTCCGCGAATGCTGTCTCGCTTCTTCATCGACCGGCCGATCTTCGCGTGGGTGATCGCCATCATCACCATGATCACCGGTGCGCTGGCCGTGGTGACACTGCCGGTGCGCCAGTATCCGGCCATCGCGCCGCCGCAGATCGGCATCAGCGTCAACTACCCGGGAGCGTCCGCGCAGACCGTGCAGGACACGGTGATCCAGGTCATCGAGCAGCAGCTCAATGGCATCGACAACCTCGACTACATCAATGCCGAGGCCAATGCCGACGGCACCGCGCAGATCACGCTCACCTTTTCGCAGGGCACGGTGCCCGACACCGCACAGGTGCAGGTGCAGAACAAGCTGCAGCTGGCCATGCCGCTGCTGCCGCAGGAGGTCCAGCAGGCCGGCGTTCGCGTCAACAAACCGGCGCGCAACTTCCTCGTGGTGATGGGCTTCATCTCCAACGACAACAGCATGAGCAACGAAGACCTCACGGACTACGTTGCCACCAATCTTCTCGATCCCCTCAACCGCACCAAGGGCGTGGGCGATGTGCAGATCTTCGGATCGCAGTACGCCATGCGTATCTGGGTGGACCCGGCGCGCCTCAACAACTATGGCCTGACGACGGGTGACGTGGTCGCGGCCATCCGCGCGCAGAACGTGCAGGTGTCGGTGGGTTCGATCGGCGGTCTGCCGGCGTCGCCGGGCCAGGCCATCAACGCCAGCATCATCGGCCCCACGCGCATGTCCACGCCGGACCAGTTCCGCAACATCCTGCTGCGCGTGAACTCCGACGGTTCGCAGGTGCGCATCGGGGACGTCGCGCGCGTCGCGCTCAACTCCGAAAGCTACATCCGCGACACCAAGTACAACGGCAAGCCGGCGGCCGGCGTGGCCATCCGCCTCGCGGCGGGGCAGAACGCGCTCGACACGGTGAAAGGTATCCACGAGACGCTGAGCCGGCTCGAGCCCTTCTTTCCGCGCGGCTTCGAGATCGTCTATCCACTGGATACGACGCCCTTCGTGCGCACCTCCATCGTCGAGGTGGTGAAGACGCTGTTCGAAGCGGTGATACTCGTCTTCCTGGTGATGTACCTGTTCCTGCAGAACGCGCGAGCTACTCTCATCCCGACGATCGCGGTGCCTGTGGTCTTGCTGGGAACCTTCGGCATCCTCGCGGCCTTCGGTTTCTCCATCAACACGCTGACCATGTTCGGCATGGCGCTGTCCATCGGCCTGCTGGTCGACGATGCCATCGTGGTGGTGGAGAACGTGGAGCGCGTGATGGCGGAGGAGGGGCTGTCGCCCCGCGAAGCCACGCGCAAGTCCATGGACCAGATCACCGGCGCGCTGGTGGCCATCGCGCTGGTGCTGGCCGCGGTGTTCGTGCCCATGGCCTTCTTCGGCGGCTCCATCGGCGTCATCTACCGGCAGTTCTCCATCACGCTGGTGTCGGCCATGGGCCTGTCGGTGCTGGTGGCCTTGATTCTCACGCCGGCGCTGTGCGCCACCATCCTGAAGCCGCTGCCGCCATCCGGCCACGTGGAACACAAGGGCTTCTTCAAGTGGTTCAACAACTGGTTCGACCGCGGTCGCGAGAAACACTCGCGCGGTCTCGAAGTCATGCTGGCGCGATCGGGTCGCTCGATGCTGGCCTTCTTGGGCATCGTGGCGGCCATGGCTTTCCTGCTCACGCGCATCCCGAGTTCCTTCCTGCCCAACGAAGACACGGGATTCATGTACGGACAGGTGCAGACCCCGCCGGGTGCTTCCAAGGAACGCACCTGGGCGGCGCTCGACAAGGCGGCGAACTACATGCTCAACGAAGAGAAGGACTCGGTCGAGGGCGTGCTCACCGTCAATGGCTTCAACTTCGCGGGCACGGGACAGAACTCCGGCCTGCTGTTCATCAAGCTCAAGGACTGGGACGAGCGCACCAAGGATTCGCAGTCGGTGCAGGCCATCCTGGCGCGCACCAACAAGTTCTTCGGCTCGATCAAGGAAGCCAACATCATCGCCGTGCCACCGCCGGCGGTGCTGGAGCTCGGCAATACCGCCGGCTTCGACATGATGCTGCAGAACCGTGGCGGACTGCCGCGAGATGTGTTCCTGGCGGCACGCAACCAGCTGCTGGGTGAGGCCGCGAAAGATCCACGCCTCGCGGGCGTGCGTCCGAATGGAGTGGAAGACGCGCCGCAGTTCAAGCTGGACATCGACCGCGAGAAAGCCAGCGCGCTGGGCGTGTCCATCGCCGACATCAACCAGACGCTGCAGACCGGCTGGGCGTCCACCTACGTCAACGACTTCCTCGATCGCGGCCGTGTGAAGCGCGTGTACGTGCAGGGTGATCCCGATTCGCGCATGCAGCCCGAAGACCTCAATCGCTGGTACGTGCGCAATCGCGACGGTGGCATGGTGCCGTTCTCGGCCTTCGGCCACGGCGAGTGGACCTACGGCCCGCAGAAGCTGGTGCGCTTCAACGGCGTGCCGGCCTTCCAGATCCAGGGTGCGCCCGCGCCCGGACACAGCTCCGGCGAAGCCATGGCCGCCATGGAAGAAATCGTCGCCAAACTACCGGCGGGCGTGGGCCTGGAGTGGAACGGTCTCTCCTACGAAGAGAAGAAGTCCGGCTCGCAGGCGCCGTTGTTATACGCGTTGTCGCTTGCCATCGTATTCCTGTGCCTGGCGGCGTTGTATGAAAGCTGGTCGATTCCGTTGACCGTGTTGCTGGTGGTGCCGCTGGGCGTGCTTGGCGCGGCCCTGGCCACGCTCGGACGTGGACTCACCAATGACGCGTACTTCCAGGTGGGCCTGCTGGTCACCATCGGTCTCGCGGCCAAGAACGCCATCCTCATCGTGGAGTTCGCCAAGGAAAACTTCGATCGCGGCACGGACCTGGTCGAGTCCGTGATGCATGCGGCGAAGCAGCGACTGCGGCCCATTCTCATGACGTCGCTGGCTTTCATGTCCGGCGTGTTGCCGCTGGCGATTTCCAGCGGCGCCGGCTCGGGTGCGCAGCACGCGGTGGGCACGGGAGTGATCGGTGGCATGCTGACCTCGACCTTCCTCGCGGTGTTCTTCGTGCCGGTGTTCTTCGTGGTGGTGCTGGGTTACTTCCACGTGAATCGCACCACCATGAAGGTGGATCAGGCCACGGCTGACGAGCCGTACGCGAGCACGACATGAAGTCGCTGCGCGCATGGAGCTTGATGGCGGTGTCCGCGGTGCTGAGCGCCTGCACGCTGGCGCCACGTTACGAGCAGCCGGCGTCGCCGGCGCCCGCAGCCTACGAGAACCTCGAGCCGGTGGCGGCGGCCGTGCCGGCGTCCGAGATCGGCTGGAAGGAATTTTTCCCCGACGCCGAGTTACGCGATCTCCTTGGCCGCGCGCTCGTCAACAATCGCGACCTGCGCATTGCCACGCTGAACGTGGAAGCGGCGCGCGCGCAGTACCGCATCCAGCGCGCCGACCTCGTGCCGTCCATCAATGCCACGGGTGTCGCCAACAACCAGCGGACGCCCGCGTCGCTGAGCCAGACCGGCGAAAGCGAACTCACGCGCGTCTACTCGGCCGGCGCCACCATGCCGGCCTTCGAGCTGGACCTGTTCGGGCGCGTGCGCAGCCTGCGCAACGCCGCGCTGGAGCAATACTTCGCCGTCGAAGAAAACCGCACGGCGGCGCAGCTCACGCTGGTGTCCGAAGTCGCCACCGCCTGGCTCACACTGATCGCCGACCGCGAACTGCTGCGGCTGGCCACCGAAACGCGCGACAGCCAGAAGCAGTCGTATGACCTCACGAAGCTGCGCTTCGACCAGGGCGTGTCCGGGGAAATCGAGCTGCGTCGCTCCGAGAGCTCCTGGCGTGAGGCCGAAGTCGACATCGCCCAGCAGACCCGGCGCGTGGCGCAGGATCGCAATGCGCTGGCCTTGCTGGTCGGCGAGCCGCTGCCGCCCGAGACCGGCGCCAGCGCGCAGGCTATCGATGCGCAGACCTTCGCGAAGGAATTGCCGGCGGGATTGCCGGCCGAGCTGCTGGCGCGCCGTCCGGACCTGCGCTCGGCCGAACATGCGCTGCGCGCCGCGAACGCCAACATTGGCGCGGCGCGCGCGGCGTTCTTCCCCAGCATCGAGCTCACGGGTTTCTACGGCAACGCAAGCGACGATCTCTCGGCGCTGTTCCAGGCCGGACACACCAGCTGGAGCTTTGTGCCCACCATCCGCCTGCCCATTTTCTCGGGTGGCGCGAATATCGCGGGGCTCGACCTTGCCAACGCACGCAAGCGCATCGAGATCGCGCGCTACGAGCAATCGATCCAGATCGCCTTCCGCGAAGTGGCCGACGCGCTGGTGGGCCGCACCACGCTCGAAGACCAGCTGCGCGCGCAGGAGGCGCTGACACGCGCCGCCGAAGCCAGCTACCGGCTGGCCGACATGCGTTATCGCGGCGGCGTGGACAGTTACCTGGGTTCACTGATCGCGCAGCGCGACATGTACGACGCGCAGCGCGCGTTGATCGTCACGCGTCTCGCGGGGTCGATCAATCTCATCCAGCTCTATCAGGCGCTGGGCGGAGGCTGGAAGGAATAGGGCCGTTCTTCGATTAGCTGTGGCGGCCGTGATGGCCGATCTCCCTGGCCGGACCAACGTCATCCCTGGTCCAGCGGCCGTTGCAGCTAATCGACGAGCAGCTCATCGTCGTGCCGATGTTGGCGTTGCTGTTTGTGGAGACCACAAATCCATGTAACGCGTATCAATTCATTTGCAACGCACGCACCGTTGACAAGCGACAGGTCGCCGTCGACACTACTGGATATTTACACAGTCAGGGGAATTGAATTGGCTGCGAGTATCAAAGGATGCGAGCAGGATCTCTTTGACGCTGAAACGACGATTGGATCGCCAAAGCGTCGTTCAGCAGCACTTAGATATCCGGGAAGTAAGTGGTCTCTTGCGCAAGAGATCGTTAGCCAATTCAAGGATCACTATCATTACATCGAGCCGTACTTTGGTTCCGGCGCTGTGTTCTTTTCGAAACCAGTGAGCCCTCACGAGCTCGTCAACGATATGAATAGCCTCGTGGTGAATTTTTTTCGTGTACTGCGGGATCACACGAATGAATTTCTCTTTGCACTAGAGGCCACTCCTTGGAGTCGCGATGAATACGATCAGAGCCACATCCAGACTGGGAATGATGTGGAGGATGCTCGACGTTTTGTAACGCGTATTTGGCAAGCACACGCTTCAGATTTGGCCAAAAAGACAGGGTGGAAGAATCGAGGTTCGAAGCAACCGGCCCGCGGCATGTCAGTCCGCTGGCAGCGTGTCCCTTCCGAATTGGCCGAAATGGCTCTCCGGCTAAAGGATGCAGAAATTGAGAATCGACCGGCGCTAGAGGTGATTCGCAGATTCGCGACGAAAGACACCCTTATATATGCCGATCCGCCTTATTTGATGGAGACGCGGACGCAGAAGATGTATGCGCACGAGATGAATGTGGATGAGCACCTAGAGTTACTGGATGTACTCAGGTCTCATCCTGGTCCTGCAGTTGTCTCTGGTTATGAGAACGCGCTCTATGATCGGCAACTACGACGTTGGAAGAAAGTCAGAGTGAAACCTCCAAAGGTGGAAAAGCAAGCCGATCGTATGGAGGTGTTGTGGGTCAAGGCGTGAGCGCGGATGTTTCGAACATGTGATCAAGTGTGTCCAAACATTCGAACCGATTTTTGGTGTAGCGATTCCTGCGCAGGCTTCAGCAGCTGAAACAGGTTTGATCCGAATTTGCGATTTTTAATCAACGGGTAGTACTTGAACTGGCTACCTGATAGCGCGTACCAGTCAAAGATAACTTCGTTGTTTTCATCGAAGCCGGCCAATGCCTTGCCTCGAAACTCCCAGCGTTCTGGCTCGGGAAGAATGATCGGATACGAGGATACAAGGTAGTCGCGCTGAAAACTCTTATCCATTGGTGAGTACATCACGGAAAGGAATACACTCGCGTTTGCGTCAACGACGCGTGTGGCCGCGTGCTTGCGCTGCTTTTGGATTTTCGCCACCGCCATGGCGCGTTCGTCAGACTGGCGCTGAAGGATTGCTTTGCCGAACTCTTTGGGATGTTTGTGTTTTCTAAAGTGGTCTTCGCTCAGACCCATTTCATGACATAGCTTCCAGTCTTTTGCGTTTGCGTTCGCAATTTCTAGATAGGCTCGAAGCTTCGAGCGCTTTTGCTGATCTCGAAAGTCTCGGAGATGTTCAGATTCCTTTGACTTGACGGACGCGGCGCTTATCACGACCCCTCCGCCCTTGTTGATCTCCACCGCGAAGTCATAGTAAGACTTGCTTTCGGGTGGCTTCACGCCAAATAGCTCAGCGAAGCACCGCTCAATTTGGCGGGAATCAGCTCGGGTGCTTTTTTCGGGGTCGGTTTCTCGAATGCTGCCGCTTCCATCACGGTAAGTGCTCAAGTACTTCACGAGTGCCCGCATCTGATCGGGGGTCGGGTTTGAGTCGAGAAACGGTTGCGACATGGCGGTGTCGATGGCTGAATTTCGATAAGCATATATGAATGGGTCGCAGTTCCCGCAGAGACGGATCTCTTCTCGCCCGGCGAAGACGTGACGTCCCGACATAACCCATTGAAAGATATGCCTAACCTGGATTTTTGTTAGGCACTGCTATTGAGACTGAGTTGGGGCGAAGCTTGCGAGCTGGAAGTTAGGGCATCCATTCTTGGATGTCGCCCAGACGTAAGTGCCACTAGGGAGTTGGATTTACCAGCTTCCCTAGTATCCCAGCGCGAGCCCGGTGTTGCGACGCGGATCCACCGCGCCATAGAACTTCTTGCCCGCGATCGGCGCGCCCTTCAGCGACGGCGCACCGATGAGAATGGCCGCCATGTGATTCTCCGGCTGCGGCACGGTCAGCTTGTGCCCCATGCGCGTGAGAATGGCCGCGGTATCCGGGCTCAACGCCCGCGCTTCGACGAACGTGGTGTCCGGCATCCACTGCTGGTGGATACGTGGCGCATCCACCGCCTCCTGGATGTCCATGCCGTAGTCGACGACATTGAGCAGGGTCAGCGTGACGGCGGTGATGATGCGGCTGCCACCGGGCGTCCCCAGGATCATCCACGGCTGGCCGTCGCGCAGCACGATGGTGGGCGTCATGGAGCTCAGCGGCCGCTTGCCCGGCTCGATCTTGTTGGCTTCATCCTGCACCAGGCCGTACATGTTGGGTACGCCGGGCTTGGCGGTGAAGTCGTCCATCTCGTCATTCAACAACACGCCGGTGCCGGCCGCGGTCACGCGCGCGCCGAACCAGTCGTTGAGCGTGTAGGTGACGGCCACGGCATTGCCGAACTTGTCGGCGATGGAATAGTGAGTGGTGTGAGTGCCTTCGGTGCGTTCGATGCCGGGCCTCAGGCTGGCCGAATCGCCGGCGCGCGCCGGATCGATGCGCGCGCGAATGCGGTCCGCGTAACCCCGGTCCAGCAACTGCGCCACGGGGTTCTTCACGAAGTCCGGGTCGCCGAGCAGGTGATTGCGGTCCACGTAGGCATGGCGCATGGCTTCGATCTGCACGTGGATGGCGCGCGCCGAGCCCCAGCCATAGTCGGCGAGCGGATATCCCTCGAGGATGTGCAGGATCTCGCAGAGCACGATGCCGCCCGAGCTCGGCGGCGGCGCCGACACGATACGCAGCCCGCGGTAGTCACACTCCAGCGGCGCCAGTTCGCGTGTCTTGTAGGCGTCGAAGTCGGCCTGCGTGAAGAGGCCGCCGCCGGACTTGCTGGCGGCGAGCAGGGCGGAGGCCACCGGCCCCTTGTAGAAGCCGTCGGTGCCATGCAAGGAAACCGCGCGCAGCGTGCGCGCCAGGTCGCGCTGCACCAGACGTTGCCCGGCCAACTTCGCCTGGCCGTTTGCGAGAAAGATGGTGGCGCTGGGCGCGTCCTTGCGGAAGTCCTCGGTGGCTTCGCCCAGGATGTCGACGTCGCCCTGTTCGAGTGCGAAACCTTTCTCGGCCAGCTGGATCGCCGGGGCGATCAGCCTTTGGCGCGGCATCGTGCCGTATTTGGCGCGGACGTATTCGAGCCCCGAAACCGTGCCGGGCACGCCGGCGGCGAGATACCCGCGGCTGCTGAGGTTCGGGATCACGTGGCCTTGCGCATCGAGGAACATGTTGGCCGTGGCCGCCAGCGGCGCGGTCTCGCGGAAGTCGATGAAGGTCTTGCGTCCGTCGGCCAGCCGCAGCGTCATGAACCCGCCGCCGCCGAGGTTGCCGGCCGCCGGGTACACCACGGCCAGCGCGTAACCCACGGCCACGGCCGCATCGATGGCATTGCCGCCTTGTTTGAGGACGTCGACGCCCACGCGCGTGGCATGCGCCTGGGCGGTCACCACCATGCCGTTGTCGGCACTGACCGGCGCGGGCGATGCTGCCAGCGCTCCGAGCGGAACGCAGGTGCACGAGATCAATAGAACAAGGATTCGCATGTCCGCAGTCTACGTTGTGAGGCGCGCACTGTCCTGAAACTGCAATACGCGTTCGTTAGCTTCCCGCCTCTGCAAGCCAACACCACGGGAAGCCAGCATGTCGCACGCGCACGATGACGAAGACACCAACAATTCCAACAACCCCACCTTCGAATCCATCCTGACCAAGCGGGTCTCGCGCCGCGAAATGTTCAGTGGCGTGGCCGGCGCGGCCGCGCTGGCGGCGGTGGGCGTCTCGGCCTCCAACCAGGCGCTGGCCGGCTCGGGCGGTTCCTCCGGCGGTGGCTATGGCGGCGGCTACGGAAATCCGGCCCGCAACCTCAAGCTGAATTTCGATCCGGTCGCCAAGAACCTCGACGACGTCGTGACGCTGCCCAAGGGCTACAGCTACGACGTGCTGTACGCGCTCGGCGATCCCATCTCGGGCCAGGTCAGCGATTACGCCAACGACGGTACCGACAACCCGGCCACCTATATCTTCCGTGCCGGCGATCACCATGACGGCATGTACTGGTTTGGCCTGGGATCGAATGGTCGCTACAGCCCATACGTCTCGGCGAAAGGCCTGCTGTGCCTGAACCACGAGGCCATCACGCCCGGGTTCCTGCACCCCACCGGCCAGACCGTGGTGGGCGGCGTGCGCACCGTGGCCGATGAAGTGCTGCGCGAGTTCTACCTGCACGGCGTGAGCGTCATCGAAGTGGTGCGCGAGAAGAATCGCCGCCGCGAAGATGCCAGCGCCTGCTACAAGCGCAATCAGCGTCCGGGCCGCAAGGTCGAATGGGACTATCAGCAGCGCTCGAAGTACAACCGCCGCATCCACACGCTCACCGAGATGAAGCTCTCGGGTCCGGTCGCCGGCACGTCGTATGTCGTCACCAAGTATTCGCCCACGGGCCGCAAGACCCGCGGCACGGTGAACAACTGCGCCAACGGTTACACGCCCTGGGGCACCTATCTCACCTGCGAAGAAAACTTCGCGGGCTATTTCCGTCGCGTGGCCGCCACCGACAATCCGAACCGCACGCCCAAGGAACTCACCGCGTTCGCGCGCTACGGTGTCGCGGGCACGGGTCGCGAGCTCTGGGCCACGGTCACGCCGGACACGGCGGACAATCTCTTCGGTCGCTGGAACACCGAGAAGCTCGGCGTCTCCGCGGACGGCAGCGATGATTACCGCAATGGCGTCAACACCTATGGCTGGGTGGTGGAGATCGATCCCTTCGATCCGCGCTCCACGCCGAAGAAGCGCACGGCCCTGGGCCGCTTCGCGCACGAAGGTGCCGAGCTCGGTCCGGTGAAGCCGGGCGAACCGCTGGTCTGGTATCTCGGCGACGACTCGCGCAACGAGTACATCTACAAGTTCGTGTCCTCGGAAGTCTGGGATCCGCGCGACGCGAACGGCGGCCTCGCGGCCGGCGACAAGTATCTCGATGCCGGCACGCTCTACGTGGCGCAGTTCCTGCCGGATGGCTCAGGCCAGTGGCTGGAGATCGCCTTCGGCCAGAACGGCATCACGGCGGCCAATCCCGCGTACGCCTTCGCCAACCAGGCCGATGTGCTGGTGCACACGCGCCTCGCGGCCGACGCGGCCGGTGCCACCAAGATGGATCGCCCGGAATGGGCGGCGGTGAATTCGCGCAACGGCGAAGTGTATTTCACGCTCACCAACAACGCGGCCGCGCAGCGCCCGATCACCGCGGTGGATCCCGCGAACCCGCGCTTCTACAACGACAAGAAGACCACGGGCCAGGACCAGAAGGGCAATCCCAACGGCCACGTCATCCGCTGGGTGGAAGGTGGCGGTTACGTCGACGCGCTGTCGTTCGACTGGGACGTCTACCTGTTCGGCGCGCGCGCCGGCGCGTCGCCTGACAACGTGAATCTCTCGGGCCTGACCGATGCCAATGATTTCTCGAGCCCCGACGGCGCGTGGTTCAGCTACGCGAGCCCCGGCCTGCTGTGGCTGCAGACCGACGACGGCGCCTACACCGACGTCACCAACTGCATGATGCTCGCCGCGTTGCCGGGTCGCACCGGTGACGGTGAAGCGCGCAGCATCACCAACGTCGACGGAGCCAACACATCAACCGTGACGACGTATGTCGGCGCGAATGGTGGCGAGAAGAAAGTTCGCCGCTTCCTCGTCGGACCGAAGGAATGCGAGATCACGGGCATCGCGGAGACGCCGGATGGCAAGGCGCTGTTCGTGAACATCCAGCATCCGGGCGAAGCCACCGCGCCGAATTTTTCGACGGGAGTGTTCGGCAGTCACTGGCCGGATGGCGGAGTGTCCCGTCCCCGATCGGCGACAATTGTCATCACCCGTGATGATGGTGGCATTATCGGCGTCGACTGATGGGAACGGATTCTTAACTCACCAAGAAGGGACCTCGAACAGGAAATGGGGTCAGACATTGCAGGAACTGCCTTTGCTCAATCAGGCCCTGGGATGTCTGGCTCCATTTTCTTCTGCACCTCGCGCATGTTGCTGCAGATGTTCTCTTCTCCCACCTGGGCGGTGATGCCCGACGTATCCAGCGATTGCCGCAATGTCGGATGAATCCCGCACAGGAGCACGCGCACGCGGCGCTTCTGCAATCGCCCGATGATTTCGCCGAGTGTGTTGAGCCCGGTCGCGTCCATGAAGGGCACGAGACCCAGGCGCAGCACGATGGTGTCGACGCCCAGCTGAAGTCGTTCGAGCGTGCGCTCGAGTTTTTCCGCGGCGCCGAAGAAGAACGGGCCATTGATGCGGTACACCAGCACGCTGCGCGGCAACACCACGTCCCCGTTCGTGTCGTCATCGAACGCCTGGTGTTCCACCTGCACGGTCTCGGCCATGCGGCGCATGAACAGCAACGCCGCGAGCACCACGCCGACATTCACCGCGACCACGAGGTCCACGAACACCGTGAGCGTGAACGTGACGATGAGCAGCAGCCGGTCGGCGCGCGGGGCGGTGCGCACCAGGCGCAATACATGCGGTGCGTCGGCCATGTTCCAGGCCACGTAGAAGAGGATGGCGGCCAGCGCCGCGAGCGGGATGTGCGCGGCCAGCGGCGCGAGCAGCAGGATCACCAGCAACAGGAACACGGCGTGAACCACGCCGGCCACCGGACTCGTGGCGCCGTTGCGGATGCTGGTGGCGGTGCGCGCGATCGCGCCCGTGGCGGCGAATCCGCCGAACAGCGGCGCCAGCATATTGGCGATGCCCTGGCCGACGAGTTCCTGGTTGGAATCGTGGCGCGTGCCGGTCATGCCGTCGGCCACCACCGCCGTGAGCAGGGATTCGATGGCACCCAGCAATGCAATCGCGAAGGCGGGGCCGACCAGCTGCAGGTAATCAGCCACCGCCAGTTGCGGGAAGCTGAGCCGCGGCAGTTCGCGCGGAATTCCGCCGAAGGCGCTGCCGATGGTGGCGACGCCGTCGAAGTGACCCAACACCTGCGCGAACGTCGCGGCGAGCATGGCCAGCAGCGGCGCCGGCAGGCGCTCGAGACCGCGGACCTTGCCGAGCACGCGGTTGCCGAGCACGAGGATCAGCAGCGTGCCCAGGGCAATCGAGGTGGTCGCGACATGCAATTGCGGCAGGGCCTGGAACAACGCGAGCAGCTTTTCGTGGAAGTGCAGCCCGCTGGCCGCCGGGTGCAGGCCGAAGAAGTCTTTCCACTGACCCACCCAGATGATCACCGCGATTCCGGCCGTGAAGCCGACGATCACCGGGCTCGGAATGAAGCGGATGACGCCGCCCAGTCGCGCGACGCCCAGCACCAACAAGATGACCCCGGCCATGAGCGTCGCCGCCTGCAGCCCCGCGATCCCGTACTGCGCCGTGATGCCGGACAACACCGCGATGAAGGCGCCGGTGGGGCCGGAGATCTGCACGCGCGTGCCGCCTAACAAGGCGGTCGCGAGGCCGGCGACTATCGCGGTGTAGAGACCCTGCGCCGGTGTCGCGCCCGAGGCGATGGCGAAGGCCATGGCCAGCGGCATGGCCACCACGCCCACCACCAGGCCCGCGACCAGGTTCGGCGCGAACTGCGCGCGCGTCAGCAGGCCGGCGCGACGCGCCTCTAACAAGGCAATCATGTGCGGGCATTATGCCGGCCCCACGCCGCCGGCCGCGTACGCGTGATCCCTTATGCGCCGGCCGCCGCTTCAGGCGCCCTGGGGCACCGCGACTTCCCCGGTGGCGGTCGCCGCCAGCCAGGATACGTGGACCGTGTGGCTTGCACGATCATCGAGCAAATCGACCACGTTGCGCCCCGGGCTCTGCACCTGGCCGTCGACAGTGAGCTGGATCATGGCTCCCGGCGGTTGTGGGTCCACGGTGATCACGTAGGGCGTGCCGCGGTGCTGGTACTGGATGCTGAATCCCTGCCACTCCGGCGGCACGCAGGGAGTCAGGGTGAGCTGGTTCTCGCGCAGGCGGAATCCCAGGATCCACTCGAGTCCGGCGCGATACAGCCAGCCGGCCGAGCCCGTGTACCAGGTCCAGCCGCCACGGCCCGCGTGCGTCTCCTCGCCGTACACGTCCGCGGCCACCGCGTAAGGCTCCACCTTGTAGCGTTGCAGGTCGGCGCGCGTGAGCGTGCGGCGCACCGGGTTCAGCATGTTGAACACTTCCATCGCCAGTTCCGGCTTGTGCTGCAGCGTGAGCGCGATGACGGTCCACACCGCCGCGTGCGTGTACTGGCCGCCGTTCTCGCGGATGCCGCGCGGATACGCCTTCACATAGCCGGGTTCCTGCCGTGATTTCTCGAAGGGCGGCGTGAAGATCAGCGCCAATGGTGGATCCCGGCGCAGCAGGTGCGATTCGAGTGACTGCATGGCACGCGCCGCGCGCGCGGGATTGGCCGCGCCAGAAATCACGCTCCAGGATTGCGCGATGGCGTCGATGCGGCACTCGTCGTTCTGGGCCGAACCCAGCGGCGTGCCGTCATCGAAGAACCCGCGGCGATACCACTCGCCATCCCAGGCGTCTTTCTCCAGCGCCGCGTGCAGGTGCGTGGCCGCGTCCAGCATCTGGCTGGCGAGCTTGAGTTCGCCGCGCTCGCGTGCCAGGGGCGCGAAAGCCTGGAGCGTGGCGTGCAGGAACCAGCCCAGCCACACGCTTTCACCACGGCCGTGTTCGCCCACGCGGTTCATGCCGTCGTTCCAGTCGCCGGTGCCGATCAGCGGCAGACCATGGGGACCGAGCTCCGCGCCCTCGAGTCCTCGCCTGCAGTGTTCGAACAGCGGCGCGGTCTCGGTGCTGACGGTGGGCTCGAAGAAGGCATCGTGCCGCTCGCGCGGCAGGGAAGGTCCCTCGATGAAGGCCACCGGCTCGTCGAGGATGCTGCGATCGCCCGTGAGCTGGATGTAGTGCGCGGTGACATAGGAGAGCCACACGCGATCATCGGAGATGTGGGTGCGCACGCCCTGGCCACTGTGCGGCAACCACCAATGCTGCACGTCGCCCTGCGGAAACTGCCGGCTCGCGGCGCGCAGGATCTGCTCGCGCAGCAACTGCGGCCGCGCCACGCCCAGCGCCATCGCGTCCTGCAGCTGGTCGCGGAAGCCGTAGGCGCCGCTGGCCTGGTAGAACGCGGCACGTGCCCAGGTGCGGCAGGCGAGGGTCTGATACAGCAGCCAGCCATTGAGCATGATGTCGAAGGCGCGGTCCGGCGTCTTCACCTGGATGACATCGGTGATCTCGCGCCACTGTGCGTCCACCGCCTTCAGTTGAGCGTCGACATCCGCGGCCCGATGCCGTGTGATGAGTTCGTGTACCTGCGCGGCATCGGTGGCATGTCCGGTGAGCACCAGGAACTCCGTGGATTCGCCGGGCGCGAGTTCGAAGCGGCCGCGCAACGCGGCGCAGGCATCGAGCGCGGGGCCCGAGCGGCCGGTGAGAGCGGTGCCGGACACCAGCGCCACCGGCGTATCCAGAGATCCGTGGCGTCCGAGGAACTCGCGGCGGTCGCAGGTCCACTCGGACTGCCGGCCGCCGAGATCCAGGAAGGCCACGCCGGGAAACGCCGGGTTCCAGGGATTGCGCGCCAGCAGCGCGCCGGTCTCCGCATCGCGTTCGGTGATGAGGTGCTGCGCGCTGGTGACACGCGCGGCGCTCATTACCCACTCGACGTAGGCCGTGATCGAGAGGCTGCGCGCGCGCCCCGAGGTGTTGCGCACGCTGAGCCGCTGGATCTTCACCGGGTCTTCGCCGGCCACCAGCAGCGTGAGCTCCAGCGTGAGGCCATGCGAGCGCTGCTGGAAGCGCGTGTAGCCAAAGCCGTGGGCGCAGGTGTAGCTGGCCTGCTCGGATCGGATCGGCGCGGGCGTCGGCGACCAGAGCTCGCCGGTCTCCTCGTCGCGCAGGTAGATAGCCTCGCCCGGCCGGTCGCAGACCGGGTCATTGCTCCAGGGCGTGAGCGCGTTCTCGCGGCTGTTGCGCGCCCAGGTATAACCGGTGCCTTCGCAGGACACGTGGAACCCGAAGTGGCGATTGGCGATGACGTTGATCCACGGCGCCGGCGTGGCCGGTGAGCCGGGCGGAATCACGTACTCGCGACCCTGCGCCGCGAAACCGCCGACGCCGTTGAAGAATTCGAGTTCGCGCGCGGACTCGGTGTCCGTGACGGGCACGGCCATGGCCGTCGAAGGCGCGCGGCGCGGCAGCCGCGGTGCCAGCGCCGGCGTCGGCTGCAGGCGTTCGACCTGGTCGGCGAGACTGCCGCGGCGCCCGGACAACGCGACGCGCGCCACGGCCAGCAGCGCGGCGCGGGTTTCGACCGACACCAGGTCGCTGCGCAGGACGAATACCTTGCCGCGCGTATCCGCGCCCGTGATGCGCGGCCGGCCCTGCGCCACGCGCAACATGGACTCGAGCGCGACCTGCAGGTCCTGCACGTACGAAGCGCCGCGCTCGTTGAGGATGACCAGGTCCACGGACAGCCGCTTGATGGACCAGTATTCATGCGCCTGGAGCAGCTGGCGCACCACGGGCAATTCGTCGATCTCTTCGATGCGCATCAGCACGATGGGGAGGTCACCGGAGATTCCCTGCGCCCACAGGGCGCCCGGTCCGGTGGCGCCGCGCCGGATCGAATCGGCGGATGGCCGCGCGGCGGCGTCGGCGAACAGGATGCGGCCCGCGAGCTGCTGGAAGAGGCTGGCCTGCGAGGCGTCGATGCCAAGATGCCGCAGCTGCACCTGGGCCTGCGTCCAGGCCAGGGTCGCGGCGCGCGTGTGCGCGTTGGAGTCGCGATGCTTGTCGGCGACTTCGAGCACCTGCGCGCGGCTCGCAGCCACGCACGTCCAGAAGGCGATGCGGGCCGTGCCGCCGGCCGGCACCTTGAGCCGGTAGCGCAGCGCGAACACGGCGTCGAGCACGGTGCCCACCGAACCGGACAGCTCGCGCCCCTCGAGCATGGCGAGCGGCGCGCGCAATTCGCGGCCGCGGCCGATGAATTGCAGGCGATCGGTTTCGAAGGCGGGTTCGCCGAGCGCGGCGCGATCCACCACGGCGTGATGCGAGGCCCACACCTCGGGTTCGTCCGGCGCGCGGCGCCGGCGATTGGCCAGCAGCACGCCATGGCGTTTGACGTGCTCGGTGCGCACGAACATCTTCGAGAACGCGGGGTGTGCCACGTCCGCGGCCTGGCTCCCGAGCACCAGTTCGGCATACGAGGTCACCTCGATCTCGCGTGGGCGGTTCGACGCATTGCTGATGGACAACCGCCGCACCTCGGCATCGTCCTCGGGCGACACCTGTACCTCGAGCGTGGTGGTGAGGTCGCCGTCGACGCGCACGATCTCGACGCGGTCCTCGGTGAAGCTCACGTCGTAGGAGCCCGGCACGGTGGCGCAGGGCTGGTAGCCCGCCGACCACACGCGGCCGGAATCCGTGTCGCGCAGCAGGCAGTAGCTGCCGAGGTCGTCGCGCGTGCCGTCTTCGCGCCAGCGCGTGATGGCGAGATCATTCCAGCGGCTGTAGCCCGAGCCGGCGGCCGTCATCATCACCGAGTAACGGCCATTGGACAGCAGGTGGGTCTGCGGCGCCGAATCGTGCGGGCTGCGCAGGTGCCGCACCTCCGGCACCTGCAACTCGGCCACGCGCGAGGCCGTGCCGACTTCCTCGGCGCGCGGATGCGCCACGGACACGTCGCGCGGCGTGCGCTCCTGCAGCAGCAGGTCGGTGGCCTGCACCGTGAGGTCGTCGTGGAAACGTTCGCGCATGCGGCCGTCACACAGCGCATTGGCGATGGACACGATGCTCATGCCCTGGTGATGCGCCATGTAGGCGCGCACGCGCACGCAGCGCTCGCCTTCAGGTACGCGCGAGGGCGTGAAGTCCACGGCCTCGTAGAAACCATAACGACCCCGCGCGCCGATGGCCGCGAGCGCCCGGTAGTTGTTGAGCGCGGCTTCACCATCGATCATGGCCGCGAGGCCGGTGGCGTAGGGAGCCACGACCTTGCTTTCGGAGAGTCCGCGCTTCAGGCCCAGGCCCGGCACGCCAAAATTCGAATATTGATAGGTGAGCTCGAGATCGCGTGCGTTGTACGCGGACTCGGAAATGCCCCAGGGAATGCCGAGCTCCTCGCCGTAATCCATCTGGCGTTTCACGATGAGTCGGCTGGTGTGCGCCAGCAGGCTGCCGGTGGGCGCGCGCAGCACCAGGTCCGGCATCAGGTACTCGAACATCGAGCCCGACCAGGACACCAGCGCGGCGCCCGCGCCGATGGGCGTGACGGTGCGGCCCAGCCGGAACCAGTGACGCGCCGGGATGTCGCCCTTGGCGATGGCGATGAAGCTGGCGAGTCGCGCCTCGGAGGCGAGCAGGTCGTAGCAGGAAGGATCGAGCGAACCATCGGTGGCGCGATAGCCGATGGACAGCAGCTTGCGCTGGCCATCTAACAGAAAGCCGAACTCCATGGCGCGCGCGAACTCGAGCGCGGTGGACGACAGCGTCTCGAGATACTCGACGATGTAGCCAGCGGGATCGCGGGCCAGCAGGTCGCTGCGCCAGCTGTCGATGGTGCGGCGCGTGGCCTCGACCCAGTACACGAGGTCCGAATCCTTCGCGTCCGCGGTCTCCGCGGCCAGCGTGCGCACCAGGTCGACCAGCGTCGTGGCTCGTTCCGACGCGGTGGCGAGATCATCGGCCTCGGGATCCGCCGGGCCGTGAGCGGGCCTGAGCACGGCTTCCAGGTCGGCGAAGGCCGTCTCCACCTGTTCTCGCGTGATGCTCTGGCCGGGTGCGAAGCGGAACTCCCGCAGCGCCTCGCGCGCCAGGTCGAGCGCGTCGGCGAGTCCGCTCACCGCGGTGGGCTCGACACCGGGATGCTTCTGCCATTCGCGGAAGGCGCCGGCCAGCGTGATGAGGTGGGCGGCGAGATTGCCCGAATCCACCGACGACACGTAGCGCGGTTCCAGCGGGCGCAGGTCCTGGGTGTCGTACCAGTTGTAGAGGTGGCCGCGACAGCGGCTCATGCGGCCGAGCGTATCCAGCGTGGATTCGATGCGGTCGAGCGCGTCGCGCAGCCCGCACCAGCCGAAGTCACGCGCCGCCACCACCGAGAGTAGATAGAGACCGATGTTGGTGGGCGAGGTGCGGTGCGCCACCACGCCGCGCGGGTCTTCCTGGAAATTGTCGGGCGGCAGGTGATTTTCTTCGGCGTTGACGAAGGTCTCGAAGAAACGCCAGGTGCGGCGTGCGATCAGTCGCAGCTCGCGTTCCTGCCCGGAGTCGAGCTCCGACTTGGCCGCGGCCGGCGGCGTGCGGCTGATGCGCCACGCCACCGCGGGTGCGATGAGCCACAGCAGCAGGAAGGGCACGGCCAGCGGTGGCAGGCTGCCATGGAACACCAGGAAACCGGCGGCGATGGCCACGGCCAGCAGCACGCCGCGGAACATGCGCTGGTAGAAGCCACCCAGCGTGTTGCGCGCGCTGCTCAGCAGGTCCGCGGGAATCCACTCGAGCAGACGCTTGTGGCTGACGAAGATGCGCCAGAAGGTGCGGCCGATGGCGTCGCACATCAGCCAGGCCTGGTAGGCCAGCATGGTGGTGAGCAGGCTGATCTGCGCCAGCGCGAGGGCGAGATCGCTGGCGAGCGCGCGCAGGTGGCTGCGCAACGTGATGGTGGCGCGGCGCGGCAGGATGGCGGCGAACACCGGGATCAGCGTGGGCACACCCAGCGCGAGGATGATGAAGCCGCACCACTTGAGCGCCGCTTCGAGGGGCAACAGCCAGCCCACGCACAACGCGGCCACACTCATGGGCGCGAGCAGCGAGCGACGCAGGTTGTCGAGCATCTTCCAGAGGCCGATCAGCGGCAGGCGGCTGCTGCTGCGACCGTGCCGCCCGGCGCCGGCATCGCGGCGGCCGAAAATCCAGGGCAGCAGCTGCCAGTCACCACGCACCCAGCGGTGCTGGCGCATCGAGGCCACGTCGTAGCGCGCGGGGAATTCCTCGACCACTTCGACGTCGGAGGCGAGTCCCGCGCGCGCGAAGATGCCTTCGAACAGATCGTGCGACAGCAGCGAACTCTCCGGCACGCGGCCGGCCAGCGCGACTTCGAAGGCGTCGACGTCGTAGATGCCCTTGCCGGCGAAAGAACCTTCGCCGAGCAGGTCCTGGTAGACATCGGAGATGGCCGCGGCGTAGGGATCCACGCCCGCGGCGCCCGAGAACACGCGCTGGAACGGCGAGGCCTCGACGGTCACGGGCAGCGAGAAGGCCACGCGCGGCTGCAGGATGGCGTAGCCATCGATCACGCGGCCGATCTTCGCGTCGAACACCGGCCGATTGAGCGGGTGCGCCATCTTGCCGATGAGACGGCGCGGAGAATCGCGCGGTACGCGCGTATCGGCATCCAGCGTGATCACGAAGCGCACGCCCGTGGGTACCCAGGGAGTCTGGCCCGTGCTGGTGATGTAGGTGGTGTCGGTGCCGCCGCGCAGCAGGCGATTGAGTTCTTCGAGTTTGCCGCGCTTGCGTTCCCAGCCCATCCAGCGCTCTTCGCTGTCGCTCCAGACGCGGCGCCGGTGCAGCAGCAGGAAGCGATCGCCGCCGGCGGCCGGTCCGTATTTCCGGTTGAGGCGTGCGATGCCGAGGATGGCGACGTCGAGCAGCGCGTCGTCCTGGGGCGTCTGTTCGCTGTCCGCGTCGATCCAGTCGGAGAGCAGCGCGAAATGCAGCTGCTCGTCGGGCGAGGCGAGATAGTGGATCTCGAGCCGGTGCAGGTGGTCCTCGACCGACTGGCGCGAATTGAACAGCACCGGCATGGCCACCAGCGTGCGCAGTTCTTCCGGTACGCCGTCGCGCAACGCGAGGCCGGGCAGGCGCGTGGCGGCGAGACCGCGCGTCACCGCGCGGTTCACCAGCGAGACGGCGATGTCCATGGCGGGAACCGCGCCGAGCACGCCTAACAACCATAACCAGCCACCGTGCACGCCGGCCTGCTGCATCAGCGCCAGCGGCACCGCGAGCAGCAACCCCGAGGTGAAGGCGATCGCCGCGACGTAGTCGGCCGCGCCGACCGTGAGGCTGAGCCGCTTGGGCAGGTCTCGCAGGCTGACGTGGAAGTCCACCGCGCGTTCCAGCTGCTTGCGGCCGTCGGCGATCAGCCAGTAGCCGGGATCGCGCTCGCGCGGATCCGTGGCCGCGGCCGCCATCGACAATACCTTGCGGGCAATCTGCATCTCGGAAAGCGGCGAGCCGCGGCCGAGTACTTCGATGGCGCTGCGGTAGAGATTGCGCGTGGCGAAGTCCATGGCTTCGAAATCGCTGGAGGTGTTCAGCGTCGCGTCGACCAGGCTCACGCTTTCGAAGAAGTCGGCCCAGTCCACGTCGGTCATCAGCCGCATGCTGGTGATGATGTTGCGTACCGTGACGTTGGACGCGCCCTGGCGCTGGTGCTCTTCGCGCACCAGGTGCTCGGGATCGAGCTTCTGCGTGCGCAGTTCGTCTTCGAGCCAGACCAGGGCGGGCGTGAACTTCGGATCCTGGTCGCGCAGGCGCTGGATGAGCTGCACGGCGAACGCCGGGGTCACTTTCCGGGCGCGCCGCTTCCAGTGATTGAGCGCGTTCGGATCCGCGGCCTGCGCGCCGACACCCAGAAGGCGGTCGGCCACCGCGTCGGCTTCCTGGCGCGCCGCGCGGCTGATGACGATGCGCTGGGCCACGCGCCTGAGGTTCTCCACCAGCACGATGCGCAGCGTGATGGCCACCGCCCACAACTCGCCGATGGTCAGCGGCTGGACCTCCTGGTAGGCACGCACGAAGCGACGCAGGAATTCCGGGTCGAAGCGGCTGTCCGTGTGCGCCACGAAGGCCCAGGCGATGCCGAATACGCGCGGGAACCCCGCGAACGGCCCTTCGGCGAGCTTGGGCAGCTGGCGGTAGAAGCCGGCGGGCAGGTCTTCGCGGATCTCGCGGATCTGCTCTTCGACGACGTGGTAGTTGTCGAGCACCCACTCGGCGGCCGGCGTGATGCTGCGGCCCTCGTCGACCGCATGCGCGATGGAGCGGTAGGCCGTGAGCAGGGCCTTTTCGTTGTTGCGCAGGCGCGCGCCGAGCGAGCGGCCGAAACCGGGCTGGCGGGTGACGGGCTGGGCGGCGGCGAGGCTGCGGGCGTGATCCTCCAGCCTCTCGATGCTGAAGATCTCCTCGCGCAGGATCTGTTCGCTGTTCCAGTGCGAACCCACCGAGATCCGTTCGAAAAGGCCGCTAATAAAGGGGTGCACGAGGTCCGTCAGCCGTGTCGGTCAAAGATTCCAATTACGCGAAATACAGGCCCGAGGCGCCATGTCTTCGCGACATCGGGCGCTGTGGGATTCCGCTCACAAGTTTACCGCACGGCTTTCGACACGCGCGCATCAACCGGGCGCCTATGCTGGGTCGGATGTGGCCATTTCCCCGGAGAAACTCGCACCGCATACGCTCGAGCGGGCCGTACTGGCTGCTCCGCAATGGCATCGGCGACGCCCGCGACGCCCTCACCACCTCCCTGGATTGCGATGTCGCCATCATCGGCGCGGGCATTACCGGAGCGCTGGTGGCGGACTCGCTGGTCGAGACGGGCCGCCGCATCGTCATGCTCGATTCGCGCGACGTGGCGCTGGGCAGTACCGCGGCCACCACGGCACTCCTGCAATACGAGATCGACACGCACCTTTCGGAGCTCACGCAGCGGCTCGGCGCGGATCGCGCCGCGCGGGCCTACCTGGCCTGCGCGTCGAGCTTTGCGTTGCTCGAGCGGCGCTTTCCCGAACTGCTGAAGCTCGCCGGCTACCGGCGACGGCCGAGCCTGTACCTGGCGTCCAATGAGCGTGCGCTGGCGCCATTGCGTGCCGAACTCGAGGCACGAAGCGCCATCGGCCTGGCATGCGAGTGGGTGGACGAGCCCGAACTGCGACGACGCTTCGGATGCCACAGGCCGGGCGCCATCCTCTCCGCACTGGCGGCGGAACTCGATCCCGTGCGCTTCACGCAGGCCTTGATGTCATCGGTCGGGCGCCACGGCGTGCGGATTTTCGCCCGCAGTCCGGTCGAGGCGATTCACGGGGAAGGTGAGGGCCTGAGGCTGGAAATCCGCGGTGGGCATCGTGTGCATGCCGCCCACGTCGTGGTGGCCGCGGGATTCGAATCGCGGGATTTCCTGCCACGCGAGGTGGCCGACATCGACAACACTTATGCGCTGGTCACCGAACCCGTGCAGGATCGCGTCCGGCTAGAGGCGCTGCCATTGATCTGGGAGAGCGCGCGACCCTATCTATATATGAGAGGCACGCCGGACGGGCGCCTCATGATCGGGGGCGCCGACGTGCCTTTCAGCAGCGCCACGGCACGGGATGCAGTGCTGCCCCGGCAGATCCGCAAGCTGGCGGCCCAGTACCGGGATTTGTTTGGCGAGGACCTCCCGCCCGTGTCTTATGCCTGGGGCGGAAGCTTCGCGTCGACTCGCGACGGGCTGCCTTTCATCGGCCGGGTTCCAGACCTGCATCCCCGGCTGCAATTTGCACTTTGTTATGGCGGGAACGGGATAACGTATAGCGTCCTGGCGGGCGAGATGCTGCGTGCAGGAATTGAAGGTCTCGCGCATCCAATGGAGGAGGTGTTTGGCTTCTCGCGTCGCCGCGTTATTGTCTGACCAGCATCTCAGGGACGATAATTTCCGCAGCGCGGAAAACTTTCCGCAGGAGCAGGGGACTAACCCCGCTATGTTCATCAATGACACTGGTCGACTGCCCGATTCGGGGCGAGTCTGCGTCATGGGATTCAATCCCCGGCAGGATGCCCCCAAGACCTGGTACGCCATCACCATCGTGGCCGCGCGCGCCGAGGTCGAGCCCATGGCCGAGCCGCGCAACCCGCACCACGTGCTCGGCGTGGGCACGCAGGTCGAGGGCGTCAAGGGCCCGGTCTTTGCCGCGTACTTCGCGGCCTCGCGCGAACGCTTCGATGCCGGTCCTAACTACAAGGACGGGTTGTTCGTGCTGGTCGATGGGGCGGTCTACTCGGTACGCAAGGAAAACATCGCGACCTCGCTCAAGCGCGGGCTGACCACGCGCGAGTTCACCCTGTTGCGCGGCGATCGCCCGCAGCGCGCGGTGAAATATTCCTGGCCCATCTACCGGTTCGGCCAGGCGGAAGACTTCATGGGCGAGATGGCCGCGATGGTGCGGGCCTACGGCTGAACCATGCCATCCCTCGGCATGATCGGACTCGGACGCATGGGCGCGAACATGGCCAGGAGACTGGCGCGCGCCGGCATCCACTCCGTGGTGTACGACGCGCAACCGCAGGCGGTGCGCGCGCTGCAGGGTCCCGGCATAGAGGGCGTTCAAAGCCTCGAAGACCTGGTGCGGGCGCTGCCGGCGCCGCGCGCCATCTGGATCATGGTGCCCGCGGCCGTGGTCGACAAACTGCTCGAATCGCTGGCGCCGCTGCTCGGCCCGGGCGACATCGTCATCGACGGTGGCAACTCCTATTACCGCGACGACATCCTGCGGGGAAATGCGCTGGCGCGCCGCGGTATCCACTACGTCGACGTGGGCACCAGCGGAGGCGTGGCCGGGCTCGAGCGCGGCTATTGCCTGATGATTGGCGGGCCCGCGGAGCCGGTGAAATCACTCGATGCGATTTTCTCCGCGCTGGCGCCCGGTCCCGACTCCGCCGGCGAATCCGGGCACGGCCTCAATGGACACACCGCGCAGCGTGGCTACCTGCACTGCGGGCCGCACGGCGCCGGCCACTTCGTGAAGATGATCCACAACGGCATCGAGTATGGCGTGATGGCCGCGTATGCCGAAGGACTCAACATCCTGCACCACGCCGGCATCGGCAAGACAGAACATGCCGCCGACGCGGAGACCGCGCCACTGAGCGCGGCGCCTTACTACCAGTACGAATTCGACCTGCCGCAGATCACCGAGCTGTGGCGACATGGCAGCGTCATTTCTTCCTGGCTTCTGGATCTCACGGCGCGCGCCCTGCGTGACGACGCGGACCTGGAGCACTTCGCGGGCCGGGTGGCGGACTCGGGCGAGGGGCGCTGGACCCTGGCCGCGGCCATCGACGAGGGTGTGCCCGCGCCGGTGATCAGTGCCGCGCTGTTCAGCCGCTTCCAGTCACGCGGCAATGCCGGTTACGCCGATCGCCTGCTGTCAGCCATGCGCAAACAGTTTGGCGGTCACGACGAAAAACCCAGGGAGCCTGATCCACCGGCCTCCGGCCCGGTCAATCGATAGGCCAGGGCATTTCCTTCGGCAGTTCTTCTTCCTGCGTTGATGCGGTTTGCGGACGCGCGTCAATGCCTCGCCACCAGGTCTGCACGGCGAGGTCCTGAACCGGCTCGATGGCCTCGCCCAGTCTCGGCATGAGCAGCCGCGTTCCGCTTTTCGGCGCGAGGCGCAGCAGGGTTTCCGCCGGCTCATCCCAGGGATGCAACGCGAGGTTGAAGGTGCCCCAGTGGATGGGCAGCAACGGCCCGCTGCCCAACAAGGTGTGCGCGGCCAGTGCATTCTCGGGGCCGAGGTGAATGCCGCTCCAGGCGGGGTGAAAGGCGCCGACTTCCAGCATGACGAGATCGAAGCGGCCGAGGCGCGCGCCGATATCGCGGTATTCGGGAGTCAGTCCCGTGTCACCGCTGAAGAACACGCGATGTCGGTCACCGGCGATGACCCATGAGGACCACAGGGTGCGATTGCCATCCTTGAGTCCACGTCCGGAAAAGTGCTGCGAGGGCGCGGCGGTGAAGGTGAGGCCCGTGCCCGGCACGGTGTGCGTCTCCCACCAGTCGAGTTCGACGATGCGTTCCGGCGCGATGCCGAAGGCCTCGAGATGCGCGCCCACGCCCAGCGAGGTGATGATGGGCACATTCACCCGCCGCAGCAGCCGCATGGTGGTGAAGTCGAGGTGGTCGTAATGATCGTGCGAGACCAGCACGGCATCGAGCCGCGGCAGGTCACTCATGGGCACCGGTACGGGCTGGAATCTTTTTGGTCCGACGAAGCGCGACGGTGAGGCACGCGGGCCCCAGACCGGATCGGTGAGCACGCGCCAGCCATCGATTTCCAGCAGCACGGTGGAATGCCCGAGCCAGGTGGCGCGCAATCCGCTCTGCGCCGCGCGTGTCCAGGAATCGAGGGGATTGAGCGAGGGCAGCGGCCCCTGCGGCACGCGGCGTTCACCCCCGCAGATGAACTCCTTGAGCGCTGGCATGGGCGCGGTGCCGCGCGGCACCGGGTGCGTGTTGCGGAAGCGTTCGCCGTCCCAGCGCGGCGAGGCCACGATGCGTTCCTGGCGAAGATGCCGGGCGACGGTGTTCATGGGTACATCCTAGAAGCACCCCGAACTCCGGCGCATCCTCCGTTCGGGAGACTTTCTATTCGGATTGTTCGAGCAGCCGGGCCAGGTGTGCCTTCCAGGTGGCGGCGATGGTGTGCGTGCCGTGACCGCGGGTCTGGGGGCTGAAGGGCAGAACCACGGCGGTACCGCGTTTCACGCGCTTGATCTCGCGCTCGAGAATGCCGAGTTCCGGCGGATTGATGAGGTCGTCCGCCGAGTTGATCGCCAGCAGGGGCGCGCGAATCTTCTCGAGTCCCGGGCCCGGGTCGTAGTCCCAGGAAGCGCCTACCTGGTAAAGCACGTCGTTGGCATCCATGGTTTTCAGGGAATTCGCCAGGTACTCGTCGAGCACTTCATCGGCTTTTGCCAGCGTGGGCATCTGTTCCTGGCGCAACACCGGGTTGCTGCCCATGAAGAAAATCAGCGATGCCGCGGTTCGCAATGAAGGGGGCTGCGAGGTGAAGTTGCCACCGGCCCAGGCCGGATCATTCCGGATGGCGTCGATGAGTGTCTTGCGCCAGGCGCGATTCCGGCCGGAGATCTGGCCCGGCAGGCTGGCGAGCGGCATGAGGGCGTCCATGTAGTCCGGGTAACGCTCGCCCCATACCCAGGTGTGCATGCCGCCCATCGACGTGCCCATGACCAGGCGCGCGTGATTGACGCCGAGTCCTTCGGTCAGCAGCCGGTACTGCGCGTCCACCATGTCGGCATAACCGTAGCGCGGAAAGCGCGCGCGCAGGCCATCACTGGGCTTGGAGGATTTTCCATGCCCGATGCCATCGGGCAGCACGATGAAATATTTCGTTGCGTCCAGCAGCTGCCCGGCACCGAACAGTTCGCCCGCGAACTCCTCGCGGATGAATTGCGCGCCCGAGCCGCCCGTGCCGTGGCCGATGAGCACGGCGTTGCGCACCTTGCCGGTCCCATCCTTCTGCGGAGTGCCGAGGGTTCGATAGTGGATGCGCAGTTCGGGCAGCGTTTCGCCGCTCGCGAAACGAAAGTCGCGCGCGACGAAATCGCCTTCGACCGGCGCCGGATATCCGGCGGCGAGCGCGTCGAGGGAAAACAGCAGCATCGCGGCCGCGCAGGCGGCACGCATGGAAAAACTCGGCAGGACCCTGGGCATGGCGTGACTCGGGAGAAGGCTCGGACTGCGAGCTTACCTCCCGGTCACGGTATTGCGCCCGCGAAAGCGGGCGCGTACGTGTGCGGCTTCAGCGCACCAGGGGAATCTGGTGCGAGACCTGGATCTGCGCCACGTTGCTGAGGCGCCGGTCAATCTGGATGGCCCGCGCCGCGATCTTGGCGGGCACGGCTTTCTGGAATTTTTCCAGCCACTTCATGCGCAGGTTCAGCATCTTCTGGTCGCGAGCCAGCAGGGCCTTCACGTAGGTCACCGCGTCGGCATCGGTGAGCGTCTGAAAGTGATCGGCGTACTCCTTCGTGGCCTTGATCTGGTCGTTGACGACGACATCCTGTTCCTTCAGGTATTGCTCGAACAGCGGCCAGAACTTCGATGCCTGCTCGGCGGTGAGCGTGAGGCCCTTGGCCATGATGTCGGCGCGCTTGGACATCAGGTCCGCGCGGAACTGCGCGACCACCTCGTCGGTGAGGACGGGCGGTGGGGCGTCATTGGCCGTCGGCACGGCGGGAGCAGGATCGGCCGACCATGCGGAAGTCGACATCAACAACGCCATCACGGCCAGGAACTTGGATCTCATGCGGGTACCTCCGGTAGATGCCCGCCACGATGACGGTTGCCCGTTTTGGAGCAAGTAACGCGGGGTAACTTACCGCGTCGCCAGTGCGGCCTTGCGCCGGGCGAACGAACCCCGGGCCGCGGCTTTCAGCAGGCGGCGAAAGGTCGGGCACTCCATGTGGCTGGGCGCGCGGCAGGCGGTGGCGTGTTTGAGGCCATCGCGCATGGCGACGAGTTCGCGGATGCGTTGGTCCAGTTCTTCGACCTTGGCGGCGAGCAGCCGGCGGTCGATGCGGGGCTTACCCTCCGGCGTGAACATGCGGGTCATTTCGTCCAGGGAAAAGCCCGCGGCGCGCCCCAGAGATACCAGCGCCAGCCTTTCCAGCACGCCGGCGTCGAAGAGGCGGCGCAGGCCACGACGGCCGATCGAGTGGATCAGCTTCTTTTCCTCGTAGAAACGCAGCGTGGAGGCCGGGATGCCGGAACGACGGGCTACCTCGCTGATGTCCATGTTTCGCATGGGGCTTGACCTCAAGTCGACTTGAATTGGCAGAGTGCAGCTTCGCAAGCAGGAGCAGACATGACAACGAGTAATGAAGAACAGGCGAAGTTGTGGAATGGACCGGCCGGTGAGGCCTGGGTCGAGGGCCAGCCATTGCTGGATGGCATGTTCGAGCCCTTCGAGCGGCTGCTCGCCGAGGAAGCCATTGGCCAGCAAGCGCGCCGGGTGCTCGACGTGGGCTGCGGTGCCGGGGCCACGACGCTGGCCATCGCGCGCGGCCTCGCCGCGGGCAATGAATGCACGGGTGTCGACATTTCCGCGGCGCTGATAGCCGCCGCGCGCGCCCGTGCCAGGAGCAGCGGAATTGCCGCTCATTTTCTCTGTGCCGATGCGCAGACGACGGATTTCCCCGCGGCGCATTTCGATCTCGTGGTCTCGCGTTTTGGCGTGATGTTTTTCGATGACTTCGTGCAGGCGTTCGCGAACCTGCGTCGTGCCGCGGCGCCGGGTGCCAGGCTGCGGGCGCTCACGTTCCGCAGTCCCGTGGAGAATCCCTTCATGACGACGGCCGAGCGTGCCGCCGCGCCGCTGCTGCCGAACATGCCACCGCGCAAGGCGGGCGCACCGGGTCAATTCGCGCTCGCCGATCGCGAGCGAACCTGCACGCTGCTGCGTGATGCCGGCTGGCGCGAGGTGGAGCTTCGAGCCGTTGACGTCGAGTGCCGGTTCCCCGCGGCCGCGCTGGATACCTACATGACGCGACTCGGCCCCGTGGGTCTCTATCTATCCCAGGTGGACGAAGCGACGCGTGAGCGCGTGATCGGCGCCGTGCGCGCCGGGTTCTGCCAGTACCTCCGGGGTGACGAGGTCCGGTTCACGGCGGCGTGCTGGCTGGTGTGCGCGAGCAATCGCTGACGAATCAACAGACGCCTGGAATGAATCGCCAGCGCACCTGCTGCGCGTATTGCGCGTAGCCGTTGTCCAGCAGGCGCAGGTGCCGTTCCTCGGTGAGCGCGCGCAACACATAGATGGTGCTCCACCCCAGCAGCGCAATCAGCGAATAGGCCAGGCCCTTCCAGTCCCCCGCGAACAGCAGCACGCCCAGCGTCGGCAAGGCACCCAGCCACCAGGCGAAGTTCTTCGCGGCGTAGGCGGGGTGTCGCACGAATCGATAAGGTCCGCGCGTGACGATGCCCCGGTTGGTGAGGTTGCTGGCCTTGAATCCCAGCGCCACGGACGACCAGGCGAACACCGTCATGGCCAGCAGCAGCGTGACGTTCACGGCGACGTGTACGAAGGTGTTCTCGAACATCGGAAAGTCGCTGCTTTGCCATTTGAAGAAGCGCAGCGTGAAATCGATGAAGGGCGGATAGCAGATGAGGCAGATGAACCATCCGAAGAAGGTCGGCTCCACGGATCGGATGCGGTTGCCGAGTGCCGGCAGTTCGACGATGTAGCCGAGGGTGAAGAGCAGCGTGTCCGTGAACAGCAGCAGCTGGAACAAGGCCCAGAACACATGGTTGTCGAAGAGCAGCCGACCCTGCGTGCCGCTGTCGAGGGCATCCGCCAGGCCAAACAACGAACCGGTGAGATTCGCGATGTGGATGAGACACCAGTTGATCATCAGCGGCGCGAAGAAGAACTTCAGCAACAGGGTGAGTCCGGCCTGTCGCGAAAGCCGCGACAGGCGGAAGGAGGGAACCAGGCGCAGCGTGTCCATTGCGCCGGCGGCTTCCGCGCGCGGCCGGCGCCGGAATGCCGACCAGAGTCCGCGCGCGAACGTGAAACTCTTGGAATGCAGCCAGGGATAAGCGGTGTAGTAGGGAATGAGTATCAGCGCGTAGAGCACCAGCAGCGCCAGGAAGACGTCCTGCACGGTGATGCTGGCCTGGCTGCCAAAGCTGCCGAAGTGCCATGAGCCACTCATCATCGCGCGATGAAAATTGCTCAGGCTGGTGACGAACCACCAGGACAGGCCCATGAAGGCGAGCGTCGACAGGTAGTTCGTCGCGAAACGCCGCGACAGCAGATTTCCCAGCATGTTCCTCGGGGGTGCCTCGATGACCGTGCTCGACATGTTCAGGGTTTCCGCCGCTCAAAAAAAGGGTGGACCGAAGTCCACCCTTTGTTCAATGGCCGCGAACGGAAGGATCCGCGGCACGGGGTTGCTGTCAGGGAGTATTGCCGTAGCCGATGGCGCCGTTGCAATGCATCCATTCGCTGTTGGAACCGCCGCCGCAACTACCGTTGGCATAGAGACCGGTGTTGTAGCTCTGCTGTTCGGACTGGCGCGTCGAGCCATTCACGATGATGTAGTCCACCTGGACGTCGCGGTTGCCGCCGTCGTTGGTGAACGCCACCGTGATGCCGCCGCTCAGCGAGGTCGAGGCCGTGTAGTTCTGCATGCCGGTGCCCAGCGTCCAGGTCTGCACGTTCTGGTTGTTGACCCGCAGCGTGATGGACTCGCCGCCCGCGGTGCCGCGCGCGCGGACCGTGAAGCTCTTGGTGCCGCCGCCGCCGCCATTGCTGCTGCCGCCGTTGCTGCTACCGCCGTTGCTGCTGCCACCATTGCTGCTGCCGCCACCACCCTCGGTCACCGTGATGTCCGAGCTGCCGCTGCTCTGGTATCCCTCGGTGGCCATGACCTGGTAGTTGTGCTGACCCAGGTTCATGCCGAGGCTGTTCCAGGCCGCGAAGTGGTTGGCCGTGGTGATGGTGCCGCTGCTGCGCTTGGACTGCCGGACGCTCCAGTACTGATAGAAATCACAGGAATTGCCCGTGATGCAGGGCTGGTTGTCGCGGAAGGTGCGGTAGATGTCATAGGTCGCGCCGTCGGTGTTGACGGTGCCCATGTATCCCTGGCCGCCGGGCGGGCGATAGCTGCCCCAGTTCTCGACGATGTAGTACTCGATGAGCGGATTGGTGGTCCATCCGTAGAGAGTCAGGTAGCCATTGCCGGGCGAATTGAAGGAGCCCGAGTAGCTCACCGTGCGGCTCGAGCCTGTCGACCAGCCCTTGCCACCGACCCAGTTGTTGATGCCGCTCCAGTTGGAGGTGTAGCGGCCGTTCGGATACATGCAGAAGTTCACCGAGCCCGGGTTGTCTTTCCAGAACGAAAAGTAGTTGCCGTTGTTGGTGCCCGTCTGGCTGGAAGTGATACAGGTTTGCGCATTCGCCGGCGCCATGTAGAGGCCGGCCAGGCACACGAGCGCCGCGGCGGCGCGTCTGGCCGTGATCGACTTTAGACCGAAAATCATGGAATCCCCCTTGTGGATGCCAGGGTCCGCCGAGACGCGGATCCACTGACGGAAAATATCAACTAGTTAGTCAATGATCTGGTGGGCTGATGAGACCTCGCTTCCCTGCCGTTCGTCCTCCAAAAATGTTACCGCTACCTTGCGGGCGCCTACTTATCAACCAGCGCATCTTCGCCGTCAAGCGAAAGTTGTTAGGTATTTATCCCGGACCGATCCGCTGACAACGCTGCCAGCCGCGGGTGGCCGTGCGGAGCGTTCCGGCTCGGGCTGGCGCTAACTACCAACGGTACGCGCGCGGGAGGAGGCGCCGTGGCCGGAGAATGTCCTGCGTGCGTGCCTCATGACAGCGCACGCGACGGATGCCGGTTCCAGGACCGGAAATCCGCCGCGCAGGCGCGCTGTAATGACAACGCGGTCATGCGCGAAGTGGCTGCATTCAGGGCATTCGCGCGACGATGCGGCGGAAATCGCCGGAATCATGACAACGCTGCCAGATTCCGACCCTTGCCGGCCCGTTCGCGAGATCCGGCGTTCCGCGCTGTGGGATTCCGCCGTCATCGCCGCGCTCGCGGTGACAGCGCTCTTCGCTCGACTCAGGCCGCCCGGAATTTCACCTCGGCCAGGCGCACGAAAGGCGCGGCGGTGCGCCTCGAGGTGGCCGCGATGACAACGCGATCACGGCGCGTTCCCTTCGGCTGCGGCGGCTGGAAAGTCGAAACTTCCCTGCGTCACGAAGCGCGTCGCGCTCATTCCGCCCTGGTTGAGCTTGCCTTTCATGGCGTAGTCGATCTTGTTGATGCCGCCTCCGGACATCAGGCCGAGCGCCTGGCGCGCCATGCGGAACGCCGAGATGGTCACTGGTACTTCGATGACGGATTCACCGAAGCGCGGCACGGTTCCACTGGCGTCGGTGACACCACTCGCGAAGGTTTTTCCCTGGACGTCCATCTGCAGGGCGACGCCATTGAATTCCACCGGGCCATCATTGGGGTTCTGCACGCGCAGTTTCACGATCATGCGCATTTCGAGGCCCTGGCCCTCCAGCGGCTCGATGCCCGCGACCGTGACCTGCATGGGATCGCGGGGCTGCACCGAAGCGCAGCCGGCAATCGTGAGTACCGCGACGACGGCGATGGTGAGGCGCATCAGCAAATTCATGGGAATCTCCGGCGCTGGGTTGCGGGCATTCTGGGACGGCGGTCCGCGAGGGTGAAATAGGACCAACATCGGCTGCCTGGCCCTTGACCCTTAAGTCTTTGCGGCACTGCAACCATCGGACTCCGCCTACACAAAAGCGTGAACTGGGCAGGCACACTGACGCCCGTTTTCGTCGAATCTCGCGCCAAAGACGGATGAATTGCAGGGAGCGATTCAACAAGGCGTTGACATGAACAGGCGCCAACTCATCAAACGTCAGTACGTGCGCCTCAAGGGGTGGCTCACGCTCGGCAGCATTGGAATCCTGCCGCGCCTCCTGTTTGCGTTCGCGCTCGTGGGTGCGCTGGCGGCCACCGCCAATCTCATCGTGGAGAACGGTGTTGCCATCCTCGAGCAGCAACGCAGCGCCGCGATGGAGCGCAGCGAGCTGGACGCCCGGCAGATCGTTGCGCTGCGTGAATCGGTCGGCCGCGCGCGTCATGCCGCGCGGTCGGCGGAATTCCACAGTGCCCTGAGTGAATTCGATCGCGCGGCCCAGGAACACGCGGACGCGGATTCGCCGACCTCGGCGACGCGTTACCGGCAGGCGCGCGTCGCGCTCGACCGCGCGCTCGCCAAGTACCTCGAAGAAAACCCGACGGCACCCGACCAGCTGGCGCCGCTGATTTCCGACCACAAGAAAAGCGCGGATCGGCAGGCGCAGGCGCGCCGGGCGCGCCGCGAGTTGCTGTCGCGATATTCGGCACTGCTCACCGACATGGACCTGCGCGTCCGCGCGTCGATCGAGCAGAGCTGGAATGGCCGAAGTCGCGCGGCTTCCCGCGAGCCGCTGCTCGAGGTGCGCGCGCAGATCGACGTGGTGCGCGCAACCTTCGCGAGCCACAGTGCGTTCGATTCGCGTGAGCTCGACACCGGAACACTCGCCGGAGCGGAACGCGCGCTCGCGGCCACGCTCCGCGATCGTGAGGCCATACTCCGCAAGACACCGGGGGCGGAGTGGTACCACGAGCTGACGGGTGACGTTCAGTCGCTGACCACCACGCGCGTGGCGATCTTCCAGAATGAAGAGCGTCGCATGGGCGCCAGCGACGACTTCGCGAGGCAATTGCGCCAGATCACGACGTTGCTGCCGGCGCGGTTTCCCGATTCGCCATCCGAAGGCGCACAGCAGCCAGCGATGCCCAGCGCCGCCGTGCCCGCGCAGGAGCCGGGTCCGAATCGTTCGCTCGTGGCCTGGGTGAGCGGCGCGGTATTGCTGGTGCTGTTCTACCTGTGCTTCGCGACCATCTTCAGCATCGTGCGGCCGGTCAAACGGCTGCTGGCCGCCACCCATCGACTCGCCCGCGGTGAAAACGCGCGCGTGGTGCCCAGCGGTGGCATCCGCGAGCTCGACAACCTGACGACGGCCTTCAATTCCATGGCGGAACAACTGGCGGTGGCGCGCGATGCGGCGCGCGATTCGCACCAGCGCCTGGAAGCCAAGGTCGAGGAACGCACGCGCCAGTTGCAGGAGCTCGCGGAGCAGGATCCGCTCACCGGCATCGCCAATCGGCGCCAGTTGTTTGCCGCGTTGAACGAGGCGCTCAACTGGGCGCGTGTCTCCGGCGAGCGCATCGGCGTGTTCTTCCTCGACATCGACAATTTCAAGACGCTCAATGACAGCATGGGGCATCCCTACGGGGACCGCGTGTTGATCGCGATCGCGCGGCGACTGGAGACGATTGCCTGTGACCAGGGCTTCGCCGCGCGGTTGGGTGGTGACGAATTCACGCTGGTGCAACGCGGCGCCGCGGATGCCGACGCGATCCTGGCCTTCGGCGCGAGCATCGTCCGGGCCTTCGAAACTCCGCTGCAGGTGGACGAACGCGAAGTCATCGTGAGTGTCAGCGTCGGCGCGAGCATGTTTCCGGATCACGAGCGCGACGCGGAGGCGTTGCTGCGGGCGGCCGATGCCGCGTTGTTCCAGGCCAAGGCGCTCGGGCGCAGCCAGCTCGCCTCGTTCACGCCCGAGTTGCTGGTCACGGCTTCGGCGAAGTTCGCCATCGAACAGCGCCTGCGGCGCGCCATCCAGGGTGATGAATTCGAGCTGTTCTACCAGCCGCTGGTGAACACGGAGGCGATGGACGTCGAGCTGGTCGAGGCGTTGATCCGCTGGCGCATGCCGGATGGCAGCTACCGGGCACCCGACGAATTCCTCGCCGTGGCCGAAGAATCTGGCCTCATCGTCGAAATCAGCGACTGGGTGCTGCGGACCGCGATCAATACCGCGGCACGCTGGCATCGCGGAGGCTGGCCGGGCGCGCGCGTCGCCATCAATGTGTCCGCGCGGCAGTTTCTCGACTATCGCTTCGTGAGTCGGGTCGAAGAGTTGCTGCGCGAGCATGCGCTGCCGGCGCACTGCCTCGAACTCGAACTCACCGAGTCCGTGTTGCAGACGGGTGCACATACCATCAGGACGCTCGGCCAGTTGCGCGCCATCGGGGTGTCCGTGGCGCTGGACGATTTCGGCACCGGCTACTCTTCGCTGGCATCGCTGCAACGCCTGCCGCTCACCCGCGTGAAACTCGATCGCAGCCTGGTCGCCGGCATCGACGAAAACGCGCGCTCCGCCTCGATCGCGCGCGCGACCATTGCGTTGTGCCGGGGACTGGGCCTGGAAGTGACCGCCGAAGGCGTCGAGCGGCCGGAGCAGCTTGCCATGCTGCTGCCGCACCGGGCCATCTCGCTGCAGGGCTATCTATTCTCGCGGCCGGTGTCGGAAGTCGGGCTGCTGCCGCTGCTCGAACGTTTGCCCGCGCAATGTCACGAGCTGAGACTGGCAGCCCAGCAGTTGCAGACGAAAGCTGGCGCAGGCCAGAGGCGCAAGGGCGGGCTGGCCCTGGTCGGAGAGTGATTCCTTTCATTGCAGGGTCATGACCGCCCGGTGAATTCCGAGGCGGGCTGCGGCAGCTTCTCTGCCGCGCAGGTCCGCGCAATGTCCCACGCGTATAGTCGCGCGCCATCAAAACTGATGGTCGGGATTCACCATGCGCGCACGCGCACTCGGGACATGGCGCTTCGCCGCGCTGGCGACTGCAGTCCTCGCAAGCGGTACAAGCGTTGCGGACACGAGTTATCACATCGGCAACAGCCTCACCTGGGACATGTACGTGGGCGGGCCGCAGCAGATGGCCGCGAGCTTCGGACTGACGCTGACTCCGGGTTACCACATCCGCAACGCGTCTTCGCTGGTGTTCATCCAGAACAATCCCGCCGATGTCAGCCTCAATTCGCCGGCCACCTGGCCGACGGCGCTGCCATCCCAGTCCTGGAATTTCGTCACCTTCCAGCCGTATCCGGATCCCACCAGTCCCTCCACGCTGCAGAGCGACCTCACGGCTGCACAAACCTTCATTGGCCTCGTACCCGGGTCTTCCGGCGCCGCGCCGAAGTTCTTCATCTACGAAGCCTGGCCGTCACGGGACTCGTTCCTGACGGACTACGACACCTACTGGAACCAGGCTGTGCTGGACTCGCCCACGCAGAGAACGATTCTGGCGCGGCAGTATTTCGATGCGCTCCTGCAGCGGCTGCGTGCGCAATCCACGGCGTCGATCCATGTCATCCCGGTGGGCGATGTGTTCGCGCGCATCAACCGGATGATTCTCGCGGGTGAGTTTCCCGGAGCGTCCAGCATCTCCGACTTCTATCGCGACGTTGGCCATATGGGATCCGCGGGCAAACACATCGCGGCGTTGACGACGATTGCGACGATGTACGGGCGCAATCCCGCCGGCGCGCCGGTTGCCGCGCAGCCCCACGAGGGCCTGGTGGTCCTCACCCCGCAGGTGGTTGCCGATCTCGAGCGCATCGTGTGGGATGTGGTGACCTCGGAAAGCGCGCGTACGGGCGTGTACCCCATCCGCGTGAGCCGGGAATCGCTGACCTTTCCCTTCACCCGCGTGGGCACGAGTAGTCAGGCGCAGGCCGTGGTGCTTTCCAATATCGCCTCCAGGTCGATCGCGATCGATGCCATCGCACTGGACGCCAGCTTCATTCAGTCGAACGACTGCGGTGTCTCGCTGGCCGCGGGATCGGAGTGCACGCTCGGCGTGAGTTTCGCGCCGACCCGATCGGGAGTGATGGCCGAAGCGCTGGCGATACGATCGGGCAATGATTTGTACACGGTTCAGCTCGCCGGCGAAGCGCCCGTCGAAACAGCCATCAGCGTCAGCGTTTCCGCGGCAACCGTGGGTCAGTCGGTGACACTCGGCTGGAACGCCACTTCCGGTGCGAGTTGTGAGGCGCAGGGCGCACCCGCGGGCTCTCCCTGGAATGAAGCGATTGCATCGAGCGGTAGCAGGACATTCACCGAGTCCGCCGCCGGTTCGATGACGTATTCCCTCCGTTGCACCGCCAATGGCGTGCCCGATGCGTTCGCTTCCACCGCGGTAACCTGGTCCTGGGCGCCGGTCGCCGTGACGCTTTCCGCAACGCCGAGCACCGTCGATGTTGGGAAGCCCGTTTCGATCACCTGGAGTTCCACCGGGGCAACCCATTGCACGGCCAGCGGCGGCGGCAATGGTGACGGCTGGTCCGGATCAAAGGAAATCGCGGGCACGCAGACCATCACCGAAATGGCCTATTCGACCAGCCTGGCCTACACCTTGAATTGCGAGTCATCGCTCAGCGGAATGGCGAAGAGTGCGTCCGTGGCGGTTGTCCAGAATGCTCCGCCTGTTGACGGTGGTAGCGGCGGTGGCAGTGGTGGCGGCAGCGGCGGCGGGGGTGCCGCAGACCTCGGCTCGCTGCTGGCGGTCGGACTGCTGTGTGCCCGGCGCCGAGGTCGACCTGACCCGAAAGTCTGATTGCCATGTCTGGCTAGTCTCAACACCCTTGGTCACAAATGCGAGCCTCGTGCTTCAGTGTGGCCATGCTCTTTGCGGTGCAGGTGGTGTCGGCGGCGACGCCCGAAGCTGACAAACTACGCGCCGAACTCGAGGCGATGAAAGAAGCGCATGCGCGGCAGGCCGAACAGATGCGCGCACTCGAGGCGCGCATTCACGCGCTGGAGACCGCGCCGCCTCCGGCGGATCCGATGCGGATCGAGGTGGACCGGGAGTTTCAGCGCGATACCGAAGCCCGCGAGCAGGCCATGCTCACCGCGCAGCATCCCTATGCCGGGCGGGTCCAGCAGGTGCTGCAGGAATTCATGGACATCCATGGATACTTTCGCGCCGGCTATGGCAGGAACAGCAGCGGTGGCTCCATGGTCGGATTCCAGGCGCCGGGTGCGAGCGCAAAGTATCGACTGGGCAATGAGCCTGACACCTACGGCGAAATCACCTTCGGCAAGAACTTCTTCGGTGAGGGTGCATTCGGAGTAGGCGATGCCGGTGGCGAAATCACCGCCCGCGACGGCCCGATCGCGCGTTTTCAAACTACCCTGGCCGCGTATACGCCGATCCAGGATGCGATCAGTTCGGGAAGCGCCAACTTCAGTTTCGCCGAGATCTGGGGATCGGTGGGCAATGTCATCGCCTCACAACCCTCGCTGAAGTTCTGGGCGGGAAACCGGTACTACCGCCGGCATGACATCCACCTGAATGACTTCTTCTTCTCGAACATGAGCGGCACCGGCGGTGGATTCGAGGATCTGAAGCTGGACTTCGGCAAGCTGGCCTTCGCGTGGATTGGCCAGCCCGGCAGCAGCGGCGTGAGCAGCGCACCGGATCCCGATGCGGCCAACAAGGCGGGTTACAGCAAGACCAGCTTTGATCTTCGGCTGTACGACATGAATGTGCCCGGCGGAAGCGGTGAAATGGGCCTCGTGTTCGCGCGCGCCACCAGTGGATTCGATGCCATTGGCAACCAGGCCGACGACAGCACGGGAATTTCGGCAATGTTCATTCACACCCGAAAGGGGGTGTTCAGCGCCGATGGCGTGAACAAGGCTTCCATCCAGTTCGGTACCGGCGCTGCCAAGACGCTCAATTCCGGTTTCGAATTCTTCTCGCTCGGTGGTCAGACCTTCATTCGTCCCGATCACCCGGACTCCTGGCGGTTGCGCGTGACGGAAAACTTCACTGCCAATCTCAGCGATTCGTTTTCGCTGGGTCCTGTGTTCATATACCAGCTGACTGACTACGCGGGTACCGAAGAAAAGGTGCAGTGGGTGTCGGCAGGGCTGCGGCCGATCTGGCACTTCAATGAACGCATCAGCCTGGCGGCCGAAGCGGGCGCCGACTGGGTGAAGGACGACAATGCCGAAACCAATGGTGTGCTCTACAAGGTGACAATCGCGCCGCAGGTATCTCTGGGCGGACGATTCATGAGCCGGCCCGTCATTCGGGCATTCGTCACCTATGCCAACTGGAGCGACGATTTCGCCGGTCTGATCGGAGGGCAGGATTTCGTGGACGCACTCGATGCTCTTACGGCCGGCATGCACATGGAAGTGTGGTGGTGAGCGACTCTCCAACGCGGGCCACCGAACAGGGCACCCTCAAATTCTCCATCGCGCTCACCGTATTCCTCGGCGTGCTCGGTGTCGCGAGCGGACTGGTGACGAATTCCCAGGCCATCATCTTCGATGGCATGTACAGCTTCGTCGACGTCGTGCCGACCGTCGTGTCGTTGCTCGTGGTGAAGCTGATCGCGCGCGGAACGACGCATCGTTTCCAGTACGGCTTCTGGCATCTCGAACCGCTCGTCGCGGTTTTGCGCGATGCCATCCTGGCGGTGGCCTGTGTGTATGCCGGCATCGATGCCGTCAACACACTGACTGGTGGAGGTCACGAGGTAGAGTACGGGCGTGCGGCATTGTGGGCGGGCGTACTCTGTGTCATCGGCCTGGCGATGACATGGCTGCTGAACCGGCGTGCGAAGCAACTCAAGTCCCCGATGCTCAAGCTGGATGCGCGCAGCTGGCTGGTGAGCACGTTTCTCAGTCTCGCGCTGCTGGTCGGATTCGTGCTGGCCACGGCACTGGCTGGCACGCGCTTCAAGAGCTGGGTTCCCTACGTGGACGCAGTCGCCTTGCTCAGCATGGCGCTGATCATGCTGCCCATGCCGCTTCTCGGCTTGTGGCGCTCGATGAGCGATGTCCTCCAGGTGGCGCCGAATGAACTGGACCTGCGGGTCCACGCCGTCATGGACAGCGTCATCAAGGAACGCCAGTTTCTCGAGTACACCAGCTACATTGCAAAGGCTGGCCGGGGCAGATTCGTGGAGATCCACATACTCGTGACGCCCGACTGCCGGTTGGATATCGCAACCGCGGACGCGATCCGCAGCGAGGTTTCGCAGCGTCTCAATGCGGGTGCGCCAACCTACTGGCTCACCATCGACTTCACCGCGGATCGCAGATGGCTCTGATTCGCGGGATGGCGCGTAAAAATGACTGCGGACGATTTCTCGTCCACAGCCACGCCTCGCACGTGCGGAGTGCGCACACCGCTAGCTTCGGCGTGCGCGTGCGATGGAAACGGGTTCACCGGGCCGCGACGTTGACTCCTTCGCGCAGCGCAGGAAGGCTGGCCATCTCGATCACGCGTCCGTCGGGACTCGCGACGCATCGCGCAGAAACGATTTCATGCCCGCTGCTCGAAAGGCGCGCACTCAGGTCGATGGTGTACCGCCTGCTGTAGTTGCCCAGTGGCCCCGCGCTCGAGGGCAGCACGCGCAGCTTCACCGCCTGGTCTTTCGGAAGATAGGTGTCGACGAAAGCCTGGACGCAGGCTTCGGCAGCCGTATCGGATCCGTGTGCCTGCGCGGCGAATGGGGTGGCGGCCAGAGTCAGCAGTGTCGTGACTGCGAGCAGGTGGCGAGTGTTCATGGTATGGCTCCTGGCGTCGTTTCGGTTGCCAGGAGTATCCGCGGTGCAGGTTGTCCCGGTTTTGATCCAGGTCAATCGGCGGCGCGAATGTGGGTTGCGGGACATAACGCCAGATCGCATCGCGCCTGACCTGGATCAGTTCTCCGCTGGCGAAGCGCCTGTAAGGTTTGACACAGGTCAAACCTGGGTCCGCTGCCATGAATGTCCCTGCAGTAACGGTCGAAGCCGCAAGCGTCGGGCCCATCGGCTGTCGCGCCTGCGATCTGCACGAGATCTGCCGACTCACGGGATTGCTCGCCCATCACGCCGGCCGCAGTCGTCAGTCGACGGGAACGCTGCGGGCCCTGAAGGCCGGCGAAAGGCTGTTTCGCGCAGGCGATCGGGCCGACAGGTTGTTTGCCGTGCGGCAGGGACTGCTGAAAACGGTGCGTGTCAGCGTGGACGGCAAGGAAGAGTTGCTGTCGCTCATTGCGCCCGGCGAGGTGCTGGGCCTCGAGGCCTTCAGCGACGGAGCCTATGCCTGCGACGTGATAGCGCTGCAACCCGTCGTCTGCTGCGAGTTGCCGATTCGCCTGCTGGGAGACGTCCATGATCGAGTCGGGGAGATCGATGTGGCGCTCATACGCCTGCTCAGTCATGCCATCGCGCCCAGGCCAAATTTTTCGCGCGGGCCAATCCGTGAGCGGGTGACCGGCTTTCTGCGCGACCTGGGTCGACGGCTCGAAAACCGGGACCTCGACGGCCGTCGATTCAGGCTGGGCTTGAGCCGGCAGGAGATCGCCGACCTGCTCGATACACGCATCGAAACGGTGAGCCGGGTATTACAGCGGCTGCATCGTGAAGACGTCATCCAGGTACGGGGCGGCCAGATCAGGCTGGTCGCGCTCTGACATCGGCCAGGTCGATCGACCCGCGCGGTTACAAATGCCTGTATCGCCCGCTAAGCTCGGCATCAACGACTTCAACGAGGGGGCTCGTCAAGATGAATGGCATGCGCGCGTGGTTTCTCGTGTTCGCGATGGTGACCTGGCCAGCTTTTTCAGCCGATAAGCCTGCGCTGCCGGGGTATGTGATTCCGCGATCGGAAGTGCGCACGCTGCCGGTGAACGCCGCGGGTCGTCACTACGCGCTGTTCATCGGTCTGCCGGTGAGCTACGCAACAGAGCCCAACAAGCGTTACCCGGTGGTGTACGTCACCGACGGCTACTGGGACTTCCAGAAACTCACCGCCATCCACGGGCCCCTCGTGTACGACAAGTACGCTCCCGAGTTCATCGTCGTCGGCATGGGCTACGCCGGCGAGAACCTGAACTACGGCGACCTGCGCCGCTGGGAGCTCTCACCGGTCAAGTTCGGTTTGCCCCTCGAAGCATCGGGGCACGCGAGGGACTACCTCGACACGATCGAGAAAGTGTTCATCCCGCTCATCGACAGGGAATACCGGACGGATCCAAAGAAGCGCGTGCTCGGCGGCGCTTCGCTCGGTGGCCTGTTCACGCTTTACTCGATGTTCACCCGACCCGAACTGTTCAGCGCGTATGTGGCAGTCACGCCGGCCGTGGCGGTTGGAGACGATTGGCTGCTGAAGTATGAAGAGGAGTTCGCGAAGGCCGGAAAATCCGTGAACGCGAGGCTCTACATGACGATGGGAGAGAACGAGGCGACCGGGTTCGTCGCTCCGATCCTGCGGATGAATCAGCGCTTCGCATTGCGCAAGTATCCGGGGCTCGCCTATCAATTCCGGATCATCGATGGTGAGCGGCACGCGGGGAACCAGATCGAGTCGTACAACCGCGGCCTGCGTTTCGTGTTCGCGCCGCTGGCGCCGGAGCAGGGGCCGTCGATCGATTGAACCGGGTTCAGTTGTCGGTCGACGGCGCTTTCAGGCTTGCGCAGTTGCCGGCAACGGGCTGATCGGCAAACAGCGACTTGACGAAAGGCACGGAATCCACGAGCGACGCGTTGACTGTCCCGCCGTGATCCTGGGCTGGATAGTAGTGCGTCTCGACGATGGAACCTGCGCGGCAGGCTGCCACGGCAACGGCGTACTGGGTCTCCGGCAAGGCGGCCGCATCCGCGAGGCCGGTTCCGACGAACACCGGATGAGCGAAATGCAGAGTCGGCCAGTTCTCGACGGCGGGCACCATCGCGTGTTCCGGCCACACCTTCAATACAGTGTCGAGAGGGACAGTCGGGCCGGGCTTCACGCAGGTCGATGCGGTTTCAGCGTAGCTTTGCAGGCCGGCCTCGGTCAGGTAGTCGGAGACCTTGAACGCCGGATCCATCGTCTGAAATTTGTGGAGCAGCAGAAACAGCAGCGTGCTGGTTCGTCGTGTCGCCGCATACTGCGGGCCCGCGACTCCGGTCGCCACCGTCCCCAGAATTTTCAGTGATGGGGCGTATTCAGGGGCCAGTCCCGATGCGGACAGCGCGGCATGTGAACCCTGCGACTGACCGATGATGACAACCGCATTCGCGAGTTCCGGAAAAGCCTCGAGCGCCGATCGCACGCTGTCGAGCACGCTCCAACCCTCCGGCCGCACGGCCATCCACGGATGGCCACCGGGGGTGCCCAGTCCCTGGTAGTCGGCGGCGACGATGGCGTATCCCTGTGCCAGCCAGGCATTCAGATAGTCCGTGTCGCGCTTTCCACGCGTCATCCACGAGGGCGCACAGATATCGGCGGTGCCCGTCGTGCCATGCGCCCACGCGACAATCGGCCAGCCGTCCGCAGGTACGGCGCCCTTCGGAAAGTAGATAGCGCCGGATACCGCGATGACGGTTCTGCCGTCGATGCCGTCGGTGGAGGTGTAGAGGACGCGGATCCCCCTTGCCGAATTGGCCAATGACAAGTGATCCGGCAGAGCTTCCTGTCGCAACAGTTTTCCTGGGGCGCGGGGTAGAGCTCCATTCCAGTCATAGAAGGCGGAGACGCCGCCGTCGCCATGCGCCGGCGCGCGGGTGGTCGTGCATGCGAAGACAGTAGTCAGGAGCGCGATGCAGGACGGCACGAATATCGACGCGCGCAACGGACTCAACATGGCGGGAGTTCCTCTCTGCATTACCGGGGCAGGCCCAATGCCATTCTGGCACCGGTGAGGATGCCGGATCAGTGACAGGGGCATTGCAGATATTGGTGCGGCGCGTGACACGCCCCAGGGAAGGGCGAACTACCGGTGCGGCCGGCCCCAAAGGCGTACTGAAATCGAATTGCGACCGGCGCAGCATTCGACTGCTTCCCCCACGAAATGGAGCAGGGCATGCCCACCATGAAAGCCGCGGTCGTTCACGCCTTCAAGCAGCCGCTGAAGATCCAGGAAGTGCCGGTTCCGGAAGTTGTTCCCGGTCGCATCGTCGTCAAGGTCGTGGCGTCCGGTGTCTGTCACACGGACCTGCACGCCGCCGACGGTGATTGGCCCGTCAAGCCAAAGCCGCCTTTCATTCCCGGACACGAAGGTGTCGGTTTCGTCAGCGCGGTTGGTGCCGGCGTGAAACACGTGAAGGAAGGTGATCGCGTTGGTATTCCGTGGCTGCACACGGCCTGCGGATATTGCGAGCACTGCATGACCGGTTGGGAAACTCTGTGTGATGGCCAGCAAATGACCGGGTACACCGTCAACGGCGGCTATGCCGAGTACGTGCTGGCAGATCCCGGCTACGTCGGTCACCTGCCGTCGAACGTCGATTTCTCGGCCATGGCACCGGTGCTCTGCGCGGGCGTGACGGTTTACAAGGGGCTCAAGGTACTCGACTGCAAGCCCGGCGACTGGGTCGCGATCTCGGGTGTCGGCGGCCTTGGCCACATGGCGGTGCAGTACGCCAAGGCCATGGGATTTCACGTCGCGGCCGTCGACATCGATGATGAGAAACTCGAGCTTGCCAGAAAGATGGGCGCGGAAATCGTCGTCAACGCCATGAAGGCGGATCCCGCGCAGGAACTGCAACGCGCGTTGCGCGGCGCGCACGGCGTGCTCGTCACCGCGGTATCCCGCAAGGCGTTCGAACAGGCCCTCGGGATGCTCCACAAACGCGGCACGATGTCGCTGGTGGGCTTGCCGCCCGGAGACTTTGGCCTGCCGATCTTCGACGTCGTGCTGAACGCGAAAACCATTCGCGGTTCGATCGTCGGAACGCGGATGGATCTTCAGGAGGCCATCGCGTTCGCCGCGGAAGGCAAGGTGCACACCGTCTACACCGAAGACAAGCTCGAGAACATCAATGGCATCTTCGATCGCATGAGGAAAGGCGCCATCGAAGGTCGAATCGTGATGAAACTTGCCGAGGGGAAATGAAACGGCTCGGTAGCCAGGCGCCGGCTCGCGATCAGAAACTGAAACTCACGCCGACTGCGGGTCCACTCAGGCGCAGGCCTTCGAGAAGCTCGCCTTCATCGTCTTCGTAGTCGAGGTGGCGATAGACGAACAGCAGGTCGCCCCAGGCAAGTGAGTAGCCCACACCCGCCGTGAGCTGCCAGGTCAAACTGGAGCCGCCCGTACCGATGTCGGCGTGCAAGGGCACGAACCATTTTCCATTGCCAAAGGCGAAACGCGCGTTGGTACCGACGATCACGTCGAGGGGATCCGCACTCTGCTCGATGTGGCCCGATTGCGGGAGCAGGGCGAGAGGTGCATCGAGCTCCCAGTTGAGATCGAAGCTGATGTCGAGATAGCGCAGCCCGCCAAAGATCTCCACGGATCGTCCGGGTTGGTCCATGAGCCAGAAGCCGAGCGTGGCCTGCGCTTCGAGGCCGGTGAACGACGACGACGTGCCCGCGTTCACGGGGATTTCGATCAGGCCTCCGGGTCCACTGACGGTTTTCACGGCTGACCGCTGGTTGGTGAAATCCAGGTAGATGACATCCGCCCGCACACTCCATTGTCCGCGGCGTGCTTCGCCCGCGAGCATCAGCACGAAATCCAGGTTGTCCAGGTAGTCGACGGGACCGACCTCGTAGGCGGGGTCGCCGCCATTGGGCGGCCCGTCGGCGGTGCCGTTGGCTTCGATATTGGGCAGCCATAGATAGGGCGTGAGGCCGAAGCGCCAGTCCTCGGCGTGTGCTGCGCCGCCCGACACCGTCAGGATCGCGGCAGCGATGATTTGCCGAGCGAAGATGTTGGCGCGATTCACGCTCGCCGGATCATGCGATCGCTTCCGCGAGCCGCGAAATACGACCTTGGTTCCTCCTGCGGCACCGCGAGGGTTGCCGCATGATCCGCGCCGCATGAGCGCACTGCATGTCGCCATCGAGGGTCTGGACCGTCGCAGCCTGACTGCTCTCGGTACACGGCATCGCATCGTCGTGGTGGGTCATCGCGAGAATGCCCGGACCGGCAAGATCACGGTGGATGCGTACATCGAGCCGCGCCAGGAAGCGTGGCTGAAGAAACGCGGCTTCGGCGTCACCCGGCTCGAGGCGGTCGCAGCCCCCGCGCGTCAACGCCAGAAGGACGGTCGGCGCGATGCGGCACGTCGACTGGCGAAAGGCCGCTATGGCGATGTCATCTGGGGTGGCGGTTATCTCACCACGGACGAAGTCGAGCGGGCGATGGTGCTCGGCGAAGAGAATCACGGCGGCTACTTCCAGCGCATCGCACTGCCGCACAAGACCTGGGAGAAGCGACGGTGTCATGCCTTCCGCGTTGGCAAGGGGCGCGGCAAACGCATCGGCATCTGCTTCATCAGCGGCGTCCACGGACGCGAATGGGGTGGGCCGGACATTCTCGTGTACTTCGCCATCCGGTTGTTGCGCGCCTATCGTGATCGCCAGCCGATCCGCCTGGGCCGCAAGGTCTTCACGGTTTCGCAGGTGCGGCGCCTCGTCGAGCGCGCCGACATTGTCGTGTTTCCGCAGGTCAATCCCGATGGCCGCCACTTCAGCATGACGCACCACGCCATGTGGCGGAAGAACCGGCGACCGGCGCCGGCCGGGCGTGGACACCGGAGCATCGGCGTCGACATCAACCGAAATTTTCCCATGCAGTGGAAGTTCGAGCGCTACTTCGCGCCCGGCACGATCGACAGCACGCGCAATCCCGGTGACTATGAATCGTATGTGGGGCCGCGCGCCGCCTCGGAGCCCGAGACGAAGAATGTCATCTGGCTGCTGGATCAGTTTCCGCAAATTGGCTACTTCATCGATCTGCACAGTTACGGCGAGACGCTGCTGCACAGCTGGGGCGGTGATCAGAACCAGTCACGCGATCCGCGCATGTGTTTCCTGAACAAGGACCACGACGGCAAGCGCGGGCTGATTCACGACGACCACTATCGCGAGTACATGCCGGCGGCGGATGAGAAACTGGCGCTCCGACTCGGCAACAAGCTGGCCGGAGCGATCCGGCAGGTGCGCGGCAGGAAGTACCAGGTCAAGCAGTCGGTGGGGCTGTATCCCACGGCGGGATCCACCGACGACTACGCGTACAGCCGGCACTTCGTAGACCCGTCCAAGGGGAAGATCATTTCCTACACCATGGAGTGGGGCCGCACGCATGCCTCGACTCCGTTTCATCCGCCGTATCCCGAGATGCGCAGGGTCATGCGCGAGGTGACGGCGGGATTGCTGGAGTTCTGCCTGCAGGCGATTCGACAGGGGAGTTGAAGCGGTCGCGTACGCCCGCCAGTAGTTTGTCGACAGGCCCGGCTCGTCGCGTGTGCATCCATCGCGGCCCGCCGCCCATGTTGCCAGCGCGTGCAGCAAAAAAGGCCGCGATGACCGCCCGCTGTCAGCCCGGGGCGGAACAGGTACAAATTCACACAATTCGGGAATCCATGCGTGCCGGCCGGCGAGGGTTCCCGATTTGTACGTACTATCCACTCGAAACGCAGGTCGACGGAATCGACCAACGAGCTAACTTCCTCGAGGTACACGATGAACTCTCGGGCTTTTGCGACCCTCTGTGTCCTCGCGGCCGGCATCGGTCCCGGTTGGGTCCTCGCGGACCCGCTCCCGTCGAACACCACCGGTTGTGCCGCAGGCAGTCGCTGCATCCGCGTCACGGGCGCGGGTCGCCCGAGCAACAGCGGCGTCTACGTCGCGCAGTGCCGCGGCAAATTTCCCGATTTCATCGCGCACAGCGGCGCGATTCCGGCGGGCAGCAGCGGCAAGCGCTTCACACCCGAGCTAGTCGAGAACGCCACGACACAGGGCCCGACCACCACGCGACCCTGGCGAAACTTTGATCCGCGCATTCCCGCCGAACGCCTGGGCTACCTGCTGGCGCTGCGCAATTACGCCTTCTCCAGCAGTCCCGTCCGTTCATTCACGCCGCAACTCACGGCGACCACCGCCTATCGCGATCCGGCGGGTGGCACTGTCCCCAGTGGCCAGGTCAGCCAGCGCTGGTATCCCGCGCCCCTCATGATCTATGGCGCGCCCGGTACCGTCGGCGTACGCGAACCCACCTTCGGCATGACGCTCGAACGCACGGTGGACTCGGGCGAACTCGCCAACAACCTGAATGACTTCCGCAACTACGCCGTGGCCTATTACGACCGGCGCGGCTCTCGTACCTACCGCAATGTCTGGCTCGCGAGCCCGCCTGGCCGCAACGTCGCCGATCTCACGAAGATGGGCGTCGCGGTCGACTCGCTCGTTTTCAAATTGCTGTTCAGTGCCGCCACTGCCAACGATTTCCCGCAAGGCCAGGACATTCTGAACGGGTCGCTTTCGGTCAACATCCTGCCCAACAACAACACGACGACCTTGGCTGTGCGCCTGCTCCAGATCGACATCGCGGTTCGTGATGAGCGAGCCGGAGTGACCGGCTGGTATTTCGCGACCTACGTCTACGACCGCACCGTCAGCAGCACCTCCGTCTGGAGAAAGATGGTTCCGCTCGGCCTCATGTGGGGCAACGATCCCGGAGCGACGACCAGCCTCGTTCAGAGCTGGATCAATCCCGCGGCACCGGCCTACGCAAAGGCGCACCTGGGTGTTGGGGGTCGTCTCAATGGTCCGGTCGACAACCCGGACTCCGCGTGCATGAGCTGTCACAGCACCGCGCAATCGCCGTCGGTTGCGCGCATGGTTCCGGAAGGCGGATGCGCACCGCTGGCGTCGAACTGGTTCCGCAACCTGGCGGGCAACGTGGCGTTTGGCCGCTTCACGCAGTCCTCGTCTTCCTGCGCCACGACGCCACAGCCGCCGGCGCCGGTCGCCGCCGACTACTCGCTGCAACTGGCCTCCACCGTGAGTCGCAGCCTCGCCAACAACACCTTCAATCCCTGCACCTGGGATACCGACAGTCCTCCGACGGCGGGCGCGTCCACGACGCTGGGAGTCTCACCGGCTGCTGGTGCGGCGGACGAAGCCGCACCTGCGGCTGAGTTCGAGACGGACGGCGAGGTACCGGTGTACGAAATCAAGAGGTAGTGGGGGCGACGCCAGCACTGTCCTCTCCTTAAAGGGAGAGGCGCGCCCGGTTTACCGGGCGCAATCTCCGAGCATGAGAATGTGTTCAAACGGCCGGGCTGAGATCCCATGCCCCTGACTATCTATTCCGGCCCGTTGAGCATGTTTGGCGCGAAGGTGCAGATCGCGGCGCTGGAGAAGCGGCTGGATTTCGATCTTGTCATGGTTCCGTACGACTCTCGACGCGGATATAGCCCCAAGCACCCCGAGGTCTTGCGTATCAACCCCAAGGGCCAGGTGCCCGTGCTCGTACACGGAGAGCTCGAGATCTTCGACTCCACGCAGATCTTCGAATACCTGGAACACCTGCAGCCGGATCCGGAGCTGTGGCCTTCCGGGCCCGTCGCGCGCGCATGCGCACGCGGGCTCGAGCATCAATCCGACGAGGTGTATTTCCCGCACATCATTCGCTTGATGAGCCTGCAGGATGCATTGACCAGCGAGCCGGCGGTCGCCGTGATCGAAGGCGCCAGGCGTTTCTACGTCGACATGGAGCGACGCCTGGCGTCGCGTGACTGGCTCGCCGGCAGCTACTCCTATGCGGATATCGCCTTTTTCATGGCCGCATTGTTTGGGGAACGGCAAGGCGCGCCGCTGACGGCGGCAACACCCCGTCTGCTCGCCTGGCGTGAGCGCATGACTCAGCGCGCGCCGGTGCGGACGGTGGTGAGCGCGATGGCACAGTGGCTGAAAGACGCCGGCCGGCCGGTGCCGGCGTTCATGTCGTACTGAACTTCCGCGCACCTGCACAAGGTGCGCGGAAGGGTGCCGCCTTACGGAACGATCCGCAGCACCTCGCCGTCTTCGGGTGCGAACGAGATGCCCCAGTTCGACGTGTAGAGCGCACCGTCCGGACCCTTCACGAGCCCGTTCGGGAGGCTCGCGAACCCGGTCAGCACCTTCGTCCGCTTGCCGGTCCTGCGATCGAACCTGACGAGGTTGGCTGTATCAGTCGTCCACTGATTGTCGAAGGGGAAAATCTCGACGGCATAAAGGTCGTCGCGATGCCACGCCAGGCCGACGATCGGGTTGCGTGACTTGAACGGCAGCGTGTAGCTGGAAAAGTACTTGTCGAACACCGCGAGCTCGGACGGTCCCTGGTCTTCGCCGAACGTGCCGACGAAGAAGTGGTTGCCGCGCTGTGTCATCACGATCGGGTTGTGCTCGCGGTTGTCCACCGTCATGTCGTACAGCTTGGTGATCACGCCCGTTCGCGGATCCACCCGCAGCACGAAGCCGCGGTTCGTCTCGATGACATAGAGATATTTGTCGATCGCGATCATCGAGTGGAATACGCCGCCCGGCTCCTGGTCGGTGGTTGCCGGGTTCGTGTCCTTGATGAAGTTAGGTGGATTCGCCCAGTGCCACGCGTTGAGATTGGCGACGTTGGTGGTGGTGCCATCGCGGTTCACCCGAAGGATGGCGGGCAGGTCGTCGGGCATCGCGTGCGAGCATCCGCCCATCTCGATCAGGACGTAGAGCGTGTTTCCGATGAAGGCGACATCGGTCGGACCGTAGTTGGCACCAGTGTTGTCCGTCATGCTGGGCAGGTTGTCGGCGACTACCTCCTTCCTGCCACTGGCGCGTACGCGGATCACGCGGCCGCTGTAGCCGGCCGTGTACGGGCTGTAGATATTGATGTCGACCGGGCAGCCGGGTTCTCCCGTCGGTGTCAGCAAGCCGCCAACGCCGGCCTCCGCCACGTAAAGATTTCGGTCCGGACCGAAGGTCAGGCCACGCGGGCTGGTCAGTCCCGTGGCGTACTTCGTCACGGATGGCCTCGAGTGCTTGTTTCGCTCGCTCGAGGGTGCGTAAGAGTCCGCGTGCAGTACGCCCGGGCTCGCGAGCGCGAGCCCGCTCATCATCGTTGCGATCTTGAATATCTTGCGAATCATGCGGTTCCCCTGGGGTTGAGTTCGCCGAGTTTCATCGCCGGATCGAACTCGGCTCCCGCGATGTCCTTGAACACGAGAATCTGCGGGACCTTCGCGGATGCGCCGTCGTAGAAGCCGCTCTCGGCGACGAACTCCTTCGGGTTGCGGAACGTGCCAAACAGGATGTCGAACAGCGGCAGGTCGGAATAGTTGTAGTGGTGAATGCCGCGACCGTGATGGACGCTGTGACTCTCCGGCCGCTGCACGAGGTAACCCAGCCATTGCGGCGTGCGAACGTTCATGTGCTGGATCACGGCGAGGAACATCGTTGCGTACATGAAGTAGGTAACCGCCTGGGGGCTGAGCCCGACCGCCACGATCAGGGTGAGGCTGGTGAGAAACGTGAAGCCCACGATGTCGAGAGGGCTGAAGTAGAAGGCGCCGTAGCTGTCCAGGCGTTCGGCGCTGTGATGCATCTGATGGAACGAGCGCCAGAGCCAGTGGACCCGGTGCATGGTGCGGTGCCAGACATAGACCAGCAGCTCGTACACCAGCACGGCGATGCCGGCGCCCACGAATGGATTGAGCCCTTCCAGGTTGAACAGCCGGTATGGGGCGAGCGTGTCACCCCAAAGCAGGGGCAGGTATGAAGACGCGAAGAAGTAGACGACAAAGACGACGAGGGCCTTGGTTCTCCAACCGCTCACCCGGGGCAGCGGGCGGGCCGGGAACAATGCTTCAATCAGTATCAATGCACCGTAAAGACCCAGGACGGCCAAGGAAACGGGATCCATCAGGATCTGCAGTGGCGTCGGCATTCAGATTCTCCCCAGACGTTGTTGTTCGAATGGGCGCAAATCTGGTCTGCAGGCCGACTCACTGCATGATGGCTGGCTAATTTTTGGGTAATACTTTGATAATGAATTGCGGGCTCACCCCGCTGCAGGACGAATGAAATACAAGATCGGCGAATTCACCATCGATACCGGCCGGTTTCGAATCAGCAGCGGGGACTCGCCCATTGCCGCTGAGCCGAAAGTGTTCGATCTGCTCGTGTACCTGATAGCGCATCGGGACCGGGTCGTGACCCGGGAGGAGCTGTTCAAGGAAGTTTGGGATGGTCGCGAGGTCTCGGATGCGACGCTCAGCAACCACGTCAAGAACGCGCGCAAGGTCCTGGGCGACAGCGGCGAGTTGCAAAGCACCATTCAGACGATCCGAGGTCGCGGCTACCAGTTCGTTGCGCCGGTCACGGAGATCCCGAATGGTGGCGAGCGGGGTGAGCCGCAGCCCCCAACTTACGTGAGTCCCGTCACCAAACCAGCGCCGGCGTGGCGATTGGCGTTGGGAGCGGTAGTCGTGCTGGTGGCGGCGCTGATCGGGTGGCGCTTCTTCACTTCTCCCCAACCCGTGGAAGCAGACGCGAACTCGCCCTACTTGGTTGTCGTGCCCTTCGACGTGTCCGGAGACGCGTCCGGCACCTGGCGGCCGTTCGCGGACCAGGTCACCCGCGAACTCATCCGCAACCTGCGGAAGATATCCGGCCTCCGAGTGGTGCCGGCGACGTCGGCGTTCACCTTCAAGGACAACAAGGTGCACGATCACATCCGCAGCCAACTGCCCGACGTGCAGTACGTGCTCGATGGGGTAGTCAGCATCTCCGCGGGCAACAGCCTGCGCATCACCGCGGAGCTCGAGGATCTGCGCAAGGGCATGGTGGTGTGGGACAAGCACTACGAGGGCCGTACTGACGACACCAATCTGTTCGCGATGCAGTCCAGCATCGCCGCCGCGGTATCGGAGTCGCTGAAGGTCGCGATCCTGTCGGAGGAGCGGCGGGCGCTGGAGGAATTTCCGACCAGCAATCTCAGGGCGTACGAGGCGTACGTGGCAGGGCGTCACCAGCTGGACCTGGTCAGCCAGGGCTCCCTGCCTCGCGCGGTCGAGCTGTTCGAGCAGGCCATCAAGCTGGATCCAAAGTTTTACGACGCCTATATCGGCAGGAGTGATGCCTACCGCCAGTTGTTCGGCTACTTCGAGCCGCCAATCAACCTGTTGCAGACCGTCGTCGATTCGATCGCGGACGCGCAGGAGTTGCGTCCCGATTCCGCCGAGGCCTGGTCCTCGCTCGGTCTTACCTATGTGATGGCCTGGCGGTGGAGGGATGCGTGGATCGCCTTGAACAAGGCGAAACACCGGGACCCGACGCTGGCGAAGACGGAGCTGGGGTTTGCGCTGTACTACTCCGGCATCGGCGAACCCGAAAAGGTCAAGCAACATCTGGCCAACGCGGAGCGCCTCGATCCGCTCAACGCGGAAATGGCGGACTGGGGAAACTGGGCGCTGTTCATGGTCGGCGAAAAAGAAGCGGCGCGTGCGTGGACCGAAAAGCAGATGCGGCAGCACCCGGACATCGGCATGTTGTTCTCGGGAGCAGGTGTCGCCGCCTATATTGCTGGTGATTACGAGAGGGCCATTCAGCTCCTCGAGCACGGTGCGAAACTCGACGGGTCACCCATTGCGTTGATCTTGCTGGCGCAGGCGTACGGATATGCGGGTCAGAAAGAGAAGGTGCTCCCGCTGATTCAGAAGGCCGAGGCGGTGGGCACGTACATGTGTCCGTATGAATCGGCGGTGGCGTATCTCTCCCTCGGCGACGAGGAACGCGCGATGAGCCTGTTCGATGATGCGGTTACCGCGCGATCGAACTGCCTCATCTTCCTGCGCAATGATCCCCGGCTGACAGCACTTCGGAAGCATCCGCACTTTCAGCTCTTGCTGACGCGCGTGGGCCTGGATGATGTCGCGGTGGCGTCGTATGAGCGGTAAACGGTCGGGGTGAGGGGATTTCGCGAGTCAATGCAGAACCCTGGCGGGTGCTGGACGCGGGACTGCGACGGATAGCCAAACTCGCGGCGACGCCAATATAGTGCGCCACTACCTGCCAGCCGGCGGGCCACCCGACACCGGAGTGCCGACATGAGAAAGCTGAACAAATCGTCGATGATCATTGCGTTATTGCTGGCCACGGGCGCCCAGGCGCAGGTCGGCGTCCTGCAGGGCACGGTCACGGGCGTCAAGGCGGGCACCGTGCTGCCGGTGTTCAAGGGCGAAGCCAAGGTGGCCGACATCAAGGTGGAGGAAGGCGGTAAGTTCTCCGTGCCGCTGGCTACCGGCGTCTACACCGTCAATTGCCCCAACGGCAAGGTCGCGAAGGTGGCCGCGTTGAACGGCGCCGCGACCATCAGCATCAACTGTCAGTAAAGAACCGCGCATGACGGCAGAGAACAAGGCCGGCGAGACCCGCGCGGAAGTGCAGGCCAAGCGCGACGTCCAGTTCTGGCTCGACGTGGTGATGAAGCTGACCGTGCCGCTGGGCGCGATCGTCGCGGCATGGCTCGCGAACCACTTCGAACAGAACCGCGCCAACCTGCAGCTCATCAACCAGCGCGAGCAGGCCGAAAGCTCACTGCGCGCCACCATGTTCGGCCAACTCATCGCCCCGATTGCCGGCCCCGATGGATCGAATGCGGACACGGACCCGGTGCGCTATGCGGTGCTGGCGCAGCTCCTGACGCTCAATTTTCACGAGCATTTCGAACTCAAGCCGCTGCTGCAGGACGCCGACGACCGCTTGTCTAAATACCAGGGAACCGTCGCGCCGGAAGCCATCCTGACTGCGCGCCACAACTTGCGCCAGGCGGCCCACCGTGTCATCCAGCGCCAGATCGCGCAGCTGTGGGAGGACAAGATCGCCGCATGCACCCCCGCCGCCAGCGTGGAGACCACCTTCCAGTTCGTCAGCGACCCGGAGCTGGAAGAAAGCTTCGGCCAGCCCGCCAGTTCCGCCAGCGTGCTGGTGCCCGGCAAGGAGCTGAAATCCTTCAGCATCAGTTCGCCTGACTGCCGCGACACTCTCTCCATCGTGTTCGACAAGCCGGACTTCACCTCCGAGCGCGTGCATGTGCTGATCTCGCCGGCTTCAACCACCGCGGCGATCGCGGATTACCGCTTCGACTTCGACCTCACGTCGTTCGCGTTCCCGTTCACCGACAACGCAGTTCTGCCCAGCGGCAATCGCTTCGCCTTCTTCATCAAGGACGTCAGCGAACTGGATGACACCGGCACTTCGAAGATCATGCGCGTGGGGCTGCGGTGGTTCCCGCAAAACTACTACCCGCCGACGGAGCGGCCCACCGACTACAAGGAGTTCCGGAAGGCGTTGGGTGGTTCGGGCGAGTAGCGAATGTGCTTCGCGCTGGCCCGCAATGCAGCGCGGCTTTCGCGTACGACAGACGTCAGTTCGACGTTGTTCATGTGCCGACTTCCGGGTGGGTCTGGAGCAGGTAAATGATCTCGGAGCCCGCCAGGAAAATTGGCCCGTAGCCGTGCGCCGCATTCACGTCCGTCGGGCGATTGAGATAGAACGTATCGTCCCAGCCGAGACCCGTGCCAATGCAAGTGCCCTCGACCTGGCCGGTCGAATTCACTTTCCTCGTCAAGCCATTCCAACCGCGTAACACGATGGGAGCCCAGGTGGGCCGGCTGATCCAGCCCTTGTTGATGGCGCGCGTCAACGCGAATATGTACATCGCGCTCGCCGACGTTTCCTCGTACGAGTCCGGACGATCGAGCAACTGGTGCCAGAGCCCTGAAGGGGCTTGCACCCGCCGAAGCCCGGCGGCATGCGCCCTGAAGATGTTCAGTATCTGCGTCCTCTGGGGATGATCCCTCGGCAGCACCGTCAGCAGCTCGGCGGTCGCCATCAGCGCCCATCCGTTGGCGCGCGCCCAGTGGAACGCCGGGTGCGGACTCATCTCCTGGATCCAGCCGTGCATGAACAGGCCTTTTTGCGTCACGAACATCCTGGAATGGAACTGCAGGATCTGCTTTGCGGCGTCGTCGAAATAGCGGCGGTCGCCCGTGAGCTGGGCCATCTGCGCGAAGCAGGGCAGGCCCATGTAAAGGTCGTCGAGCCACAGCGAGTTCGGCAGCGGCGCATTGCGCGCGAGCGTGCCGTCACTCAGGCGGAATTGCTGCGTCGACATCCAGTTGGCGTAGGTGTCGATCAACGGGCGCTGGTTGGCGATCCCCGCGCGATGTGCCTTGATCAACGCCGCGCATTGCGCTCCGGCTTCGTCGGGAATTCGCGGGAAGAGCACCCTGCGCAGCGAGTTGGTGCTGGACAAGTCTGGCGGAAAGTTGTCAGCGGTCGCATTCGGATAGTTGGCCCGCATGTGCGCCGCCATGCGCGCGAGCCCGGTGAGGTTGGTGTTCACGTAGGAGCGGTAGCGCTGGTCGCCCGTGATCTGCGTGGCCTGCAACATCCCCGCATACGTGACGCCCCATTCGTAGCTGTCGATGCGTAAGGTGGTAGGCCCGAGCGCGACGTTCCTCGGCATGCTGTTGAGCGAGACCGGGGCGCCCGTGGTGGCGTCGACGGGCCGCAGCGGGGCCGCCGTGAGTAGATAGCCATGCACGCGGTTCATGACCGTGCGGATGGATGCTTGGGTGGGGGGCGCGGTTTGCGCGAAGGCCGCGCCGGCACTCAGGAGCGAGGCAATCAACAGCGTGGGTACACGAGCCATGGGTGGGTTCCTCCGTGAACCTCCGGAATACCATTTCGCCCGTGCCACGCGGATCGGAAAGCGGCCAGACGCGGGCGCTTGCCGTCCTACGACAGTCGTCCTACGACAGAAGTAGTGTCGTGAATTCAGCGCATTAGCAGCAGCATGCCGAGTGGATAGCGCCTGGCCGGGATGGCCAAGGGGCGCGGGGCAAAAGGATTTGAAACTTACGAGTCATAACAATTCCTGATTCGCCGCAATCTGCGCTTCGAGCTTTTTCTCCAATGCCCTGTAACGCGCGTTCTTCGCCAGAGGTACCGAGTAAAGCGGTTCGCGGGTGATTTCTGCTGGGCCAATACCTGGGTAGCCTTTTGATAAGTCCTCCAGCAGTTCGACAGCTTCGTCGCCCATTCCTGCCCACGCGAGAATAGCGGCTGCTGTTGCCCGTGCGTAAGTTTCCCTGCTGCCCTTGATGTTGAGTGGAACCATGGCCAGAGCGGAGCGTGCACTTGCAATTGCTTCTGCATTGCGGCCCTCAAACAGTTGACCTTCGGCTTCCAGGAAACGCAGGTACCACCCATTCCATTTCGTTACAGGTTCCTTCTGCACGAAGTCGAGCACAGCCCGACCATCACGTGCGGCCGCATTGCGATCTCCCAATAGCATTTCTGCCCAGCCACGAAGTTCTGACACTGGCTGAGAGCCAATTCCGGGAATCGGCAATGCACTGGTTTGGTTGTGCCGAACCCGAGTGAGTTGCGAACGCTCGATGAGATCAATGGCGTCCTTGTAATGCATTTGTCTGCGGAGCAAATTGAACTGGCCGGTCAGCCGACTGCTTTGATCTATCGAATCGGAACGAGGAATCGCCTCGTCTGCTTTCCCGGTGAACGCAAATAACACATTTGTCCGATTCAGCGCTCCCGGCCACCGCTTGTTGAATCCGTCGACAACTCGCAGCGCCTCGACACCACGGCGCGCGGTCCACAAGAAGAAGTGTCGACCGCGGAACACTCGCGGATTGCCAGGATCCAACTCGCTGACTTGCGAATACAAGGCCAGCGCTTCTTCAATTCGACCCGTATTTGCCAAGACGACCGCTCTGAGCTCCAGCACGGCGGAATCCTTCGACGCCACCACCTGCGGCATCTCGATGAGTCTGAGCGCTTTGTCTCGATCCCAATCGACGAATAGAGCAAATTGGCTTTCAGACGCCAGCAGCTGGGGCTGGTCGCCCACCAATTGGCGAACAGTTTCGAAATCTCTACGCATGGCTTGCAGAGTGGATTCGCTGATTTCGTAACTACCGACGAATTTCGCGGCCCGGACGACATTTCTCTCAAGATATGCCGCGGCAAAGCGCGCATCGAGTTCAATCGCGCGAGTGAACAAACTCTCAACGCGATCGAATTCCTGAACCGCTACCCCAGCTGTAATGAGCTGAGAAGCCAGACGTGCTCTCAAGTAGAGATCAAATGCCTCAGGATTCGATGAAGCGGGCAGTCCATGGAAATGAGCAGTCAACGTGACTGCCATTTGCGCCGCTACCTCTTGGGCGACTTCCGATTGCAACGTCATCACACTCACCAGTCTGCGATCGTAGTTGTGCGCCCAGACATGATTGTCGTTGCGCGCATCGATCAACTGCAACGTGAGTCGCACGTCTTGGCCTTCGCGACGCACCGATCCTTCGAGAACATGCGTCACGCCCAACTCTTCGGCGAGATCGCTCACCGACTTGGAGTTGCCGCGATACGTCAGCATCGTGGTACGAGAAATGACTTGCAGATCGGGTGCGCGGTTCGCGAGCGTGGTCAATATTTCTTCGTGAAGTCCATCCGTGAAAAAGGCATTCGCGGGATCGGGGCTCAGGTTTTCGAAAGGCAACACCGCGAGGCGTAGCTTGCTGGTTGGGCGTGTTTCGATGTTGGGCGTGAGTTGCACTTGGGTGCTGGCGGCACGCCAATGCGAGACGCCAAAGTAGATTGCAATCAACGACAGTGATGCGCCGACCAGGTAGATCAGGGGCCTGGTGTGCTTGCGAATTGGCTCGTCGCCCAAAGTCGCGGTGTTGCGGGATGGCGGAACTGTTTGTGTAGCCTCCAGGCGATAACCCACGCGTGGAATGGTTTCGAGGGAAAAGCCACCGTGGGTTTCCGACAGTCGCCTCACCTTGACGATGCAACGACTGATCGCCTCATCGCCGACGACGCGGCCAGCCCAGCATTCTTCTATTAATTGATCGCGCGACACCACTTCACCACGCCGCCGCGCCAACGCCACCAACACCTGCATCACACGCGGTTCGAGGGTCTCCGTGTTGTCGTGCGCCGAAACCGTCCGGGAGGAAGGGCGGACGTGCAAAGGCCCGAGCGTGAAATCCTTCTCGCGCACCAAATCGATTGATCCCGGCTGTTCAGTGACGCCCATCGGTGTCCATCAACCATCCATCAACGATCCGTTAATGATCCATCAACCTTTCAGTCTGTCGCTTCCGATGCAAAGGCGGGCCCAATGCCAATCAAGAGCTTACACAGATGCCTCAACCGTTCATCAGCCAGCTTACAAGCAAACGAGCCCCAATTCAGAGGGCTGCTGCCCCGCAACGTCGCGCAATTCAAGAGGCCGTCACCAACGGCGCCATACCATGACAAAACTCAACGACACTGCATTGAACGCGCGGCCACCCGACTACGCGCACACTCCCGGCCGCACATTTTTCACAGCCATGGCGGGCGTCGCGCTTACCGTGGTCTTAGTCGGCTTCGCACCGTCGTTCTACTTGAATGCGTTTCTGGATGCCAAGCCACTGAGTCCGCTGATCCACGTCCACGGATTTCTGTTCACCCTGTGGCCGATGCTGTTCTTGACTCAGTCGATGCTCGCCCGTACGGGTCGAATCGAGTTGCATCGAGCGCTGGGCGTGGTCGGTGTCGTGCTGGCAGTATCGATGGTGGTCAGCGGTTACTGGGTCGCAACTCACCGATCGCCTCCCAGCGTCGGATCGCCTCAGCTTTTGCTTGGCGCGACTCTCATGCGCGCTGCGGTACTTGGGCAGATTTATCAATTGCTCCTATTCGCTACTCTCGTCATGGTCGCAATTCGCCTGCGTCGAAACTCCGGCGTGCATAAACGACTGATGTTGATTGCCACCATCTCGATACTTCCCGCAGCGGTAGCCCGCATTTTGCGAAACGTCGGGATCGAACCACTGCCGCATCTCGGTTTCGCACTAACGTGGGGATTGATGTTGCTTGCTTGCGTGATCTACGACGTGGTGACGCAGCGTCGATTGCATCCTGCAACGCTATGGGGTGGGTTGTTCGTTGTGCTCAGGCATCCGCTGACTTTTTTGCTCGGGTTTACCGACCAATGGCAAGCAATGGCAGTGTGGCTTGCAGCTCACTGAGCCCCGCTGGCTCAAAGTCATCAGCAGGGGCACATTGATGCATTCGTGCCAATTCAACCTGGAACCGCAGCGCCGATTTGGGTGGGTTCGGGCGAAAAACTCCGAAAAAGAATGGTCGGGGTGAAAGGATTTGAACCTTCGACTCCTACGTCCCGAATGAAATCGGACCCCTCCCAGCCCATGACAAGCTGTGACACGGAATAGAGCGAATTGGGGTCTAAACACTGCATTTGAGCGCCTACCGTACCCTTTCCCGGGTTGTCATTCCATACCATAGGTTTATATTCCCGCTGGACTTACGATGGACTTAATGCGGGAGAGGGCCTGTGCCGGAGAAGCTGACCAAACGCACCGTGGACGCGCTCAAGCCGCGGGAGGCGCCCTACGAAGTCCGGGACGACACCCTGCAGGGCCTACTGCTCAGGGTTCAGCCGAGCGGCCAGAAGACCTTCTATTTCGATTACCGGCTGAATGGCCGGCGGAATCGGCACAAACTTGGGGTTAACGGCAATGTCTCGCCAGACGGCGCCCGTACCTTGGCGCTAGCCGTGGCCGGGGATGTCGCCAAGGGCATCGACCCCCAGGTGCGCCGGAAGGCCGAGCGTGCCAAGGTTGAGCGGGACAGGCATTCCACCCTCGGCACCTTCCTCAGTGAGCGCTACGCGCCGTGGGCTCGTGCACACCTGAAGTCCGCAGAGTTTCAGCTGGCCCGCATACAAAGTGACTACAAGGACAAGCTCAACGAGCCGTTACAGTCCTTCAACCCGTTCATGGTCGAGGGCATCCGACAGCGCTGGAAGAAGGACGGCGGCAAACCCAGGTCGATCAATCGCGACATCCAGCGCCTGCAGTCGGTCCTGTCGAGGGCGGTGGAGTGGGGCGTACTCGAGCGCCACCCTTTGGCGGGCCTGAAACCGTTGAAGGCCGACAAGACGGGTCGCGTGCGATTTCTCACGGCGGCCGAAGAAACCTCCCTTCGCAAAGCGCTCTCCTCACGCGAGGACGCGCGGCGAAAGGCCCGGATTCGCTTTAACAGCTGGCGGGTGGCCCGCAACAAGAAGCCGCTGGCTGAGCGGCCTGCGGATCTCGTGGATCACATCAAGCCTTTGGTGCTGCTGGCTCTGAACACCGGCCTGCGACGCGGTGAGCTGCTGGGACTCACCTGGGGTGCGGTCAACCTCGCCAGCAAGCAACTCACGGTGACTGCTGAGACCGCGAAGTCCGGACACACGCGGCGCGTTCCTCTCAATGCCGAGGCGTTTGAGACTCTGTCCGCCTGGCATAAGCGCGCGGGCAAGCCCGGGACTGAAGCATTCGTATTCCCCGGCGAGGACGGCGAGCGGATGAAGCGAATCGATACGGCTTGGGAATCGCTCATGAAGCGGGCGGGTCTTTGGATCAAGGATAAGACCGATCCGAAGAAGGGACGCGCCACCTTCCGGCTTCACGACTGCCGCCATCACTTTGCGTCGCGCCTGGTGCAGGCAGGCGTGGATCTGTACACCGTGAAGGAGTTGCTTGGACACAGTGAGATCACGATGACCGAGCGTTACTCGCACCTAGCGCCGGACAATCTGAGTATTGCGGTTGAAAAGGTTTCGCGATGATGTGACGCTCGTCTGAAGTCAAGGCTCTTGCTAAGAAGGTTGCAAAGACCAAACAAGCAATGCACGACAAATTTCCTCGAGAGTTCATATTTGCTGAAGCGTGGTTCCTCGCCGCAATTGGCTTGGTGCTTCTTATTCAGTTTCCCGTCTCAATTCAATTCTTTGGTACGGTGGCACTCGGGTCGCTGTTCGGCATGATTCATGTTTCTCCAGCCGACCTTGAGGAGGCTGAGCGCTCTAGGCTCTATAAAGTAGCTGCGGTAGTTGGATTCGTCATTGGCGTTGTGCCAGTGACAATGGCGTTGGTAGCCGTACTAAACATCTATGCAGAAGTGGTGCCTTCCCGTGTCGCGGCACGGATAGGGCTTTATTTCCTTGTGCCGATTTGCTTCTGGGTATCCTTAGGCGCATTAGCGTTCTTGGCAGTCCGGTTTGGGATCGCCACCTTCCGAGTGGTTCGAAAGCCGATTCGTACCGGCCAACTCATTAGCTACGTATGGTTCAGCCGGCAATTTGGGCGCTCAATCCTTGACGAGGCTGAGTTTCTGCCAGGGTACCCACTTCGCAAGGGACGGCAGTTTGGAACTCTCATCCAGTCTTCAAAAGATGCGCAGAAGAAAGACGAGCTACCAGATTTCAAACACAGTGCAATTCTAGGCGGCTATCGAATCGGTGCGTTTATTTGCGGAATTGCATTCAAGCTGGCACTTCCTCTGACTTGGCCCCTCGCATATCTCGCTCAGAGCTCCGTCGTTTCGACACCTCATGGCAAGCAAGCGGTTTTCGAGCACTTCAGGTCACGATTGAACCCAATCGTGATGTTCCTCTCGATCTTCGTGCTCGCGGCAGATGCCGCGTTGCTAGTGATAAACATCAATCGCGATCCAATTGTCGAAGCACTGCCTAGAGTTGGACATTCCACATGGGACTCGGCGTGGGTGCTTAGCTTTAGTGTTTGGAACATTGCATCTGCGATCGCTGCAATGCTTTATCTCGCGACTGCGAGAAAAGTGGATGCAATAATCGTTCGTGCTACGGACTTGGGGGTTCAAGCGGAAGAACTTCGCCCGGAGTTTCGTATCGCAATCTTCGGGATGAGGGTCCGAGCACTGTTTGCTGGCTACTCACTGGCATGCGTCGCGCTCGCAATCTTTCCGAGTACACGAGTTCACCTGCTTCCGATTTTCAACCCAATTCTTTTCGAGTGGTGACATCGCCAGTCTAGGCCGACGGGCTGAAGGGCCGGGTATCCCTCCCGGCTGACTGGCGACTTTTGAGGGAGTCGGCTGAGGGAAGCTGATGAGTACGAGAACCACCAACGCCAAGTCTGCGGCTGTGTCGGATGGCCGAAAGGCGAATCTCGCGCGCCATAAGGGAGTTCCTGAGCCTACCGATGACGATTGGAGGAGTTTCTTCAATCTAGATACGGAATTGCGCCCTGCCGAAACTGCAACTGCTGGGACTAACACCCTCCTTGGAGCGACGAATGCGTTTGCCGGTTTAGGACGGCTCAGAGGATTGCTGGCATTGCCTGATGAACAACGCGTTCAGCAGGAACAAGCAGACCAACAGGAACTAATTGAGAAGGCGTGGCAGCTCCGTCGCGAGCACCCGGTTTTCAGATTCCTCAGTGCTGATCCGAACTTTGCCGCGCTGTGGAACTACTTTGCACGCCTTCAGAGCCAAGCAATTGAAGGGCCGTTAGCGCAGCCAAACGCTCCGTTTGTATTCTGGCGCGACATTGCGCTGTGCGCAGGCTGGGCGCACTACTCGAAAAAGGGAGGACAGCCCTTCCGAAAGGGAATGCACGCTAAGGCTCGCATCGCTGCAGTCAAGCACGCAACTGCTCTCCAGCAGTTGATCGATAACGGCGCCAGGCTTGAGAACTACGCTGACTCGCAGGAGTTGCGCAGATTGCTCGAATCATTTCGTAGCGAGCTGTCCAATACAAAACGGAAAGCTTACGGAGGTGAGCGGGAGAGTTCGCGGGAGATATTAAAAAGCTTTGCGCTGTGGATGTGCTTCATGCAAATAAAATCCCCCGCAATGGTTAGGCATTTCGCCAAGTTGGTTAAGCTGCCGTGTAGTGAGAAGACAGCGCATCGCTACTGCAAGGATTCCAGCACCCGCCACCGAAAATTGCTTGCAGAGGCTATTGGGAAAGATCCGTGGCTGCGCGGCCGGGTAAATGTCGTGAAGTAGCCGGTCAACATCCTTCCAAAAGCCGTGCCCTTTCTGGCCCGGTCACATTTCGATGCGTATTGGCGGCTTGAGATGACCGGGTAGCCCGGCCGTAAAGTGCACTCATGTTCATTGATATGAGGGCACCAGATGTCACTTCCCACTAGTCAGGTCGCGTTGGCACCGCGGCGTTCACTTCGTACCGGTGAGGCGGCCCGCTATTGCGGAGTAAGCCCGAGCTTGCTCCGCAAGCTTCGAATGCGCGCTCCTGAAGATCCCGGCCGAACCGGACCGGCCTTCATTCGGCTCAGTCCTCAGCTCGTCGTTTATGACATCGCTGCGCTGGACGCATGGCTGGATGAACACGCCAATCACTCAAGACGCGCAGCGTGACGCAGTAACCACAACCTTGATTGGCCTTGTTGGTCGTCTCTCCAAAGAGAAACGGCCACCGCACTGCAAATGCGAATGGCCGTGGAGTTCAAAGCATGGCGACGATACTTCAATTTCGTGATGACCGAAACACCATTCCCGCTCGGCCGAGGCTACGAGGTAACAATCAATGCAGGTGCTCGGCCTGCGGGGAGCTGTTCGCAACCGTCTGGACCTTTGACCGGCATAGAACAGGCGACTACTCGAGTGGCCGGCGTTGCCTCACCAAGAGCGAGATGTTGGCTAAGGGGTGGATTCAGAACGCCGCTCAGTTCTGGATACGCGGGCATAGGCCGAACATCGCGCTGGACCCGTCACGGATTGCACAGAATCGGCGTTTGCATGACCCCCTTGCCCTAGAGGCAGGTGCCTCATGACGCAGTTGGCTGCAGCGCGTGAATCCAATGTGGTTCAAATAGGCGAGCTGGCCGATGAAGGCTTGCCGCTTGTCCCACCTGGCGAATACTTGGCGACATACGTGCGCCATGCGGGAGTCACTGTATTTGGGTGCCCCAAGGTTCGCGTAGACATGCGCCTGATTGAACATCCGGAAATAGTGCTGTCCCGCTGGTACCAAGTCTCAGATTTTCGCGGGGGACGAGTTAAGGCAGGCAGACACAGCGCAATCGTTCGCGAACTTTCCGCGGTCCTCGGACGGCGTGTGAGGTGCGACCGTCTCCCTCTCAGCGGACTGCAGGGCGCCATTGTGCGAATCGTGGTTCGCACAGTGACTTGCGACTACCGGCAACGCCGACTCGCCGATATCAATAAGTACAGCAGCATCGACGCCATCACGGAGAGGGCAGATCCTTGAGCCTTCCCTATCCTACCCATCCCAACCCTGCCCACCCCTGCCTGTCATCCAGAACGACATTCAAGTTCAAGGGATTGCGCGTGGTGCTTGGACAGAACAAAGAGTTCGGCCTTGCGCAGTTCGGGCCGACAGTCGATCTCATCAACTGCAACTGCCGGCCCGGGCGGTACGTGCGTGCTTGACGCTCGCATTGTATCGCTCGGGCTTTGTCACTCAGTGACCAGACGATGGGTCAGAAGGGGCGGACAACAGAGATCCGCAAATGATTTGTGATTCAGTGGGGAAATAATGGGTAGCGGAGGATCTCGGTATGGCGCGGGTCGCCCGAGATGGCGCCGAAGGTGCGAGCAATCGCTGCCGCTGGACATCCGAAGGCTGCACCGTCAAGGCCTCTTGAGACCAGGGACAGGCTTCGCGTGGCATTGGAAAGCAAACGGGGAGCCGTGCGGCGAGATCGGCATACGGGTGGCCGTCGAGTCGTTGCGTTTCTCTTACACGTGGACATTGCACGGTCAGCGCCGGCCGATGGAGTACGGCGTCCGAATTGAGCGCACGACTTGCCACTACGGAGGTTCACGGCCTTGGTTTGTCTGCCCGTCCTGTGACGACCGCTGTGCCGTTCTGTACGGAGTTTCGCGCCAGGATGGCCGCTTCGGCTGTCGATGCTGTCTGCGCCTAGGCTACCTCAGCGAATCGGAAGACAAGATGGGGCGCCTGTGGCGTAAGCAGAGGAAACTCGAGGCGAAGATCAATTGGATTGCTGGTGAGATGGCCGATAGGCCGAAAGGGATGCGCAAGAGAACCTTCGAGCGAATCTTGGATCGGATCTATACCATCGAGGAAGCGAAGGACGCGGAATTCTTCGTCACGATGGCCAGGCTCTACGACGTACATGGCAAGACATTGGACGAGCTGCTTTAAGTCGCCGCCGTGCTGGTCATTGCCAACAACAGAAAACAATAGGTGAGTCAAGGCGCCCTGGACTAAAGGCGGGTACCTAGCCGAGCGGGGGCCGAAGTCGGTTACTAGGGGTTACGCTTTGCGCTCGCCGTTCCGTGAAGAGTCACGGAATAAACGAACGTGCTAGCCAATCTCGGCGTCGAGAGAACCGAATTCGGTATCGTCCGGCTCGTCCTCGACATCCGACGCGCCGGTCGCCCTCAGACTTGACCACGCAAACTCCCGATTTTCTATCGCTCGATCCAGAAACGATACGATGATTGGATCGAACCTCGCTCCCTGGATAGCTGCTTCCGTAATCAAAGACTTTGCCAGAGCGGGACTGGTTGTCACCGCCGACACGGCGCTGTATGCCTGAAGCATTGCGCGCATGGTTGCGATAAGCGGGGAGGCGTTGAGATGCGCAAAGGCAGCCTGCGTTCGATTCCTGCTCCAAGCCACAATGCGCTTCGTAAGAAAACTTCCAAGCATATTCAAACCAACCCATCCGGCGACTATCAGCCCAGCCCAGCCTGAAATGGTGTGTGATTCTTCGAGGCGATGCGCGGAGTAGAGGCCAAGGCCGGCGATGAAGATAAGCTTCAGGAAGCCCACAGCTCCGTTCGCAATTGAAACCGTGAACTCAAATCTCGGCGAGCGGCCTTTCGATGATTCGTATGCCCAGTTCCAAACCAAGTGACGGAAGAAATTACCGCTTCCCAGCCAAGATGTGGGATTGCGCTTCAACTCCAGGGCTGTTGCGAACGTCTCGGCAGCGACGAGTGCCTCAACAAGCATCTTCTCGAACCAAACACATCGAAGTCCGCTGAGATAGAACCTTGTGGCCGCGTCTATGAGTCCGGCGCGATCGACGCCAATCAAGGAATCTGTACCTAACGGAGAGCTGGTTGTGTCGATACTCGGTGCTGTCCACAGCGCTATGTGTGAAGGAATCGTTCCGCCGTTCGACGGTGATGAGTCCATTGCGTCCCGTTCAAGTAGACGGTAGGCCATACCATTGGCTTCAAAGAATTCACACGCGAGATTGGCTGCGCGAATAGGCGGAAGCCCATCTGGGTTCTTAGCCGCAACTTGAGCCAACGCAATAACTTGGGACATCGCCGACGATGAAGCGATTTGGCTTCGCTGTTCATCGCTTAGCTGGATGGTGTCGTGGCCGATCTCGACCGCCATCGACGCTCTTGTGCTGGCCAATCGAACCTGCGCGCAGGCTTGGCCAAGGCGCGCAGTACATACGCGCCGAATTTGTTCGAGGTTTGATCCCATGGTCGGCTCCGAGGCTTCCATCTCTTGCCGTCGTCTAGGCTGTTCTAGTTTTTGTCGGCTAGCGGCGTTGAGGATATAGCAGTCGCAATCATTCGCTTACCTCATAGGAGCTGTCGAACGTCTTTACATCCTGCTGCGCTGCGTTCTGCTAACTCGTTGATTGTTAGGAGTGGCACGGATGCTGCTGGCTTCTACTGACAACAAGAATAAGGGGAGCCACATGCGATTCATTGCCTTATGCCTGGTGTTTCTTGCGGCGCCGGCGGCCAATGCTGCAATCGTGAAGTACGAGTACACCGGCGCCGAATATGACTACGTTGCCGATCCGACAGACCCCTCAGTCGGAGCAAACCCGTACTTGGAGCGGACGCAGAACCACATCTCGGGTTTCTTCTTGCTCGACACAGACCAGCTGTTGGGAGAGACCAATCGAAACGGTAGCTTTGCCTTCAATGTCGAGCGGGATGATTGCCAGAATTGCGCCCAGCTACCCGACTGGCAATTCTTTGACGGACTTTTCCATGAACGCTTCGACGCTTGGTCAGTCGGTGCCAATTTCGAGTTCACTACCGATGCGGCAGGCGATATCGCGACTTGGAGCATCTTCCTTTACGATGAATACCACGACATGTGGATTGCAGATTGGGGCGACGAGCGGTATCACCCGAGCTGCGGGAATTGGGAACCCGACTTCAGTACGTGCGTTAGCAGCAGCAAGCCAGGGACGTGGCGCCAGGTGCCGGTGCCTGAGCCCGGCGCGCTTGGCATGATTGCTTTCGGAGTGCTCGCAGCATTCCGACTTCGGCGCAGCCGCGCGCGCGCGTAGGAGGCGGTCTAGGCAAGCGGCCTAACGCGAGGTCTCGCGTCTTACGGATCGCTTGCAGGTGGTGTTCGAGTTGTGCGCTTGATCGAACTTCAAGCGCCATCGTCTCGTGAAGTTTCACAGCCAAACTTGCTGGATTGGAACCGGTATCCGTCGAGCGTAGAGATTGAATGACCATTCGCGCTGATGTGATTCCAGTCTCTCGCCAGTGCACAAGAAACGTTGAGATTCAACGCCTCACCGGTCGCGACCGGTGTGCAGCGCCACGGGCCGCTTCTATGAGCTCAAGGTCATCGAGTTGGATAGTGGGCATCGGCAGGGTCTGTGACCGCCCAAAGGACGCGTCCAACCAGTACGGGAGGTTGCGGATTACTGGATTTAGCCCGTTCCATCCATTGCCCGCTTGATCTCGTCTCCCGGTGTGCCCACGCTGAACCTTTCGAGCTTGGGAGGGGCGTAGGTGGGCATAAAACGGGAGATGCCGTGGGAATGGCCGGAATCGCTCAATTCAGGCCCCCAGATGCTCGTTTTGATCTCCCAACTCTTAATGGTGCGTTGACCGGGTAGACTTGCATAACCATAATGGCTACCCAATCACAGACAAAGAGAGACAAGCCTTCGCATTCTCTCGGTCGCATTCAGGAGTTGGCTCGCCAAGAAGCGGTCCAATACGCATCACGATCTGTTCAGAAAGATGTCGAGAATTTGGGTTACAGCTTTGAAGAAGTCTGCGAATGCATTGCAGAACTTCGTCCGGATGATTTTCGTGACTCCACAAAATACGAGAATTCCCCGAATTGGTTGGATGCTTACACCATGCCAAATGTCCACGATGCCTCTGGCTGGACGGATGAGCTCTACATCAAGCTCGCCCTCAGCGGTGACTGCCTGTGGATTTCATTGCATTCATTCCATCGCGAGGGCGCCCTTTGAATCTTGATCCCACGCCGTGCCCGAATTGCAACGCGAATGCGCTGTCGCCGGAGACCTACTCTGAGTCCTTCGAGTATCAAGGTAGGCCCTTAAAGGTCGATGGCTTGCAGAGCATGCGTTGCGCGAACTGTGGGGCTGACCCAGTGCTGAATCATCAGGTTCGCGCGAATCAAATTCGTATCGCTGACGCAAAGCGTGCGAGCGACGGCCTACTTTCCGGCGCTCAAATTCGCGAACTGCGCGAGCGGCTCGGGTTATCACAGTCAAGAGCCGCAGAAATCTTCGGAGGCGGAGTAACCGCTTTCTCTAAGTACGAGCGAGGGCAGGTAATACAAAGCGAAGTGATGGACAAGCTGCTCCGCGCAGCCTTAGCAATCCCCCAAGTAGTGCCGTTCCTTCAAGGGACCTACAGTTCAGTTGAAGTCGTCACTTACACGCCAGGCGCTTCGAAATCCGGGCGTGCGCAGCACACCATCTCGTCAATGGAAGTCACCCTTCTCAATCCGCCAATTCCGTTGACGAACTGGGCGCCAATTGAATTTGATACCACTGCATCGAATGACGATTACGTTCAAATTGCGGGGACAGCTTGAGCGCCGAACATCCAGGTGCGCAAGCGGTTGCGGCGCTTGAGATTGAAGACATCTTTGTTCTCTCGATCAACGCCAGCGTCACTCGAGAGTTCAACCAAACCGAAAGGCCGCCCGAAGTAGTCTCGATGCAGCGGCTTCGTGTAGACAGCCAAGGCCTATGGCAAACGCGCGCTCCCGCGAGTCAGCCGGATCACCATTTCACCGTGCTTCGGTATTACGTGCTCGCAGATTTGGTGGTCGCGAAAGCGGGCAGCGTCCCGGAAAACGACGAGATGAAGATTGAAGATAGGTTGGCCAACATCAATCTGATTTTTGCGGCCGACTATCGATGCAAAGCAGAGCGCCCTAGCGATGAGGCGTTGAGCGCCTTTATTCATAACGTTGTGTTTCATGTGTGGCCATATTGGCGCGAAGCGGTTCACTCCGAATGCGCGCGATTGCGGCTCCCGGCTGTAACGATTCCCATGATGAAGCCGGGCCAACAGCTCCCCGGTGCCACGTTAAACAAGCCTGAATAGGCTCAGATTTCCAAGTTTGCTTTATCAATGAAGCCAGGGGGCGTGTGCTCCCCTGACCCACCGGGCCTACCGCGTGTTGTCGATGACCAGGCGCAGACGTCCCGCGTTGCGCTCGGTGTGGTTGGCGTTCGTCGACTCACATCGGCAGCTTTTCGAGAAGCCTCACGATTTGTGGCAGCGAGACCTGGTCTGCGAGGGACGAGACCAGATATTCCCTGGCACCGCGGCGTGTGTTTGCAAGATCTAGCACCTTTCGCAGGTCCGCTAGAAATCGCAATGCCTCGTCCGCGTTTGGTATTCGCCCCGCAGGTATCCGACGCAGACACTTGATTGCGAGTTCCTCGGCGCGGTAGTGGGCCTCATCGCGCTCCCTGCGTTCATTGGCGGCGCTGTCATGCCCCTCTGCATACTCGCGCGCCTTTCGAAGCATTGTCGCCGTGACTCCCAGAAGTTTTGCAGCGCCGGCAGGGCTCTTGCTCCGCATCACCATGATGCGTCCTCCACGTTTCAGCGAACCGTGGTAGATGCGGACAGCGTCTCCTTCCTCATCCTCGCGAGCCTTGCTCCTGTCGTAGGGCTGCAGCGCCACCGAAGGTACGGCGCCGCTAGCGATGAGCTCCGAAGGTTTGCCGTGGTAGGAGATGTCAAATGTGTCGTTGCTTTCCCGGTACATGAAGACTTGGATAGCGACGGCATCATGCGGCGCAGGCAGCGGATACCATTTACCCCAGTCACGCGACTGCTCAGCCATTGGCCGCCTCCTCGCGAGGAATCAGACCGCGCTCCTTGCCTTGCATGACGAGATCCTGCGGATCGTCGAGGCCACCCACCGGTGTCAGCAGGCGCACGATCGCGTCGGTTCCACGGATCGTGATGTCGACATGATCGCAGTCGACCAGTTCGGCGGGTGCCTCCATGGCATGCGCCGCGAGCAGCTTCGCTACTGCAAGCGCTTCATAGATCCGTGCCTGGTTGTCGTGCAAGACATCGGCTATCTGCTTTGGGAACGCGAATGGTTTCCGCGCGCGCACTTTGCGCGCGGGCTTGATGGGGATGACGTTTGAGCCAGTAGAATCAGAAGTAGCCATGAAGACCTCCTGGGGTCGTTGTGGTGAGGCGCTTGCCGGTGTTACCGCACCGACGAGCGCCGCTGGGTATGGAAACGATCAGCTCGCCACGGTTGCTGGATCTGCAGCGCCTCCGTCCGCACGCAGCGGTTCATCCGCGAGTTCAGGTGTCGGCGTAAGCATGTCGTCCGCCTCGAGCAACGAATCGCGTGCCTCCCGAAGTTGGAACTTCATCTGCTTCGACTTCGTGACGGCGATCAGGCGCGATACCTCGGATTTGAGGCGACGGACTCGCGAACGCAATCGAGAGAGGCGGGCAAAAAGGCTATGCGAACGTTTAGGCATTCAAGACTCCTTTGTTGTTGTGTGGTGAGAGCTGAATCTGGCGAGATCGCGCAGAAATGAAGAGTGCGCAGCAACCGCCAGGCGGCGGATCTGCGTAAGAACTGGGTGGTAGAAGTTGAACGACCAGCGGGAGGCCAGTCGAAGCGAAATCGCGTGCGTCGGACTTACGGCGGACTTACGGGCGTTTGGGTGCAACGACCACTGCGGCGTGTGCCGAGCGGATTCGCAGTATGCGATTGATTTACAGAGGCAAAAATTGGTCGGGGTGAAAGGATTTGAACCTTCGACTCCTACGTCCCGAACGTAGTGCTCTACCAGGCTGAGCTACACCCCGAATTTTGGCCCCGATGCCTGCCGGTTCTTGCCGGGCGGGTGGGCAGCGGGGCGCGCAGTCTACTGAAGGGGCCGCCCGGGTTCAATTGAACCAGCCGCCCAGGCGGTACTATGTCGGCAAGCCGGTCAAAACCGGCGCTGGCGGGCATATATATGAGTGGAATTCGCGGGGGAACCCCTTGACGACACTGGCCCCGGTGACCGCGGCCGAACGCCTGGAGCTCATGGACGTGCTGCGGGGCGTCGCCCTGTTCGGCGTGTTCCTCATGAACATCACCGTGTTCGCGAGCGTAAATGTCATGTCCACGGAGCAGCAATTGCTCTCGTTGCCCACGGCCGCCGCGGACCTCGCGCTGTTCGACGTGCTGCGCTGGCTGTTCCAGGACAAGGCGAATTCCATTTTCGCCTTCCTGTTCGGCCTTGGGTTCTTCCTGCAGATGCAGCGCTTTCACGCCCGCGGCCAGGACTTCGATTCGCTGTACAGGCGCCGGCTCTGGGTGCTGCTCGGCATCGGTGTCATACACATGTTCTTTTTCTGGGTGTGGGAGATCCTGCATCTCTACGCGCTCGCCGGTTTCGCCCTGCTCGCATTGCGCAGGCTCAGCAATCGCGACCTGCTGGCCATCGGCATCATTTGCGGTCTTGCGGGGCGCGTGAGCGCAAAGACGCTGGCGGAGTTCACGGGGCTAGCGGCGTGGACGGAGCCCGGCATCCGCTTTGAAGACGCCGCGGTGCTGGCGCGGCAACACCTTTCGGAGCAGGGCGACTATTTCGGCCTGGTTCGCGTGTTCTTTGAGACGACCTTCTTCGACTACATCGCGAACGGATTCCTGGTCGGCTGGTTCTTCTACGCGTTGGGGCGTTTCCTCATCGGCGCTTGGGTGGGTCGGCATGGGTGGATCGCACGCGCGCGCGAATTCCTGCCGCAGTGGCGCCGGCTCATGAACTGGGCGCTGCCATTGGGATTGCTGCTGGAAGGCATCGCGATGCTGCTGGCCGAATCGCCGCTGTTGCCACACTGGCCGCATCGCGAATTCCTGTCGAGCGTCGTGCACCTGCTGTCAGCCCCGGTGCTCGCCACCGGCTACGTGGCCGGCCTGGTAGTGCTCTACCACGGACGCATCGGTGGGCGGCTGCTTGCGCCGTTTGCCTGGGCGGGACGCATGGCGCTCACCAACTACCTGACGCAGAGCCTGGTGTTGGGCTTCGTTCTCTTTGGCGTGGGTCCGGGACTGGCGCTGGCGGGCCACATCGGCGCCTGTGCATTGCTGGGCATCGTGCTCGTGACCTACGCCGCGCAGATGATCTTCAGCCGCTGGTGGTTAGGTCGATTCGCGTATGGACCGGTCGAGTGGGTCTGGCGCGCGCTCACGTATGGCAGGATGCCGCCGATGCGCCTGCAAAGACCGGAGGCCGGAAATGCGTAGGCGCATGGCCCCTGCGCTCCTGGTGCTGCTGTTGCCGCTCCTGGCGTGCGCACAGGCAAAACGCGAAAAGACCTTCGAGGAAATAGTCAACGCGCCCGTCGTGTTGCGCTTGCCCGGCATGGACGAAGTGAAGGTGCGCAGCGACCTGCGCTATTCGTCCGCCGATCCGCATCTTTTCATGGATGTGTATTCGCCGCCGTCGATCAAGCGTGGCACGAAACTCCCGATGGTCCTGTTCATCCACGGTGGCGCGGGCTCTGCGAGCCGGCCCAAGGATTGGGGCATCTACAAGTCGTGGGGACGGCTGGCGGCCGCGTCGGGCCTGACGGGAATCACCTTCAACCATCGGCTGGGATTTCCGGCGCCACTGCTGGGGGAGTCCGCCTCGGACGTCGCGGACGCCATCGACTACGTTCGCTCGCACGCGTCACTGTGGAATGCCGATGGCGATCGCATCTGCCTGGCGGCCTATTCGGCGGGAGGACCGTTGTTGTCCATGGGCTTCGATCGCCGGCGGCCGTACGTGAAATGCCTGGTGGCGTTCTACGCATTCCTGGACATCCAGCAGTCTGAACTGCACCGCACGCACGAGCCCGCGGAGCGGGTACGCGCCTTCTCCCCGATCACGCACCTGGACGATGAATACGCACGCGCCGTGCCGTTTTTCATCGGCCGCGCCGGACTCGATGAGATCCCGACGCTGAATGATTCAATCGACCGCTTCGTGGCGCGTGCGCTGGAGGAAAACGCCAATGTCGTGGTGTGGAATCACCCCATCGGCGTGCACACCTTCGACAACCAGAACGACGACGATCGATCGCGTGAGATCGTCGGTGCCGCGCTGGAGTTCATGCACCGGCACCTGCAGTGATGTGTCAGGAAGTCCTTTCCAGCGCGAAGCGCGCAAGTCCCGCGAGCGCGCGCCGATAAGGCGTATCCGGCAGCGGCTCGAGCCTGGCGAGTGCCTGAGTGGTTTCGGTGCGCGCGAATCCCAGCGCGTAGTCGAGGCCGCCGGTGTTCTCGATGGCGTCGACAATGGGGCCGAGTTGCGCGAGTCCGCCTTGCTCGATGGCGAGGCGGATCAGCGCGCGCTGTTCGTCGTTGCCATGCCGCAGCGCATGCAGCAGCGGCAGCGTCGGCTTGCCCTCGGCGAGATCGTCGCCCAGGTTCTTGCCGCGAGTCGCGGGATCCGACTTGTAATCGAGCACGTCGTCGATGAGCTGGTAAGCCGTGCCCAGGTGTTTGCCGAAGGCGGCGAGCGCGGCCTGGTGCGCGGGCGGCGCGCCGGCGAGCACCGCGGCGACTTCGGCGCCCGCTTCGAACAACCGGCCGGTCTTGCGGTAGATCACTTCGAGATAACGCTGCTCGGTGGTCTCGGGATCGTGCGCATTCATGAGCTGCAGCACTTCACCCTCGGCGATCACGTTGGTCGCGTCCGACATGATCTCCATGACGCGCAGGCTGCCCACCGTGGCCATCATCTGGAACGCGCGCGAGTAGACGAAGTCACCGACCAGCACGCTGGCCTGGTTGCCGAAGATGTTGTTCGCGGTGGCGCGGCCGCGGCGTTTCTGCGAGCCGTCGACCACGTCGTCGTGCAGCAGCGTGGCGGTGTGCACGAACTCGATGAACACCGCCGCCTCGATGTGTTTGTCGCTTTCGATGCCGCAGGCGCGGCCGGCCAGGACGCAGAGCAGGGGGCGGAGCCGCTTGCCGCCGCCGCCGATGATGTGCTCGGCCACCTGGTCGACGAGGGGCACGGCGCTCTTCAGGCGTGCCCGGATCATGGCGTCCACACCCGAAAGGTCGGCCCGGACCGAGTCGCGAATCTCCTCCAGGGTCATGGTGGGTGGTTCGCCGGAACGGGTGGCCGGGCGGGCGGTGGGCAGATGGGTGACTTTGGAGCTCATTTAGGGCGTTGATTCTAATGGATTATTTGGCTTCCGGACGGCCGTTTGACCGGTGGGGGTGGCCTACGTAGAATGCGCGTCCCTTCGAAATGGCACAGAGCTTTAAGGCTTTGGTTTCGCAAGGTTTTCCGGAGCAATCAAGATGTACGCGGTCATCGCCACAGGCGGCAAACAGTATCGGGTTGAGAAGGGCACCGTCCTGAAGATCGAGCG
>Ga0315912_10000361_pt1 | contig 89897 bp, 57 predicted proteins | sample VfabasoilMG_FD_204469 | JGI IMG/M metagenome (GOLD analysis project Ga0315912, IMG submission 204469) | Garden soil microbial communities collected in Santa Monica, California, United States - V. faba soil | ecosystem: Environmental > Terrestrial > Soil > Garden | place: USA: California... | reverse complement strand
AACCGCTCATAATCTCTGGCAAGTCTGCGTTGGCGAACCAGCCAGGCAAAAGTGCGTTCCACGATCCAACGCTTGGGAAGAATATGAAACCCCTTCTTGTCTTTTGGCTTTTCAACAATTTCCAGTTTCCAGCCAAAGGTTTCTTCGACCCAAGAAATCAATTCACCACGATAACCACCATCAGCCCAGATGAGTTTCAATCTCTTTGTGACATCTACTTCGGTGCTGATGGCTGCCAACAACGATTTTGCACCATCGCGGTCTTGAACATTACCAGCGGTGACCACTACTTTGAGGATCAAGCCCAAAGTGTCTACCAATGTATGCCTTTTTCGTCCTGTCACCTTCTTGCCAGCGTCAAAACCACATTCGGAACCGCCTTCAGCTGTCTTGGCAGACTGACTGTCCAAAATACTGGCGCTGGCTTGACTCTTTTTACCAAACTTTAGCCGCACTTTCTCTCGCAACAAGTTGTTGATGCGTTCCCACGTGCCGTCTTTTCGCCATAGACGAAAATAATGGTAGACGGTTTTCCAAGGCGGCATTTCGCTCGGTAACATTCGCCAAGCACAACCGCTTTGCAGGATGTAAAAGATGCTGTTCAATATCTTGCGCCAGCCATGTTCACGCGGACGACCTGTTTTGGCTTTGACTGGCAGATATGGTCGAATTTTCGACCATTGTGTATCATTCAGGTCGGTTGGGTAATTCTGTTGTGATTTGGTCATCCAACAATTTTGCCCAACCTTCCCTATTTTTCAACTTTTCAGACACTTTCTTAGACTTTGTCAACGCTCTTGGACCATTCCTACGGTCGCAAGGTCACTGGGCTGAGCATATCCGCTGGCTGGAAGCTTGTGAACAGATCCTAATTCAACGAAACGATATGTCAGAGTTGGCTGTTACTTACAATAACCTGGGGGAGCTCAACCATCAATTGGGCAAATTCGACACCGCATTGCAGTACTATTCCAACTCGCGAGAAATCAATCAGCAGCTTCAAAACCCATCTGGTATGGCCACGGTCGCCCAGAATCTCGCGGCAGTCTATGAATCCCTAAGTGACTTCTCAAAAGCGGAGACTTATGCAAAAGAGGCAGTTGAACGATTTGCTGCCATAGGGCATACTTCCGGCCTGCTCATTGCCATGGATAGTCTGGCGACAATCCTGCGTCTGTCGGGAAATTTTAACGCTGCATTAGATTGGTATGTTAAAGTTGTGGCCATCCTGCAAGCCGTGGATGACCGCGCCGCTTTGGCTCAACTGCATAACAATATTGGAGATCTTCTTATGCAAAGGGGTCGTTATACAGATGCATACCGCTTTTATGATAAGTCCAAAGAACTGCATGAGCAGGGACAAGACCGTGGAGGTCTTGCAACGGCCTATCTTAACCTTGGCAGTGCATGTCTTGCACTGGAACAGAGCGCACTGGCGTTGCAATGGTTGGAAAAAGCGCGTGAAATTCAAGAAGAAATTCATGACCTTATTGGATTGGCAGCAAGTTATGGTCAAATTGGAATGATCTATAAGAATCGCGGTGAATTTTCCACAGCACGCTACTGGTATGAGAAAGATTTAGCGCTCTCGCAAAACCTCGACCATCTCCCTGGTCTTGCAACCACTTATGGAAACCTTGGCGGTCTCGCTTTTGGTGAGGGAAATTACTCAGAAGCACTTCAGCGCTTTCACAAGGCACGTGAAGTTCAGGAATTATTGGGTATGCCTGCAGACTTGGCAGTTACATACAATAACCTTGGGCGCACATATTCTGAACTCGCAGATCAGGAAATTGCGCTGGATTGGTATATGAAGGGACTAGAGCTATTAAATGATTTAGGTGCTCAAAGATTTAAAGCAGATCTTCTTGCCAACATTGCCATATTGCTCTGGAACATGGGCCAAATCGAACGAGCGAAAGCTTACTTTGTGGATAGCCTGATGTTTTATGAAGAGCTCCATGCAACTGAGCAAATTAGCAAGATCGAGAAGTTCATAGAAGAGCGAAATGGCTACGCAAAATCTGACTGATGGGCTCATGTCCTTACCAGTGCAGTGCCGCCTATGGACAAATTAAATTCCTCGATTGTCTTCTCAAGATCTGCCGGAAGGTTAGCCACTCAATACCGGCTTGATTTTGCTAAGAAACATAGCGACCAACTCCACATTCTGGTTAAGGAGCGAGAAAATCTTCTTAGCTCCATTGATTGGGCATACGGTAATTCTGAATGGAAAACGGTAATTGGTTTTGTTCAAGCCTTGACGGTTTTGTTTGATGAATTGGGTCCGTGGTCTGAAAGTGTCGAGTATACAAAACTTGCAGTGGATGCCAGTCGTCAGGCTAATAAAATTGGCAGCCTCTCACTTTTCCTGCATAACCTGGGAATCCTTTATCACAGCTTAGGTGAATTTACCCAGGCGCAGTTACTGATCGAAGAATCGTTACAAATCAAGAAAGAACATGGAGATCAAGCCGGCATTGTAAGCTCGTTGCATGAGTTAGGTAGGCTGGCCCAAAATCGTAATCGTTATGACGACGCTGAAAAATACTATCAGGTAGCCCTGGAGTTAGCAAAGGAAATTGGGGATCGCAAGGGCGAGTCAATAATTTTACACAACCTGGGACTGATCGCTCAGGAACAGGGGAATTATCCCCGCGCGTTTGAATTGTACGAGCAAAGCCTAACCATCAAGGAAGAACTGGGCTCAGAATTAGGAAAAGCCAATACATTGCATCAAATGGCCATGATCGCTCACATAATTGGGGACAATTCCCGGGCAATGTCCCTCACACACGTAAGTTACCAAATTCGGCGCGATCACAACGACCAAAGCGGCATGATAGACTCATTGGTACAACTCGGAACCATTGCCCTGACGCGGACCATGTATGAAGAGGCGGAAAAGTATTATGGTGAGAGTTTAGAGCTTAGTCATAGAGTGGGTAATCCAAGAGCAATTGCTGTGGGATTGCACCAATTAGGAATACTAGAGCATGACCAAGGTCATTACAACCAGGCCCAACGCCTTTACGAGGAAGGCCTGAAGATCGACAATGCTCTAAATTATCCGGTGGGTGTTGCCCTCGGACTGCATCAACTTGGACTCCTCTCTGAGGATGAAGGTGATTACCAAAAAGCTGAGGAATACCACAATAAAAGTCTGAATATCCGCCGTAGCGTTGGTGATCAGAGCGCTATTAGTGATTCCCTACATCATCTTGGCAATGTCAGCTACTCTTTCGGTAATTATGAAAAAGCTCGCCAATTCTATGAGGAAAGCCTAGCGCTGAGCCGAAGACTTGGGCGGCGTGACGGCGTGGCCGCGAGTCTCCATCAGTTAGGTACACTGGCACATGTTGACGGAGATTATCCGCGTGCCCGTGAACTCTATGAACAAAGCCTAAGCATTAACCTTGAACTGGAAAATACAGAAGGGACAAGTCTGAACCTACATCAATTAGCCATTTTGGCGCAAGACCAAGGTCACTATCAAGAAGCAAGGAGGCTACTGAACGAAACACTTATTCTTGAAGAGAAAATGAGTAATTCATTACATACCGCGCGGAGCCTGGCCCAATTGGCAACTCTGGAATGGTCTGTTGGCAACCTTCCGGAAGCACATAGATTGATGCAGGATTCACTTTTACTGATTAAAGATTTAGATGCCGATGAGCTGCGCACAAGAATAGAGCACGAACTGATGGAAATTGAAAATGCGATTAAACACCCATCTTTGTCAAAACGGATAATAACTTGGTGGAAAAAATTGTAAGGTGCTTGTTTGAACGATAGATTATTGAGTTAAGTGGTTCTGCGGGAAATCGATATTAATAGTTATGTAAATGCTAATTTTCAAAAGTGAATTTTGTTTTGAGCAAAAGTGGATAGGACGGGTAAATATCATACAGCACCAGGTAGTTGAGTAGCTTTCGTAAGTATGTCAACAATCAATTTTGACATAATCTGAAGAAGTTTGTAGAAATTTTCAGCGGATTGTGTAATGTGATAGTAAGGTGAATAAACAAATTGGGGTGTTAAAATTTTTGAGCTAGTTTTAGTGAAAAATGATATGTTTCAAATCTGAGACAAAATCCGACCTGTGTATCCTTTTTATAACAAAAACATCTTGTTTATATTATCAGCCTAAATCAAATGACCCTAATCATAGGGAAAATCCATCATGCTAGTTGAACTTTTCATTTCGCCGCCCGCGACTGGAAAAACTCAAAGATGTATTCAGAAAGTCCAGAGTGTACTTTCCTTACGTCCTTTGTCTATTGTATGGGTTGTTGTTCCTGATCGATTTCAAGCGGCAGGATTCCGCAGTCGTTTAGCAGAGGCAGGTTGGGCAATTGGAGTACGGGTAGGTACTTTCGGGGATTTTATAGGAGTATTTTAGAGCAAACAAGAAATCAAATAATCAGTATCGCATCGAAAATTTTCTGTATGAGGAGATTAATGTGAGCAAACGAAAACAAACTGGAGATCTATATAGAGTAATACGTAAGGAAGGAACTCATCTTGCTTCATCAAATGATACCGCCGGGGCTTCCCGTGGTATTTTATTTGATGATACAAATAAGCTTGTAGGTCATGCTGAGTGGGTAAAAGTTGATGAAAGTGAATATGAACGCGACTATTCGTATGACTATCAAGAAAATCAACAAAAGGTAGAATTGTCGCCAGACGAGCAAAAGTTTGCTCAGCTTGTTGCGGAAGCAATTGCGGCTGGTACCGCGTATGTTTTGACAGAATATGTGGCTCCGCATGTTAATCGTTGGTGGCAGAACAAGGCTGTACCAACCATGAAGGAAAAGTGGAAAATCTTTACAGATAAGAGAAAAGATAAGCTGTCCCCAAAAGGCAAGAAAAAATCTAAATTACATACCAATGAAATTGTTAATGCTAATGTGACTGTTCCAGGAATGTTTTCTCATGGACTTGAGGAAGCTTATGAAAAGTATATGAATGACATGACCAGCGAGGAAGCACAGAGGGAACTTCTTGATATATTTATTCTTTCGGCACTGCTTAATACAAAGATAAGAAAACTGTCTAATGCACGTATCATAAATGGAGATGCACCTGGAGAATACTTAGATGGACAAAAAATATTAGAAAGGTTAACTGCTCCAGAGTATATAGGTAGCATTAACCAGATATTAGAGAAGAATCCGCAATTGATGGAAGAAAAAGCAGCAGTTCTTTCTGGGATCCTGAGACGCAATTTGGTCTTAAACGGACAGTATGTACCTATTGAAATTGGAAAGTTTAAAGAGGCCATGACCCAGTAAGTTGATGTGTGTGATGATGCATAAGCTTATGTCTTATAGTATACGTGTGATGTGAAATCAAAACGCGGTTGCCACATCAGCAATCAATCTGGAAAAATATCGTCTCGATTTGCGTCCTGTTCAATTGTCGGCTATTGAACAATGAGGCGAAGCCGTCCTGGGGCATTTAAATCCATTTTACACAAGCAGGTCAACAGCACAAAAGGAGGCAGTTCGTATTCAATATTATTCCATTCTAAAGCGGTAGATCAATCTGCTCTACAAGTAGGGAATTGCAAATTGGATGGCACTTCTACTATTCTATTCATACTATTTGAATAAATGATATAAATGAGAAATTCAATTAGACATTTAGGATTATGGTCATGATCCTAATATCACCTGCATTTCACCACCTCAGAACATAAGGATCAGGGAAATCCGATGTCAACCCGTCTGCTCATTTCACCCCCTGCAACTGGGAAAACACAGACCTGTATTGATCAAATCCAGGTCAATCTGAAAGAACGCCCTCTTGCGACGGTGCGCGTCATTGTCCCAGATCGATTACAGGCATCCTATTTTCGTCGCCGTCTATCATCCAGCGGCGGTGCAATCGGTGCATACATTGGAACATTTGGCGACTTGTATAAATCGATTCTTGAACAGGCAGGTATCTACGTGCCTGTTGCTTCAAATGCGCTATTGCATCGCATTGTTCAAGATGTGGTGGATAATGCAGGTCTTATCCACTATGCCCCCTTGCGGACCCTCCCTGGATTTTTCCTCGCCCTGCGCCATTCCTTTGCGGAACTCAAACGCGCATTAGTCTACCCAGAATACTTTCTCGAACAATCTAAAAATGCGCCGCTTTCCCAACTGGAGCTGGCGCAGTTGTATTCAGCCTATCAATTCAAATTGCGTCAACTTGGCTGGGCAGATATGGAAGGTCTCAGCTGGTTGGCCGTAGAAGCTTTGGAGTCAAACCCCACACTTTTCGATGGAACTATTCAATTGCTTGTGGTGGATGGATTCGATTCCTTTATACGTACACAGCGACGTGCCTTGCAACTGCTTACAGACAAAACCGATGTACTGATTACCTTGGAGGGAGAAGAAGATTCAAAACGTACTGCACATCGCAGGTTCAGCAAAACATTGGAAACCCTTCGCAAGGAATTATCGCTGGAGGTCATTTCAAACCCCAACAAGCCGACACTCACACCTGATGTGCTGTATATCGAAAATCATGTTTTCGAATCAAGTGAAAGAGTCGTCCAAAAGCCGAGCCAGATATTCCTGACCGAAGTCCGCTCCCCCTCTGATGAGGCAAGAGAAGCTTTGCGTTGGATCAAATCCTGCGTAGTGCGAGATGGAATCCCCTTGTATGAATGTGCAGTCTTCACTCCCAACCCGGATGTCTATCAGCCCTTACTCCGGAGCGTAGCGCGCGAGTTTGGATTACCCGTTCACTTCACACAAAGCGATCCACTCAATGCATCGCCCGCGATTGCCGCCTTAAACAATTTACTTGCCTTACCTGCGCAAAACTTTCGCACAAATGCGCTGTTCAAGACTCTGCGCTCACCCTATTTTTCTTTTTCCTTCGACCACCAAACAATTGACCTGTTGGAAAAGATCAGCCAAATGGGGCAAATTGTGGAAGGACAAGGACAATGGGACGAAACCTGGGAACGGCTCGCACCCCGCAGTGCAGATGTAAAACTCGATTTGGATGATGAACGCGATCTGGCTGACCTTGCACATGGAGATGCCGCACGCACGCTTCGTACGCAACTTAGAGCCTTCTTCACTCAGTTAACACCATTGAACGGAATCCACTCACAAACCGATTGGACGCGCTGGCTCGAAGACCTGCTTGATGTATTGAAGTTTTATGAAAACACGGACAATGAACGAGATGAACTTGCCTGTGAAACGTTCCGTGATGCACTGCGTGCGTTGGTGATGAGCGAATCCATTGCAGGCGTACGGATGGTGGGCTTTGCACAATTTATCTCAGACTTGCAAAGTACATTGGAAGGTGCAACGTTCAATGAGCCACGCATGAGAGACACCTCTTCACTACTGATCGGCAATATGCGCGAAGCACGAGGTCTGCGCTATCAAGCCGTTGCCCTGCTCGGTTTTGCTGAAGGTGTCTTCCCTGAGGTGGAGCATCCCGATCCCTTCCTGACTGAAGATATACGCGCCACATTTGGACTTGACTCGCGATTGGGGCGTGAGCAGACAAGCCTCTTCTATCAAGCAGTCACGCGCACGGATTCGAACCTGCTCATCACGCGCCCATATCTCTCCGATGATGGTGAGAATTGGGAAGCGTCGCCGTTCTGGAATGCAGTGCTGAATTTATTTGATGAAGGTGCGCTGCAAAGGATTCGCCCCGATGACCCGCGCCCATTGGCAGAGGCTGCATCTTCACAGGAGCTTTTGTTCTGGGCCGTCCGTCGCAAGGGATTACCCCCGGTTTATGCGGATCTGAGCGAAAGATGGAAGAACTTGCAATCTGCACGCGATGTGATCCAATCCCGCCGTGCAAAAAAGGCAGAAGGCAAATTCGAAGGCAGCGTGCCCGACCTGAAAGACTCGCTTGCCATACGCTATGCCCAAGAACAAGTATGGTCCGCATCGCGGCTCGAAGCCTATAGTTCCTGTCCACAGATGTTTTATGTTAGTAAGGCACTCGGGCTGGAAGCCAGCGCGCCGCCTGCGTTGGGCCTGGATGTGATGCAGATTGGTTCGATCCTGCATAAGATTTTGGAGGAAACCTACAGGACCGCAGAAAATCCGGCAAACGTGGATTCAGTTTTGAAGAATTTACCTGTTATTGCCGGGCGCGTTTTTGCCAGCGCGCCACAGGAATATGGATTCCGTCCATCGGAGTTATGGGAATTAGAACAGGAGCAATTCCTCCAAAATCTTGAAACCACCATTCAGGAACTTGCGGAAACCTCCGAAGGGTGGGTGCCTTTTGCGTATGAACAAGCCTTTGGGATTGAGGATACCCCACCCCTGGAGATTCAACTCGGCGATGAAAAAATCCTGCTACACGGTGTAATTGATCGCATCGATAAAAACGCGGATGGCAATCTGCGTGTGGTGGATTATAAAACGGGCAGTAGTCATCTCGCGCAAGGCGACCTAAAAGATGGAAAACGCTTACAACTGCCTTTGTATGCGCTTGCCGCCCGCGACGCGTTGAAACTTGGAAATCCTGTGGCGGGCATATATTGGGCGATCAAGGCTTCAGAAGCCGGCTCATTGAAGTTGGAAAGTTTCAAAAGCGAGATAGGGACAGGTGTGGAAGCAGCAATTGAAACTGTTCGTGGCCATTTACTACACATTGTCACAGGGATACGATCCGGCGAATTCCAACCTATGCCTCCCAAAGGCGGATGTCCCGAATATTGTCCCGCTGCCCAATGGTGTTGGCGCTATCAGAAGGCAGGCTGGTCATGACCGATTCACTTGCACAGCGGGTTGTAAAAACTTTTGGACTGACGGAAGACCAACGCACCTCTGCCCTGGAACGTGAACGTGATGTCATTGTTACAGCGGGCGCTGGAAGCGGCAAGACGCGCACCCTTGTTGCCCGTTATGCTTCTCTACTTGCAGATGGTCTCTCACCGCGTAAGGTGGTTGCCATCACCTTTACCGAAAAAGCTGCTCGTGAGATGCGCTCCCGCTTACGCAGTGCGTTGAACGACCTTTTGAAGAACGCCGAGTCAAAAGAGGAGCATGGAATGTGGGCTGCAATAGGCAGTCAAATGGACGCGGCCCGTATAGGAACCATTCACAGTTTGTGCGCCGAGATTTTACGTTCGCATCCCGCGGAAGCAGGCATTGACCCGCGCTTTGAAGTGTTGGATGAAGGTCTCGCTGCAACTCTGAAAAAGCAACTGGTAGATGAAACTCTCACACAGATGGTCGCTTTACCCGAATATAAGCCGCTCTTTCAGGCACTGGGCACAAGCGGTGTACAAGAACTTCTGACAATCCTGCTAAACCGCAGACTTGAAGCGCAGGAAATTTTTGCCAAGAATTTTGATGGCGATGCAATCGTTCGCGAAAGAATTGAATCAATTTTGAAGTCGTCCATCATTGTAGATACGATCAGCGAATTGCGGGCATTCGAGCCCAAAGCACTGCTTGACGATGCAGGCGACAAACTCGCCGAAATGGTCACAGATTTGTTGGCGTTATGGCAACAAGTTGAGTCTGGTTTGGCAAAAGACGACATTACCGCCTGCGCAGATCATCTTTTTCAGGCGCGGCGCGAAAAGCTCAAAAAGGGTGTGGGCAAGAAAACCAGCAGGGCAAAAAATACAATTGCTGCGTTACAGGAAGCTTACGATGAATTGTTGAACCCATTGATCAGTGGCAAGGACTCAAAAGATTCTCCCCCAAGTGCGGAAGCCGAAGCTCTGTTCAAAACCATTCTGCCGCTGATCGAAAAAGGCAGCACATATCTTCAGCGTATGTATCAGGCTGAATTGAGTCGACGCCACGCGCTGGACTTTGATGACCTGGAATACGGAGCGGTCCAGTTACTGAAGCGCGAAGATATCCGGGCCTATTGGCGAAACGAAGTTCAGGCCTTGCTGGTTGATGAATTTCAGGACACCAATCCGCGCCAACGCGAGATCGTCGAAGCCCTAGCGGGCAGTGGGGGACGTTTGTTCGTAGTGGGCGACACGCGACAGAGTATTTATCGCTTTCGCCACGCCGATGTAACTGTCTTCCGAGAAGTGCAAGAGCGGGCCCGCAAAAATGGCGGTTTGGTTTTGAATTTAGATATTACTTATCGCGCACACGAACCGCTGCTGGAGGCAACAGGCGATTTGCTGGTACGTATCATGGGCGACAAAGACGACCCTGCGCGCCCGTATCATATACCTTTCATGCCTCTGAAAGCGTATCGCAAGACCCAGCCTGAACATATCTCTGATCCGCACATCGAATTTATCTTTGGCGCTGGCAGTGATGCAGACGCAGCACGTCCCATTGCGGCACGGGCACTAGCGCAGCGGCTGCTCAATCTCAAGGAGAAAAAGCAAATTCAGAGCTGGGATGATGTTGCGCTGTTATTCCGCGCATCCACCGGCTACGCATTTTATGAAGATGCCTTTGAAGATGCCGGCGTTCCATTTGTAACTGTATCAGGGCGAGGATTTTATGACCGTCCCGAAATCCGCGATGTATTGAATCTATTGCGTGCGCTCGCAGACCCTGCCGATGATCTGGCGATGGCAGGCTTATTGCGTTCCCCGGCATTTGGGCTGAGCGACTCCGCACTGTATCAATTGCGTTTGCAAGGCAAGACCCCAGAGCCATATTGGACGGCTTTACAGGGCGACGTTTCTTTCTTAAGCGAACAGGATCAAGCACGCGTAAAACGCGCGGCGGACATTGTGCGTGGATTGCTTCCACAAGTAGATCGAGAGCCAGTCGCCGACCTGCTCAAATCACTGGTAGACGCAGTGGACTATCGCGCCATTCTCGCCGCCGATGACGAGCGCGGTTCGAATGGACGCCTATGGCGTAACCTCGACAAATTGATCTCCGACTCGCAAACCAGCGGATATGTCAACGTGCGCGACTTTCTCGAATATCTCTCCACGCTGCATGATGCGGGCGCACGCGAAGGCGAAGCCACCGCCGATGCGCAGGGCGCCGTGCGCTTGATGACCATTCACAAATCCAAAGGCCTGGAATTTCCTGTTGTAGTGCTCGCGGATGGGGCGCGTACTGCCCGCAGCCAAAGCGACCCGGTATATCTGCTTCCTGAAATGGGCTTATCTCTCAAACTTGATCCCCCGCCGCTGTTATATCGCCTGTCGAAGCAGTTGGATGATGCGCAGAGCGAGGCCGAGGCCGGTCGTTTGCTTTATGTTGCATTGACCCGCGCGAAGGATAAACTGATCATCAGTGGGCATATGACAACCTCGCGCAGTATCATCACTTCGGGTTGGATGAAAGGACTGTGCGAAGCATTGAGCATTGATCTTGATAAACTTGCAACCGAAGCAGGAAATTTCTCCCAATACAGGACTGCGTCGAATCATCCTGTCCTCGCGTGGTGCATTCCTGTCCAGGATACACCACTCCAGTCTGTCCCGCGTCATGAGGATGTCAAGCCAGAAGAATCGAAAGCAGCACCGCTATATCATCCATTGACTGAAACAAAACCTGTTGCAATGGAAGAGGATGAAACGGCAGTCAGTCGTATTTGGCGCGCAACAGAGACCACTCTTCATGTTCCGCCGAGTGTCATCGGACAAATGACACATAAAGCCATCGAATTGTGGCTTGCAATAGATGACCCACGCCTCACTCAGCTTTTGGAGTCCCTGGCCCGCGATGCGGGCCTTGCCACTGGCGAACAACGAATGGAGGCAGTGCGCCGTGTGAGTGGATTGATTGAACGCTTGCGTGCCCATCCCTTGCATGGAGAGATCGATAGCGCAGATATCAAACTCCATGAAGTACCTTATCTACGAATGGTCGGCGAACGCACTGAAACTGGATACATGGATTTACTGTATCAGAACAAAGAGGGCTGGCATGTGATCGATTTTAAGACAGATGGTATCCATAACGAAGCCACACGCTCCAGGTTGATTTCACATTACAAATCCCAAGTATCCAGATACGAAAAGGCTGTTGAGGCTCTCTTGGGACAGTCCGCAAGAGTTTCCATCTGCTTTTTGGACGACCACGAAAGTATCAACTTGGTTCAAGTTAATTGAATCAGGCACCATTTCAGGTATCATCGAATAATTCACTTCGTTAATCATTCAAGTGATCGGTAAACCGTATGCCTAAACGATCAAGAAAATCCAATCAAGGTTGCTGTCTGGTCTCGCTGGTATTGTGGCCGTTCCAGTGGCTGGAGAATCTTATCAATTCTCTCAGTGCTCCTAGCACGACGCCAAAAAATCAGCCGGCCCAGAGGAAAAGGGTCGTTGCGCCCGAAACCAAAAGGGCCTCGAATACAGACAGGTTCGTGGATGTGACATCGGTTGGAAGGCAAAGCTATCCAGCCTCTCAAGGCGTCACCATTACCTATGAAAACCGAGGGACGAGTTTCGTAAAAGAAGCCCAGAAATTAAGAAACAAAAAAGGGAACTTTGCCGATCATGTACCTTTCAAATGTTATTGGCCGACGTACAATGACATGAATAGCTCGCAGCAACAATGGTATTTTTATTGGAGATCAGAGGCTCGACAAAATAATTTCCAGCCAACAGATTTGAGCTACATTTTTGTGCATGTTTATGAAATCTTGAACTTGGTGGAAACGCCAGATCCAATTCAAGCAGCAGAACGAATTCGCGCGCTTTGGCTGGCATATCGGGGGAACTACCCAAATCTCGACCGCTACCTACCGGATTGGGGCGGTGATCTTTTGGCCGTAAAGGTTGGCGGGGCTCAGGCTTTGGCGTGGTGGGAATCCGTCCTCAACGTAGATGGGTTAAGCATCCCTGATCCGGTCATTAATACAATTGTTGAAAAAGCGATCCGAACCAACGGTGTCGATGCGTTACCTTATAAAATCTGGTCACTGCTGTCCGACTATCAACCTCGCAACAAGTTTTATCAAAAGTACAACACGGATCTCCTCGTGGATCATGCATATGAGAAAGCCATAAAAGTCGCCAACATTCATTATCTCAAAACAACCGGCAAATCTGTAATCGACCATTTCGTTTCAGAACGTGTCCTCAATTACGAGAAACCTGTTTTTTCATCTGCCTTGATCGGCTTTTCCCATCCGGCTTCCGCACGCCTGGCGACCGGGCGGGACTATGCCGGTTCGACTCGGTTGGCAAATAACATTACCTCCATCATGAAATATGCCGAAAACATCCTGAGAAAACAGTTGAAGTTTTCGGCAAAATTATCCGGCATTGAACTACCCACCGACGTTGCCCAGCAGCTGGATCTGGCGTTCCAACAGGAAAAGACCCAGCCCAGAAAACCTGAACCCATCAAGATCACTATTGATCACGAGCGAGTCGCCTCGCTTCATGAAGAGAGTCGGGCGGTAAGCGAGATGCTGGCTACAGAACAGGTTGGTGCAGAAAAGGAATTGCTGACCGATCTTGAAGAAACCCGTACCCTTTGGAAATCCCTGCAATCCTCTGAACGGATGGTGCTTGCCGGATTGCTTGCGAAGGAATGGAACACATTCGAACAGATCAAAATCGTCCTGGGCAAGGAACTGGAACAAGTTTCCGTGCTTCTGGAATCGATCAACAAGAAATCGTTGAGTGTGCTTGGCGATAAAATGGTATATCAAACCGCCGATGCCATCCACCTGGCAGAGGATTTTATGGACGAACTGGAAGTTGTCGTAAAGGAGATGCCTCCCGGCCAGGATGATGCCTCTCAGGAAGGCATGGATGAACCCTTCAATCCGTGGGTGCAATTCTTTGACGCACTCGACCCGGTGGAAGTGGAGATCACGAAACTTCTTGGAACAGGCGGGCAATTGGAGGAAACAGAACTTGATGTCATCGCTAGAACTCACAATGCAATGGGAAACGCGGTTATGGATTCATTGAATGAAAAGGCGCAGGTACACATTGGGCAACTCCCCTTTTATCTCGATAGGACAACCTGGTTTGTGGAGGAGGAATTTCTCCCGCTCCTGCGAGGACATCTTGGACTTGAGGTGAATTAATATGTCGATCACAAAACGCGAAGCAAAAACGATCCTGACTTCATTAAGTGCCGGTGTGGTTCCCCGAACGGGTCTTCGGCATATCTCCGTCGGACGCCTGCCGGAAGTGGCTGCCCTCAAAAGCGATCTGGATCATAACCGGGATGGCGGCGCAACCGTTCGTTTTGTCATTGGCAGGTTTGGCAGTGGTAAAAGTTTTCTGCTGCAGCTTATGCGCACCTATGCCTTGGAAAGTAAGTTCGTAGTGGCGGATGCGGATTTCTCCCCCGAACGCAGGCTCTTTGGTTCCGGGAATGAAGCCATTGCCACCTATCGGGAATTGATGAAAAATCTCTCGACCCAGACCCGTCCGGATGGCAATGCGTTGCCGACGATCATCGAACGATGGGTCTCCAGCATCCAAACCAGTGTCGCCACAGAGAGCGGTCTGGATCACGGCTCCCCGGAGTTCGTCAATCAGGTCAAAAGCCGGATCTTCAGCACGCTCAACGACATGCAGGAACTGATCCACGGCTTTGATTTTGGTTCCGTGCTGGCTGCTTACTATCAGGGATATGCAGAAAATAATGAAGTGTTGAAGTCCAGCGCCCTGCGCTGGTTGCGCGGGGAATACGGCACCAAAACAGAAGCCTACGCCACATTGAAGATCCGAACGATCATCGACAGCGATAACTTCTATGATTATCTAAAGGTGTTTGCCATCTTTTTCCGGAAGATCGGCTACAGCGGGTTCACGGTCTGTTTGGATGAAGCGGCTTATCTTTACACGATCACCAACAGTGTTTCCCGAAAAAATAATTACGAGGCTATCCTCTCGATCATCAATGATTGTTTGCAGGGCAAGGCGGCACATATTGGCTTTATCTTTGGCGGCACACCCGAGTTTCTGGAAGATCAACGTCGCGGGTTATTCAGCTATGAGGCATTACGCTCCCGTCTGGCGGGTAATCGTTTTCTCGGGGAGGGATTGCAGGATTTCACCGGACCCGTCATCAAATTGTCTTCCCTCACTGCCGAAGAGATTTTCGTCCTGCTCCAAAAGATCCGCGAGATCCATCAAAGCCAGGCTGCGGCTCCGGTGAAAATGACAGACCAGGATATCCATGCCTACATGGAGGAAACGCTGCGCAGGATGGGTGCCAGGGAATTTACCACGCCGCGTGAACTGGTGCGAGAGTTTGTCAATCTATCGAATTTGCTGGACCAGTACCCGGAAAAGACCTGGCAGGAAATTGTCATGGGCTTGCCGGCACCGAAGGAAGACCAGCAGCAAGATGTTTCAATCTCCAATGATGAAGACCCATTGGATCGTTTCAGCGACTTCAAAGTGAATTAGCATGTCTTCCCCAAACGCCTTTGATCGACTTGCCCCGTTTGTGCAGGAATTTGTCTATCGTCTAGGTTGGAAGGAACTCCGGGGACTTCAAGCTGAGGCAATCGATGCTGTTTTCGACAGCGATAACGACATCCTGATCACGACCGGCACCGCCAGCGGCAAGACCGAAGCAGCTTTCCTTCCCATTCTGAGCCTGATCGCCCAGGAGCCAATGGGATCGATCAAAGCGTTGTATATCGGTCCGCTCAAGGCGTTGATCAACGATCAATTCCGGAGGCTCGATCTATTGTGTGAAGCAGGTGATATTCCCATCCACCACTGGCATGGCGATGTGGGCAGCAGTCAAAAAGCCGACTTGATCAAACAGCCAGGTGGCGTTCTTCAGATCACACCCGAATCCATTGAGAGCCTGTTCATCAACAAGACCAATCACCTGCATCGTTTATTTGGCGGTTTACAGTTTATCGTAGTGGATGAAGTGCATTCCTTTATGGAATCGGATCGCGGTGTACAACTCCGCAGCCAGTTGAAACGCATTGAGAAGTATGCAAAATCCAACCGTCCGAGAAAGATTGGTTTGTCCGCCACGGTGGGTGATACTGAGACGGCAAAGAGATGGTTGAATCCAACCACTCCCTCGAAGGTGCAGGTCATTGACCCTGATGTCAACCTGCCTCCAACGAAGTTAAGCCATTTGCATTTTTCTCTTACCAAAGAGGACATCCCTTCCGAACTGCTTGACGATCTCTATAAACTTACCAAGACCAAACGGTCGCTGATCTTTTGCAACAGTCGCAGGAACGTGGAGATCCTGACTGCGGAATTGAATCGCCGCAGTCAACGCGAACGCCTGCCTGAACATTTCTTTCCCCATCATGGGTCCATCAGCAAGGAGATTCGTGAAGATGCGGAAGTCCGCATGCGGGATGATGACCGACCTTCCTCCGTGGTTTGTACGAACACGCTGGAATTGGGGATCGACATTGGTCAGTTGGATCTTGCCGTGCAAATGGACAGCACCCACACGGTGATGTCTTTTGTACAGCGTTTGGGAAGGACGGGACGCCGACAGGACGCCAGCCGCATCATGCAGATTTACACGTCAGAGATCGAGCCAAAAGCGGGTGATGAATTCTATGAAAGAATTCCATTTTCTTTGTTGAAGTCACTGGCAATCGTGGATCTCTTTCTGGAAGGCTGGCTTGAACCGCCTGTTGAGCGAGCAGTTGCCTACAATGTTCTCTACCACCAAATGCTTTCCAGATTAGTGGAGACACATGGCAGTTCTCCCAAGGACCTGGTGGAACACTTTCTGCGCTCGAATGTTTTCCCTGGTGTGACATCGCTGGAATATGCCGATCTACTCAAACATTTGGGAGCTACAGATCATATTGAACAGTTGGAAACAGGCGAGATCATTCTGGGGCTGGCTGGTGAAAAAGTGGTTCGTTCCAGGGATTTCTATGCTGTTTTTACCACTCCGCCGGAATGGGATGTTTTCCATAAAGAACGAATTCTTGGACGAATCAGCCCGCGTCCGGATTTGGCTCCTGGCACCTGTCTCTTATTGGTGGGCAGGATATGGGAGGTAAAGCAGATTTTTGAAGACAAGCAGCAAGTCCTGGTGGAGCCGGCGAAAGACTCCCGCGATGTTATGTTCCTTGGAGCAGGCATGCCTGAAATGCATCCGCGTATCGCTCAGCGTGTTCAGGAAATTCTATTATCTGACAAGACCTTTTCATATTTGGATGCAAATGGGCAACGTGTTTTGGAAACCACACGCCAGATTAGCAAAGATTGGGGTATTGGGGAGAAACAGATATTTGAACTTCCAGGAAGTTGGGTGATCTTCCCCTGGACAGGCACACGTTCTGCCAGAACCCTTCAATATTGGTTCCAAGCTTGTGGGCTAAAAGCCGACTTCCCCATGATGATGTTTCCCTGGGTTATGACCATTGCCAAGTCAGAGGGTGAAACCAGAGAGCAGTTTTTGTCCAGATTGCAGGATGTTGTCAATTCGGGATATGGTTTGGAAGATATTGTCAACATGATCCCGGTCGAGATCCAACGCATCCAAAAATTCGATGAATTTATTCCTGATCATTTGATTGCGAGACGCACCGGACAGGAATGGCTGGATTGGCAGCAGGCAAGCAGAGACTTGCATGAAATGATTGCTTAATTATTTACGGGAATCAACATTGGAAAAACTCGATTCATCGAGTGAGTCTATAAAATCGCCCCTTCAAAAGCTCTTATAACCCAGTCTGAATATCCGTCAGAACAGCTTTTAGGTTTTCGATATTTTTCCTATCAATTAACTCCCACCCTTTTCTTTTGTAGGCGCTTTGAGAAATGTTCTTGTCAAACTCGCCAGTAATGATAAATAACCGTAACACGGTAAAATTTCTTCTTGACAATGTATTTATTTTTTCAACTAGCCGATCATATAATCCCTCAACGCGTCTAAGTTCATTGGCTTGAATTTTTACTGATGTTTTTGCTTCGCACAATAACAACGTTAATGGGGATGCAATGCCATGCACATCTACTTCAATTGCATCACCGTCGATTTGGTATCTAATATTTGTAAAAGCCTTTTTGCCCTTCTGGTCAATAGGATAGCCAATTAATTCAACACCAGTATCTCGCAAGCAGTGTTTTACATAAATCTCCAAATATTGACCATTACTCAAAATAGTCTTAACTCCAGGCAGGAAGGTGATCTTATTAATATTTAATATGTCGTTGGAGCCACATCGAGAACACGCAGTAAGTCGTCCATCACATGCAGCAGAGCATGTCAGACAATATCCCGCTATCGCTTCTTTCGATTTGATTGCGGCCAAAGATTCTATTTTCGTAAGAGTAGAAAATTTCGCACTTGGATCATCAGTTACGCTAATGTTTTCCCCAAACATCTGGTGATAAAAAGTAAGTAGTGTTTTTAAGTGGCTTTGTTCTTTAGATTTATATAATTGTTCGACAACGGATTCTAACCTACCTTTTTGAACATACCTATCTGATGAATAGAGAAAAAATCTTCTATCTTCAATGGACTCCAAGATGTATTCAAGCCAAAACAATCCATAACGGTCTGAAAGAATGTGGCAAATACTTATAGCTGCGTTATCAAGCTCCAATTTGGCTTTGGTTGAGTCAATGTATGGCTTTAAAGCCGCCAATGTGTTTTGCAGTTCGGAATTTAAGCTCATCATAATCACAGATCTAAATAAAACATATTCTCTGAGGGGATATTCTCTCTTGTTAATTCTGCAAATCTATCGGCGATTGTCAGCAAGAGGGGATGCTTTGAAGTTGTGTAAGGAGCCAGCCAATTGAGATATGTTAAATCGTGGTATTCCTTTAATATATTGACGATTGATTCATTGCCGATTTCCAACTTCAATCGCACAGGAACGACCGTTCCTTGCTTAAGATCCCGATCGTCATAGTTTGACGATGAAATTAATCCCTCAGCGACATTTATCACAACCGAATATCCTGCTGGTAGATTTTTGTAATTCCCAGCAAGGAAGAATCTGTGATTATCTCCGTCAAGTACTGAAACAAAACAAGTTTGTATAGATTTTATCCATTCACATCCTGCTAATGATGAATTGATGGCTTCTAGTTCCACCGGAAACATCGACCCTGTTCGATAAAAAATCAATCTTTCTGGTTTTTCACTCTCAACAATATCCCTGATATGGTGAAGAAGTGTATCAAACCATTGTTTTGTTACTGTCCGAGTCTGTACAGTTGCAAACACCTTCCATGAGACCTTGTTTCCGCGGGAGTCATGAAGGACAGTGGCACATTTACTGACCTTGCCCTCCCGTGGAGAGGCACTGAATCCTATCCCAACATATAACGTCCTTTTGGAGAGAAGCCCCGCATTATCACTAAGAGTCCAGATTGCTTCCCCAATCTTCAGCGACTTAATCAAAATTTTCAAACTTAATAATCGGAAGCCACGAAATTTGTCGTCTTGGGCTTCGATAAACGATGAAATTTGAACAGCTTGAATTGGTACTTTTACTCGGCTTGGGAATAGGCGCTTGGCTGTAAAATACAATTCGGAATGACCGGCAGGAATAACCAGTACGCCAAGATGATTAGACGCACCATTAATTTTATCTAGCCCGCGAATTTTGTTTTCTAGATCTGCTTTATCTTTTTCATTAAACCGTACTATCATCATTTCTGACGGCTTGAGAATCTTGCCGAATCCAACAGATGAAAAGGTTTTTTGCAAGCCTTTTATAAAAGTATCAATTTGATCGTTTGTTACTTCAGCGGGAACAAAAAAGTGAGATATGGCTATGGTCTTATGCCCGCATTTAGCACCAAACTCACTTTTGAATATGTTAGATGGGTCAAGGCTTACCGCTCCCGATCTAAATTCGAGCGTGGGTTGATGAACGCGAACGGCACCTTCGAGTGCTTCGTAATTATGCAAATACTCAAGCGTTGGGTTGCATTGCTCAAAGCGCATTTGCACACTTTTATCCCATGAGTGATTGCGATATTGTTTTAATGATTCAACAATGCTCTCAGACTTATGTGCTCTTTGCTTAGGTGATTCTGTTTTCGTTTTTCTTTCAAGAGATCTTCTTTGGCGCCTTTCAAGTGAGTATTTATCAATAAAAATCATCTCTGCTGGGTAGTGATAATCTGTTCCTCTGCCTTGCACTACCACAATGGGTTGAATTTTTTCGCCAAGTTCGATGCCGTAGGTATCTTTCCAGAATTGAGCATAAGTTGATCCGACACCAGGGATTTTTTCCTTGGTAATATCTTTTCCCAAAAATATACTCTTAACCTGAATTTCGCTGCCGGAGGGGATGCTCTTGAGTCGCAGATCACTGAGTACTCCAAGCAATTCTTCAGGTGCAGACTGATTGAAGTTCTCTTTAATAAAATCGACCAGTCGCTTGGATGGAGAAATGTACGAGTTTAACCATACAAAAACCTTGTCATCCGTTAACTCTTGGATATCAAGTTCAAAAGCCGGGCATTCACGATAATCTCCGAGATTGGTGTTGACAATATGATAGTCCTTGAATTTTATGAAACTTCTTCCTGGCCATTGTGCGCGAATATAGCCAAAGGATTGCATCCCTTGCTCCAGATAAAGAGAAGCAACAGCTTTATTCCATCCAGATACGCGTTTCCATTCCATTCCTCGTACGTCAGTAATCTCTATTTCTTCTGAAAACAACTTGAAATTCTTTATCTTGGTAAATGAGATTAGCTCTAATTCCGCATTGTCTCTTCGAACAGCGATCACTGGAAAACCAGTGTTCTTAGAAAACCTGTGCGCCGAGGCGTTTATCTCTTTTGTAAGTGCATCATCATCTCTCAGGAAGTCCGATTTGATTTTTATCCGATGTAAGAAAAGATCGTTGCCTTTATGCCCAATTTCAAGGACAAATCCAATTGCTTGAGACTTGGATAGATCTTCATTCTTAGTTTTGTTTTCGTACCTATCCTGCAGCGATTTGATATTGGGGCTGATTTGTTTTAAGTAAATCTCTGGGGCTTTCTTGTAATCCGCCAGCATTCTATTAAAATTTTCAAAATTCGTTTGACCTACCAATCGGGTGAAAATGGATTGTGATAACGCCTGTCCCTCGCGAGTGACAGTAATCGTGTCACTGTCCTGTTGGATATAGGATTCATTCTTTAGTTCGACAATTATTTCCTGGTAGTCATCTTCAGAAACAATTTCACCAACGAATAGACTGAGAATATCCCGAAGGTCTCGAACCGTCTCGGAAGATACTTTACCTCCATCGGCGACCGCACAAAAGCCAGCTAACAAAGCGATTTTTTGATCCATGAATTCCCTTTCTATTAATTGAGCAAAGCAGACGGACATATCGTAGCAAAATTGCAGCCGGGGCATACTTTTATATTCGGACTAGGCGGATAGTTCGCCAATTCGTAATTAGAATTCATGTCCCGAAAATCTGAACTCATAAGGGTTTTTAAATCGTTTAGTTGCTGATCTGTAAATTGATAAGTCTTAATAACTCCACTTGTCAAATAAACCAAATTGCATCTGATTTGACTTGGACGCAAGCCATAATTACGTTGTGCCCATAACGCATACGCGCTTATCTGCAAATCACTTTCGTACTCTTCATTGTCTGCCCCTGTCTTCCAATCATATATCAAAACATCGCCTTTGTCATTCTTGCAAACATAATCAATTTTTACAATAGCTTTCACGCCGTCGACAAAAAAATTATCAAATTCTTCATGCTGGAGATATAAGTAATTTTCAATTTGCGGCCAAATTACTCCAAAGAAAAGACTTAGTTGATCGAGCCCATTTTCCCTTGCCCTATCAAAAAAGGCTTCGTTCACCTCGGTGCCATTGACATATTCGATTAGGCTGGTCTTTGCTGTCTTTCGATACGATTCAATTTGATTGATAAACTCCTCCCTTGCATCGTCCTCGGAAAACTTCTTTTTTGATTGATAATCCTTGATAAACTTCTCGATTATTTCGTGGATAATTTTTCCTTGGATAACGAATCTTCCATCTAACTTCTTGAGGTGTTTAATCTTCGCAATATTAATTTCAGTAGATATTTCCAGTGCCGCGCCGATGTAATTGTAATAATATGCCCTCCTGCATTCTCTCCAAAGCCGGTGTTTGGTGTATGACCAGGCATTATATTTATGAAACCAGTTTTGAAATTTGACCATTCATTCCTCTAGTATTGAAACTCTAGATACCTATTATCGCAAAATGAAGCTCCAATACCTGTAAATAGATCGAGGATCACCATCAATTCCTATTGCGCCACATCCATTTTATCAAAATTGTAGCTTTTATATAGTATGGCAACGGATTACGGTCTGATGTTCCTCTTAACTTGGCAAAAAGACATGACTTTGGGGTATTACCTAAAGTCGAATGGAGAAAAATAAATGCTCTTTGAAAACGGTTATACTTAGCGCTACTGGTCACCTCCCAAGGAGAATGTACTGGGGGAAATATGATAAATACAGACAATCATCTCAACAACAATTCTCGGTTTTTCGATGGAAAAAGAGCTGCACTTCAATGCATTTCATCTGCCTTGACGTCGGCTGAACAGGTGCGTATTGCAACAGCGTATTTTGAAGGGTCTGGGTTTCAAGCGCTACAAAATATATTAAGCGGCAAGAAAGTCAAATTGTTGGTTGGACGAGAAGAAGGCGGCGAGGACAGCCTGCGAGAGGTGTTGCAGGAGTTTATCAACGAGCTCTCCTATGGTCCGATGGAAAATCGGACACGTTCTATGCGCCAAATGCTGGAATCATTAGAACAAGGCATGATGACGGTATCGGTTGGAGCATCGCTTCCACAAGATACGCCAATCATGGATGCTCGATACATCTACCACCATGCCAAACTTTATATTGCGGATAAAACAACCACAGTTGTTACCTCTGCAAATTTTTCTTATCACGGGCTTTGTGTCAGTCGTGAGGCGGGAATTACTATTAATAATGCCGAGGATGTTGCGTATTTCGTAGAGCGCTTTGATTATTACTTTGAAAAAGCCCGTCAGATCACTGCAGAATTGATCGAAGCGCTGCGTTCCTGGCTGAAGGCATACGATCCGTATATCATTTATGCAAGAGCCTTACTGGAATTATATGGACTTCCACAGGAAGGAGCAGCCCCACAGTTGCCGCCTTTAGCGAAATATCAGGAAGGCGTTGTCTCCAGTGTACTTCGTTCCATGACGGAACATGATGGGGCGTTTCTTATCGCATCTACTGGACTGGGAAAAACTGTTATTGCCGCTCATGTTGCGGCTTATTTACGAATGCAGGGTGATATCGACAGTGCCTTGGTCGTTTGCCCGGCAGGTCTGCGGGAGGTATGGCGCCGCTCGATGCGTTCAGCCAGGGTACCGAGCATAGAATTTTCCTATCATACCCTGACACGTAAAGATGGCGACTCGAATTTACCCATCCTTGAACATGAGTTGAAGCAAGTCAATCAACAAACACTGATAATTTTAGATGAGTCTCATCGTCTCCGAAATGAGGAGGCTAACGGTGGAGATTTGCGTTTAAGCAATGACCGTATTCAAAAAGCGGCACGAGAAAAAGGCGCAAAAGTATTACTGCTTACTGCAACACCATACGGGAAGGATTTCTCGGAGGTGGAGAGCCAGTTGCGGTTATTGCCGGCGCCCAAACAAGCGCAAAGCACTGCTCTGGGATTTACAGTTGAGACTCAGATGTGGCAGGCAAAACAACTTTCTGATTTGCCCGAACTCCCCCCTTGTACCGTGCTGACGACTCCAGATGTCGTACGCCATTTTAGCAAGCAAGATGTACATGGCGAGAGATTCGTTGTATTCTCAGAAAACGACCAAAGATATTTTCCAAGACGAATCAGTCTCAGGACGATACGGTATCAAAACCCCTTCGACGATTTTTTGGCTGATCTATTTGAAAGCAAACTACTATATAAGAAGATAGAAAAACCAGATCAGCCACTTCAAGCATATTTACCTTTGGATATGCCGCTCGTTGAAGGAGAACGACTCGCCTTACAGGAAGCCTTGTTCTTGCACCAGTTTTGCTCCTCACCCGCCGAAGTACAGAACGTTTGTAGTCAACTGGAAAAGGGAAACTACAATTATTTGTTTGCGAAGCAAAAGGAACTAACGGCATTCATTCGCGAAAAGCGCTCTTTGGTGCAAAATACATTAAGACCACGCAACGACCCAAAACTTGCACACTTGATGCAACTAATAAAAGAAGCTGGGAACGAGAAGGTTGTAGTATTTTGTGAATATCATGAAACTGCACGTTCCTTGAAAGACGGATTAAAGAAGCTCATACCTTCTCTTGAAGTTGATACAACCGTTGACACTCCTGACCTCGATGATTTGTTGCGTAGATTTGCCCCAATCGCCAACGAAGTCCTGCCGGAAGAGAAGAATGAAAAGGAGGAAGTTCAGGTTTTGATTGCCACGCGTTCCATGTCAGAAGGATTCAACATGCAGGATGCATCCATCCTGGTGAACTATGATTTGCCGTGGACAGTCCTTCAATTGGCACAACGCATGGGACGGGTTCTACGTCCTTGGGGTGCGCCTCGCGATGTGATTATTTACAACTTTGTGCCATCCACGATGGATCATGAACGAATTCGCCATGCCCGGAACTGGGAACACCGATTGCAGGAACGGAGCCGCCAACATCGCTCACTAGCTCAAATCCCAGTAATGGTTCACAGGGAAAGTCAGCAGGGAGGCATGACCCAAGAAATTGAAATGGAAAAGCTGGGGCGCGAGATGTTCCTTGCAACTGATGCAAGCGCAGACTTGGATTTAGAGCAAGTGATGGAATTCCTCCACACGGTAGAAGACCTGACTACCAGCACGTTCTATAATGATTTAGCGATTATTCCAAATCAAAATGAGGCATTAAAATTACCGGCAGGTATCCGCAGTGCCATGAACAAACCAGGACGCAAGCGTTTGTTTCTATTATTACGACGCAGTAGGAATCGAATTGACACGGTTATTGCTGATGTTCATGGAAGACCAATGGAGGAAAGCCATCGACGGGATGATGCTATGCGATTAGTTCGCTGCTTCCCTGATACCCCCAAAGCATCATTTGAATCCTATCCGAATGAAGATGAATTCGATATATGGATCGAACATACAAGACGAAACTGGGCAGAACAGCACGATCTGGATCCTGCCAAACTTCAGGTGATTTGCGCATTAGCAATTGTGCCTTAAGATTGTAAGGTAATGGCGTATCTTTATTGGGATAAACGAATTATGTAGCATAGTAGCCAAACCAATGATGGAACATCGCACCTACTATCTTATGGATGAATAGCTATGCTATATTTGCATGAATCGTACATTCAATTTATTCGGAATAAACTACTATGCCAATCTTAGAATGGAAAAACCTGCGGACTTTCAATGGCTCGCAACAAAACGCTTTTGAAGAACTATGTTGTCAACTTGCTGCGCACGAAATCCCGAAAAATTTTAGATTTACAAGGAAGGGCGTGCCAGATGCAGGTGTAGAGTGTTTTGCAACTGCCGCAGATGGCTCTGAATGGGGCTGGCAGGCAAAGTATTTTGACAAACTAGGCGCTACACAATTAGCCGAATTAGATCAATCATTTATTACAGCTATCAGCAAACATCCCAAGTTGGTAAAATATTATGTTTGCCTTCCAATTGATCTTTCTGATGCGAGAATTCCGAGACAGAAATCACAGCTTGAAAAATGGGAATCTATTAAACAGAAGTGGATTGAGAAGGCCGGAGCATTAAATAGAGAAATTGAAATAGTGTATTGGGGAAGTTTTGAAATATTCCATCGGCTTTCCGTCGAAAATGCAAGAGGTCAATACTACTATTGGTTTAATAAGGAAATTTTTTCAATGGATTGGTTCCAAAAACATCTGGATCAAGCCATTGAAAGTGCTGGTCCACGCTATACATCCGCTTTAAATGTTGAGCTTCCAATTGCCAAGATTTTTGATGGATTAGGGAGGACATCTGTGTTTATCAATCGTATTAAGTTACGCGTGCTGGATTTGAAAAAGTCATTTGAGAAACTTCATTTACACAACAGAGACTTCTATACAGAACAAGAAGCAGCTGACATCACGAATGATTTTAATAAAACGCTTTCCCTGCTAGGCGAAGTAACTTATTCTGTAGTAAGCGTCTTTCCCTGGAATGAGATTCGGAATATGAATGAGCAGATTTTGAGCAACTTAGAAACGCTTCAAAATAAGCTTTGGGAGTTGGATAGATTAGAGATTGAAAAAAAGAAACCTGCTGAGCCAGAGAAACAAAGTTCTTATAGTTCTGACAGGAGCAAATATTCTGACGAGAGTCATTGCATCAATAGGTTCTCACTTGATCTCAGAAAACTGGACAGTTATCTTGAGAGCGAAGAAATATTGGCTTCTAACAATCCATTCTTATTACTGGTTGGAGATGCCGGAAAAGGAAAGACCCATCTTTTTTGTGATGCGGCAGTTAATCGTTTAAGTCTAGAGTTGCCCACGATATTATTGTTGGGAGAGTGGTTTACAAATACCGAGGAGCCTTGGACACAATTATTGAGGTTGCTTGATTTGCGGAATATCTCGGTTGAGGAATTTTTAGGTGCTTTAGATGCTTCTGCCCAAGCTCGCAGGCAGAAAGCATTGATCATGATCGATGCCATAAATGAAGGTAATGGTAAGCAACTTTGGCGTGGTCATCTCGTCCGGCTCTTAACTACCATATCAAGGTTCCCGTGGCTGAGTTTGGCGATAAGTGTTCGTTCCTCTTATGAGAATATCACCATACCCGACTCGCCGGACAGTAAGGATTTATTTGTAAAAGTGATCCACCCAGGATTTGCAGATAATGAATACGACGCCGTTAGAAGTTTCTTTGAGTTTTACCAATTAGAATTACCGTCTTTTCCATTGTTGCTGCCTGAATTCCAAACACCACTTTTTTTGAAAATCTTATGTAAAGGGTTGCGCGATAAGGGCATTACACAGCTTCCATCAGGTTACGTTGGCATTACAGAAACTTTTGACCTGTTTATCAATGCCGTTGATGAAAAAATTTGGAGAGAGCATTATTCAACTCTAATATATAAGCCCAAAAAACTTGTTCGACAAGCATTGGAAGCATTCGCTGAATCCATGAGTAAAGATCGAAGAGACTGGCTAAGAATTGACGAGGCTGAAGACATAGCCAATAAAATCATTGGCGTAGTCACACATCAATCCTTTCTGACATTATTGATATCTGAAGGGGTGTTGTCAACACATATGCGTTATGAGACGAACTCAGAATTTGAAGTTGTTCGCTTCTCCTATGAAAAATTTTCTGATCACATCGTCACAAATCATTTAATCGAAAAACACATTCAGCCAACATCTCCAGAAAATGCTTTTGCAGAAGACGGTCCACTTGAATACCTGATTGAAGAACCCTGGCGCTATCAAGGGATTATCGAGTCTTTATGCATCCAAATGCCAGAAAAACTTGGCAAAGAATTTCCAGATGTTGTGGGTATTACAACTGGAGAAGATTATTTTGGTATGGCTTTTATTACCAGTATTATTTGGCGAGATGTGAAAGCATTTAGTCAATCAACAAGGCAAAAGGTAACTGAGTTTTCTGGAAAAAATCAGACCTTGTCTGACGCCACCATAGACACTTTGCTCACAATTGCTACGAATCCAAATCATCCTTATAACGCCAAATTTTTGCATACTATTTTGATTAAATATCCAATGGCGGAGAGGGACGCTTGGTGGTCGATTTACCTTCATCGAAATTATGGAGAGCATAACGCCTTGGATCGAATTATTGATTGGGCATGGTCAAATCAAAGTAAAGACCATGTCTCAGAGGAAGTCTTGGAGCTTTGTGGAATAACCTTGACGTGGTTCCTTTCAACCTCAAATAGGTTTCTTCGAGATCGAGCAACAAAGGCCTTAGTGAGCATTTTTAATAACAAGCTCCACGTTCTCGAAAAAATTCTCGAAATATTTAAAGAAGTAGATGATTTGTATGTTCTTGAAAGGCTTTACGCATCTGCTTACGGTTGTGCACTACGTAGCACCAATGATAGAGCAATAAAATCGCTTGCAGAAACGATAAATCGTTTGGTTTTCAATGAAAGACCACCAGTCCATGTTTTGCTCCGTGATTATGCTAAGGGAGTTATCGACTACACTCTGACACGAGGCATCGATCTTGACGTTCAATTAGAGCAGACTAAACCGCCTTATGAGAGCAAATGGCCGGATATTCCTTCTGAAAATGATTTTGTTAAGAATGATGCAATCACATCATATGACTCTTTTGATGGGAAATGGTCACAAGGAAGAATTAGGCATTCTGTAATGGACGATGATTTTGCTCGGTATGTCATTGGTACCAATTCTTCCAAGAAAAGCAGATATTGGCTTTCCTTGGAAATTAATGATCGTAATTGGAAATCCCCAAAAGAGAAATTTGAAGAATTCATTTCATCGTTAAGTGTTGAACAGTTGGACGTATGGAAGAAGTATCAAAGTGTACGTCAAAGTTCATTCGATGCTGAAACACGAATATTTAGAAAATTGCCGGATGAAACCATAAGGCTATTATTAGCTATGGGTGAAGGAGAAAATTATCCCGACGGTGATGCAGATGAAAAATATAACGAAATAAAAGAACGCCTCGAACAAGCTAACCAAAAGATTGATGAAGCTGTGAACAGTGCAGTAGAAATGCTTTCCGAAGAAAAGAGGAGTATTTTCCTTAACTTTGTACTTCCATATGAAAATAATCCTCGGAACTTTGAAGAATTTCCTCGTTTTAATCTTGAGGAAATGCAAAGGTGGATATTGAAAAGAGTTTTTGATCTAGGATGGACTGTTGAACGATTCGGAGCATTCGACCGCCTTGACATTGGTTACCACGGTCGAGACGCGCACAAGGCTGAGAGGATTGGCAAAAAATATCAATGGATTGCCTATCATGAATTCTTGGGTTATTTATCCGACCATTACCAGTTTCATCATCAGTATAACGATAAGTTAATCCCGTTTGAAGGGGCGTGGCAATTGGGTGTTCGCGACATTGACCCTTCTTGCATTTTAAAGACAACTAGGAGAAATGATTCAATGGAGTCAACATCGAGGAGCTGGTGGATTCCATTGGAATACGACTCCTGGGCGCTTGAAGAAAATGATGCGCGTTGGCTGCGGAACAGCGAGGATGTGCCAGATATAAAGCCATTGATCAATGTGGTTCAACCTCAAAATGACACAAATTGGTTATGTCTAGATGGACTTTATAACTGGGAACAATCTGTGACGATTGATGAAGATAAGTATGAAAAGCCAAGACGTGAGTTTTGGCTTATGATCAAAAGCTATTTGGTCAACTCAAAAGATGTTCTGTCACTGTCACGATGGGCAGTAAAACAAGATTTTATGGGCAGATGGATGCCAGAGCCAGCCTCGTTGTATGATGTATTTTTGGGTGAACTCCATTGCGCTAAACCATATCATGCTGTATTCGAAAATGAAAGTGATTGGATTGGCGGGACTAGGGATTCCCGCGTTCCAAAGAAGGTTATAGTACCTGTTGAAATATATGTTAACGAGTCTAGCGGATTTGACTGTTCCACCGATGACGGTATTCAAATAAAGATCCCATCAGGTTTTCTTGCGAAACACATGGGCTTGCGATGGAATGGCGACGATGGCAAATTCTATGACACGGTAGGCAAGTTACTAGCGTTCGATCCTTCCCTCTTTGAATATGGACCAAGTGTATTGTTGATTAAGCGAGAAGAGTTCCTTGAATTTCTTCAAAGAAATGATTTAAGCATTCTTTGGACTGTTATTGGGGAAAAACAAGTAATTGGCGGAAATTGGAATCCCGAGAATTGGAAAGGTCGATTGAACATCACAGGTGCATATTGGTTGGATGGCGCGAACCTAAAGGGAAAAATTACCACAGCCTTTGAAGGAAAAGATTTATAGGCTTAATATGACCACACCGAAAGTGGGTAATATTCTTGTGTCTTTCTGGAAAAGCCGCATCCAAGCGTTTTACCAACAGTAATGATGTTTTAATTAGCCAATGCAACTAACTTCTCACCATATCCGCTACTTTGCCCATGAATTGACCCGCCGTCACTCTTCTGACAGCGTGGAGAAGCTCGCCTCTGTGCTGGCGGATGCTCAGGTGGATTTGAACCCTCACCAGGTGGAAGCGGCGCTTTTCGCTTTTCGCAATCCATTCTCGAAGGGTGCGATCCTTGCGGATGAAGTAGGTTTGGGAAAGACCATTGAGGCAGGGCTTCTGCTCTCACAAAAATGGGCGGAGCGGAAGCGGAAGTTATTGGTTATCGTGCCTGCCAACCTGCGCAAACAGTGGAGCCAGGAATTGGCAGAAAAGTTCTTCCTGCCTTCTGTGATCATGGAAAGCAGGAGTTTCAACGAATTCATCAAACAAGGAAATCTCAATCCGTTCAACCAAAATGAGATTGTGCTTTGCTCCTACCAGTTCGTGCGGACAAAGGAACCTTACGTCAGGCAGTTGAATTGGGATCTGGTAGTAATCGATGAAGCTCACCGTTTGCGAAATGTTTACAAGGCATCGAATAAGATTGCCAATGCCATCAAGCAGGCGATCAATCCATTCCCAAAAGTGCTTTTGACTGCCACGCCTCTGCAAAACTCGTTATTGGAACTCTATGGGTTGGTGAGCATTATTGATGAATACGCTTTTGGAGATTTCGCTAGTTACAAGGCTCAATTCGCCCGCCTGGGCAATGACGTGAATTTTGAAGATCTGCGTGAACGGTTAAAACCTATCTGCAAACGAACCCTGCGCAAACAAGTGCTCGAATATATCAAATACACCAACCGCCATGCCGTGGTTCAAGAATTTGTGCCATCTGAGGATGAACAACGCCTATATGATTTGGTTTCTGCGTACTTGCAGAAGGATAAGTTGTATGCATTGCCAGCCAGCCAACGTGCCCTGGTAACTTTGATCCTGCGCAAATTACTTGCGTCTTCCACCTATGCTATTTCAGGGACGCTGAACAGTTTGGCAAAACGGCTCGAAACTGCCGTGACGGAAGCAGAAACAGTAGACGATCCGCCTGCTGATCTGCCTGAAAATTGGGAAGACTTCGACGAATTGGCAGATGAATGGGATGAAGATGAGGAAGAGGAGCAAAAGGAAAAAGTACGATTAACTCCACAACAGATCGCCGAACTCAAGCAAGAGATTGAAGAATTAAGAGAGTTTCACCGACTGGCTGTGTCCATTGTCAGGAACTCAAAAGGCGAAGTATTACTGACTGCCCTGCGTAAAGGCTTTGCTGAAGCGAGCAAGGCACAACAGAATCAAGGGGCGGCTGTGCTTCAACAAAAGGCTGTGATATTCACAGAATCACGCCGAACACAAGAGTATCTGTTCAACGTGCTGGAGAACACCGAATTTGCCGGCAAGGTGATGATGTTCAACGGTACGAATACTGATGCCCGCTCCAAAGAGATTTACCGAAAGTGGCTGGAAAAGTATCGGGGTACGGATCGTGTCAGCGGCTCGCCCACAGCGGATATGCGTGCTGCGCTGGTGGAATGCTTCCGCGATGAGGCAGCCATCATGATCGCCACTGAAGCGGCGGCGGAAGGCATCAACCTTCAGTTTTGCAATCTGGTGGTGAACTATGATATGCCTTGGAATCCACAACGTATCGAACAACGGATCGGACGCTGTCATCGTTATGGTCAAAAGTTCGATGTGGTGGTGGTGAATTTCCTGAACAAGAGCAATGCGGCGGATCAGCGCGTGTATGAACTGCTCAACGAGAAGTTCCGCCTGTTTGACGGTGTCTTTGGCTCCAGTGATGAAATCCTTGGCACGGTAGAGTCGGGCGTGGACTTTGAAAAGCGGATTGCGGAAATCTACCAGAAATGCCGCAGCGTGGAGCAAATTCAATTTGAGTTCGACCAACTTCAAAGGGATTTGGAGGCGGAGATCACAGAAGGGCAGAAGGATGCCCGCGAGAAATTGCTCAATAATTTTGATCAGGAAGTCGTCGAGAAGGTCCGCATCCAAAGCAACGATTATCTGGATCGGTTCAATCAACAACTCTGGCTGTTGACCCGCTCACTTCTGAAAGATCATGCTCACTTCAACGAACACGGATACAGTTTCACCCTCCACACAAACCCGTTCCCTGGCGAGACAATCCACCCAGGTCCGTATCGCATGGGGAAACAGGTGGAAGAGGTAAACACGTATCGGGTCGGGCATCCGCTGGCACAACGCCTGCTGGAGCAAGCAAAAAGCCTGCCGACGCCACCGCGTGAGTTGACGCTCGAATATTCAAACAGCGGGAAGCGAATCGCTATTCTGGATTCGTTGAACGGTAAATCGGGCTGGTTGATGTGCAGTCTTTATTCCGTAAGCGCTTTGGAAACGGAAGATTATTTGGTGTTGTCTGGCTTCACCGACAACGGTGAAACATTGGATGAAAAGCAAATCCAGCGTTTCTTTGACCTGCCTTGTATTTCAGATGACCAGGTCGCTGTTCCTGCCGAAGTCGAGTCCAAGCTGGTTGAACTAGAGATGATCAAGCAGAAGGCTTTGCTCGAAGAGTTGACCCAACGAAATGCGGACTGGTTTGAGGTTGAAATTGACAAGCTTGACCGCTGGGCAGAAGATCGCCGCAAATCTTTGCAGGTTGAATTGGATGAGCTCGATGAGACGATCAAGGAGACCCGTAAAGCCGCCCGCCTTGCACCCAACCTGCCAGAAAAATTGGCAAAGCAACAGGCTTTACGAAAACTTGAGTCCAGACGTGATGAAGCCTGGCGGAATTATGATGCTGCCAGTAAAGAATTAGAAAAGCAGAAAGACAGTTTATTGGACGAAGTCAGCAAGCGGTTGGAACAAAAGTCTGATACTCGGAAATTGTTTGCTATTAGGTGGAGTCTAAAATGAAAATCAAATCGATTCGAATTGAAAACTTTCGTAGCTTTCAAGATGAAACCGTTCTTCTGAATAAATATTCCTGCTTCGTTGGACCAAATGGAGCAGGGAAATCTTCTGTTTTAGCAGCACTAAATGTCTTCTTCAAAGATTCATCCTCTTTCGACCCAAGCAATCTTGAAGACGAAGATTATTTCTGCAAAGACATCAGCAAACCAATTCGGATTACGGTCACTTTTAATGATCTAAGCGAGAATGCTGTTGAAGAGTTATCTGATTATGTTAGACAAAATGAATTGGTGGTCACAGCAGAGGCAGTTTTTGACCCAACTACAGGATTTGGTTCTGTAAAACATTATGGACAAAGGCTTGGCATTGATGAATTTCGAGTTTACTTCGAACAGCACAAAGCTAAAGCATCAGCTGCGGATTTGAACACGATTTATTCAGGTCTTCAACAGCAATTTCCTGATTTGCCAAATGCAGGATCAAAAGATGCCAAAGCCGATACACTTCGTGCTTACGAAGCAGAGCGCCCCGATAGATGTATTTTGATCCCTAGTGAGGACAGCTTCTATGGCATCAACAGCACTGGCAAGTTATCCAAATTTGTGACCTGGGTTTATGTCCCCGCAGTAAAGGATGCTGGCGAAGAAGTTCAAGAAGCGAAGAATACAGCGCTTGGTAAGTTGATCGAGCGCACGGTTCGAACACGGGTAAATTTCGATGAAGAGATCACCGCACTAAGGGATGAGACACACGCAAAATACCAAGAGTTACTGGAACGAAACCGTGCTGGTCTGACAGAAATTTCCGAATCTCTTCAAAGGCGATTAGGCGACTGGGCACATCCAGATGTTCATTTGGGGATGGAATGGCTGTCTGATCCTAAAAAATCAATCACCATTCAACAGCCTGTAGCTGGCATCAAGACAGGTGAAGGTGATTTTATTGGCAGTTTGGCGAGAATGGGACATGGGCTGCAAAGATCCTATCTTTTGGCATTGCTTCAAGAATTAGCAAATTCCGATGCGCCCAATGCCCCGACATTAATCCTGGGATGCGAAGAGCCAGAACTTTATCAACACCCACCACAAGCTCGACATCTAGCTGATGTTTTTGTTGACCTTGCAGAGGGTAATAATCAGATCATAGTAACAACTCACTCTCCCTTATTTGTTCATGGAGACGGTTTCGAAGATATAAGACTCACACGAAAGATCAATAATGCTACTGGCTCAAAGGTTCGCAATGTCGAGTTTCAGAAACTTTGTGATCGTATCAGGGTAGCAAGAGGCGAAAATCCTAATGAACGAATTACAGGACTAATTGCAAAAATTCATCAAGCACTTCAACCAAACATCGCAGAAATGTTTTTTGCACGCGCCCCCATCCTTGTTGAAGGACTTGAAGATGTATCGTACATTACAGCAGAGTTACACATATCCGACCACTGGACGGAATTTAGGCGGTTAGGTTGTCACATTATCCCAGTAGGCGGCAAAGATAAATTGATTCAACCGCTTGCAATCGCAAAGGAATTAGGATTACCAGTGTATGTAGTCTTTGATGCCGATGGGAATACAACGCGACCTGATCATAGAACGCAACACGAACGAGACAATAGCGCCATTTTCAACCTTTTAGAAGTAGTCTGTGAACCATTTCCAACAGATACAGTCGTTGGCGCAAGTCATACTGTTTGGAAACACAATTTGACCGAAACCGTCAAAAGTGATTTCGGCGCAGATTATCAAAGGATCACTGATTTAGTCCGCGTGCATTATGCTCAAGAAGGCGGACTGGAGAAAAATGATCTCTTCATTGCCGAATGGTTGACAGCCGCCTATAATGAAACCCTCAGGTCTCCAAATCTATCAACGCTTTGTGACTCTATTCTTCAATTTGCCAGAGAGAATGCATCATGACCGACCAACCCGAAAAACTTGACCTCACCTCCCACAACCTCCCAGCGGACAAGACCGCCGAACTCCTGCGCCTATTCCCTGAAATTCGCACCGAAGGGGATAAGATCGATTTTGACAAACTTAAACTCGTGCTGGGACAAACGGTGGATGTGGGCAAAGAACGCTATGGCATGACCTGGCCAGGCAAAGCGGATTGTTTCAAGACCATTCAGGCTCCAAGCACCGGGACACTTCTGCCCGCGCCCGATGAAAGCGTGGACTTCGACACCACCGAAAACACCATAATCGAAGGCGATAACCTGAATGTGTTGAAGCTACTACAAAAGGCGTATTTGGGCAAAATCAAAATGATCTACATTGACCCACCCTACAATACTGGCAATGACTTTATTTATCCCGACAATTACACTGAAAGCCTACAAACCTACTTGGAATATACGGGGCAGGTAGATTCTGAAGGCAAGAAGTTTGGCACTAATAGTGATACAGACGGACGTTTTCATACCCGTTGGCTAAATATGATGTACACACGTTTGTATTTGGCAAGAAATTTGTTGCGAGATGATGGAATAATTTTTGTTAGCATCGACGAAAACGAATTCGACAACCTGAAAAAAATTTGCGACGAAATTTTTGGTGAAGAAAATCTTATTGCTTGTATTGCAAATGTCAACAACCCGAAAGGGCGATCTGATGACAAATATGTCGCTACGGCTCATGAATACTTGATGATTTACAAAAAACACGAAACCCTTCTTGGCGGATGGAAGCCAGAAGCAAAGGTAACCAAAAGATACCGAAAATCCGACTCAAATGGACTATCATACAGAGAAATCGACCTAAGAAAAACTGGGGACGCTGATAAGCGGGAAGATCGTCCTAACATGTTTTATTATTTTCTTTACGAAGAAAAAACTGGTAACTTACAAGTCACTAAAAATGAAGCAATTCCTCAAGGATGGATTCAAATTAAACCTATTCGTGATGATGGTAGTGATGGACGATGGCGCTGGGGATACGACTCAGCTGTAAAGGAGTTACCTAATCTAGTCGCTAAATTTATGCCTGTCAGGAAAATTTGGGGCATTTTTGAAAAAGATTACTTGTTAGAAGAGGAATTAATTAAACCTACTTCTGCTTGGACGATGAAGGACGTGAATACAGAACGTGGAACAGAACAACTTATCGAACTCGGATTTGATAAAGAGGATTTTCCACGTCCAAAGCCTGTAGGCTTGATTCAGAAAATTCTTGAACTAGGAACCAAACCATTTGAAGAAGATTTAGTTTTGGACTTTTTTTCAGGTTCAGGAACCCTTGCCCATGCTATGCTCCTGCTTAATAAAGAAGATAGTGGAAACAGAAAATTTATTCTTGTTCAGTTACCTGAGCCAATCAATAAAAAAGACTTTCCCACTATTGCGGATATTACCAAGGAGCGTGTGCGACGCGTCATAAAGAAACTCAGTGACGAGGAAGCAGGTCAGTTGCCAATGGGCGGGAAACAAGATCGCGGTTTCCGCGTCTTCAAATTGGCAGAATCCAATTTCAAAGGTTGGGATGCATCCGCGCCAAAGGATGGCGCTGCGCTCGCCCAGCAGTTGGAGTTGCATATTGACCACATCCGTGAAGGACGAACGAGCGATGATATTCTCTATGAAATCCTACTCAAGAGCGGCTTCCCACTCACCATGCCTGTCGAAAAGACCGAATCGGAAGGCAGGGCTGTTTACAGCGTAGCTGGCGGTGGCATGTTGATCTGCTTGGAGAAAGAACTCACGCTGGAAGTCATCCGCGCATTGGCGGAGAAGAAACCCCAGCGTGTCATCTGTCTCGATCTGGGTTTTGCAGGGAATGATCAACTCAAGGCAAATGCCGTGCAGATTTTCAAAACCAAAGATGTTGTGTTTAAGACGGTATAACATGACCGACATCTTCCACATCACTCACATTCGAAACTTGCCCGGTATCCTGCAAGATGGCGGATTGTGGTGTGATCGTGTCGTATCTAAGCGCAATCTAGCGCATGTAAGCATTGCCCACCAGCACATCAAAGATCGGCGCGCGCAAAAGAATGTCCCTATTCCGCCCCACGGAGTGGTGGCAGATTATGTTCCGTTTTACTTTGCGCCGCGCTCGCCGATGTTGTACTCCATCGCTCATGGGTTTGTGGAAGGCTACCAGGGCGGTCAGGCAGGCATACTCCATTTGGCAGCTTCTGCCGAGGCTGTACTTCAAAATGGGCTTGCCTTCGCATTCACAGATGGACATGCTGAAATGGACATCAGCCATTTTTATCGGGACTTGCATAACCTCAACAAAATTGATTGGAATATCATGCAAAGCAGATATTGGAATGATACAAATGAAGATGGCGACCGCAAACGCAGGCGGCAAGCCGAGTTTTTAGTGTATGAATTCTTCCCCATCTCGCTTTTCGAGAGGATCGGTGTTGCCACCCAAACAATGGCGAAGAAAACTGCCGCTTTGTTAGCGGAACTTGAAGAAAAGCCCCTCATTGAGGTTCAACCCGCGTGGTATTATTAAGTGTGGAGCAAACCATGATCAAGTTTATGAGCGGCGACCTGTTACGTGCCAACGTAGAAGCATTGGTTAACACGGTCAACACAGTGGGGGTCATGGGAAAAGGAATTGCCTTGCAATTCAAGCAGGCATTTCCAGCCAATTTTGCTGCCTATGAAAAAGCTGCCAAACGCGAAGAAATCATCCCGGGAAAAATGCACGTCTTTGAAACCGGTCAATTTACCAATCCGCGTTACATTATCAACTTCCCCACCAAACGGCATTGGCGCGGTAAAGCCCGCCTCGAAGATATTGAAGCAGGGCTGCAAGACCTAATTCACGTGATTCGTGAAATGCAAATCCGTTCGATTGCCATTCCGCCTCTTGGCTGCGGCTTTGGCGGCTTGGATTGGAACGAAGTTCGCCCGATCATTCTGGCAGCGCTGGAACAAGTCCCTGACGTAGAAACCTGGCTGTATGCGCCCGAAGGCGCACCCAAAGCGGAGAAAATGGCGGTGGGAACCAGCCGCCCCGGTCTTACTGTTGGACGGGCTGCGTTGATCGAGTTAATCGAAAAATACGCCCTGCCGGGCTATCGTCTGACGCAAATTGAGATCCAAAAACTGGCATACTTTTTACAAGCCGTCGGGGAGCCGCTTCGATTGGATTACGCCAGAAATCAGTTTGGACCCTATGCGGAGAAACTGCATTTTGTCATTCAGCGATTGAACGGGCATTATCTTTCAGGGTATGGAGATCGAAGTAATGCTTCGAATATTTACCTGCTTCCAAACGCAAAAGAAGAAGCCGAACAATTTCTAAAAGATCATCCCGATACGCAGGAACGTCTGGAGAAGGTCAGCAACCTCATTGATGGTTTTGAAACACCCTATGGGATGGAATTACTTGCTACAGTTCACTGGCTTGCGCAGGAAGAACCCAGCGTAAAAAATGATTACAAGGCAGCAGTGCATGGTTTTGAAACATGGAACCAGCGTAAACGGGAACACTTCAAACCCGAACACATCAAAACTGCATGGGAGCGCCTGAAACATCAGGGCTGGATTTAGTGCTTAACTTTCAAATCATTGATAGTTCAACCCTTTGAAAAATCGACACGTTCATAATGCAGATTAAGTATTTGCATTTTTCATTCTCAGATATACTGATTTATGCGTTTGAAACTTGATACTTGCCACCTGCCACCTATATGAAAATCCATTTTGACGCCAACCAACAATTCCAACTAGACGCTGTTGCCGCAGTAACCGATCTTTTTGAAGGTCAGCCACAGTCTGCGCCGACCATGACGCCTGTCCATGTGGTGGACTATGGCGAGATATTTGCTGGTCAGGCGCAAACCGAACTGGGTGTCGGCAACCAACTCCTTCTGGATGAAGCACGGCTTTTGGAGAATACACGCGCCGTCCAGCACCGTAACGACATCGAGATTCAAGATCTAAATACCGCATTGGAAGGGTGGGATCACTTTGACACGCCCGCCAATATTGCCCGCCGTATCCCCCACTTTTCCATTGAGATGGAAACGGGCACAGGGAAAACATACGCTTACCTGCGCACGATCTTCGAATTGTCACAAAAATATGGCTTCCAGAAATTCATTATTGTTGTACCGAGTGTTGCCATTCGTGAGGGTGTCCTCAAGAATTTGGAAATCACCGAAGAACATTTCAAGACCCTGTACAACATCACCCCTGAATACTTCGTCTACGACGCCAAAAAGATCAACCGCCTGCGCCAGTTTGCCACCAGCAATACGCTGCAAATTCTGGTCATCAACATTGACGCCTTCCGCAAGAACTTCACGGGCACAGAAGAAGAAAAGAAAAGCAATGTTATCTACAAAGAAAGTGACAAACTCTCGGGTCGGCAGCCTATCGAATTTGTGCAGGCAGCGCGCCCCATCGTCATTATTGACGAACCGCAGAGCGTAGATAACACCGACAAGGCGCAGGAAGCCATCAAAGCGCTCAATCCGCTTTGCACATTGCGATATTCAGCGACTCATACGAATCCCTATAACCTGATCTACCAACTCGATCCCGTCCGCGCCTTTGAACTACGTTTAGTTAAGCAGATTGTGATTGCCTCTGCCACTGTGGAAGGTGGCGCTAATGAAGCGTATGTCCGCGTGGATAAGATAGATTACAAAAACGGCATCAAAGCCAAACTTCGCATTCAGGAACAGACAGATGCAGGTCCGCGTGAAAAGACGGTCACCGTCAAAAATGGCGCAGACCTGTATGCTCTCTCGAATGAACGTGCCGCCTATAAAGAAGGGTACGAGATTGCAGAGATCAACGCCGAACCAGAGAATGAATTCATCCGCTTTGCCAATGGGCGTGTCATGCGTCTGGGCGAAGAGGTTGGCGGAATGCGGGATGATATTTGGCGTGCGCAGATCAAGCACACCGTCAAACGCCATCTTGAAAAGGAATTACAGACTCAAAGGCATGGCATCAAAGTCTTGAGCCTGTTCTTCATTGACCGTGTCGCCAATTATCGGGATTATGATGAAGCGGGCAAGCCCATCGCAGGCAAATTTGCCAAAGCCTTCGAAGAAACCCTTGCAGAATTGGCAGAGGAAGAGCGCTTCGCCTCGCTCGATTGGCTGAAACTGCCCATCGAAAAACTCCACAACGGCTACTTCGCCCAGGATAAAAAAGGCATCGTCAAAGACACGCGCGGCGACACCCAGGCAGATGATGAAGTCTACAACCTCATCATGAAAGACAAAGAAAAACTGCTATCCATAGAGGAGCCGTTGCGCTTCATCTTCAGTCACTCCGCCCTGCGCGAAGGCTGGGATAACCCCAATGTCTTCCAGATATGCAACCTGCGTGAAATGTCCACCGAACGCGAGCGCCGCCAAACTCTAGGGCGCGGCTTACGTTTGCCAGTGGATCAAAATGGCGACCGCGTCCGCGACGACTCGATCAACAAACTCTATGTCTTTGCCAACGAAACCTATGAGGATTTTGCTCGTGGTCTTCAAAGTGAATATGAAAGCGAAGGCATCTCCTTCGGAAAAATTCCGTTGGTTGCTCTCTCCAAGCTCACACAAATTGTGGATGATGTGGAACAACCCATTGGACGGGAAGCCGCCCAGGAAATTCGAACTGCCCTCATCGAGCAAAAGATTCTAGATGAAAACAACCGCATCCAATCAACCTTTGACCCGCGTCGCCCCGACTTCAAGTTAAATCTCCCCAAAGCCTTTTCCTCCCTCGCCCCCGCCGTTACGGATTTGCTCTCCTCGTACCTGATCGAGCGTCACATCCGCCGCGAAAAGCAGGAAGGTCCGAATCGCTTCAAGAAAGCCATAGAAGCCAGTCCTGAATTCCTTGAATTATGGAGCAAGATCAAGCCCAAAACTACCTACCGCGTCGAATTCAGCACCGACGAACTGGTGACCAGCGCTGTCCGCACGATCAAGGCAATGCCGCGCATCGAAGCTCCGAAAATTCGCGTCACAGCGGGGCAGGTTGACATCAAAAAAGGGGGTGTTGCTTCAAACGCTGTAAGCGTTTCAGAAGAAAAAGTGGATTATCGTTCACGCCCACTTCCCGATATTTTGGCTTACCTACAGGAACAAACAGAACTCACCCGCGCCACTTTGGTTCGGGTACTTAAGGAGTCGGGGCGCCTCGAAGAGTTCTTCCTCGATCCCCAAAAGTTTATGGATCAGGTCGCTTACATTATCAAGCACGAACTCCATCGGCTTCTTGTGGATGGCATCAAGTACGAAAAACTTGTCGTCGATGGTAGAGAAGATGAATGGGAAATGGCGATCTTCAAGAACGAAGAGATCATCAACTATCTAAGCGCCTTACAGGTTAAGAATTCCACCCATGAGTATGTGGTCTATAATTCCATCGTCGAATACGAATTTGCCAGAAAGCTTGATGAACGCGATGACATCAAACTCTTCTTGAAACTCCCCGACAAATTCTTTATCGAAACTCCAGTCGGCAAATACATTCCCGACTGGGCAATCGTCAAACACAATGACAACACCATTTATATGGTCCGCGAAACCAAAGGCGTGAAGAAAGATCAATTCCTCAAGCTCCGTACATCTGAGTCTGACAAGATCCGTTGTGGCGAAAAACACTTCGAAGCTTTAGGTGTTCCCTTTGATATGGTCACCGATGCGGATGAGGTGTAAAAGGAATCTAAAAATCAATACTCAGCATGCCGACGAAGGAAAGCAAACCGTTTTTGGACTCTCCGTGTTGGACGAGATGTCTCGTGCTGGAGACACGGAATAAACTCTAAGGATAAGGGTGAATAATCATGTCCACTGATGTCGAAAAATGGGCAATCCGTTCTGTGCAGTACTGGCTGGATGGCAAAATCCATTATCCACCCAACTTCACTGATTTCTTTCTGCGTTGGGTGCTTTTCAACTCATACTGCAACAAATATAAGACTAGAGATAAACAAGGCGTCGTTGAATTTGCAAAAGAGCATGGCGCTGATCTTTGGAAAATCAAGTTGGTTCAAGACATAGCTACCAAACTGGCAACTGCAGAATGTGTAGGCAATGGCGCAAATGATGCTCCACCACATACAGAAGTGAAATATTCCCATGAGTTGCTCCAGCAAACATTTGGGGTAGATCATCAAACGATTTGCCAAAGTGTATGCCGTGCAGATAAACGAACAGTGTGTTTAGCCGTTTTTTCAACAGATTTTTCTCCACCTGTTACACCATCGATGGCACTTTATAGAATTATTTATCAAGTACGGTGCAATTTATTTCATGGGGATAAAGTTGACTTGGATGCTTTCCAAATGGAACGAGATGAATTTCTGGTTTCTTGTGGAACTGAATTGATGGATGTAACTTTGCGTTATATATCGAATCTGCCCACAATTTGATTCTTTGGAGGAAACTCATTGGCAACCTACAAACAAATTCATGGATTGTTCTGGCAGTACAATGAATCTACTCCGCATCGTGAGAGAAGATGGATCAGTCCATTCTGGCGCGGGCGTTTCATGGGGAGTTAGGGTGATTATGTCTACGGTAAGCAGACTTCCAGGTAAATCCTACAGCAAGTTAATAGGTAGAGAAGATGTTTTGGAGGAAATAATGGCAGCCCTTCGAAACCCATCTGGAAAATGGATTGTTGGTCTTGATGGCATAGGGGGAATTGGAAAGACAACATTGGCACGTGAGGTGGCGGATCGATGTGCTATGGAGGCATTGTTCGATACAATAGTATGGATACAGTCCCCAAAAGAGCAATTGGATAGTGTAGAGTATGTGAGAGGTGCGAGCAAGGACTTGACATTCGAGAGTGTTTTAGATTCTATTGTTCATTGGTTGGATGCTGTACATGCTTCTAATTTGGCTGAAAGGGATAAAGAAAATTATGTAAAAGTTTTATTGCATAAGCAGAAGGTCTTGCTTGTTCTTGACGACTTGGAGAAGGCAGATGAATCTGAAAACGAGATCGTCCAACGCCTTGAATTTTTGCTTATCCCGAGCAAAGCGTTGTTAATAAGTCGTAAACGATTCCGAGATCATATCTTTTCAATTCACTTGCAGGGACTTGATAGAGATAGTGCAGTTAGCTTTATTCGACATGAAGCGCAAAATAAAGATATTCAAAGCGTGGTAAATGCGGGCGTTTCAGAATTAGAAAAAATCATTAAGTCTGCTGGCTATTCTCCTTTAGCAATTAAGCTGGTCATTGCACAATTGAACTATTTACCTATCGATGTCGTACTGGCTCGACTAGCAAGAGCACTACCACCAATTGGTCAAAGCGATGAAAGCGACTATGCAAATTTCTATGGGCACATTTTTTCACCAGCTTGGAATTCACTGTCTGAAGATGCGAAGAAGCTATTGATTTCGATGACTAGCTTTCCTCCCAATGTCGGTGGTACTTATGAGGCGATTAAAGCAATTAGCGGTTTAGGCGGTGAAACGGTTGGTGTTTGTATTGATGAATTGTGGCGTTTGTCTCTTTTGGAAATTAGAGAAGGGGTAAGCTTGGAAGCACGACGATTCTATATCCATCCCCTAACACAGTATTATGTATTATCTGATGTAGTAAACACATGGCAGAAACAGCCGGATTATGGTGCTGTCAAACAAAGGTATGTTAATCGCTTCTTGGATTATGCTCGTGTAAATCAAATAGATTTTGATGCGTTGGAGATAGAATCAAACGCTATTTTCAGGGCTATGTCTATCTGCTTGGAGTCGTCAGACTTTGCCTCTCTAGCCGAGTATTTTGATCACCTCAGTCTTTACCTTGTCGAGTATCCCCATTGGGATATTTTTCTTCGATATGCCCGTCCACTACTGGCTGGGAACTTGTCACCTAATAAACAGAATATTATTTTGGAAAAGATGGCAAAAGTTCAAGAGTTAAGCGGTAATTATGATGATGCAAGGCGACTTTACAAACAGCTAATACAATATGCAAGAAATTATGAGAATAACGACAATTCAATTTATAGAATCTTGGGCGAATCAGCAAGGTTAGCAATCTTGCAAAGAGATTATATCGATGCAAAAAGAGACTTAGAAGGAAAACTTGAGATTGCAGAAAGACGCCGAAATAAAAGGGAAGAAGTTGATATTTTGTTTGAACTGGTAAAACTATATCGAAACATGGGTGATCTTGACGGTGGATATTCTTTGTGGAATCGGTGCATCGAAATCGCGAGGATGATAAGCTACCAAACTGGTGTTGCTAAGCTTTTGTTGTGGAAATCATTAGCTCTTTATCAAACAAAGAAGCTTGTTGACGCGACTGAATATTGTAAAGAAGCCTTGAAAATTGCTTCAATGATAGGTGATCATTCTTTAGCAGATGAAGCGAAAGCACATTTGGAGGTGTTAAATTCTATGCTTGGGAAAAGAGTTTTCATAAGCTACAGCCACCACGATCGGAGCTTCGTGGAACGCCTGGCCACGGAGTTAAAAACGACGGGGATTCCCGTATGGTGGGACGAGATGGAAATAAAAGTTGGTCATTCAATTATTAAGAAAGTAAGCGAAGGAATTAGCGGAGCTACTTATCTGGCAGTTGTTCTTTCACCAAGTTCTATAGAGTCGAATTTTGTACAACGTGAACTTGAAATTGCGTTAATGGGGCAACTTTCGACGAAAAAAATCACCGTTTTACCTTTACTTCTAGCAGATTGCGAAATTCCAACTTTCCTGAAAGTCATCAAATGGGCAGATTTTCGGACAGATTATCAAACTGGTCTTAAAGGACTTCTCGATACTTTAGCTGAATCCTAAAAATTTTTCCATGATTTTAACAATAGACCTCTTGCATAAGTGTGTCATAATAGGCAAATGCGATACGAAACAATCGAAGACCTAAAAGACACGGATTTCAAACGACTAACCGGTGTTCAACGCGAAACCTTTGACTCTATGCTGAAAGTGGTTGAAAAAGGCTTGCGAGAGTTCGGTAGACCAACCAAATTGAGCCGCGCAGACCAACTGTTGATGACCTTGATGTACTGGCGAGAGTATCGAACAGAGTTTCATATTGCTCAAGCTTATGGTGTCAGCGAGGCAACCGTCTGCCGAACCATTCAGAAAGTTGAAAACGCCTTGGTGCGTTCAGGTAAGTTTCGGTTGCCAGGCAAGAAGACACTCCAAGCCAGTGACACAATATTTGAAGTCGTGCTAGTGGATGTCAGTGAACAACCAATTGAACGTCCAAAAAAAGCCCAAAACAGCATTACAGTGGCAAAAAGAAGCGTCATACTCAAAAAGCACAGGTAATTGCCGATCGAAAAAGCGCTCAAATTGTTGCCACAGCGTTCAGTCAGGGAAGCAAGCATGATTTTCAATTGTTCAAGGACGATGGTAGCGACTTCGCCGAACACCTTCGCATTCTGGCAGATGCTGGATATCAAGGTTTGGCAGAACTTCATGAAAACTGCCAAACACCTTTCAAGAAATCTAAATACCACGCTCTGACAGAAAGACAGAAACAGAGAAATCGTGTCTTGGCTCGGAAACGGATTGTGATTGAGCATATTTTCCGTAAGTTGAAAGTCTTTCGTATCCTGAGCGAGAAGTATCGCAATCGTAGAAAAAAATTTGCTTTGCGTTTCAACCTGATTGCTGCTATTTATAACCTTGACCTCAACTCAGACTGACTTTTGCAAGAGGTCTAATGTTTTGCCCAATCCAAATGAATGAACAAGCAGGGCTTGTGCCCCTGCGCCGAGCAGATAGATCAGGCAGTTTTGGGGCGGCATTTTATTGCTCCTTTTCGAAAGTCTATCACACTCTACTATAACGGATCAATTCCAAGGATAAATTGATCAACAAAATTAAGGTAGAAACCGAAACGGCATTATGCACCCAATATCAGTCTCAGCATAAGAAATATCATGCGATACCTGCGTTGGCTATTAAATATTCCACTGTTTGAACTCATCACACGAGTCTTGATTCTTTGCTTATGTTTCGTATTGGTCACACTGATGCTGGGTTCTGTTGGTATTCCCGACCCCAGCACAATAAGTGTTCCAATCTTCATTACAATTATTGTGTTCGTTTCACAACTAATATTTCGTTTTTGTCAAACAAAGGCAGAAACACAACCCACCTATTTGGGACTACCAATAAGCAAGGTAGCAATCAAGGATTTCCTAAAAGGTGTCGCTTTAGTTTTTGTTGTTGGGGTTATGACATTATTACTTGAGTCGCTACTTGGCTGGGTTAGATTTAAGGGATTTATTTGGCAGTCAAGTAGTTGGGTCAATATCAACATAGGGTTGACATCGATTCTTCTTATTATTTGCCGACAACTAACTGCTGGATGGTGGGAGGAACTGTTGTTTCGTGGTTATCTTATTCAAATACCAGGCACAAAAAATGGGTTTGTTTTGTCAGCAATAGTTTCATCCTTGATTTTTGGAATATCACATTACTTAGTGCCACCCAATATACCCATAGAGGTAGTGCCAATTGATATTGTGATAGGTTTGCTATTGGCTTATTGTTACAGGAAGAATGGGCTTTGGTTTACTATTGGGCTACATGTAGCATTGAATACGATTCCAAATTCGTTTTTTGGGTTAACCAACTCAGGAATTAGCATAATAAAACTAACTTACCATTTTCCAAACTGGGCAATTATCTCAGGCACTTTGATTCAACCGTGGTTAATATTGTTTTTATTTATTCTAGTGGGTATTTCCAGTAGAGCAAAACCAAACTATTCAATTTCATCAAGTCGGACCTTGTGAATTCAGCGGACTTTGAAAAAGCAATGTGAAAGATACGCTGTAACAAAATGGGGAATTTATTGGTTAAAACTCAAAATACAAGTGACAAAATCAAGCAAAAAAGGGCTGGAAAACCTGTTGCACACTAGGTGGTAGGTTTGTCATTTTACAGTTCTGGATAATCCTCCTCATAGGCACGAGAGATGGTTGGTGAGGTCAGAATATTGAGTTCTTTTTGTAATTTTGCCGCTTCGTCATCCAACTCGGTTGACCACTCTCTAGCATCCAAATACAAGAGATCTTCAGAAGATCCAGAGCCAAACCTTGCAGGCTCTGAGGCAATTCCAATTATATCTAATGCTTCAGGAAATTTATGCTTCACAACCATCAAACAAGCTTCCAGCAAACTTCCTCTTACTTCCCTATACTCTTCATAAGTAGATGCATAACTTGGCTGAGGAAGACATAGGAAAACATAATATGGTCCGTCCGAAGAAAGCGGATTGAGACATTTTATCCGCTTCATGCCATCGGGGGTATTTGTGTAAACGTCTATTATGCCCCTCATGATTATTCGACGCCTTGTTCGCAGCTCAGCGGCCATAAGCCGAAGACCTAGCTCAGTCTTCGCTAATTCTAGATGGTTTGTAAAGTATTGTGTTGCATTAAGTGCATGATAGCTAAATCGCTCGATCAAGTTATCCCAACCATAACTTATTTCATTCTCCTTAAGTTGCTTCAGCCGTTCGGAAGATTTGCAGAAATCATCCCACAATCCCTCCTCCAATATAAAACCGTTAAAATCCCCGTTAATAACAAAATCGTGCTCTTTGTCGTCATTGATATGTGCTAAATAGTATGCAAGGAGTTCTTCTTCACCCGGAACTATCACGGTTGTCATGGTTCTAATAAATTTTTCTTTTTTTTCTAAATACCAGACAAAATCACTTATCGTATCAAGTGTTTGCAAGAGAATATTCAGTGTGGATTCAGTCAAAATGTGGATAAAGGTTTTTGATCTATCCAAATCTCCTACCATGAAAGGTGTTGCTGCCAACTCATGCCCGTTTCGAGTATGAGCTAGAGAAGATGCAAAAATCAAACTTCCTTGCCCCCCTAATTCAGCTATACATCTTTCCTCGCTTCCATGAGCAACAATAATTAAATGATACTTCGCCTTCTCTGGAGAAGGAGTTTTGAGAGGAAAGGGTTTGGCGCAAACCCGATCAAGATAAATCCTATTTGGATGGGACTTTAACCACCTTTCTGCTCCCCACACTTGATTGGCGGATTCTTCTATTGCCCGTTTGTACCAACGCTTCCAGTCAGTTTCTAGATCACCAGTTGACGGAAAAATGCAGTGCTTATCTGAAAAAATCAGAATATGGTCGCCAAATACCACAAGCATATCGCAAAGTTCTTTGCCATCTCCTTTTCCCTTCTTTTTTTGATCTCTAAAAATACCTGGGTAGCTCCAAAGCGAAAGAAAAGTGCTTTCACATAGGCTGTTCAGATATCTTTCTGACGGAGTAATTCCTTCGGATTTGTGAAGTGGTTTTCTATCTCTTGCTCTATTCGAACCTGCGAACATGATAAAACCTTCTTTATTTCAGAAAATTCTTTCCTATCAGGTGATGATTCGAGATGATCAAACGCCTCTCCAACGCGCGCGCCACAAACGGCCACATAGTTAGCACATTGTTGTTCTTTTTATTTCTAGGTTGCCATCAGCCCGTCTAATTTCCATTACTTCTTAGATCCACGAATGGTTCGACGTAAAGTGCTTTCCGCAAAAACGCGAGACAACTCATTATCTTCGCGAAGATAATGCCAAGTACCCTGCCCGTTCCTTTGGGCTTGAATCAGCCAATCAGGCGTCGGGCGTGGATAAGGATAAATCTGCTTCTCACCCCGAATGTGCCAAATCAGTTGCCGGCCTGCCGCATATTTATATACCAAATCCTCTCTTAAATAAAGGAGTTCACCATCAAATCCTGTTGGTGCCTTGAAAGAAAGCGCGGCGAGTGACCCATTTGGCTGGTATTGATTAAATGATTGAGGATATCCTCGCAGATCGAATACAGCAGAGAAAGAACGTGATGGAACTAAGGCACCACCAGCCTGATTGACTACAGTATGATGACCTTCCCAGGCATAACGGCTTGCAAGAATCTCCAGATCGACTGGAGAGCCATGATCTAATTGAAGTTGAGAACGGTATAGTTGCCCGGCATCAGAGCCCTGATCGGCTCGTGCAAACTCAGCGCTCCAGGGAATTTCTCCTGCAAAAGTATAGTAATCACTTGGAGCTTCTGGTAGTCGCCAATTATATGGATTTTCCGAACGCAATATGTTTAGGAGGTGCTTGACGTCAGTTCGATTGACAAGCATAGCAGTAAGAAAACAAAACACGCGACGGCTTGTTTTCTCTCCCTGGGTACTTAGGTGGCCATAAACCGCTATCCAAGGTCCTGTAAAGTTATCAAAAGTGGATGAGTAAAGTAACTCGTCAGGAATTGAAACACTTTCCTGCGAGAACCAAGTCTTATCATCTTTAGGGGTTGGACGGACCCAAAGTGGCATTTTAATGGGAGCCACGGGTGATGCTTTGGGGAAAGATGGATCAATTTGAACGTCTGCCAATCGTTCACTCTGCGGTAATTTTCCAACATCCATGAGTATTCCTGCATAAGTATAGAAACCAATCCATCCATACTTCTTCCCATATCTTTCAATACTTGCCCTATCTCCTCGTGAATACCTTATTACATCCTTGTCTATTTCCCCAAGCGTATCGGGCCGCCACCCAAGGTCCAATACCGTACCAAGTATATGAGCAACTGCAGCTTGATGGCCTATGTGATTCATATCATAGTTAGGTCGATCATCAAAAAGTTGACCTAAAGTATAGTTCTCAAAGTCCATTTGCAATGTCTCGTTAACTTCAGATGCACGAGGATCCTGTTTCGAGATGGGTTTCGCTACCGGAGCAGATGCAAATAATACCTTTCCTTTAGCAAATGATTTCGCTGGAACTGCATTAGGATAATAAGAGTTGGAAAAAATAACCATCCCTTGCACATAAAGTCGGGCTAGCCAGTGATTGGTGGGCAGAGTAGCGCCATCTCCGACAAGCATAGCGCATAATTCCCTAAGAAATATGGAAAGAAGTGCAGCAAATTTAGGGTTATAGAGCTGATGCGCCATTACAACTCCATAAATTACCGAAAGCAACCGTTCCGGGACATAAAGGTCGTTGATCGACAATGATTCTAGGGTTAAATTGAACAATACATTTCCATCACCGCGGCCGAACCAGTAAAGGGTTAGGGTGGCCTGATCACGGACCTCCCGAACAGTACTTGTGAGTGTCCACATGATCCATCGGGCGCGCAATTCATCTGCTGACGAACGTTCATGATGATCTTGCCAGCGTTTTTCCCATCGTTTAAGATCGCTAAGTATTTCATCCTTGTTAAATCTTATCCACTCAGTCCACCGCAGGTCTCGGTTAGCGACAGTTAATGGGCGTAATACAGCATCAAGAAACTCAGCATTTAGTGGGTGCGATGTTGCCCCTCGTGTTTGCCACAGTTGATGAAATAGGTCGCGCGATCCTATCGTTGGTTTAATTAAAATTAATTTTGCCAACTCATTTACAGTCGCAGCATCAATATAAGTGCCTTCTAGTTCAGCGGCTCGTTGAAGCGCTGGAGTGCGCAGTGGTTCTGAAACAAACGTCCATAATTGTTGACCATGAAGCCTGCGAGGAATAAGCCCAACAAGGGCCCTTAAGACATCATCCGCAAAGGTGTGCTGATCAGGTACTCTTCCGGCCAGTTTGGTAAGGATAGATTCACTCTTTATCCAGTCAACGAGCCCAGAATACCCATTTCTGGCAAGAATTGCATCGGCGATTAGATGACCTGCTAGTGCATCATAAACCACTGAAACACGTGGTGCATTAGGCGTGTTTCCTGGGTTGCGAAGTATCACGCCATCCTGCTCTAAAGCATAAATTATGCTTTCATTCCAAGGGCGTTCAGTATCACCCAATTGAGCTCGGATCGAGATAATGTCCAGTCCTCGGACATTTTGTTCCCAAAGCGATATCCCGATCTCACCAAGCGCAGTTCTTATATCTTGTTCATAATATCGGCGATTACGTGGCGCAAGTTCTGCTATTCGTTCTACAACTTGTCCCAAATATCGATCAAAGAGGGCAGTTAGCGATCTTGGCATTGATTCTATGCCAACGATTTTTTCCCGATTTGGATTAGTGACTTCACAAAACAACCTGAGAGTCAATGGATGGCTAAGAAGTTTGATAGGCAATTCTGCATCAGCTGCGTTAATTCGATAGAATGCGAAATACTGTCGAATGGCATCGATGGTATCGTGCCCAAAACTAGGAATTTCCAGTTTTTGAATATTAAGTGGCAGTGCTTCATCAGCAAATGCAGGACGAAGAGTACATATCAATAAAACATATGAATATTTTTCCAGCAATGCAGCTAGAATTGCAAGTTCATTTTTCCAATCACGTGGGTCCTCTGCCTCATTAAGTCCATCAATAACTATTGGTATTCTCCGCCTAGCACGCTGCCCGGTTGCATCTACAGCAGCTACAAGTGCCTCAATGCTGGGACACGGATTTCCTTGAATCATTACACGGTGGGCTAGGTCACTCAAACTATGTCCTGCTTGTAAATCTCTACCGTGGAGAAGAATTCCAGCAGGACGTTCGTCAGTGGCAGATGAGAATTGAGCAGCAAACTGTGTTTTGCCACAACCAGCATCAGCAACAACAGCAACAAGCTTTGTATCTAAACATTTATTGAGGCTGTGAAGCGCGCTGTACGCATGGCGCGTGTCCGTGAGCATATTCATACTGGTTAGCCCGGCTCGTTCTCGAACAGCGCGCAATTTTCGAGGTAGTGAAGGAAATTCGGAACCTGAAAGGGTCGGCAAATTGGACAATAACTGCCTGAGTAAATCAATGTCACCATTCACAATTGCATCATAACATTCAGTAAGAGCACTAATGGCACTCATTGAGTGGCTAACCATCTCCAAGATCGAATCTTTAGGTGGTCCAATCATTTTGTCAATATCTCTGTTTAGCACTTCAATATCAACCTTGATTTGATTAGCAAGTTCTTGTAGTTCCGACCAAGAGTTCATTTCCGCAACAATTCTTCTTATTTCTCTCTCTGCGGCGATTGCCTGATGAACCTCGGGTTGCCATCGTCGGCGGATTGGCGCAACTGCTCTGTTGTGTAAATCTGTTAGTACTTCAGGGGTGAGAATCAGCTCGCCGAAATAAGTATTTCGGAATATTAACCCATCACCGCTTAGATGTTCTTCAACGTCAACGGATGTCCACAATGCCAATTTCATATGTGTCTTTATTTTGTAAAACCAATTTTGATCTCCCGCTGTCAGAGGCCTTCTAGTCCATAATATCCAGTCGGTGAGATTCGGCAACTCCTTTTCAGTTGTTCTTATTGCCTCTTCAATTTTTTTTCGACGAACTGAACCTAAGGCCCGTCCACTAGGCAAGTCATACCATCGACATTGCCATCCATACCAACGTGTAGAATCGCCAAGTGAGCAGTTTGCATGCAACTTTAAGTGGAACTCAACACCTGGTTGTGCAGCACGCGCGACCAAGTTGCCATATTTACCGTAGTGCCGTCGTATCAAGGACCGACATAGCATTTCAAAGTTGTATTCTGTACTTCCAGGCAATTGCTCAAATATAGTCCAATTTACAGATGGCATTATTGCTCCAATATTTCAGATTTATTTGCCACGACCATATTTGGTGTCGCTGTACTCATGAGCAGAATACACCTCTACACGGGCGCCGCTATCTAGGAGGATTTTTAGAAAGGCGGATACATCTACTTCATCAGTAGTCATTATCACTCTATCGTCATCAACTTTTACCTTTACATCATAGGCAAATTGTTCCAGTTCTGTCGGCCCAATACTATGGATCTGCAGCCTTCCAAGAAGTTTAAGCATATTATCGGTATAACGATTGGATGGCTCACCAATAATCATCAATTTAGCATCGACATCAGCATCCACCTGCTTGGTAATCTCATCGATTGCCTCTTTAGCCTTAATAGCATCATCAACTGCCCTGAATTGACCTATCATCACCAGATTCATTGAGTGCTCAGAGCCATAACCATACCAAATCTTCATGTTTATCCTATCTCCTAAAGGGATCGTAACATTCCCAAGGCTTCCAACACGCCTTCGCGTTTGATTGGTACACCAACATTGTCAAATGACGATCTTTTGATATTTCCCATTGCGTCTATGTGTGCATATGCTCGAAGTCCAGTTTCCTTAACAAAGGGATCGCATGTGGGCAATCCTTCTGCTCCTATTTCACTAACCCTTAAAGGAATGCCTCCCTTATATTTATTAACCCAATGCTGTAAGTCCTGAGTTGTTCGCTCGTCAATTCCAGAAGTACCTCGATTGGGCTGTTCAGGCAACAAAAGGAATTCAATTGCACCAGCTTCAGAGGCTAACACAACTGCTTCATCCAAATCTGATAGTGTAGAGGCATTTACTACAAAGTTGACACCAAAAGGTGCAAGTTGCTTAACCAACTTAAGGTTGCTTAAGAATGCAGGGAATGCGCGACCTCTGAGTAACTCGTAGGTAGAGCCGACTCCATCCATACTTACTCTCACGAAACTTATACTACCCTCCAATTTAGAGAGGAATTTTTCATTAAGATGATGTGAATGAGTAGTAAAGGTGACTGCCAAATTTGTGTTCTGCTTTGTATGTTTGCATAATTCGACAAAATGAGGATAAAGAGTGGGCTCACCTCCCCCAAATCCAACTCCGACACAACCATTTATATCCAATTCAGTTAGCCAACTAACCACATTACCAAGATTCAATGTTGCAGGATATTTAGGGGCATAACAATAAGGACATTTAAGATCACATGCATTCGTGAGAGCAATTGAAACTTGTCGTGGGGCGTTAGCCCAAAAATTACTTGGCGTTTTAATTTCGTCGATAAGGATATTTAACCCTGTTTGACGGTCAAAAAAATATACTCCATCTGGGCCAACTCGGATTTTCATTTGTGATTCCCAAAGTATGGGCATTTATATATCCAACATGGCATGTCCCATACTACATGCTATATTATTTCAGGAGATTAAATATAAAGTGTAGTTATAATTTGAAGATGGATCCACTTTTTTGAATTTTAACAGCAAAACAATCAATTTCTTCTGCGAATATACACTTGAAGGGCTTAAAATAAAAAGCCCCTGATGTCAACCTGTCAGGGGCTTGCAATTTAGATAAACCGATATTTCATCAAATATTGTTGCAGTCGTTCATGAGAAATCACCCTTCCGCTGTAGTCTTCCCGCCACAACCCATCTTCCAGCGGTGTGTACACCAGCGGTTTTCTCGCCGGCAATACCAATCCGCATTGGAATGGTAATCGGGTCTCGAACAATCGTCGGCGTTCCTCTCTGCGCCTGCGAAAAAACTCTCTCTTGCTCAGTTGCTTCTTTGGCAATTCACCCGTGAAAAGGGGTGTTTGCACTTGGACTAGCGTCTTATCAGAATATGCAGTGCGAGAACTTGGTTTGCTCTGGACACGAACACTTCTCCTAGAGGCGGACGTAATCGCCGCACACTTGGGACCCATGCCGATTGCAATACTCAGGGGAGATTTCAACCGCCGACCACATTTTTTGCATCTTGGTTGTTTTTCCATCGTGACCTCCATCATAGGATAGCGCAGTCCGGGCTACACACCCGGACTGCTGTCGTTTAGAAAAGCGATACTTGATTTTGTGTCGCTTGCTTGGGACGTGCTCTACCAGCCACTCTTCCCGCCACACCTTTGTTCGTCATCCAGTCAGACCAGGAAACCGTCTTGGGCGTTTCAGGTAGAGGTAACGGCGCACTTGGAGCTGTCGGGCAACCCATTGGAGAATTCGAGACAACCACTTCATCTGCAAACAAGGATTGCAGGTCGGGAAGATCAGCCGAATCCAGTGCTTCACGCGCCAATTTCATAAGGATGTCTCCTTCCTCCTCAGGAACAATGGCGCCACCCACATTATCACCATACAACAACTGGGCTGCCTTCATTTTCGCACCGATGAGCGCCAGGGCTCGTGACTCCATTGTGTCGTTGTAGACCGAGAAGATTGCCTTGACCGGTTTCGTCTGCCCCAAGCGCCAAACCCGCCTAAGGCTTTGCCAAAGCACATAGAGCGAGTACTCGATCTCAAGGAACACAACTGACGAGAAGGCAATCAGATCCAACCCGGTAGCCACCAGTTTGGGATTCACCACCAGAGCATCCAAACCGATGACACGCCTCGCAATCCATTCCTCACGTTTTCGTGGATTGACGCCGCTTGATAGAACTTCGGCGCGCACTCCACCATCCCGCAGGATTTTCAATATCCGATCCTGAATGTCCCGCGTTCCGGTCTGGCGCAGGTAGATCAACACCTTGCGACCCTGCTGGCGTTCAGCACGGCAAAAATCCACCAGCCAGGACTCCTTGGGCATGGTTTCGTTTTCGACCACAGCCGGCAGTTCCATCAGTTCCTTTCGTCGAATGACTTCTCCTTTCTGATTAACTTCATCCACCTCCACCACTTCATTTCGGAAGGCAGAATTTGGTCGCGCCAGAGTCCATTGCAACCAAGTGGAAAGATAGCGTCTGTTCTTCATCGCCAGGTCGCGTAACTTCTTTGCCATCAACCGATACTGCCCACCCTGTTCATCGGTCATCGTCAGCGTCACAACTTCCTCCGCATAGTGAGGCAGGGAGAGTCCCAGGTCTTTCAGGGAGAGGAATACAGTCGTGTCGAGCAGGCGGTTCACGATGGCGGGTGAAATCCCGGGTTGTTCCTTTGCTTGATTCTGGTATCGCCGATTACCGGTAAAACCATCTTCGTCGCCATCTTCTGTGGCGCGTTTACTTTTACGGGTCATCTCCAACACACCATACAATCTTGCCCAGCGCTTTTCATCATTGAAGGCAAAGTCTTTTCGCACACTGGCATTCAGGCGATGGAGCAGCCAAAAGATGGATGTGCTTCGACCTCCAAAGAAGGTCCCGGTCAAGGTCAGGGTGTATTTGGTTGAGGCAACCAATTGATGAAAAGCGATCCCCCGATCCGATGCCTTGGCTGCAAGTTCGTGGCACTCATCTGCGATCAGCAGTTTGAAAGCGCCTCTGGCTTGTTTCGCAATATATTCGGCAATTGCCCACCGGCGACCGGTGAATTGGAACAAGGGTGTGCCACAAATCCGTTTTCCCCAAACCGGCTTTCTGTTTTCATCTTGTACAAGCCTGCCTTTATCATCGAGTTCATATCCGCTGATCTCAGCCTCACAAAATCGGCGTTTGTCACCAAGATCATCAAGACTGGTTGCCAACTTGGTAAAACCACCCGGCAGATTGATCTGAATTGGCGAGCCGCATGTTGGGCATGTCAGGGCTTCAAATACCCGCCCATCTTCATCATCTACAAACTTTTTACGCATCACGGCATGTTCCCAACCTGCGCCATATTTTGCGGAGGTATGTGCAATGACGGCAACCGCCCTTTGCCCCAGTTCACCCGCTTCATAAAGATTCAGGAACCTGTTCACATCATTTATATCGCCTGGATCATCTGCATTACGGCCAATACGCTTCAGTTCCATTGCTCTTGCGCCTGGTATCGTCTCTTCGATTTCCCTGATCCATTTGGGCACGAGGTGCGGCGGGCAGAGCACAATAGCGGGATAGGCATTCAGAAGTTCCATGACCGCTGAACCCACAGAACTTTTTCCGACGCCCATCTCGCCCTGCACGTTTCCAACGCCATGTTTCTTTATCGCCCTGGCAACGCCAGCTGCGATATGACGTTGTGTTGGCAACAACCCCGGTTTTTCCTGTCCGGGCAATGGTTTTCGCTTTGTTCCAAGCGTATCCAAGATTGCAGTTTCTTCCGATGTTGGATCGAAGTTGTACAAAGGTCGGTACGTCGACAGGATATGCGCGCCAATCTGATCCCCATACTTGTGCATAAACTTGGAGAGTGGATCAACGGTATCAATGATCTCGATCCCGCTTTGGCGCAGGATGGCAACCGTGGATACGAAGCGATCCCGAAAGATTTCGGAAGTCACATTCCCTTTCTTGTCCGTGTTTTCTTCGACCTTCTCCGTGACTTTCACGACCCGACCTTTGACCAACATAGGCTTGCCGTCTTCATCGTTCAAGCGCAACGTTCCCATCATGCCGGATGCCATCAACATCGCGACATGTCCCTTCTTTAATGGCATGACCGGTTGCTTCAATTCCCCCAAGCTGCGCGATGGATTGAGCAGGTCCAGCCATTCCTTCGATGACTGCAATCCGCGTTTTTGTGTCGCATCCACGATCTCTTCCGGCTGCCAGTCCAAACGGGAGAAACGGATGGGTTGCCCTCCCGATCCTTTGTCAATTGCAGGAAGTAATTCATACAAGGGTTTTTCCACTTCCACTAACATGGGCGGTTCCACATCTGCCCATGCCTGCACCTGATAGACTTCCTCATGGGATGGGATCTTGTATTTCACCCGCTTGGTCGCCAACACGATGACCTGATTGAATCCAGTTTCGGGATAGCAGTAGATGCGGATGTTTTCGTAATACCCAGCCAGGTGGGATGCCACATCCAAATCACGCAGCAATGGATGCGGGACGATATAGATCAACACACCACCGCGAACCAGTTTGGGTGTGGTGGATTTCAGGAACTCCAATTCCAGGCGTTTCTGGTCACCCAGACGATCATGGCTATAGGGCGGGTTGAGGAATAGCAGTGTGATGGACTCGCTGGTAAGGAAACATGATTGCCAGGGCGTGTTGAAGAGCCGGTCCATCTTTTCAGCAGCCAATGCAGCGCGTGCTGGCGATAATTCCGCACCCCAACTCTGGCAATTCAGGGCTTTTGCCAGAATGGAAGCCGCAGTACCTTCGCCGGCACAAGGATCAAGAAGCCTGCCAGAGGCGGCAGGCTTGAAATAGGTTTTGAGCAATTCAACGACATGCTCAGTCGTAGGATACCATCCTAATTTTTCAATAGCCGGAGGGCGCATGATACTTTTCCTTTCGGTAATCGATGTGTTTATCTTTCTTTCGGGAATTGCAGGGACCGCACAGCGGTTGGACGTTATCGGCAGAATGTTTGCCTCCGTGGAATATCGGGATGACATGGTCGATGGTTAACTTCAGATCATCTCTTCCACAGCACAGGCATTTGTGACCATAGAAATCCAAAATGGCATCCCATTCTTCTTTAGTCAGTTCGCCCCCATTACCTAAGATGCGGGCTCGGCGGTTCTGTTCATAGTGCTTGATTTTTTCTTTATTGTTCTTTCGCCAATTTTTCCCGTACTCTGGATTTCTATTACGCCATGCAGCAATGGTTCTTTGCCTTTTCTCTGGATGCGCCTTTGCCCACTTTTTGTTTTGTTCATTGCGCTGTTTTTTATGTGTGTGTTTCCAATTCTGATTTATTTCCCTGAATCTGGTGGCATGTTGGGTCTGCCATTTTTTCACCGACTTAGCATGGCATTTTTTGCACCTTTTGTAATAACCATCTTTACGCCGTGCATCTTTATAAAACTCTGCAATAGGTTTTATCTCTTTGCATGATGCACAGACTTTTTTGGTAACTTCTTTTGATTTGCTCATGGGCATTCTCTTTTTGGAATCTAAATCCCCCACACCAAATGGCATGGGGGATTTAGGTTGATTGTTCTTTACTTACTTAACCTTACAGAACAACCGCCCGGCGATGTTCACCACGCCGAGCGGTTCATTCTTTTCCAGGTCTATAAGCTCTGGTATTCCACAGCTCCAATCGGATTCAGAATGACGGAACTGGATCACCAGGGTGCGACACTCTTTGCGTAGCTCGGTCCACAACTGCCAGACATCCCCACGCCCTTCGCAGGTGGTGAATTCAAAGTATTGGAGTGCTGCCTCTGCCATATTCTGTTTCCTGGTTTTCATCGGCATCTTTACATTCACGATCTTCAGCAGTTCATACCAGTCGGCTTTGCGCAATTGCGCTAGCCAGTATGCTGGATGACTCTCGGAAACCATTGCTTTGCTCATATCAAAGATCTCATCAACTTGAACGGTCTGAAACATGATGTGTCTCCTATATCTTCAAAACTTCCTGCTCCAGCAGGTTCTGCACCAAGTCCTGCCAGGGTTTGGTCAGATCGATCCTGATCCCTCCGTGGCAATCTCCGCCAGTGACCAGCCGTTGGATGTATTCCGCATCCAGCGCATACTCCCATAGAGTCTTTGTCCAATCATCGGGTATGGGAAATGCCAGCGTCTCTTGCAAGCGGTTCAAAACAAGCGCTTGGAGTTGTGATTCCACGTCACGGTCTTCAAAGACCAGGGCATAGGCGGCATCATCCTTCGCCTCCCACTTACCAGGTAGCGCTTTGCGACAGATGATCCCGGCGTGCAGGACATTGAACTCGGGTAGCGGCTGGGTCAGCATTTTCACTTCACCATCGGCAAGTATGGACGTGCCCCTCATCGAACAGCCACCTTTGCCACGGATCAGCGATGCCCACAGACTCTCTACGCTGGTCTTGTGGGCGGCGATCCCGACATACACCAACGTATGCTGATATGGGTGATCCTGCAATACTGCATAGCCAGTGACATCAGCACGCGTATGGGCGTTGGTCAGTGTAGGTATCCTTCCATCCGAATACAGGTGATGGACAGGAGAGATTTCTTCCACTGGCTCAATGCGGTATACATAGACGCCTGCATTGACCCGCACCAATTCCTGATTGATGTCCCGCAGTAGTTCCTGAGCATTCAATCCCACATTGATGCTGGTGAAGGTGATCGCAACTTCCTCCACCTGGATCTTCACCATGCGTGCATTCATGTCCACTACCGCACTTGCCGGCAGCCATTCCTTGATGATCTTCAATGGAGGAGGAAGTTCAACACCGGGTAAGGGTGTGAACCACAGCGCACCATGAAACGGCATATTAGGCGCAGGTTCGAATTTTCCATATGGCGAGGTATACCGGTCCCGCCCAAGATATTCCACATCGGGAAGGTCATTCAACGCCGGCAACCAGAACTGTTCATAGGAGGAGATAAGGATCTTTTCGTTTTCTGTTGCCTCTTTTTGAGCAATCCTCAATTCTTCAATACGTTCCTTGATGTATTCATCTTCATACGGTTCGGTCCATGCGAACATGGTTACTCCTTTTCATTGATCGTCAGATCGAAGTCGAGCAGCCCGAAGACTTCCCCTTCTTCAGGATTGTCACTGGCAGTAACAGTGGGCTGGTATTCAGTCAGGTAACGCCAGTCTAAAATGTGACTGTCATCCGAGCAGATCCCATTTTCAGACAGCAGTTCGGAAATTTCGTCAGCAACGGAGTCTGGGTCGGCAGCTTCTGCGACCGCGACCTGGATTGTCAGGATGCGGACACGTTGTCCTGGTTTTATGGCGTGCATCTTTCCTCACTTTCCTCCACCTGAGTGCCATCCGCTTCGCGCGTGACTGAGAGCCAGGGTTCGACTTCATCCGAGTGGCGCGGCTCACACCCGATCAGGATGGGCACGCCCGGTTTCTCGTCCGCCAAGGATTTGGCAAGCACAAGCGCCTTCGGTAGGTTGCCCTGTACTTGATCCGGAAAGAGTCCAATCTGGTGGGCGATGGGATACCCCTTACGCCAGACCTTGAAGACACCCTGCACTTCGGCGTGACGGTCTTCGCCTAGGCGCTTCCAATCCAGATGGTATTCCTGCAAGGCTACCTCCAGCGTTGTCCAAGTGATGCCAAGCTCCGCGTCGTGACCCTCGAAGATATCCTTCAACACTTCAAGGGCATCGGCACGGGTGATCGGCTTTCCAACATTCAAGGCGGTCCCCAAGATCTCGTCTACCTGCCAGACTGGGGCGATCTTGTCCTCCCAATACCGGCTAAGGATGGAAAGCACCTCGTTTCTATCAACATGTAGTTCTTTTGCAATGGCATCCGCCATTTCTTCGAGCATGTAGTCGTTCATCTTGTTTATCCTTTACAGGTGCAGATGGGAATGAGTCATGCCATCGTCGCCAAGCAGCGAGTAGTGAATGGCATAGGCTTTGCGAATGTAGCGGCGCGTACCGCGTTCGAAACGGAAGAGGGGTTCGTTCTCGTACAGATATTTCTTTGCAGAGCGGCGGAAGACTGTCCAGCCAATTGCGTCCGTCGCTCCAGGATGGCTGCGTTCGATCCGGACGAATTCTCTTTGCGGACTTCTCAACAAGCGCAGTGTCTGCTCAAGTGTGAGTGATGCGTCGGTTCCAGTCAGCACTGCCTTGAAGGGCAGGATGACCAGGTCCGGCTTGGTCGGCATCATGGCAAACTCTCCGCACCTGATTCCAGCCTTTGTTTCAACGCCCGCTTTTGTTCTGACAATTGCCTGGCAAGATCTTCGCGCACGTTCATCTCGTCCCAGCCGGCGCGATGGGCGTTCTCCAACTCCACCAGGAATTCAGCGATGTCCCGTTTGAGTTCAGGCTCCGGATCAAAAGTGAGATCATCAGTCGCCTCCAACCTGACAAACTCATGCCAGGGATGATCGTCATCGTACAAGGTATCGAAGAAACGCTCCTCCAGATGTATCTGCCGGGCAATGAAGTATTCGCCATCGTTCAGGAAGGAACGGATCTGTTTCTCAATCTCATTCACTGAAAGTTGTTTTTCGTTGGAGAAGATCGCCTCGCCGTGCTGCTTGTAATTGCTGGCATCGCGGTACAGGTATGCAAAGCGGATATTAGGATGGGTCGTCATGGTGCACCTTGCCTCCCTCCGCCCAGCCTTGCGCCTTGATGTTGCGTGCCCACATAGTCAGGAATTCGGAAACCTGCTTGTGGAAACGAGTATCCACATAAGTCTTGCCGTCCCGTTCGATGAACTTCTGGCGATACCCGAAGAAGGCTTGCGTGATGGCAGTCGGCACCCAGGATGGATAATGCAGTTCCACATCCGGGTCGGCGACCAAATCACCGTTTTGCTCGAAGTAGTGCGCGACACTGATCATCTCGTCGTGGCGTTCGATCACCAAAGGCTGATAACCGGCTTTCTCAAAGCGCACATGAAAGGAGTCTTTGGATTGAAAGGACTCCAACAGGTTGTGGGTTTTCAAAAGATGTTCAATGGTGGTTTGAAAGATTGTTTTCATTTTTTATTCGATGGATGTATAATTAATTTGCATCGGATCAACCTGCCCCCCTCAGGCTGATCCGGTGCATTTTTATTGTGTTTATTCGTCCCAGCCGCTAATGCGATTTTCAAACGCAGCTTCGAGCCAGCCATCATCGCCCAAACGAGATGCGTTCTCAAATTGTTCAACCAGCGGACCTTCATCAGGTTCAGTGTCCGCCTCCTGGCATTCGTGATCCGGACGCAGGATGATATCCGCAGGGAAATCACCTGCCTTCCAAATCTCCAGCGTATGCGCGACCTCATAGCCCGGTTTGCAGAATTCCTCCGGGTCCAATTCCGGGGAAACGATCACTACATACTCATCGGTATCGGAGATGTAGTGTGCCAGGATATAAGGACCGATCTCGGAGAGCGCCGCCTGCTTGTAATGGAAGGGCTTCAGGGGTACACCAGCTTCTGTAAACAACCAGGTCACTTTTTCCTTGAGCCATTCAATATCTGCATCCCGGTTGAAGATCGTGCGGCGGTGATCGTCCAATACCAGATTCAGCATCTGACCATATTCATCCGGCTTCTGGTTTGCCAGGGCATAAGCGCTGGTCTCGATCTCCAATCCGACAATGGTTTCATCCTCCCATTTCCAATGCACACTGCCGACATACTCGCAGGGTTTGGAGAAAGCACCAGAATTCATCACGATATCATTCCAGCCTTTGGGATGATCAAAAGGTGTAGCCCAGACTTGAAAGCCGCCACTGCCGGCCCCAAAGATCGCGGCGTGATGAGGATTGGTGGCGATGTCGAGTTTGTGTGCCAGATCGAGCACAGGTTTCACCTGTGCCTGCGTCAAAGGTGCAGGCATACGTTGATGTTCTGAATAGTGAGACATGAGATTGCTCCTTGTGGTTGAAAAAATCCCTGCTGGCTTGGAACCGGCAGGGTGATGGTGGGTATTGGGGAATATTCGGCTTGATCCTGTGCATCGCATTCGCGCGCGATGGTGAGTTCCTCATCGGTCATGCTTTCCTCGACGATGAGATGTTCCATGCGTGGGTCTGCGCGCGCCAGGCGTTCGGCGTCAGCGGCCGTGCGGATATCTGGATTGTTATTTCCATAGCGCGCAAAGTAACCTGCGCCAACTTTGCTTTGGAAGGGTCCGATCACAGCCTTATACAAATGTCCGTGGGTTTGCTTGGTGGGAATGGCAGTAGTGTGAAACAGGATCAGATCATCCTCTCCACGCTTGCCTAGATAGAATGGCATGTCACACCTGGAAATCCTGTAGCAGTCCCAACAAGACTACCTGCTCTTTATCCTCGACGTGCAGACGCAGGCTGGTTTCGATCAGCCTTCCGTTGTACTTGTCATCCCGCAGGAAATCGAAGGTGAAGGAAAAGGAGGGGCGCTGATCGAGGACCAGATAGTGATGTGCCATCCAGAGCGCGTCATAGAGTTGCTGGTCGTGGTCATCCTCATCGCCGTCATGATGAGGCTCCAAGGCATCGCTCAACGACTGGCTGATCTCCACCTTTTTGGTGAAGCCGAGACAGGGCGTTGCCCATCCCGCGTTCAACCAGGTGTTATTCTTGAAGGTGGTCTTTACAGGTGGCGTAGCTGTAAAGATTAGATTGAGTGTCAGTTGCATGGCATCTCCTAGTTGAAGCCCAACCCACGTTCCTTGAGGCTTACCCATTTCCCCTGCCCGATAACCAGATGATCAAGCAGTTCGATGTCCAACAGTTTGCCGGCCTGTACGATGGCGCGAGTCACGGCAACGTCATCAGGCGAAGGCGTCGGGTCACCGGAGGGGTGGTTATGGATCACTACAATGGCAGAAGCGTGTCGTCCAATCGCGGCCTGGAAAATCTCGCCCACGCGAATTTGCGATGAACTCACTGAACCCTGGTAAATCTCCACGATCTCCAGCACACGGTTGCGGCGATCCAGCAGGATCGTGCGCAGATGTTCCTTGTCCAACAGGGACATCTCGGATTGAACAAGCGCAGCAGCATCGGCGGGAGAGTTAATCGAAGTTCGCTCATCACCCGGCTGACTCAGCCTCAGACCCAGATTGAGCGCCGCCTTGATGCGAATCGCTGTCGCCTGATTGATCCCCTTCACCTTTGCCAGTTCGGACGGATGTGCCTGAAACAGACGGCGAATGTCGCCATCGAATCGTGCCAGTAACGCTTGGGAAATTTCGATCTGTTTCTGCCCGCCAATCACTGCCGCCATGAGTTCCGTGATATTGCAGGCATTTGCATTTTGAGTAATACGGTACGCGGGTTGTTCGCGCAGGGGCATGGTCTTGAGGATGGGTTGTTCGTACTTGGCTGGTGTTTGGAGAAGTAACGAATTATTGGTTGTCATGGGACTCCTTGGAAAATGAAGGACGGCAGTGCGTCATCGACGCACTGCCGTCTCTTGATTAAAGTTTGTTCAGTTTATGCCATTGCCAATACAGGCAGACTGATGGCGATGGCTTCGTCCTCCGGGAAGGGATCCTTGCTGCCTTCCACCATCATCGGCATGATGACTGCTGTGAAACTCCCGGCTTCGATCAGGATCGGCTTTGTGCCATTCGTGATACGCATGACCAGTTCACCCTTGCAGGACTCCGCCGCGCGTTTCAAAAAGGTGGCAGACAACCAGGCTTGGGCGTTCTCACCGCTGGTAGTCCCTTCCAGAATGTTGCGACCCTGCCCGGTCTCGGTTTCTGCCGAGGCGATCTTTGCCACACCGTTCACCGCCTTGATGAAGGTGCTTTGTGTGCCCATCGCATTGACCATGCGGATGGATTGCATCAGGCTGGGTTGCTGAACGTGGAGGGTTGCAATTGCGTTTTGCCGCGCATCTTCGATGAGGTTCATGATCTGCTCAGATGGAAAGTTTCCATCGGCAGTGACGGTAGCGATGGTCAGGTCTTTCGAATCATCCGTGTTGGTGATGTGGAAGATGTAACGGTTCTCGCCCGATGTGCCCATGCGTACCGTGTCGTGATCCTCCACCAATGTGGCTAACAAACGCGCACTGCTCAGCGGCAGGGATACAGAGGTTGGTTCCGTGGGTCCCTCAATGGTCTCATGTACATGACCCGCTGAATAGCCATCTGCGGTTTGCGCAGTCACCGAGTCGGATGCCAGCGCCAGATGCAGGACTTGCAAAACCGCGCGCGAGTCATCCGTGGAGGCAAAGGGCAAGACACGCATCAGACTGCGGAAGATGTTTCCGGAAAATGTGGCAATGGACTGAATACTCTCATCGCCGATGACCGGTAGCGGTTCCTCTACGATGCGCAAAGTGGTGCGGTTGGACGTTCCCTGGATGACCAGCGAAGTTCCATCCACATGCAGGCGGATTTGACCCGCGAGTGTCTCTACAACGGCTTTCAAGGTGGCAGCGTCCACACAGACCGAGATGTCCTCATTGCAATCCACATTGATCGTGGAACGTGCGGCGGTCTCGCCATTGAAACAGGATAGGTGCAGAATGCCGTCCGTATTGACATCCAGGCGGACGAGCGAAAAGGCGGCCATCAAAGTGCTCTTTGTACTGGCGCGTGTGACCGCGCTCAACGCGGCATGCAGTAAATCTTGTTGAAGGGTGATCATTTGTTATCTCCTGAAAAATTGAGTGGAAGTCCATCAGGACTTCCACTCGAAGGTTGGGTTTGGCTAATACTGAATGTCAACTTCCGCTGGATCAAGATGTGCCACGGTGGGCTCACTACCGTTCTTGCTATCCAGGAAATGGATCTCATAGATCTTGAGTTCGTAATCCGCCGCAGCCGTGCCATCCTGCCGGGTCCAAATGCGTGGACGTCCCGTGGCTTTGTCAGGAGTCAATTTGCCTTCGATCAACACCTTGCTGCCTTTTTTCAAATACTGGTTACAGACCTCGCCCAGTTTGCCCCAGGCGGTGCAGCGGAACCAGGTGGTGATCTTGATGGTCTCACCCTTCTCGTTGTTGTATTGGTCATTCGTGGCGACATTGAATGTTGTCACTGGCGTTCCAGATGGGGTGTAACGCATTTCAGGATCACCGCCGAGGTGACCTACGAATACGGTTTTGTTGTATTGCTTTGACATGAGAATCTCCTTGTTTGATTTTTGGTTTTGAAATTACTTGCAGATATCGCGCAGGCGCTGGTCCATTTCATACTCGCCCGAGCCAACATATTGGATGAACCGGACGATGAACCAGACCGCCCAGATCAGGATCAGGGTGGCGATGATGGAAGCGAAGATGGTGAGAGCAGACATTTTGTTTTCTCCTTGGAAAATGGAAATCGGGGAGCGATTGAATATCGCTCCCCGATTCAGGGATTGGTTTAATTGGATTGATTTAGAGGACGGACGGCCACCATCCGCTCAGGATGGCTTCGTCGGGGTCCAGTTGATCGGGAGGTCGCAGGGTGCGTACTTTCGCGCCGCCGTGTCGGATGGATGCCGATACACTTTGTGCCCATTCGACTCCTGCTTTGTCCGGGTCGCGCAGCAACACATATTCGTATTGGGGATGTTCACTCAACCACCGATGCATTTTTGCGGAGGGACTGGCACCGTTGGTATAGACCGCAACCGTGTCGGCTTCGTGTCCAAGCTGGTGAAGTTTTTGGGCCGTGATGAGCATATCGAACAGCCCTTCCAAAACGATCAACGTGCGTGTGCTATTTGATATTCGCCAGCTTCCCAGAGGTTGAACGCGATTGCCCCAGGTCTTGTGATTCTTCAACGGTGTGAAGTTGCGTGTGCCTTTGGGAAGTTGTTCCTCGGGGATATAACGCACGTTCATCACGGCTGGCTGTGTCGGCGGGTCGGCATACACCACACCGCCTGCCCACAACCAGATCCCATCACGGCGTACCATCATCGATTGTTTTGCGGCTTCGATGATCTCGCGATGAACCCGTGGAACAGGAATGCCATAGCCTAGCCCATAGACCAATGCGGTGTACGGTGTCACGCCACGTTGCGCAAGGTATGACCATGCAGGTGAACTCTGTACGCAAGAGCGTGCTTCCGACACGGCTTCATCGAGTAGTTGTACCTGTGTCGGTGGGCGTTTGGGGCGTGTCGGTGTCATGACCGATACACTTGGCTTCCAGTCCTGACCAAGCTTGGTTCGCAACGACTTCAACGAACCGCCACTGGCGCCACAGCGCAGACACTTCCAGTATCCACTTTGTAGGTTGACACCGAAGTTGGGTTGACCGCCTGTGCCCTCCCTGCTCGCGTCGTTATGGAAAGGACACCAGAAGATGGCCCAGTCCCGATGATCCTCCACTCGAACCGCCGTTCCGAGGATCTCTTCGGCGGCGGATAAGATAGCGTCCATATTTTTTTCTGCGGCCTCCTTTTCGATGAACTATCTGCCCATACAGTGTGTGATGGCAGCCATGACTACCGAAAGCCATTGATGGGGCTGGCTGGCAGCGATGGCGACCAGGATGAGAAGAAATGCGAAGGTTCTCATGATCAGTCTCCTTGTTTGGTTTGGTTAAATAACTCCAAGGGGAGGGCATGATCACACATCCGCGCAGTCCAGTGTGTCGGAATTCTTTCATCCGACTTCCACGCTCGCCCAGCACGGGGCCGTGGTGTACACCGCTGCATCTTCACGTAGCAGTGTAACGATAGTGGAGTAGAGGTAGTCGCCTTGCTGTCGTCCGGAAGGGGATGCGATATTGAGTAATTGGCCATCCACGAGCACCATGCGCTGTGCAGTATTGAGGCGGAAGGGCGCAGAAATCTTGACAGTCTTGCTGGTTGTGGTATTATCGGTTGTGAACATTTGTTTCACTTTTGAGATCGTCTGGTTGCAGCCAGGCGATCTCCCTTTTTTACCGGGCCTCTCACCCCGGTGAGTCCTCGCTGGGAATCGAAAACGGGCGTTGGCATGGGAAGTCCATGCACAACGCCCGTTTAGCTTGCGTGGGGATATTCAGTTGTAGTTTTGGTTTGTTCTGCCTCCTAAAAGATGTTTAATCGATCATTGGATGCCGACACACCCATGAAAATCATGAGGTGTGTCGGCTGTGAATTTGGGCATGTTCAGGAAACTTGATCCTGCCTTCTTCGCAGAATGACAGTTCCTATTTCCCGTAGCGTCGTGATTTTCTCCTGCGAGATCAGCAAAGTTTCCAAACATACCTGTTTCTTGTGACACAGATGAGGAATATTTTCTTGAACGGGTTGGGTGATAATGAATATGGTTACCTTTCGTGGATATGGGGTTGGGGATTGGATACAACAGGAGAAGCCCGGCGATTTGCCAGGCTTCTTGAGAGAGGGGATGAATTGTGCAAAATAGGAACAGTGCGGATTATATGGATATGAGGAGAATTGTCAAAGCACGTAGGCGGCAGAAATTCCTCCGAATACCCTTATGCGACGTGAAATCACGCCCCTATTCCCTACGGGCGAACTATGTTTATGGTATCCAGGAACTTTGCAAATGACTCAATCCTCATTGTGATAGCTCTTGAATGTGCAAATAGGTAGTTGACCATCAATTCACTCTCAAGATGATCCTTCCTGAACTTGATCATAATGCAACCCTATCCAACTTTGCTCATTGGCCGGCGCTTTGCGCCGGGTGAGCCAAAGCCAGCCGGACCCATTACGCCCCCGTGCGTGTTGGAATTGACGTATTAGTCTTATTCCATTTCGTGGTACTTCTTCCTCAAGCAAACTCAAATTCGGATTTTCCAACAATCTTCCTATGGGCAGTGAAGGCGTGGGAGTTCTATTGTCTGATCCGGATAGAATGGCTGCACGCTGCAAACGGGTAATTGTTCCCTCAGGAGTATCCAGGCTGACCTTCACGAATGGAATCAAGTAATCAGGTGAGCTTGTTGCAAGTACATAATCCAATTCTTCATTGGATGTTGTTGACGGAGGTTGTACACCGATTTGAGATATTCTCTGGTTGTATAAATCATCGCGTTTGAGTGATGTTCCTGATATTCCCGGTACCATATATTCCATCGCCCAAACCAGATTTGAAAGTTCATCTCGCATGAAGACGACTTCTTCTATTGGATCACCATGCAAGCTGCTCGCCAAAACAGGTGGCAGAAAAAGCAGGTTGTCTGGCGCTTCAGAAATGGTTGAGAACGCGTTTACAGCGGTATTTGACAAGGCAAACATACGCCAGTCTCGTGGAAACTTATCAAGAGCACTGTAATGTTGAATTAGTGTACGTTCACCGAATGTATCTGTAACCACTACTGATTTTGCCGTATAGATCGCTCCGGTACCTAGATCCAAGGGCACAATATACCAGTCATTATTGTATACCAAGGCAAACTGAATTAATAACATGCGCATCAACTCATCAGGGTCACTCCCGATTCTGCCGAAGTTTACCCGGCCGTCTTCAATTTCCCACCATCGATCAGCGGCCATACCTGGAAAATGTAATGGGTTGGGCATACAGACAAATCTGATGGCTTCCGGTTGTGGATCTGTGGGTTGAACTTCCAGACTTAGCGCTGTATTGTGGTTGAATGAATACCAATCCAGGGTACCTCCGGGATATTCAGTCGCCTCCAGTGCCAATTCAGCTGAACTACTAGCAGCTGATACGGCGAATGAATATTCCATTCGTTCAGAATTCCATGTGCCGGTATCTGAAAACAGAGAATTATTTTGGCTTTCAAACCATGCAACGTAGTTTAGGGCAGCCTGGGTAACCTTCTTCCGCTCAGCAACTGGAACGACAGGATGTTGGGGTAAGCCTGGTTTGCTGTCGTCTGAAGGTTGCAGTGATACCTTGAATGCCCTATAGAGAAGGAAACCGTCTGGAATTCTTCCGGTCATAACTGACAGATAACTCTGTCCAGGCTGATCCTGGCTTGCAGCTGGATCTTTGGAGGAGGCGGCCAGTCTATATTCTGGCGCTTTGATGAAACTCACCTTTACTCCCGGCGGCACAAGGAAACGATCAAGCAATTGTAAAAAATACAGACCAGCCTCCGCAGCCAGACGCAAGTCGCGCCGTGAGTCATGAAAGAGTTGTATGGGCTCACCTTCAGCAACGGCTTCAAGAGGCATATTTCCTTGATAGGAAATTCCTGATACACTGATCTTGCCTTTTTCAGGAGCCGGTATTGTGCCAGGATAGAAACGTGCCAGGGGAGCGCGCTCCATCTGGATTGTGAGTTTGGCTGGAAACCCACTATCAGTTGCGAGAAATTCTCCAACCTGATTTTGGCGGTTTAGCAGCCAAAGTGGATCGGCAGTCCTTGCTTCCAAGCCTGGTCCAATATCATTGAGGCGGGTAAATGGTTCAAGACGGGTCCAGAATGTGATGGATGACATTTTGTTAGATCGCCTTTGTAAAATCGGTTGATATCGTATCGCCGGATAGATTGTTGCTTACATATAGGGCAGGGAACAGACTCTGGACCATGATCTCTTCACCCAGAGCCTGCGAATCGACTGCACGAATTTTGGCCAGATCCAGACACTCCAGCAGAGTTTTTTCAAGTGTTTCAATCTCCCACTTTGAAACGTTTGGGGGAGTAACCGCCAGCAAAACCGTTTGAGGTGGACGTGCGCCTGGAGCGTCATAATTAAAAGCCAGCCCTGTTGTAGTCTGCGAAGCGGGAATTACCTCGACCCAGTCATCTATAAGCAGTCCAGCCATAGGCGCTGTCGATACGAATGGACGTGGCAAATGTGCCATGAGAGAAAGTTTGCCGACAGGCATGGTTGTGCCAGGTGCAACTGGCAACCCAGTCCAATGTTCGTTGACTACCAAGGGCAGTTGGGCAACCTTTAGCTCCAGTGCATAGGAGCGATTGAACGCTGCTGCAAACGACAATGCACCATTCAAATGCGAAACGGCAGGACGAACGCGACTAACAGTTTGTAGCCAGGATAATGCTTGAAGGGGATTGTCATCGAGAAGTTTTGCACTCGCCTGAAATGCCTTTTGTAATTCTGGTGAATTTGCCGGACGAAAAAGTGGGAGAGCGACAAATGATCGGCCAAATACAGACTTGATGCGTTTCAGATCGTGTTCAATTATTTGGTCGGGATTGGCTTTGGCACGTCCAAATCCAGAATCATCAATCTGAATCTGATCAAATTGCTTTGAAACTTCCTTCTCTACAAATTCCGCTTGTAAAAGCAATTCATCCCGTATGGATGGACTCGAACCCCGGGCCGATAAGGGTAAAGCACTGGCAAAACCGATGCAGAAAAGATCGAGCAACTTTTCTCGGAGCACCTTCAGGTTGGATGCCAAGGCTTGAGAAGAAGCCTTGGCTGTTACCTTATGCTGTGCAATCAGGGCATTAAGCGCCTGGCGCGATAGAAGTACAGCCCGATCTACACGCCCCTTGAATTCAGTAGTATTCCATGTAGAAGGAGAATCTGTATCTGTCTTGATCAAGTCTTGATCTCGCAGCGGCCGCGCTGCAAAAATGGTTTGGCGAAATTCGGCAGCCATTTCCATGAACTGACCAAGACTAAGTTGTGAGTTCGTAAATCCTGATGAAGGTCGTTCGTAAACAATGTGTACTTGTGCGGTTTCCGGAATATTGGAAGGAGCTGATTCAAGAAAACGATATTCCAAAAGTCGTTCCAAGGCTGTTGGTTGTCCTGGATTGGCTGTAGCACTCATGTAAATAACATCTGAATGAGTGATTTCAAGGGCGCTAAGGGGCATCTGCTGACGTTTACCAATTACTGCCCCTGTTTCATCCAAAAAATCAGCCATGCAAATTACGTTTTTCAGACTACCAAACATCTGGTTTAGCCAATTGTTGATACGGGGCTCTGCGCGGGCACGAGTTGTGTGGGGTCCAGGGGGAACTGGCAGGGTTGAACCACTGAATATGGCAGTTACTCGATGAGTAATTGGATTGCCATTTTGATGTGTCTGCATGAAGGTTAGTTCGGGAGGTTGAATATCGCCTTGTGCAACTGCATTCAGACTGGCAGCTGCCCGCGTGGGATTGCCGAGCACCATATTGTAAACACCCTCCGCGGTTATTGCATCACTCAAGCTGTCCACTGCATCCTGCAGAGCCTGTAGCTCTTCAATCAATCCGGTATGCGCCTGATTGCTAATTGGTGAGGCGAGCTGCGAAAAGGGTAATTTTCCATCTACAAATAATTGGTTAAGAACCAAACCATCGACCAGAATGGAGATACTGATTTTCTCCAGGGACGGAATATCGAGTTCTGTCGATAGTTGATAGCGTGTTTTTAATACCTCCCTGGCGGCGTCCACTTCCAGTTGGGCGGCTTGTTTCTGGGGTATATTCTGTGCCTGTTTCAAGTGTTGTGTGGCTTCATACAGAGCAGCCAATAATGAGATGCGCCGGAAGTCATCGATGAAACGATCCAATTGTCGTTCATGCAGTCCACGCTCAAATCGGTAGCCCAATAATGTTCCCAATGACTGACCCTGCCGGATGCCATCCAACAACCACTGGGCCATCCGAACACGTCGGGATGACAAATCGATGGCAAACGGGTGGCTGTTATCCTCACCGGTTTGGGTCAAATATCCACTTCGCAATACGGCAGCTGTGGCTGCCTGTTCCTGTGACGGAGCATGAATGAAGCCGCCTTTTTCGTCCGCCATGTAAAGATGCGATGCCTCCTCGCCAGGGGGAACGGAAGTTGCCAATCTGCGCGGTGCCGGCTCTAAGTCTTCCACCCATCCAAAACCTCCGATGTTTGAACCAAGAGGTTGACTCGCGCGTAGCTTGAGCAGACGCTCTGTTGCCAATGAAGTAATCCATGCATCAAGGCGATAGGCAAAAAGATCCAGACACGAACACATTTGGCGGGCCAGCATGTCGACTGGCAGGTTTTCCAGGTATGACAGACTTTCCCTTAACTCATCCAGTCTAGCAGCTTCCGGGTTTTGATTAGCTGTCAATGTGTGCAGCTTCGATCGCAGAGTGGGGTCCAGATCCAATATTCGCAAAAAGGTACGTGTGCGGTCTGGTTTTACTTCACCGGCAATGTCCACAAGGACTGGCTCGCGAATGGGAGGTTGATATAGGATTCTTCGGGCGACATCGATATAAGTCAATAAAACAGAATGCCGTAGGAGTAGGTAGAGCAGCGTAGGTGTGAAAGGCTGCGATGGATCGCCCGGCTGAAAATTCTCATTTAGAATATCGTCAAAACTGGCAGTACGCAGGAAGTTAATGTAATTAGGAGATAACATTGTACTTGCTGCATCACCATCAGGTTGAACCAAGGAACCGGTAAGCAATTGAGCCATTTCGGTTGGAATCAATTCCATTATGCGGGTTAGGGAAATCCAGTCTTCCGCTCCTGATTCGCGCAGATGTTCTCTCAATATAGCAAAATGCGATTTTATGTTTTTGAAAACAGAATCATCCTGCCTCTGTAAGATTCCGGTTGGTAAAAAGAACTGTTGATCGAAAACCATGCGGGCTTGAACACCTGACGAAACCGGCTGCATTCGCAAAATCTCAACCAGTTGATCCTCGACTTGAATACCAGATCGCAGATTTGGTACATTAACCAAATGTTTTTCCCATATGGTTCGCAACATAAGGAGCGATTGTACAAAGCGCTGATGCTCTGTCGATGTCTTTGCGAGCCAATCCAGGGATAGTAGGGGTAATACACCATAAGGCTGTGCGCCTAAACGTATCACAGGTAAGGGGCCACCAGGTCGAACGAAATCAATACAATAACGCCGGGCCTGATCCAGGTCTGCTTGTGAAAACAGGGGCTTTTGTCCATCTGGTGGTGCAAGTATTTGTTCCAAAAAATATCCGCCAGTGACGGACCATAGGGCAGTCAGCATATGCCGTGCAGCAAGGTCTTCCTTTTGGTTTGAACCCTTGATAGCCTGAAGCACATCCGTCTTTACCCCAAACATCCGAGATACCAAAGCGCCTCCATCGCCATTTTCCAATGGCGGAGGATTGATCTCAACATCAAAGCTGGATTGAGCGTCCGGATCATGTCGAGTAAATTGAGTTGAAGTATCAGTGCTGTTATTGGTTGGGGTGCCGCTCGCAAGAATTTCCACCCCGCGAGTGTAATGATGGGCATCCAATTGTTCTTCCAGAAATTTGGAAGAGACTTGAGCGTTGGATGAACTTTTCACGCCGAACACCAAAAGGCGATCTATTTTCTTTCCAATCAGTTCAGGAGGCAATGGTAAACGAACGGCCATTCCCTTTTGTTCAGCCTCGTCAAAGTCCACCAGCCAACGCATATCTGGGTCGATTGGCAATTCGTCGGAAGGCAGCGTTTGCGATTCTTTATTGGGGCTAAGACTGACGGAGAGTTGATCTGGGATCGGAAGACTGGTATCCAACAGAACTCGTTGTCCTGCGATGTAACCAGCGACCACCCATCGATCCGGTAGCAGGCGGGCAAGGGCTGGCTGTGTCCACGAGTCAGTCTTGAGGGAGTTGCGGCTAGGAAAAACAGGCGGCCTTCTACCGCGTTGGCTTAGATTGGTTGGTGTCGTTTGCTTCACAACCCAGGCAGACCGACGCGTCCCAAATCGGTCAACGATTTGTTCCCATGCTTTACGGGATTTCTGCTCATCATTTTGCGTCGACCAGATCGCGTTCCAATAATCCCTACCCCAGATTGCCTCAGCGGATGTAAGCAGGGTCTCGTGACTATAGATGTGCGGGTCGGTAGGGAGCATTCTTATCAGGAGTTGGGGGTGATTTGCCTGTTCAACAAAGCGGGTTTGGATCTGGATGGGGAGCAGCATGAGAGGCAGATTTGCATCCGGAAGGCTTCCGATCAGTTTATTTATCTCATCTATGGTTTTCACGATGAAACTTCCTGCGAAGTTGATGGGACTGGCGGGCGAGGTGGAATTGGTGGGTGTGGAATACTCTCAGCAGGTGGAAGCAGGCGACGGGCATGGATTGAAACACGTACTGACTGCTGATACAAAATGGCAGCCATATGGGCGGAATTGAATTTCCATACCAGATTGTTTGGAGACGGCACAGTAAGATCAAGCGGTTTCAAGCTGAGATATGAGCCTGGCAAAGTAGATATATCACTCCAGGCAAGGTCGTTCCAATGTGTAAGCTGGCCGTCAGGCTTACGGGATGCATCCATGCCAAAACGGGGAGCTCCAGGTTGTTCCTGGATCGCAAAGAACCAGCCCGGGTCACCAGATGTGCCGCGGGCCTCATCAGCAGCCAGATCAAAACCAAGGAAGGTGATATCCGGTTCTATGCGACCCCGGAAGATTGGAAATTTCTGGTGTTTAGTATCTATCTCGGATAGTGATTTGGCTTTGATGGCATAAATTAAGGTATTGGGATAACGCATGAGCAGTTGTCCTTTAATGAGTAAGACCAACTGGTCGCCCGCAAGTGAGAAATGCGAACCCAACCCACTGTTCAACTGCCATTCGTGAATGGCGGGGAATTGTTCGGTCGATTGTAATGAGCCGCGTATATCCCAGAAGGATGTGAAATATGTCTGCTTTCGGGGTCCCCTGAAGTCGCGCCAGTTTAATTCACCGGCCATTTCATGATTCAACCCAATCATGAAGGATTCGATGAAACGAGCATTGCTTGTAAGCAGGGTGACCGTGTCGGCTTCAAGGTGCTCAACGCCCGGCAAAAGATAACCGGATGAAATGTCGCGAAGAGCCTCATACATGGGTTGCGGAAAGGTCACGCCGGGAATGATGCTTTCTCCTGATTTGGGTGGCGCCAAAACCCCACCTTTCGCTGTTGAAACACGGGCATACACCCTCTGTGGAGCAGTTGATCGAGGAGCGAGATTGGTCATTAGATCCGGTTTTAACGTTACCTCAAAAGTAAACGGTGTTGAAAGCTGCTCTGTTTTCCTTCTGTTGAATTTATTGAAATAATCCTGAACAGCAATGGCAGCTGTTTGATAACGTTGTTGCGTTGCATTAAGAACCCCGGGTATTTGCAGTTTTTGCACGTTGGTGGATGTGGCGGGATGCTGGTTGGTGGGTGGGTTGACATTGGGCACCTCAGTTGAAATCCGAATCGCCAGCTTTGAGGTGTCAGGCAGTTGCGAGAAAGCGATCCGACGTGAGAGAGTGGTTGCAGGGCGAAGGGCGCGACGAAAGGCCGGGGAACTGAAGGAAGCAGGCAATCCCTTGTTTATGAGTCTGGCATGGAGAGTCTCAGAACCCATGCGGATCCGAGAGTGGGCCGGACCAAGAAACTGAATCAACCGTCCTACATCCATCTTGTTTAGTCGCCGATCTATGACCGATTTGAGCAGTGCAACTGTCAGATCCAGGCGCTGTTCCAATTGACCAACTGTACGTACATCCCCTAGCTGATCCCAGGCTGAGGCAACTAATTGCTCCTGATGTTCCTGTACCACACGCTGCCCCAAACCTGCTGCGGCCCGATAGGCTGGGTTCAGATTCAATTGCCTAAGCCAGGCCGGTTGTTCATTTTTTCCAGGTACACTTGTTTGTGATGCCTGCCATCTGCCGTAAATAGGCGGCGTCACCACCTTTTGGTCTTTGGAAAGATTCAAGAGATCCCGCAAAGTTTCTTGAAACGATTCATCCGGTTCCGGGAAACCTGCTGAGTCATCTTTGTCAATGGAAGTTAAAGCTCCTTCCAGGTAAAGACCTTCCATGTTTGGTAGGTTGAAAGGCTGGTTTTCTACTCGTAGGGATCGCCTTCCCAAGCCAGCAGGGGCTGGTCGCCCAACCAAACGCTCTGCCAGACTCTCGAAGTCGCCTCCACTTCCTGTGCTGAATTCCCACTGATAATAGACAGGCAGTCTTACTTGGGGCTGAGTATTGTCCCATGCAGGAGTGAGGGCATTTTGCTCTGCTTCCGTTATTTCCATTCCCAACCCGGTTTTACGACCTACATCGAAGGCGGGAACAAGGCAGGCAATGTAGTGAGTCGCCGGTTTTAGGTACCGGGGACAGATCAAGCGTGAAAGATTTTGGTTCGGCAGATCGGTCAGGATTTTTTCAATCGGTTGAGGAGCATCAGATTGAATCACCTGGGTATGAGCCCAAGCCCACGATTCAGTCAAGTCAGGCAATTCACTGGTTGGCGCGGTGAGAACTGGCAAGGGTTGTCCGGGCACGGAATCAATATGAACATCCTCACGGACCTCCACAACTGCCAGGATCAACCACGGACGTAATCTTCCGTTTGTACCCGAAGTTGCCGGTGTGAACAACCAGGGGAAATCGGGTGTATCGAATTCGATGCATGCCATGTAGTTGGGTTCGAAATCGGAACTTTTTGGCGGTGGATCGACCCGGATCACCGCACGCGGATCGATGCCTGTTACATCACCTGGGCCGATCATACGTAACTGAAGATTTGCTGTTTGAGATTGATTATTGACTTTTAGTTGCACTGGAAAAAGTGTGAGGGGCTGCTTGTCGCTTCGCACCAGTACAGGCTCCGAGATATCGTCTGGATTCTTGTAGATATGGGAATGCTGAACGTACGGGATATATCCAAGAGAGGCAGTCATGATATATCTCCCACTTGAGAAGCTACAATTACTTGTAATCCACCTTTATCAAGTGGATTTCTCTTCGAGTGAGTATCCAATGTCTGTTGCATCGCTGTATAGGATTGCCCAATCCATTGGTTCCCATTCACGCCGCCGATGGGGAAAGTCGTCAGGTCTTGTAATTCTGCAACCACAAAGACGGGTTGATTCACGCGAAGGGATTTTCCTTCTACCCGATACCGTGAAGAGCCGGTGGAGCGCAGCCTTGAATTTGCCGCCGCACCAAATTCAAGGGCCGCTCTAACAGTTGAACCACCAAGCGAAGTTGTGACACCGTCTTTTGAAGAAGTACCATCGGCAGCGATGGTTTTCTCCTCAAAGGTTATGTCACTAGAGACCATTTGGTTGGTCGTGTCTGGCATTTGCCCACCGAAGGTTAGGTCGCCGATTGTCAATTTAACCCCCGCCGGCAAGGACTCAAAAGAGGGACGTGCAATCTTTTCATCATCGCTCATGGCGATAAACTGGGCTGGTGCAAAGAACTCATTCACTGGAGGCAAATCGTTGCCATTGATTTGATCTGTACCAATCATTCCGCCAGTAATATTGAAACTTCGTTCAGCGCTTGGTGTGCCGCCATTGTAATAATCGATATGAATTCCCAGGGGCAGCACTTGTTGACGTACGGCCAATTCACCCTGGGGGTGCAGGAGTATCTGCGTGCTGTCGGGCTGTTTGCGAACACTGACCAGCATGTGGGCTCCATCTGGCAAAGATGCGGACCAACTACGGGGGTCCTGCAAGGCAGCAATCAAATCAGGTAATGGATCGATGGGAGGCAGAACTAATGGCGGAAGATCATCGCCAATGGTCACATCGAATGATTTCGAGACATCGAAGAGGAACAAGCTGATACTGACCTCACCCCGCAAGCGTTTGGGCTTTGGTCCATAAAGTGTTCCAACGGCATGGGCCCCTAGCAAAGTGCGACCATGATATTTCAAAGCTACTTTGATGTCAAAATCTGAAATGAAGCGTGCATCCGCTTCCCAAAGAACATCAATTGACATGTAACCTTCGATGCTGAAGCCGGCGAACCCGGCAAAGAAATCGAATTTGCCGCCAGCCTGACGTGTATTGGAAGAGACCGCAAAATATCCTGTTAAGATGAGGCGGAAATCTTTGCTGTTCGCAAAGGTGACAGTCAAACGATCCAGTTTGGGGAAATCTGCCGGGATGTTGAAATGCGGATTGTATCCGCCCACGGAGAGCAGGTAAAACGGATCGGTACCACGGCGTACGCGTAAAGCCATATCACCGCTGATAGTGACTCCGGCAATATTCGAATCGTAAAGGCGAGCATCCAAGGAAAATTCTTTGCGGTCAATATCCCAAACACCGATTGCATCCATATGTATTTCAATGAGCGGTTTTACCTGTGGGGCAGCCAGGCGAAGCTGACCTAAGATGACCAGGCGAGGATGATCACCGAACTCATAAATCACAGCCAGTTCAGCAGTGACCAATGGAGGTGTACCCCATGAAATTATCACTGCCAGGCCAAGTAAATGGTGTCCCTTAGTTGGAGGAAAAACACTTCGCAGGCTTTGCAAGATTTGGGGAGCGTTCTTGATAACATCCTTGGGAAAAAGAATAGCATCGAGCGTGTGATGCCGGAGGCCATCCCGCAGGACATCAATATTCATCGTGCGATGAATGCCCAGATAACCGCCAATACCACCGACATTGAAACCAAGAACAAGCTGGACAGGAGGATCAAACTCGACTGAAATAATGATTAGAAGCGAATAACCCTTTGAGCCGTCTGGCAGGCGGGTATTGAGCAAGCAAATTGCCTGCAATGCAAATCGATCGTCAATTTCAAGCTGGAGAAAGCCAGCATATTGATGATTCTCGGGATCAAAAGAAATGAAACCACCGCCAGTGATGGATTCGCTATCTATAAGAATCCCTATACCGCTAGGTGGCTTAAAGCCGATGGAGATATCCGATTTAGCATTTTCGGGGAATTCAAGGCGGAATTGGATACCGAGGCGATCGACGCTGGCCTCCACTGGTCCCAGTTTTACGCCCAGAGCAACGGAAATCTCTGCCGTCGCGTGAGCAGGCTTAGCTTCGGTAGTCGCCATGAGGCGAAGCATCAGTTGCTGAAGAGTGACAGATCTCAGTGTTTTCGAAATGGGAAGGATAACCTCAAGCCCCGTGCCGCCTTCCAGATAAAAACCTCGTTGCGACGAATACCCGATTCCCAGATCAAACCCGATGCGCGTTTCACCCGCCGGCATAATTTCCTTCAGGAAGCCATCGCCATCCTTATCTACGGCAAGCACAAGCGCACTGTTCTGCGCTAGTACTTTCACCCCTGCACCACTGGAAGATATTTCACCAGAAAAAGCCAGACGGTCAAACTCGAGACGTGTACCATCACCATCTGGAATAAATTCGGGCAGAACAGACGATGTCAGACGCTTTACAATCGTTTTCGAATATCTTTCAATCTCTTCTGGTTGAACAGCAATCTTCTTCAGTACTTTCTCAAGCCAATCTTCACCATCAGACAGTGTGTCAAAGGTTTCGCGGGTTAGTCCTGCTTCAGTAAGATGATTCAATATGTTGGCTGGAATACCCTCGTCCGCCAACTTTGCGAACGTTTCCTCCCTTAGTTGATAGGCGCGCATACGCTCCAAAGTAAAGGTTGCACTGGCATCTTCAGGACCGTTAATAAGTCCATCCGATGAAATCAGAAAATCCACAGCAGACGCAGAACTCAGCTTGACCGTGAGCTTCCAACCACTCCCCACTGGACTTTGTACCTTCCCTGAGCCGCCAAATGTCAGCAGCAAACCGGGACCGCCATGCACGCGAGGAACCCAGGTCAACGTCGAGCTGACCATTTTTTCGAGTTCACTCTCGGTGGCGCTATCTCTTTCGATGTGGATGAAGGAGAGAGTTAGTGTGCGGTCAGCGATCTGATCGGCAACAGGGGTAGTGGATGTAGGCGAGGGTTCCCAGCCGTAAATAACATCACCGATAATTACACCTTCGCGTTTGGCAAATGGACTCGGTGAGATGATCTGGCGTTCCAACAATTTCATTTCCAAAATGGCTAACCCAATCGCCGTTGGGAGGAACGTAAAATCTGCGAGTCTTTTTGCATCATCCTCTGTCTCAAGCGGTGGAAAATAGTCGGTTCTGTTTTTGGAAATGTCGAAAATCTTGCGGAACGCCACGCTGGGGGCGTAAAGTAGCAGATCTAGGACAAAGGCCCCTACGTTTTTCAATGCCTTTAGAAAATCCACAGTGTTCGTCACCAAAGAGATAGTATTCGTCTTGACGGTTGGGTCACTTGTTGCCAATCCCTCAAAAAATAAGAACGGCTCAGCAAACCAGTACAGCCATGGGATACGAAACCGTATGTAGTTAGTGACCAGGAGTCCTAGAACTGCATGCGCTACCTCCTCTTTAACATCACCTTTATCATCCTTGAAGTTCATAAGCACTTCTGAGATTGCGGTAATATCATCAACTGCCATTAAGAATGCTTCAGGAGTGGGATCTGCTGCGGTGCGATATTGTGCGATGCTGTCCATGCGTTGTTGTGAGATCTCAGGAGGAATACTAACATCAGCCTGGTCGATGCCCAGATCTTCTGCGATGGACTTAATAGCTTCTTTGTCTGCGAGCCCTTCTTGAAGCCAGATCAGTGCCTCTTCAAATGCAGCAATTACCTTCTGTAAAATAGTCATTTTGCTACCTAGGATTTGAATCTCTCGTCTGGTTTTTCTTCGCCTGGATCGCTCATGGCCACGCGATGAAGCGTGAAAAGCTCCGCTTTTTCCAGGGTTGCCGCACCAACAGCTGGAAAGGCAGTATACAGTTCGTGCATGGCAATCAGGGTTTGCTTTCGACCTTCATCTTCCACCAGGTTTTCAAACCGCAGGCGGCCGAGATTGTTTGCAAAGAGGATTTGCCTTGAGTTGAGCAGTTGAGTGAGTTGTTTCGCGTGGCGTACAACCACGCGACGGTAGCCTTCGAGATTCGCAACAGCATCAGCTTTGGGGTCAGCAGGATCAATAGGCTCTACATGTGCTGCATCCGGCCGTTGTTCATCGGTTCTTGTATCGCGCAGCACTTGTACCCGCCATTGAAAATCCGGTGCACGGTTGATGAGGGTGTCATCTGGCAAAGCCTCCCCTGAGACGTGAATTGGCTCACGGCGCAAACGGGACTGTAGGGAGGAAGCAACCTCAAAATTCTGTGGAAAGGAGAGTGGCAGTGGAAGACGCACATTCCACCCTAAACGTTCAGTCCCGATATTCGCGCGGATCACCCGTTGGGCAAACGCAAAACTTCTATCCGCAAAACGGATGTACCACGGCATGACATTCTTCATGCCACTTGAAATGAACTGAGCAAAGCGTGCAGGCTCTGTATCGCCCTTCTTCCAATAGCTCATCGCCTGGCTCGAGCCATAATGAACATCCCCTGAGAGAATAACGACCCGACGATAGGGTTCAAGTCGCTTAAGCAAAGCTTCAAAGGATATGGGATCGAATGCCCAGGCCTCAATGGCATCGGGGTTAGTGCCTGCCATTCCCTTGCTTCCGGGATGTTTTTCTATATTGTTGCGCCCCGTTAAATCAAATACTCGATAGGAAAGGGGTGCGACTAACTCGTCCAGCACTGGAGGTCCAATCACAGGTAATGGCGCAACGAGAACGAGCACCTCCAGCCCCGCTGGCAGCGGACCTTCAGGAAGTTGTTCAATAAGAGCCTCTCCTGAGACATTCCCAGGGGGGCCGAGCCGTGAGACAAAGCTGCGTCGCGTGCGATTATCGAAAGCCACCAGCAAATGCCGGGACCCCTTCACACTGTAATGCCACTTGACCGGAGGTGCCTGGTTGGTATCTCGCAGATTTAGCCCCAACAGCACATCAATAGCGTTGCCAGCAGTTTCATTTGGTCCATCGGCATTCTTAGGGAAAAGCTTGGTAGCCTGGTCAAGCAATTCTTTGTTTGGTCCGGACTCGAATCGAACAGGGTCATTTCCCCAGCCTTGAAATAAGGCATAGGAAAGTAATCCATTACGAACGATGGTTTTGCCAAGCGGAGATGTCAACACACGGTCGCGCCACACAGGATTTAGATACCAGTCGTCTGTGACCTCATGGTCATCAAACATCATGTAGGTGGGGACATTGGCCAATGCTTGTCTTATCTTTGGCAACGCCATCCAGACTTGCTTAAGGTGCAACAGATGGAGAGAAGCTCCACTTTTGAAATCACTTAGCTTCTGCTCCTTTTTTTCTTCGGAAAACAATTTAGGAAGCTTTGCATCGGGGGCCAGAAAAGTCTGAAAATCTGCCGCTGGGATTTTACCCAGGCGGTATAGGTCGGAAAGCCTTTGTTTTTCTTCGTGGTCTTCTTCAACTCCCCGAATAAATGCCTTAAGTTCATCCCGCATAGATGTGACCCAAGGTAAAGAAGTCATCTGCTGCATTAACTCTTCTTCGGTCGGAAATATAGACGGCCAACATGCGTTACACCACACGTACAAATACATGGCACAGAAGTCCCCCAAAGATAGTAAATGACTATGCCCATCGCTGCTTGTAAACTTGGCTTCTGCCTGTGTCAACGACAAGCGAAACCTTGGAGGAAAATGGATCTCATCCGCTGACCATAGTTTGCCAGCCGCTGGCAATTGCTCCTTGCCGCCGATCAAGTCCTTAGCTGTTTGGATAAGCATATACAAAAACGAGTCATCCACATCATCTGCATAGATCTGATCACCAGTGAGCAACAACTGGTGAGGACGTGCCTTGGGATCTGTTCGAGACTCTTCAATAAAATCACCCACCCAGGCTAAACCATCCGGTACATTGCGGTTGGGCTTTCTGCACGAGCCATGTAGTATTCGTAGGTCAGTTAACTCTATAGGCGCGAGGGCAAAGGAGGGCAAAAAATTTGGATCGTAACCGAGGCTCAGGTTGGGCTTCCCATCCACCTCACCAGTCTTCAATAAACCCAACGATTTGAAATCGTGTGTTCCTGAAGCGGTTTGAATTGTGATATTGTAGGAGTATAAGAAATTAGGTAACAGTGGGTTTTGGGATGGGAGCTTTAATGTGATAACGCCGATGTGTAGTTGATCACCAATGCGAATCGTGGAGGCAGTATGAACTAACGCGCCTTTTACTTCTTGACTGGCGGATCCGCTGAAAAGCTGCGCATCACTATCATCCTGCACTAGCCCGGTCCAAAGCTGGATGTCCATTGTGGATGCTTCGCGGAGAGCGACCCAAACCGAAACCAGAGTCGGCTCCACACGTCGAAGAATCGGACCTGCAAGCATCAATGGTAGAGGCATGATTCACGCTCCACAGTATTACTCCCTCATTGGTTAATGTGAGATGAAATCTCGCTAGAAGCATGGAATAGCTTGCCTCCCTTTTTGAAGGTTCGCTATTTTGAACCGATTGTATTAGGTTTTGTGCGAGGGTTAATTCTTCCCGAAAGACGCGTCTTCTGAAAAAAACAGTAAATTACCCTTTAGTTGATGAATATTGCTTGGATAATGTTGGGAGGATCAATCCTTGGAAACATTGTACTGAGTTCGAAATCAAAAGTCAATTTTGTGAATTTTTAAACTATCATGGCTCTACGGTTCAGATAACAATCGAAGTGGGTTTCTACAACAAGAGAAAACTAGAGAAATTATCCAGTAAAGTAAGAGGGTAACAGTAACCACATATCTGAGGAGCAATTAGGAGAGGTGCAATTATTGCCCCTTGATTAGTCGGATAGGTGTCAGATTCTGAAATGAGAAAGCCTCTTCACCAGAAAGCCGACAACCAACTTGCCTGAGCAAGGAGATTAGTTAGACTTCTAAATGCAGAATGCAGGATATTATGATTACTAACTTGACAATTCGGAGTATACTTACTCTTGTATTTCCAATTGCGTCTAATGTCTTGCAAAGTTTTGCTCACAATAAGTGTTTTGTGGGAAGGACTGTAACAGGGGCACAAAGTGATTATCTGTCGCTCTGGGAGATAATAATGGTAAGAAACAAAATCAAATCTGAAACTAATCTGGCCGTTGAGGGGAAAGAGAAAGACAAGCCGAAAAAAGTGAAGAAAAAACGCTTAGATAGTTCTCCGGTAAATATTGAAATCGGGGATCTCTCTGACGTTAGCGGCAAAGTCCAGGTTGCTGGTGGAGATATTGTTTCCATCGCTACACCTGCAGAAATCGATCGGGAATATGAGCTCAGGGAAGTTGCGAAACTTAAGGAAGCTATACTCAAGAAGAAGGCCTCATTGGATGCGCAGGTTAATACAAAACCTGATCCTAAGCCATTTCATGCTACGCCTTTGAATTTCAATGAAAATATTTATCTTGTGGGGCGCACAGAATTCGTAAACAATCTCTCTCAAAAACTGAAAAAGCATCAAACTGTGGTTTTGAGCGGCACTAGTGGAATTGGAAAAACTAGTGTATTACAGGCAGGTTTGCTTCCAAAGCTTTTGGAAGAAGGATATCTGCCTATACTTATCTCTGATGTTGATCAACCACTTCCTGAAGTCATTAAGCAGAAGATGATGAGCGGGATAGAGTCAACAAAGTATCTATGGCAACTGCCTCTGCCTAAATTTTTAGAACATGCTATAGGAGGCTTATCCCCTAAGGAGAAGTTGTTGTTGGTGGTGGATGGATTTGAGAAACTGGCAGTATATTCATCTACTGGTTTGGGATCATTTTTATCCCAATGGAAAGATAGTAAAGACAACTTACAGTTGAAGTGGCTGTTCAGTATTGACAGCGGATTTTCTGCCAGTATCGCATCCTTTCTTGATGCCGAGGAGATTTCACTGCCTCCTTTAAGCCGCATCGCTGCCGCCCAAGCTATCCATTCCCTCGAGAAAGAGCCTGGAGAACTTGGAGATGAGTACTTCAAGGAAATCTTGGATGGATTGGAAGGCCATCGAGAGACAATAAACGGAGCAAGAATCAATCCTTCAGAGCTTCAAGTTGTGCTCGAGGCATTGTCAATAGGTGGGCCAGACAAAAAACTCCCAAAAATATATGAGGATGCTAAGGGATTGAATGGCATATTCGAATTGTTTCTGATCAATGTAGTCAAAACAAAATTTGATCCTCCTAAGCGACGCATTATTCGGGAAATTCTCACGATTCTCGAAGACCACTATCAAACCGCTGTTCCAGTAGATTGGATTGAATCCAGAATCAAAAGCATCCTCCCTAAAGATGTCAAGGTTTCAGGTCTATTGGCAGAACTAAAGGGTTATCATATTTTGGCCATACGAGATCATGCCTATGAGTTGGCAGGCATTCGCATGAAGAGAGCGGTGTTAGGCTGGCTTCATCAACAAACGATCCTTGATCAAGCCGAAGAGGAATCTAAAAAACAACTTGACCGGATTCGTACTTCAGCATTACGAGGTCTTTTTGGGGGAGCAATCGGACTTGTTATTTTTAGGTGGTTTGTGGGAACTCCTGTAAAAGATTCTATAACGGTGATCTTTTATAGTCTTTTATATGCCGCCTTGGGCGGAACCGTCGGGTTGCTCTATACCTTCATGATTGATATTTTCGTTGCTAGAAATGGGGCAAGCCGTTCTTTTCAACGATATGCGCTTAGCAGCACGACTGGTTGCGTGATGTTTGCGATTGCCCTGGTGGTTTATGTCTATCTGGGTGATGTTGTGGAAGACGATACGCTCTGGCAACTTCTTCGGGCAGCTCTTGTGGGAGGAGCTTGGGGAACGATCACTGGTTTCGGGATCGCATGGGCATTAGGTCTAGCCAAGGTTACACTCTGGAGTTCGGGGGTTATTACCCTGCTTGGTTCTACCGCACTTTATGTATTCAATCGGCTGTTTCCAGTGCTCCAGTACGGTACACCACTTGAAATCTTGATCGGCGGCTTTCTATTTACTTTGGTTATTGTCTCGGCAGTTCTCTATCGAAATTACGCCGAGCCTGTTTAAACATTAGTTAGAGGAGGTTATTGTGAAGAAAATTCGGCTTCTCCTGGCTTTTCTGATGCTATTCATGGTGCAGTGTATCTGTTCGTCTGGTGGACAAGCACCAACTCAGCCTCCTGATGAAGCCTCTGAAGAACCCCCGGCCACGACTGAGTTACCTCCACAAGATGAAAGCGTTGGCACACTCGATCTTGTTAACTCGCAGGTTGAGTCGGGTCCCCCCGATAACCTGCAATATTTAGATGGAATGCGAAACTTTTATAATGGTGAAGGTATCAGGGTAACCAGCGGCGGAAAAGGCAAACTATCGCTTAATGATGGAACGCGGCTTACCCTATTTAATGACACCCAGGTCTCAGGAGTGAATTTAACTGCATCTCCGCGGGAAGTGGACTTACTTCTTCAGCGACAGGGCTTCCTCGGGAATGTCCCGCCCGGAGGAAATACGGTGATCCATACTCCGAACGGTGCCAGCATTGTTATTCTCGGTACGAATTTCTTCGTGCTGTTCAATGAGCAGACGCAGGTCACCACCGCAGGAAATTTTGATGGTACGATTCTGTTTACTCCACCGGGTGGTGGACAACAGACCCTCAACCCAGGCGAACTGGTGGATATCGATGCCGCAGGCGGCATATTCGTCGATATTATCCGTTTCACCCCTCTAGAATTTGAACAGAGTGCGGACCAGCAGGGCACGCCTTTAGCCGGGCTGGCTGTTCTTAGGCAAAGTGTCTTTTCAACTATCTCTGTGCCAACCATAGTTCCAACTGCAGTATCTGGGCAATGGGTAGGTTTTGGTGAAGATCTTCAAGGAATTTTGAAAGGTGCTCCAGCAGTTGCTTCATGGGGACCGGATCGCTTGGACGTTTTTGTGCGAGGAACTGATGATGCTCTATGGCATAACGCTTGGAATGGGAGTAATTGGAGTGGCTGGGGATCATTGGATGGAATTTTGAGCTCATCTCCTGCTGCTGTTTCTTGGGGTCCAAATCGCATTGATGTCTTTGCTTTGGGGACAACCCGTCACCTCTGGCAGATGACTTGGGACATCAGCAACTGGAGTGGATGGATTGACTTGGGAGCATTCAACGATCCGGATGGAATTTGGCTCGTTCAAGGCGATCCAGCCGTAACCTCATTGAGTCCTGGTAGTCTAGAACTGTTTCTTGGGTATTCAAATGATGGTAATGAAGCAGTTGACAGCCTGTCCCATCAAACTTGGAATCTCTCGAGCTTGAGCGGATCAGAAACGGTTGGACCTGCCACATCTTCTGCTTCAGCCGTTGCTCGAGAGGGTAAACATCTTGATGTTGTTACTCGTGGACCAGAAGGCCAAGTGTATTACTATCAGTGGGATGGCACGTGGCAAGGTCCGATAGATCTCGGTGGTTATAGTGTGGATGCTCCAGCCATTACATCATGGGGGCCTGATCGGCTGGATTTGTTGATTCGCGATGAAAAAAACGAACTTCTCCATAAGTTTTGGAATGGTTCAGTGTGGAGTGAATGGCAATATGTGGGCGGGCCAATCTACTCTGCTCCTGCGGCGGTATCATGGGGACCGCAGCGGATAGACGTTTTTGCCCAAGGTGAGAAGGGACATCTAGTGCATTATTGGTTTGCCAGATGAGCAGCCCTTATTAGCATTCAAAGAGGTGAATATGGTAAAAAAAAATAAACGAACGGGCGGCACGCATACCGATATTCGGATCGGTGATATTAATGATGTCAGTGGTAGTATCAATATTGCTGGTGGCAATATCACCACGCATCAAACTACTGGTGGACTCAACGCAGCACAAATTGAGCAGTTATTCAATCAACTTTACACAGATATTGATGCTCACCACTCCAAAATTTCAGCCGCTAACAAGGAAGATATCAAATCAGAAGTGCAGGAAATCCAAACGATGGTGACTGATGTTGTAAAAACCAATAAAGAGGTAGACGATAGTTTTTTCACACGTCGTTTTCGTAATATAGCACGGATTGCCCCGGATATACTTGATGTAATCGTTGCAACATTGACCAATCCGTTAGCGGGAGTGGGGATCGCAGTGAGGAAAATCGCTGAAAGAGCACAGGAAGATATAAGACCCACCTAGCACTGCGGAAAATCCATATCAGTGTGCAATTGGACACTTTTACAAGGTCGTAAAATCTGTGGCGCAATACGAGTTGAAATTCATCTTAATTGATCCCCCCGAGAAGAAGGTGCGTATGATTTGATATTGAATAAAGCAGACCTGTTGGTGCCCGCCGTGAATTCGGCGGGCTTTTTTGTTTAATCCTAGTCATTGGTCAATTAGTTGCACTGCATAGTTTATTGTTACCGACACGCACGGGATACCTCCCGACACATTTTCATATCATACCCCCGGCATAAGGGAAATCCACTCCGCAAGGATGTTGACTTCCTCATGCATATTTCTCAAAAAGGATTGATATGAAAACCGTGTACATTTTGTTCCTGCCCGTTGTTGTATTGCTGATCTTGATCGGCTTGAACTACCGCCAGATCATCTCCAAGTGGATGATTCGATTTGAAACAAACCGGCTTGAAAAATCTGTGACAAAGGATGCAGAGGAATTTTCGAACCCGGCGCCGCTGGAAGAAACGTTTCAAGGGGAACTGTCCCCTAACTTTTGGAATTTTTCGATCATCAATGGGGGTGGAGAAGTTTCGCATGGCAGTGAATGGCACGCCGCCTCGATGACCTATGAAGATGGATTGGCAATCAACCATTTCTCCGATGAGGATTTTGAGCATGAGAGTTCTGATTCCAGCCAACCGGCAGCGGAACGTTACAACAATGTCACGCTGATCGGAGCGAGTGGGTTTCAACCAAGCCCATCCCAGGATGTGGTCCTGAAATTTTCTGCCAGGACAAGTGAGAATTTTTATGGGACTGCCGGCGTGATCTTCCAGCCGGTTGGCACGCTACAACAGGATGGGTTCTTTGCCAAGCCCTTCGATATGTTTGGCTTTTCCGTTGCGGGAAAAGAGTCGTCCATCCAGGGTGTCAATGGAGCATTGTGTTATCTGGCGCTTAACTGGGTACCGGTGAAGGTCAATGCACTTCCTGTGGATGCGAATTCCCTACACCAATACGAGATCCGTTTGCGTTGGATCAGTAAAACAGAATGGCAGGGGCTGGTCAGTGTGGATGGTGTGGAGCAATGCGAAATTCCCATGCCAGCATTCGGTCCGGTGGAAGTACATGTCTGGAGTGACAACGCTTTGGTACTCAGCACGCCGCGGCGCTGGTGGGAGATTGCGCCCTCAATGGACCTGAAATACCAAAATGGCGGGGATAAGGAATTCTCGCTCGGATTCATTCAAGTCTTTACGGAGTCGCGATGAAACTCCCCAAACTTTTACAACTGCCGGATTCGTTCGACCCGGATGATCGCAGGCGGCGCCAAATCCTCAATATCATTCTGTCGTTGTTTATCGCCGGAGGACTCGTCTCGATCATCTCCACGTTCGGCTATGGTGATTCGTTGATGGAAATTATTCGTGACCGGGATGGTGCCAATATCCTGTTGAGCAGCGTTTCGGTGATCGTTGTGTTCTGTTTGTTGTTCCTGCTCAATCGCTGGGAACGG
>Ga0315912_10000360_pt1 | contig 90018 bp, 81 predicted proteins | sample VfabasoilMG_FD_204469 | JGI IMG/M metagenome (GOLD analysis project Ga0315912, IMG submission 204469) | Garden soil microbial communities collected in Santa Monica, California, United States - V. faba soil | ecosystem: Environmental > Terrestrial > Soil > Garden | place: USA: California... | reverse complement strand
GAAAGGTTTCCAGAAATTCAGTCCATTGGTTTGATCTGTGCCCCTAAGATCATATTCTATTCCCCATTCCGCATTGGCTGTTTGACCTTCCCCGAATAACATGGTGGATGCAGCTCCATTGACCAGGAGATTGCCAACAACTTGTAGTTTTTGCGAAGGAGCTAAAGTACCTGTTCCTATTCCTACATTTCCATTTCCGGCTATGTAAAATTTATTGCTTACAGAGTTATCTACGCGGAACAGAGCTCCTGCAAAACCATCGTTTCTTCCGGATTTAATCCTGAAGACATCTCCTGTAGCTGATGTAGAGGTAGAAGAAGCTTCAAAATTGAAATAATTTTTAGGAGAAGCCAACGCAAAGGTAGGGATGGCCGATATAATATCTGTAGTAGGATTTGTTAACGTAACAGTATTTGCAACAAGAGTCCGTGACCATTGTGCATAGGAAGAAGCTCCGGAAATTAATAAAACTCCAAGTGAAACGAATAGTTTGTTTGTTTTCATAAATAAAATTTAGATGTTTTAATATTGATTAACAATTAATAATTGAATTTGAGCGCGAAGGAACGATAGCAAAGCCTGAAAACATAACACCAATCTATATCTGGTCATATTGGGGTAATAGATGGTAGTATTTGGGCGATAGATGGCATGTTAAGTCAGGTTATGCAAGAAGAGGCCACGGTTAATTTGTGAATATTACCACGAAGCCGGCCTGACTCGAGTTGCATCTGTTTGCCGGCAAGAAACCCTCCCCCTTCACCCCCTCCAGCGGGGGATATAACAGCCAAATATCATCATCAACCAATTACCCAATAACTTAATCACCCAATCAACCAATTCCCCAATTTACCTTCTCACCGCCACTTTTCCTCACTTCAACGAGTTCTCATTGGCATTCGTATTAATTTGCTTTAAACTTGTCACTTGTGAAGTATGATCATATATGTACAAATTATTTCTAGGATTACTATTTACTTTTATTCTTCCAGATCCTCCCGTTAAGGCCCCGGTCATCACGGGTAATTACTGCGGTACGGTTACTACCGTAACCGGAACCTGCAATGAAAAGGACGGAACAACGATAGAGGTTTTTAAGAACGGAGCGGGTACCGGAACTGTCACCCTAACGAGTAAAAGCTGGAGTATTACAGGCGTAAGCTATTCGCCCGGGGATAAGATAAATGCGCAGGCGACTAATGACCAGGGACAAAGTCCCATGTCTGATACCATTACGGTAAGCGCAGCCGGTGTTACTGCAGATGCCGGAACCGATCAAACGCTCTGCAATACCACCACCGCCACGCTGGGTGGAAATAATCCATCGCCCGGAACCGGGCTGTGGACAGTGATTTCCGGAGGAGCTACTGTGACTGATCCTGCGAATCCGGCTTCCGGGGTAAGTGCTCTTGCTGCGGGTGTAAATACTTTTCGCTGGACCATCACGAACGCTCCCTGCTCCCCGAGTACGGACGATGTCAGCATAATCGTAAAGGCACCGCTTACTGCCGATGCCGGGCCGGACCAGAATCTTTGCAATACCACTATGGCGGTGCTCGCCGGAAATAATCCATCTCCCGGAACGGGAATGTGGACCGTAGTTGCCGGAGGCGGGACTGTAGATGATCCTGCAAACCGCAACTCCACTGTTTCCAAGCTCGGCACGGGAGCAAATACATTCCGATGGACCGTCACAAATTCTCCCTGTGCTTCTTCTTCGGACGATGTAACTATTAATGTCAGCGCACTTCCCAGCACGTCAAATGCAGGAGCGGATCAGACACTTTGCAATGTAACCACCAGCAAGCTGGATGGAAATGTGCCGCTGGTAGGAAGCGGCAAGTGGACCGTGGTAACAGGAGGTGCAACCGTGGATACTCCCACCGATGCAAAATCTACTGTTTCAAATCTGGCCGTAGGAACAAATACCTTCCGCTGGTCCATATGGACACTGCTGAATCCTCTTTGCACTTCAACCGATGATATTACGATCATTGTCAAAGCTCCCGTTCCGGTTGCCGATGCAGGGCCTGACCAGAATGTGTGCAATACCACTACTGCCACCGTAAGCGGAAACAGTCCGTCGCCGGGAACAGGCATGTGGACAGTAATTGCCGGAGGTGCTAGCGTGACAGATCCTGCAAATGCAGTATCGGGCGTGATAAATCTTGCCCCGGGCGCCAATACTTTCCGCTGGACCATCTCCAATCCTCCCTGCGCAGGATCCATAGATGATGTTACTATAAATGTACAAAGCGCTACAGTCGCCGATGCAGGTCCGGATCAAAGTCTTTGCAGCGTAACGGCAGCAACCCTGGCAGGGAATACTCCTTCAACAGGTACAGGAGCATGGACCAAAGTTTCCGGCAGCGGAACAATTACCACAGCGGCCGATCCCGCTTCCGGAATAACCGGACTGACAACTGGGAAATCTGTTTTCAGGTGGACCATCACGAACGGAGCCTGTGTTTCAACCGACGATATTACCATCACGATCAGCGCACCTGCTACCGCTGCCGATGCAGGGCCGGATCAGAATCTTTGCAACGCAACCGTAGCCACCCTGGCCGGTAATACAGCTTCGGCAGGTACAAGCACATGGACCAAAGTTTCCGGCAACGGAACCATTACCACACCGGGCAGTCCGGGTTCGGGACTAACCGGGCTAACTGTGGGAACAGCGGTTTTCAGATGGACGATTAAAAACGGCGCCTGTGTTTCTACGGACGATGTCAGCATAACCGTGAATGCTTCTGCAACAGCTGCCGATGCAGGACCGAACCAGACTCTTTGCAATGTAACCACCGCCAGCCTGGCCGGCAATGCTCCGGTGACAGGTACGGGAGGATGGACCAACGTTTCGGGCAGCGGAACCATTACCAACCCGGCAAGCTCTACCTCGGGCGTAACAGGATTGACCACGGGAAGTGCTGTGTTCAAATGGACCATTACGAACGGGGCCTGTGTTTCTACGGATAATGTTACCATTGCTGTCAGCGCTCCTGTTGCTAACGTAAACGCCGGGCCCGATCAGACACTTTGTTCCGCCACTGCAACGCTTTCCGGAAACACGCCGGCAGCGGGCACCGGAACATGGACACGCGCTTCCGGCAGCGGAACAGTGGATGATCCTGCAAATCCCGCTTCCGGTGTGAGCGGACTGGCGCCGGGCATTTCTGTATTCCGGTGGACAATTAAAAACGGAGCTTGTTCGGATTTTGATGAAATGACAATCGATAATGGAAATACGGCGCTGACTGTAAACGCGGGGCCGGACCAAACTTTGTGCAATACAGGCACGGCTACACTTGCGGGCAATACTCCCGCTTCGGGAAGCACAGGAACATGGAGCGTAATTACCGGCGGAGCCACTGTCACTTCTCCTTCAAGTGCGAACTCCGGGGTAAGCAACCTGGCTGCAGGGATCAATACATTCCGCTGGACAATCAAAGATGCCGCCTGTGTTGCCTCGGACGATATCACAATAATTATCAGCGCACCTCCCACGGCAGCCAATGCAGGCCCCGACCAGCTTGTCTGCACCACTAACGCAACCCTGGCAGGGAATACTCCGGCAATAGGAAAAGGAACATGGACAGTGATAGCCGGCGGAGGAACTGTGACCGCGCCTGCTAATCCAACTTCCGCAGTGACCAACCTTGCCCAGGGAGTAAATACATTCCGCTGGACTATATCTAATGCTCCCTGCACAGCAAGCACGGACGATGTAACTATCACGGTGAACGGCAACCTTACCGCTGCCAATGCCGGGACCGATCAAACGCTTTGCAATGCAAGTACGGTCACACTCGCGGGTAATACGCCTGCGACGGGTACTGCCGGCACATGGACAAAATTCTCCGGCAGCGGAAGCATCACTACACCGTCCAGCCCAGCTTCCGGAGTAACGGGATTAACACCCGGAGTTTCTGTTTTCGTCTGGACTATCTCCAATCCTCCCTGCACGCCGTCTTCCGATACAGTTAAGATAATCAACAGTGCGCCCGGTACTGTTCCGGATGCCGGGCAGAACCAAACGCTTTGCAATACCACCAGCACCGTGCTTGCCGGCAATACTCCGGCAACAGGTACCGGAACCTGGACTAAAGTTTCCGGCAGCGGAACAATTGTAACTCCGGGAAATCCCGGCTCAGGTGTAACAGGACTTGCTGCGGGAGCATCCGTCTTCCGCTGGACCATTGCGTATGGAGCATGCACGGCTTCGGACGATGTTACCGTAGTGGTGGATGCGCTCACTGCGGCAAATGCAGGAACCGATCAAACGCTTTGCAATGTTACTACCGCCACACTTGCCGGTAATACTCCCGCAACAGGCTCGGGTACGTGGACAAAATTATCCGGCAGCGGAACAATTACCTCACCGTCCAATCCTGCTTCCGGAGTAACCGGGTTATCCGCAGGTCCGTCTGTTTTCAGATGGACCATTACCAAAGGTGCCTGTACTTCCAAAGACGATGTTACTATAATCATAAGCTCTCCTCCTACGGCTGCGAACGCCGGGCCAAATCAAACTCTTTGTTCCAGCAATGCGGTGCTTGCAGGAAACACTCCTGCAACAGGCACCGGAATGTGGACAAAAATTTCGGGCAGCGGAAATATCACTGCCCCGGCAAATCCAGCTTCAGCAGTAACCGGCCTTTCGGCAGGCACTTCCGTTTTCAAATGGACCATTTCGAACGGAGCTTGTTCCTTGTCCGATACCGTATCCATAATCAACGGAAATGTTCCTGTGGTGAATGCAGGACCTGATCAGAGCTTATGCAATTCGAGCGGCACCATACTGGCGGGCAATACTCCTCCTGCGGGGATTACTGGAGTGTGGAGCGTGGTTTTAGGAGGAGCCACGGTAGCCTCTGCTTCCAATCCAAACTCCGCAGTGACCAATCTTTCTGCGGGAACAAACATTTTCCTGTGGACAATTAAAGATGGAGGGTGTGTTGCTATGGACAGTATCACTATAAATGTGAATACCACTCCTACCACAGCCAATGCAGGCCCGGACCAGACAAGTCTTTTAAGCACCGCAACGCTCGCAGGCAATACTCCTGTAACAGGCAAGGGTTTATGGACAGTGATCACAGGATCTGCAACGGTTACATCTCCGGCAAATCCTAAATCGGGTGTAACGGGTTTGTCCCTCGGCCTGAATACATTCCGCTGGACCATTTCGGCTCCGCCCTGCCCCAATTCATTCGACGAAGTAAATATCCAGGTAGCGCTCACGAATATACCTCCTGATGCAAAGAACGATACGGTCCTTCTTTTTGAAGACAGCTTTCTTTCCATACAGGTGCAGGCAAATGATTACGATGCAAACTTTGATTCCCTAGTCACTTCCATCATTACTCCGCCGGCTAACGGAAAGGTAGTCCTGAACGGAAAGAAGATCGATTACTATCCGGATAAAAATTTCAATGGAAAAGATAAAATTGTGTATTCCGTGTGTGACGGCGGCACTCCTGCGCTTTGCGATACCGCCGTAGTTGTGATTACCGTTACCCCGGTGAACGACCCGCTGACGATGAGTGATAGCTTGCTTACCGCTCACCAAAATACTTCCGCTACCATTTGTATTCCGATCAGCGATGTGGACGGAGCACAGGCTTTCACGGCATCCTCCTGCAAAAACCCGGCGCACGGTACGTTCAGTTCAGCCATTACTGGAACTCAATTGTGTGTTACGTATGTACCGGGCCCGGATTATATGGGACCGGATTCCTTATGCCTGGTGGTTTGCGATAACGGCATCCCTTCGTTTTGCGATACCACACACGTCTTTATAAAAGTGATTGAAAAATCAGACGTGGTTTTCAATATCCCCCAGGCATTTTCTCCCAATGCAGATGGAGTGAATGATCTGTTTGTGATCCCGGGAATAGAAGAATACCCCGACAATCATATTGTCATTTTCAATCCCTGGGGAAACCGTGTGTTTGAACAACAGCCCTATACAAACCAATGGGATGGTTCTTCTCAGAAAGGAGGATTCTTTGGAAACCAGCTGCCGGACGGAACGTATTATTACGTGCTCGACCTGGGAAACGGCTCAGATCCCGTTAAGGCGTATGTGTATGTGAGCAGGTAAAGGTACAGATCACAGATAGACACGGATTTACGGATAAAACGGTACAGATCACAGATCGACTCAGATTTTCAGATAAGGGGTACGGATCATAGATAAATACTGATTTGTAGATATAACTCAGATTTTCGGATTGACAACCAACAAACCTATTATCTTCATCTGTAAATCTGTAAAAGATCTGTGATCTGTACTCTGTAATTATCATTCCGCTAATATAGTATCACGCTTGGTAAAAAAGTTGCTATCCGTCTCGATCCCGAATCTTTACATTTGCTGAAGATCTAGCTGTATATTTGAAGGCCGGCGAAGAAAACATCCCGGTCAATTGGGTCATGCGGAAAAAACTTTGTCTCTTTATAGGTGTCACGTGCCTTTCAACTCTATCGTTTGCACAGCGCAGCGAGTACGGGAACGTGCTCAATATACAAACCCAGGTCAACAGCACCGCTGCCGCAGATGTGGAACGTTCCTGTTTCAGCGACCTCGGCGCCTGGCATGCGTATGCGCTGCCTTCCGGCAAAGAAGATTACGGTTCTTTCATTGGCCCTCTCCTCATGGACATGCAGGGAGAATGGCTGGCAAATACACTTTTCAAGCTGCATGTGTTTGAGAACGACCAGGAGATAAGCCTGGCCAATGCCGAAACCGTGTTGAACTACTACCCGGGAATGCTCCGGCAGGAACTTGAAATAAGAGATCTTAAAATTGAGATGACACTCCTTTTTGTGTCAAACCGGGAATCGGCCATCCAGACAACGATTACCAATACCTCCGATCAAAAACGGTCGCTGGAGCTGTCCTGGTCGGGCCAGATGCTTTCGACAACTTCTCATCTAAAGCCTAATGGAACAGGGTTTAATGTATCCTTTGCAGGCAACGATCATTTATTCTCATTATCAATGCCTTATGCCTGGCAATATGAAGTTACTGTTTCAGGCACTTCTTACCAAACCCGTAAGAATCCAATCAGCCTGGAACCCGGCGGAAAATACAAGGAAACACATATACATGACTACTATCCCAGAGCATCCGAACAACCGGAAATGAACGAAACCGTGAAGTTTGATGAACAAATAGAAAAAAATGAAAAACGCTGGAACGGTTACCTGGAAAATTATTTTTCTTCATCTCCAGCCCTTTCCATGGATGAAAAACGCCTGGCGGTAAAATCCATCATGACCCTGGTAAGCAACTGGCGAAGCAAGTCCAAGGACCTCCTGCACGACGGCGTATTTCCTTCCATCAGTTACCAGGGCTTTTATGGAGTATGGAGCTGGGACAGCTGGAAGCAGGCGGTAGCGCTCGGCTACTTCTTTCCCGAGCTGGCAAAGGAAAATATCCTTTGCATGTTCGATTACCAGGACGCACAGGGCATGGTGGCCGATTGCATCTATACAGAAAGGAAGGACAACAACTGGCGCAATACCAAACCTCCTCTTGCGGCATGGGCTGTTCAGGCTGTATACGCGCAGTCCAAAGACCTGGGGTTTGTAAAAAAAATATATCCTGCGCTGGTGAAATACCATACCTGGTGGTACAAGAACAGGGACCACGATAAGAACGGGCTCTGCGAGTACGGATCGGTGGACGGAACCCGCATTGCAGCCGCCTGGGAAAGCGGCATGGACAATGCCGTGCGCTTTGACAGCGCCGTTATGGTCCGGAACAACGACCGTGCATGGTCTCTTAACCAAGAATCCGTTGACCTGAATACTTACCTCTATGCCGAAAAGATTTTTCTTGCACAGCTCGCCGCAGCATTGAATCAACCCGAAGAGGCTAAACGATGGAGCAAGGAAGCCGCCTCGCTCCGGGCGCTCATCAACAAACAGTTTTTCAATTCCAAAAAAGGATATTACTGCGATAAGCTTTCCGGTAAAACAGAATTCATAGAAGCAGCAGGGCCGGAAGGCTGGATCCCTTTGTGGGCCGGGCTGGCAGAAACAAAACAGGCAGAGGCGGTGAGATCAGTGATGGAGAAACCGGCTAAGTTCAGCACGTTTGTTCCGCTCCCTACACTTGCTGCAGATCACCCTGACTTTAACCCCGCGAAAGGATACTGGCGCGGACCTGTGTGGCTGGACCAGTTTTACTTTGGAATAGCAGGCCTCCGGAAATATAAATACACAGCGCTTGCGGATGAGCTCACCGCCAGGCTGTTGCAAAATGCAAAAGGACTGACCGGGAATCAGCCCATCCGGGAAACTTACCATCCCCTTACGGGAGAAGGATTGAATGCCATTAACTTCAGCTGGTCGGCAGCACATATATTAATGTTATTGAAAAAATAAAATCAGCATGCACTTCAAACTTTTTGAGAAACAAGTCTACAGCCAGAGGCGCTCCGTACTGAAAAAGAACGTAGGCTCAGGCCTGATCCTGCTCCTGGGCAACGAGGAAAGCAGTATGAACTACAAAGACAACTGGTATCCTTTCCGGCAGGACAGCACCTTTCTGTATTATTTCGGACTGGATGTTCCGGAGCTGGCAGCCGTGATAGACACCGAAACAGGTGAGGAAATCATTTTCGGGAATGAGCTTACCATCGACGATATCGTGTGGACAGGCCCGCTTCCGACAGTAAGTGAAATGGCACAGACCGTTGGCGTGGAAAAGACAAAACCCTGCAGTGAGATCGCAAGGCATATCCTGGCTGCGGTTTCTTCCGGCAGAAAAGTGCACTTCCTGCCTCCCTACCGCCCGGAGAATAAGATCAAGCTCGCGGAATGGATGAAAACGTTTGCAAATAACCTGGAGCAAATGGCATCCGTTCCGCTCATAAAAGCCATCGTAAGCCAGCGTTCCTACAAAGAAGAACGGGAAGCAGCTGAAATGGATAAAGCGGTAAGCATCTCTGCCGATATGCACCTGGCAGCCATGCGCTGCACAAAACCGGGCATGAAAGAATACGAGATCGTGGCCAAAGTAAAAGAAGTGGCACATGCAGCAAATGCCGGTTTATCCTACGGTGTGATCTTAACCGTGGAAGGGCAAACCCTGCACTGTCATTACCATGGCAATACAATTAAAGAAGGACAGATGATCCTTTGCGATGCAGGAGCGGAGAATGAAATGCGCTATGCCGGCGACCTTACCAGCACCTTTCCCGTAGGAAAAAAATTCACTTCCCGCCAGAAAGAGATGTACCAGGTGGTGCTGAATGCACACGAAACAGCGGTGAGCATGCTGACACCGGGAGTATTATTCAGGGATGTTTACCTGAATGCATCCCAAAAGCTGGTGGAAGGACTGATCTCCCTGGACCTGATGAAAGGAAATGCAAAAGAAGCCGTGGCAGCAGGTGCGCATGCCATGTTCTTCCAGTGCGGGCTCGGGCACATGATCGGGCTGGATGTGCATGACATGGAAGACCTCGGTGAGCCGTACGTGGGATATACCGATATTTTGAAGAAAGCAACCCAATTCGGGATCAAATCCCTGAGACTCGGAAGAGCACTCGAACCGGGATTCACACTTACCGTGGAGCCGGGCATTTACATCATCCCTCAGCTGATAGACCGCTGGAAATCAGAGAACAAATTCACGGAGTATATCAATTACAAAACGCTGGATACCTACCGCGATTTTACAGGCATACGTGTGGAGGAAAACTTCCTGATCACCAAAAACGGCTGCAGGCTATTGGGAAAACAACTACCCAAAACCATTGCTGAATTAGAAGCTGTAAGACAATGAGATACGTTTGATCATCTGCCGAAATGCTTGTACTCAATAACAACGACATAGGATCCCTGCTTTCATTTCAGCAGGTACTTCAGGCTGTGGAAGAAGCCATGGTATTTTATGAAAAGGAACCCGATGCCGTTCCCAGGCGCATGCACCTGGATCACGGACCGGATACGCTGCTGTGCATGCCTTCCTTCGGCAAAGAATTTTTCGGAACAAAGCTGGTATCTGTTGTACCGGGCAACACTGCTGAGAACCTGCCGGTAACCAACGGCCTCATGGTATTGAATGACACACGTACAGGATTGCCGCTTGCTATCCTGAATGCTTCCAAGCTCACCGCCCTTCGTACCGGCGCTGTGGGTGCAGTCGGCATCAAATACATGACGCCCGAAAATAGTTCGTCCGTAGGACTTATAGGCTGCGGCATACAGGGAATGCATCAGGCTGTATTTGCCTGCAGTGTACGGCCGGTTAACACCATTCATGTGCTGGTTCGCACCAAAGAAACCTTTCAGCGGACCAAAGAATTCATCCGGGAACATCATCCCCGGGTAAAAGTAAAACCCAATGCTTCGTCCGAAGAATTGCTTTCCAAAACAGATATTATCATTGCCGCCAGCCGGTCTGCCACTCCCATTCTGAACAACCACTCTCCCCTGCTCCGTGGAAAGCATTTCATCAGCGTGGGCTCTTACAAGCCTTCCATGCAGGAACTGCCCGATGAAGTATACCGGCTTGCCGGACAGCTCGTGATCGATTCTGAATTTGCAAGGCATGAGACCGGGGACACCGTCCTTCCTGTGAAAAAAGGAATATTAAAAGAAGAAAATATTTTTACCATCGGCAAGCTCATCACCGGAGAAAAAAAGACAGACCGCAACGCCACTACGGTTTATAAATCGGCAGGCATGGCCCTGTTCGATCTGTTTGTAGGACAATCCCTATATCTGGCAGCAAAAGAAAAAAAAGCAGGTACAACCGTTTCATTCTGAAATGAAGAAAAAGACAACTATACTTCCGCATAACTGGAAATGGAAAGCCCCTTCGCACTGGCAGAAAATAAGCACCATTGACATGCATACCGGCGGCGAGCCCTTACGGGTGTTTACTGCAGGGCTTCCTGAAATAAAAGGCAGAACCGTGCTTGAAAAAAGACAGTACTTCCGCAAGCATTACGACCACCTCCGCACCGGAATGATGTGGGAACCACGGGGACATGCAGATATGTACGGCGCTGTGATCTCTCCTTCACGGAATGCCGATTTCGATGTTTTCTTCCTTCACAACGAAGGCTACAGCACCATGTGCGGCCATGCCATCATAGCCCTTACCAAACTGGTGCTGGAGACAGGCCTGGTGAAGAAAAAAGGAAAGCAGCAAACACTCACCATCAATGTTCCCTGCGGACAGGTAACCGCATCTGCAACAGTTGAAAACAGGAAAGCAAAAAATATATCTTTCCTGAACGTACCTTCCTTTTTATATATGCAGGACCAGCAGGTAGATGTGCCCGGACTGGGAAAAGTGAACTTTGACATTGCCTACGGCGGCGCGTTCTATGCTTTTGTAGAAGCCGATGACCTGAAGCTTCAATTGGCGCCTGAAGATTTCAATAAGCTGGTGGATTACGGCAGGCGCATTAAAAAAGCGGTGATGCAGCAGTTTAAAATAAAACATCCTTTCGAAAATGACCTGAGCTTTCTTTACGGAACTATTTTTACCGGAGACCCCAAAAACCCTAAACACCACAGCCGGAATGTGTGTGTGTTTGCCGAAGGAGAAGTGGACCGCTCCGCCACCGGTTCAGGAGTATCCGCAAGAGCTGCTCTTCATCATGCCAAAGGAGAATTAAAACTAAATGAAACGATCACGATAGAAAGCATCACCGGCAGCACGATGACTGTACAGGCAACAGAAACCTGCAGGTACGGACCTTTTGACGCGGTTATTCCGCGTGTGGGAGGAACAGCGCATATAACAGGGCAACATGAATTTTATTTTGATCCGGATGATCCGTTTAAAAGAGGATTTATATTTAGATAAAAGACAAAGCCCATCCCCCCACCCCTTCCCTTCGGACAACCGGAGGTTGGGAGCGTAGCTCGGTTAGGATGGGCCAAACACATACAACCATGAAACCACTCTTCACCTTTCTTGCACTGATCCTGCTTCAACCGTTTCTTTTTGCCGGCACCGAAGAAAAAAAACTGGAACAGCTTCTTTTCGAACTGCCGGATTTATCCTTCAGCAAAATATCCAAACCGGAAGATCCGTACTTAAAATACATGCTGAAGATCAAACAGCCGCTGGATCACCAGGATGCTTCCAAAGGATATCTGTACCAACGCGTAGTGCTTACGCATCACGGTTTTGACCGTCCCGCAGTAATGAGCACGCAGGGCTATGAGCTGAATTACGCAAAGAACGAGCTGGAACTTTCCCTCAATGCCAATCACCTGAATATTGAACACCGCTTCTTCGGTGAATCCTCACCCGATTCCCTGCAATGGAAATACCTCACGCTGGAACAGGCCACAGCCGACCTGCACCGCATCAACCAGCTGTTCAGGAATCTCTACCGCAGCAAATGGATCAGCACCGGCATAAGCAAAGGCGGACAAACCACTATTTTCTACCGCTACTTTTATCCGAACGATGTGGATGTTTCCGTTCCGTACGTAGCACCCGTAAACCAGGGCCTGGAAGACAAACGCATTTATACATTCCTGGATACCGTTGGCAAGAAAGAATGCCGCAGCCATATCTTTGAATTTCAAAAATTCATGCTGGAACACGAAGCAGAAGCGCTGGAAAAAATAAAATGGTACAGCAAAGGAGCCAAACTTACCTTCCGGTACCTGTCAGACTCCCTTGCCAAAGCCTACGAACTGTCCGTTCTCGAGTTTTCATTTTCCTTCTGGCAATGGGGAAGCAAATGCGAGGATATTCCCGCCCTGCATTCGCTGGACACCTGCCTGGACTTTCTCATGCAGGTTTCCAACATCGGTTTCTTTTCCGATGCAGGCATGAGCAACTACGGCCCGCATTATTACCAGGCTGCCACTCAAATGGGTTACTACGGTTACGATATTGCACCTTTCAAAAAATACATCCAGCATTTCAATACTAATCCGCTCGCCTCCTTTGCTCCAGAGAAATCCAATCCCCCGCCCTATTCCAACGCGCTTAACCTGAAACTGGATAAATGGCTGAGGGAAAGCGGCAACAACATGCTTTATGTCTATGGCGGAAGCGATACATGGAGCGCTACCAGGGTGATCCCTTCCGAAAAGGTAAATTCAAAAGCGTTTCTGGTCCCCGGAAAAGACCATGGCAAAGCAAGGATCAAAAACATGAAACCAGACATGCAGCAGCAGGTTTCACAACTGCTTCAGCAATGGCTTGGGGTAACACCGGATTTTAGTACTTTAAACAAATAATTAACTATTCATAACTATAACTATGGCCTGCTAACCCATTTAGCCAGCTCCGAAGAAATTAATTCGGAAAAAGTCCTTCCTTTTAGACAACCGGAGGTTGGGAGCGAAGCTCGGTTAGGATGGCCCCCCATCTTTATGTCAACTAAAAAACTCATTGCTGAAAAAATAAAACAATCGGTTAAGCTACTGGATGAATTTAACCTGGATTGCTGGCTGACTTTTGTACGGGAAAGCAGCATTAACGGAGATCCCGCGCTGGCTTTTCTTTCAGAAACGGCTCTTACCTGGCACTCGGCATTTATCGTTCACCGCGATGGCGAAGCGCATGCCATTGTAGGCAGGTACGATGTGCCATCCATAGAAGCGCTGGGCGTGTACACCAGCGTAACAGGGTATGTGGAAGGTATCAGGCAGCCATTCATTTCTCATTTCCGGAAAAAAGATCCGAAAACGATCGGCATCAATTACTCCAAGGGAAGCGAGATATGCGACGGCATTACACTGGGCATGTACCTCACGTTACAGGATCTGCTCTCCGAAACTTCTCCCGGAATGGAAAAACGGCTGGTATCTGCCGAAAGGATGGTCTCTGCATTGCGTGAACGGAAATCAGCTGCGGAGATTGAGCGGATCAAAGCCGCAGTGTCAGTCACTGAAAAAATATGGGATGATGTTGCACGCTTTATGAAACCCGGCATGACGGAAAAGCAAGTGGCGGATTTCATACTCGGACAAATGAAGCTGCACGATGTGCGTTCCGGCTGGGAAGTCTCATCCTGTCCTGCAGTTTTTGCAGGGATCGGTGTGGCAGAAGCGCATTTTGCCCCGGGAGATAAGAAAATCCAAAAGGGAGAGCTCGTCAATATCGATTTTGGTGTACGTAAGAACGGGTATGTATCGGATATGCAGCGGGTATTTTACGTGCTGGACGAAGGAGAAATAAATCCGCCGGCAGAAGTGCAGAAAGGATTTGACACGATCGTGCAGGCCATCCGCAAATCCAAGGATGCCATAAAGCCGGGAGTAAAAGCCTTTGAAATAGATGCCGTAGCAAGAAAGACGGTCAGGGATGGCGGATACGAAGAATTTGCACACGGGCTTGGCCACCAGGTAGGAATATTTGTACACGACGGAACTGCTATCCTGGGCCCTTTATGGGAAAAGTACGCTCAAAAACCCGTTCAGCTCCTGGAACAAAACATGGTATTCACTCTGGAGCCGCGTGTAAAAATTCCTTCACGCGGAAATATGAGCATCGAAGAAATGGTAATGGTGACGGATAACGGGGCCGAATGGCTCAGCTCTCCTCAAAAAGAGCTCATGCTGATAAAGTAATTTGCTTTTTTCATTGCATCATTCCCTAAAAAAAGAGAAGCTGCCCTCCCGGGCAGCTTCATCACCCAAATACTCCCACCACAAATTTCAATTATCTGACTACTGAAAATCTGCTGGTGAGAATTGAAACATTCGTCTTCACCGAATAGTAATAATTTCCCGATGGAATATTTTTCAGATCTACTTCCGCTGTATACTCACCGGGAAGTAAATTGGCTACAGACTCGTAAATAATCCTTCCTTCCAGGTCAAAGACGCGGATTGAAACAGAAGAAGCCTGTTCGAGCCGGTAACGGATATTGGTAAAATCGCCGGCAGGATTTGGATACGTGCCGAGCAGGCTCAATCCCTTATTGGAATACTCATTCATTCCCAGAGTTACATCAGCCACTGCCAGGATAAAAATATCTCCGTTGTATGCAGCTCCGTAATTATGCGGAATACTCCACCAGGTAGAACCGTATTTTTCCCATCCGAGAGAATCTGCTGATGCAAAACATCCCAGGGAATCAACCAGCAGAACTACTGTATCGCCGGCAGTAGCAGGTAATTTAATAGCAGCATGAAACCCGTTTGTTACAGGAACAGGCGAAGAAAATGTGTAAGCCGTGTAACCGTTCGTGGTAATGCTTCCCGTTGTTACAGTGGCACTTGTACCCAATACAGTCTGGGGAGCCTGGGTAGCCGGATTTATGGAATATATTTTTGCCGTAGTTACTCCCGTTGTACCTGCTTTATGCCCGTATCTCACCAGCACCTGGCTCACGTTTCCGGAAACAGACTTATACAACTGCGAACACTCTGATTCTCCGTATTTATTATTTCCAAAAAGGTATCCCGTATCGATTGGAGTAGCATAGTCAAAATAATAATACCACTTCTGGGCGGCACAGGGCAGGCTGAAGGCCGTGGGCATGAGTGTTTGCGTGGCAACAGCCGGCAGGAAACTACCGGTTTCGGATAAAGGTCCGGCAGCAACAGGAGTAAAAGATCCGCGATATCCTCCCTGCTGAGCCTGGGCCGAACAAAAAACAAGTGCGGCAAAAATTGCAACTAAAGTGTAGCTTTTTTTCATTGATTGATTGGTTTTTTATTGAGGTTGATTATTAATGATGAGGACTTCCTTCAATTATTAAAATATTGTTTGTCAAAATATATTTTCATTGTTCTTTATTTCAATTTTGTTTCATATCACTCTACCTGACCAGGCTGACATTTCCCTTTTTGTGTCCTTTTGTTCCAGTTATTAAGGTGTATTCCAGCCAGTAAACAAAGACTCCCGTGTTTGCTACTTTGTTGTTAAACGAACCATCCCACCCTTCCTTGGGATCAGTTCCCTCGTACATTTTCTGTCCCCAGCGGTTATAGATGACCAGCTTCATTTCCCGGATGCAGTTTCCCTGCACACGGAAAACATCGTTCTCACCGTCCTCGTTCGGAGAGAATGCATTCGGCAGTGCCACCGGTATGCAGTTTATCTCTACCGTTACAACAACGCATGCAGAATCCGTGCACCCTCCGGCATTGGTTACATACACACAATATTCCGTGGTTGCCTCCGGGCTGGCGATAACATTGGCAATGTTTGCATTATTCAGCCCTGAAGAAGGAACCCAATGATACGTTCCTCCGCCCGTTGCAGCCAGTGTTGTATGATCGCCGAGGTTTATCACCACACTGCTGGCGGCAGTAGCCACGGGATTGGGATTCACCGTTACAGTAAATGCAGCCGCACTTTTACAGTTTCCTATGGAAACCATCACCGAATAGTTTGTTGTTACAACCGGGGCAACCACAATGGAAGAAGAGCTCGATCCCGTATTCCACAGGTAATTTCCGCCGCCGCCCGCGGTGAGGGAAGTATTTTCCCCTTCGCAAATAACATTGGTTCCTGTAATGCTTGCAGCAGGAGGAGGTGATGTGGTAAGCGTGGCAGTTGCCATAGCTGAACAACCCGATGCATTGGTTACTGTCACCGAATAAATTGCCGTACCCGGCGATAAAGGATGCAGGGTAATTGCGGCGGCGCTTGCTCCTGTACTCCACAGATAAGATCCTCCGCCGGATGCTATGAGCGTAGCACTGTCACCCAGGCAGATCAGGGCACCGCCGGTTACAGAAGCATTCGGCTTGGGGATCACCGTTACATTTACAGAACCTGTACCTGTACAGCCTTTCGCATCTGTTGCCTGCACGGAATAATTACTGGTTGAAGAAGGAGCAATTGTAATAGAGGAAGCTGTAGATCCTGTGTTCCATACATATCCGGTCCCTCCCGCAGCCGAAAGTGTGGTACCGCTGCCGCTGCAGATTGTAACATTCGGAGAAACCGTTATGACGGGAAGCGGGTTCACAGTAACTGTGTACCCGGTTGAATCCCTGCATGTGCCGGAAGATACAGTCACAGAATACGTACCCGAAGAGGTGGGTGCAATGACAATGGATGCCGAAGTTGCACCGTTGCTCCACAAAAAGGAAGTTCCTCCCGAAGCTGTGAGTGTTGTGCTGTTCCCGAGGCAGACAGAATTATTGCCGCTTATTGCTGCTGTAAGATTGGTAGTTACCGTAACGGTTGCAACCGCCATTGCCGTGCAGCTTCCTGCCGCAACCAGCACAGAGTAAGAAGTTGTGGCCGTAGGAGAAACAACGATCGAGGACGAAGTGCTGCCGGTGTTCCAGATATACGTGTTGCCGCCTGAAGCTGTAAGAACCGTGCTGTCGCCCGCGCAAATAAACCCGGAGGTTGCTGACGGAACTACGCCGGGTATCACCGTAACTGTTGCCGTAGAAATGGCTGTTGCATTGGCAGCATCGGTAACGGTAACAGAATAAACGGTGGTGACCGTCGGACAGACAACAGCAGATGAAGTGCTTTGTCCTCCGGGATTCCATGAATATTTAAAAGGAGAAGTACCACCGCTCACGTTCGAGATAATAGTTGCGCAATTTCCCGGGCAAACCGAAGCACCGGTGGCTGTCACTACGGGGACAGACGCCCCGCAAAAAGAAATTGTTTCGGTCTTAGTAAGGGTTTTACATCCTGCGCTGTACGTTATCTGAACGGAATAAATGGTAGGTGCCGTCGGGCAAACGCTTATCGTGCTAGCGGTACTTCCCGTTGACCATTGATAGGTAACATTGTTTGTTACAATACAGCCTCCCGAAAAGTTAGATGCGTTCGCCGTTAAAGTAACACACGATCCCAGGCAATCGGGTGTGCCGCTGGCTGTTATACCCGAAGTGAATGTAAGAGGACAAGCCTGCTTTACAGTCAGGTCGTCAATAAAAATATAATCCTGCGGTGAGCTGCCAGGGTTAAAATTACCCACCACCACGTACTTTTCTCCGCCGGCCGGACAAAAGCTGAATTTTAATGTGACCGGTGTATTGGGAATAAGATTGCCTGCCGGCTGCCTTATCTGGGGTATGGCATTTACAGTGGTGCCCGCGCCGATAAAAGTTTGTCCGCCGTTATCCGAATTAATTTCCAGCAATCCGTTCCCGGAAGCAAAGGTGCGGTTATGAAACCACATCCCAAATGCATCGGATGGCGGGCCGGCCCCTCCTCCTATGCTGCCCGACTTTGCCTTTACGCTTACGCAATATTCCTCTCCTGCAATCAGCGGGCTTGCTAATAATTGCTGCACATATTCACCGTTTTGTCCCCCGCCGAAATGCGCGTAATACCCGATAGACCCGCTGCCCGTAATCACAGGCATAGTACTGCTGTTTGTACAATTTGCATAATAATCCGGAGAGGGAAAAGAGATATTATTGTCAATCCTGATCTGAGTGCCGATCCAGTTTGCCACAGGCGACTGATCGTACCACGGCCGTGGTATTTGATTCGACACGCCATAAGGTCCTCCGCTAACAGCCCCGCAAACAACAGGGTTTGGAATTTCAAATCCCTCGTTCTGTATAATTTCCGGACCGCATACAGTAAAAACATAGCAGGGTTTGCAATTGGGCCCGCCGCAATCCACCTGGATCTCGCCATTATTTAGTATACCGTCCGAACAGGTCTCCGGTTTGGTACAGGTAGCTGTGATAGAAAACCCCGGCCCCACTGTGGCAGATCCTATATTCTCCTTTACAGTTGTGAAACTGATGGTAAGGCATGTTCCTGAAGAACTGATGTATCCCGCAGCAGGACTTATGCCCGTTGATACATTGTATAAAACAGTACCGCCTGTTCCTGTTCCATTATATATGATCACATTGTCTGCTCCCTGTCCGAAAGGAGTGTTGTTGCCGCTTAGATCCATGGAATTGATGATGAGATAAACAGGTCCTCCGTTGTTGGAACAAATGGTCATGGTAACTGTTACAGTACCGCTGGCCGGATCGGTATAATTTCCATTCGGTCCGCCGGGATCGTAGATCGTGGCATTACATGTATTCAGAGTAGTGTTGGAAATATTTACCGGCTGCGAATAACCTACATAGCATACCATCAGTAAAAAAAAGAGCAAAATTATTTTCAGGTGACTGAATACGGAACCTGATTTTTTCAAAAGATTCTCTCCAGCATAGGCTATACCATAGTATTTCACTCCTGATTTTTTCTGTAGATTGTTCGGAAAATAATATTCATCATCAATATCAAAACATGCACATCAGTTAATTTTTCAAAAACCCGGATCTTACACACTACAGCCTAAGCATAGTTGGAATAAATATTTATGTATACAAACACGCAGGAAACCGGGAAAGGTTGGGCTGGAATGGAAATTACTTATGTAAAACAGCAATTACTGAGGAAATATCCAAGATATAATTATAAAACAAAATTAAAAAGGGAAAAATCCTGTCCGATTTTTACATACAATAATACTATACTACCTCACTTTCATCGGTCAATCCGGTCTCTGCATCCGTTTAACAGAATCGGGAAAAATACAATCCGCACATTTTCTTAATGCCATTAACAAGCATATAAGTCAGTGCAATGAATGTGATCGTCACCAGCAGGATGGAGGTAGAAAATACTATTCTCAGGAAACAGAATATCCATTGCATACACACCTGATTAGAAATTACAACCGCTTTTCGTTGAACTAAAGGTGCCTGTTTTGGTCATAGAACACAAAACAATTTAAATCAATTATTAGGTTTTGACACCTGCGCACAAAACGGCTAAAGCGGACCCGCGTATGAAAGGTAATAAAAAGAAGAAGCCGTCCGGAAATGACGGCTTCTTTAAAAGCAATACCCCGTTACTCTTTGATTATTTTCTCTGTAATAGAACTGTTTCCGTCAGAGACTGCAACAAAATACATTCCGCCTGCAAAACCCCGGATATCAATGTATTTGGTAAGAACGTACCCATTGCAAACAACCGCAGACCGGTAAACTGTTTCTCCCAGCACATTGCATATTTTAACCTCCATTCGTTTTCCCTCCACACCTTTTAACGAAACCGCAAGCTTATCTGAACATGGATTCGGATAAACACTTACAAAATTCTTTGCCGGAGAAGGATCATTTGTTCCTACATACGGCACAATAGGTCCCGACCATTTGAATATTCCTCCTGTGGTGGAAGGAGTACCTGTAAATCCCCCGGCGTATCCCAGTGTGGAACTGAAGAAACGCAGGGCAGTTCTCTGCCCGGTTGTGCTCGCGGCAAACCCGGCAGTATCTTCGATCAGCTGCCAGGTGGCGCCATCGTCCGCGCTCATAGAAGTCCCCTGGTTAGGTGTAGTAAAATCTGCACCGGAACTGATATAAATAGTTGTTCCGGGAACCGCACAAAAATCTGCTCCGAATACAGCCCCGGTCGAGGTCACAGCTGTCCATGTAGCGCCTCCATCGGTACTTTTAATAAAAGTAAATACGGGAGTAGCTGCACCATTGATATAACTGCTGCCCGATAGTGCGTTGCTTGCATCCCTGAATTCTATTTTACGAATATCCGTTACAGATGCTGAGGTAAGCGGGGTTGTGGATACAGTCCAGGTGATTCCCTTATCGGCAGATCTGAAAATCCTGCCATGATTGGTTCCCACACAGATAGTATTTCCAAAAGCACCGAAAGAATTTGCCAGGCCGTATTCAGAAGCGGGTACGGGATTCAATACATTCCCGGTATTAGGCGTGCGTGTCCATGTGGCGCCTCCATCACCGGTAGTATATATTTCGTAATAACCACCCACCGGATCTCCGAATGCAACTCCGTCGTTCGCATTGAAAAAATGAACCAGGTCAGGCCAGGAGCTGGCCCCGTAGGCTGCACCGGATAATTTGGTCCAGGTAGTGCCGGCGTCAGTTGTTTTATAAATCCCCTGCCCTGCCGACTGGTTGTTATCGTAAAGACAAGCGTAAGCCGTTGCGCCATCCAGGGCCGAAATATTGGCAATAGCAAAACTGGTAGTTACACCGGAAGCAGTAATTTTTTTTGCAGTCCACGTTGCTCCTCCGTCCGTAGTTACAGAAAACGCCGGGTTGTCAACGATGCTTGTACCGGATCCATCGTATCCTGCTACCCACGCTACATTTGCCGCCGGGGCAGTGATGGAAGCAACGCCATGCACGGCGTTAGGAAAATTTGTGTTCTGCATCACCCATTGTGCATGGGAAAAAGAAGCGATAAGTGCCAGGGAACCGATCAGTAGTAATTTTTTTTTCATATTTCTTGGTTTTAGTGAATTGGTTTTTGCCGCACGAATTTAAAGAAAGGGGTTGTGAAACGGGAGCAGTCTTTTTACTAATGCTAATACTATCTTAACATCATTTTTACTTTTTGATGCTATGGAGATGGATAAGCAAAAGCATCTTCATTCCGGCTGGACCGGGTATCTGATGGTCATACAAAAAAGTGCAGAGAGAAGACGTTACGAGCTGGAAAATGCTCCGGGCATTCCAACCGCCTTAATGTACAGGCTGATGATCGTGACACATTTCAGCGCACTTACGGCAGGCCTCCGCACATCTTTTACAGTGCTCAAGCGCTGCATGCTTTTCACATTCCGATGCGCACCTTTCGCAGATCTCGGCACACAGCTTCAGGAAAAGCTCTGCATTCCCGGAACCGCGTTCAAGCAACTGGGCAGTCAAACGGCACAGGTCCTCACAGTCTTTGTCCAGCATCATGCACCGCTGAAGTTTCTCTTTGTCCTTTTCTATCTGGCAGGCATTGTAACAATGCGCACATTGTGCCGCGCAGAAATAAAGAGTCTCTAGATTTTTTTGATTGTCCATTTCCATATTTTTTTGTTTGTATATTTTTTCTCGGAATATACTCCTATCGATTTACTCTTTATAAAATTACATCCGGAACCGGCACTATTGCAAATTATTAGTTAAAAAAGGAATAATGCAGGTCGCGGACGCTTTTTGAATCGTCAAAATCCCTGTTTAAAATCAACACGAACTGGGATAAAAAATAACCCTCCCTGATGTTCCCAGGGAGGGTGTAAGATTTTTACTTTCCTTTCGCGAGTGTTGTCCTCGATCAGGTTTTAAGGATCTATTTTCTTTTCCTTTATTTATCTTAGAAAATATTCCTAAGTAAAAATCTATATTAAAGGTATAGAACAATTTACAGGGAAGCAAGGATATTCGTTCAAGCACAGAAAAAGGTAGTTGAAAAGGGGAATGTACTACGCCAAACAAAAGATGCCATTGCACAGATTGCTTTTTATCTCTTTCAAATGAGTATTTTCGTTACCGAAGCTCATAGCACATGGAAGGAAAAGAAGGGATTGATGCGTTATTTCTCTATGCAACGGAAGGCATTCTGGTTGTAAACGCGAAAGGCGAAATAGTCCGCCTTAATCCAAGCGCGGAAAAACTTTTTGGTTATGAGAAAAAAGAGTTGACCGGAAAAAGAATTGAAGTGCTGATACCGCAGCGCTTTGCAGGAAAGCATGTAAACCATCGGGATCACTTCAATCAAAGCCCCCGCCCCCGCTCTATGGGAGCCGGCATGGAACTTTACGGACTGAAAAAGAACGGCAAGGAATTCCCGGTGGAAATAAGCCTGAGTCCTTACACTACCGAAGAAGGCTCCTTTACCATCGCGTTCATAGTGGATATTACACACCGCAAAGAAGCGGAAGAAAAGATGCGGAATTATTCTGCAGACCTGGAGAAGCAGGTGAAAAACCGTACGCTTATTCTGGAAGAAGCAATCCTGGAGCTTGAAAAAACAAAAAAGGACCTGAACGAAGCGCTGGCAAAAGAAAAAGAGCTGAACGAACTGAAAACCCGGTTTGTTTCCATGGCCTCCCACGAATTCAGAACACCTCTTGCCACAATACAGTCGTCACTTTCGCTGGTAAAAAAATACGGTGAAATGAAAGAGCCGGAAAAGCAGGACAAGCATATCAGCAAGATCAAATCTTCCATCGGTAACCTGACAGATATACTTTCCGATTTCCTTTCCGTAAGTAAACTGGAAGAAGGAAAAGTGGAAAATGTTCCGGCTGAGCTTGACCTGAAGCAATTCATAACGGAGCTGATCTCCGAATTAAAACCCATTACACAAGAAGGTCAAACGATTTCCTTTCAGCATACCGGAAAGGTAACAGCCATGCTGGATAAAAGGCTGCTCCGGCATATTCTGTTCAACCTGATATCCAACGCCATCAAATTCTCACCTGCGGGGAGCGCTGTCGGGATAACCTCGGAGATAAAAAACTCATCGTTGAAAATTACAGTCAGTGACAAAGGGATCGGCATTCCAAAGGAAGATCAAAAGCATCTGTTTGAACGCTTCTTCCGGGGACATAACGCAACGAATATACAAGGAACCGGCCTGGGACTGAACATTGTGGCTAAATACGTAGAGCTGATGGATGGCAGGATCTATGTGGAAAGCGAGGAAAATAAAGGAACCGTTTTCAGCCTGGAGTTTCCGCAATAACCCGGACTGAATCGGAAATTATATTTGACATCTGTTTAAAATTACAGGGATGAGCCGAAAAATTTTACTGATAGAAGATAATAAGGACATGCGGGAGAATACTGCCGAGATCCTTGCGCTTTCCGGGTACAATACGCTTACTGCGAAAGACGGAAAGGAAGGTGTGGAAATGGCACGGAAAGAAAACCCGGACCTGATCATATGCGATATCATGATGCCGGTACTGGACGGATACGGGGTGCTGCACGTATTGTCTAAAAATCCTTCAACGGCGGGTATTCCATTCATTTTCCTTACCGCCAAGGCGGAGCGGAGTGATATGCGCAAGGGCATGGAAATGGGTGCAGACGATTACCTGACAAAACCTTTTGACGATGTGGAGCTGATGAATGCCATTGAAAGCCGGTTGAAAAAGGCCGAAGCCATGAAAAAAGAATTTTCAAAAAACATGGATGGGCTGAATGATTTCATTGCAAGCGCGAAGGGCATCGATGATCTGAAGAAACTATCCTCAGAAAGAGATACAAAGACCTTCCGGAAAAAAGAAAATATATACACGGAAGGAAGTCATCCCAAAGGAGTTTTTTTTGTGGTGAAAGGGAAAGTAAAAACTTACAAGACGCATGAACAGGGAAAAGAGTTGATTACCGGTCTTTACAAAGAAGGAGATTTCTTCGGATACCTCCCGCTCCTGGAGGGAAAGGAATACAGGGACTCCAGCAAAGCCCTGGAGGACACCGAAATATGCATGATACCGAAGGAGGATTTCTTTTCCCTGATCTACCAAAATTCCGAAGTTTCACGTAAGTTCATTCAGCTGTTGTCTGACAACCTGCAGGAAATGGAGGATCAACTGATCAAGCTGGCCTACAGCTCTGTACGAAAACGCGTTGCAGAAGCGCTTGTCACGCTTGCCGACCGGTACAGGAAAGAAAATGAACAGACTTTCTCTATGAATATTTCACGCGAAGACCTGGCAAGCCTGGCCGGCACCGCGACAGAAACAACCATACGCACCCTCAGCGATTTTAAGGACGAAGGGCTGATTGACGTGAAAAACGGCTGTATTTCCGTTGTAAATTATAATAAACTTGCGGGCATGCGCAACTAAGCCGTCCGGAACTGATTTCAATCATCTTATTGGCTGACAAAGGTCATTTCCTGTGAACCGGGGTCTATCTATGTTTGTTTCATAAACAAAACAGATATGGAAACCGGAATCATAGATAAAGAAGCAATGGCAATGTTCATCGCGAGGGTCTTTCTCGGGATGCTGTTCTTTTTCCAGGGAGCAGATGCCGTCTTCAAAATAAAAATTAAAGGAGTGCTGGAGGAAATACAACAACCTCTGGCTGACAAAGGAGTACCAGCTTTCCTGATTGCGGCCGGGGCGTATTACACTTCTTACATAGAGCTGATCGGAGGTTTTTTCCTGATCATCGGGTTTGTCAAATACTATGCGCTGTACCTGCTCGGCCTGGATCTGCTGTTTGCCTCTCTTGCATTCGGTATGCTGAAACCCATGTGGGACATGCGCTTTGTTTTTCCCCGCTTAGCACTCCTGGTGTTCTTTCTCATTGCACCTGCGGAATGGGATGTGCTTTCGGTCGATCATGCCTGGTCACTTATAAAATTCATTCAATCCATATTCATTTAAAACCTACAACACCATGGACACACTTATCAAATCACACATTGCAGTTTCTGCAGTAGCAGAAAACAAAAAAACAAAAACAACTTCCCTGCTCAGCAGCTTCTTCGCAGAGCTGGAGCAGATGCGTTTCGGTTTCGTGGGACTAATTGCCACTGTGGTAGTAGCCCTGGGAGGAATTGCAGCGGCATATGCCGTACAGGGAAGCTCGGCTGAGCTTATGGCAGTAGCGGCTTCCACGGTATTGGTGGAAACGCTCATCATTGCCGTTGCTCCCATGCGCCTTATCTTCTGGGCATCGGTCGCGGCCATACTCGTAGATCTTTTCATATTCATTTTTTAAAAACCAAACTATGAGCAAAACGATCCTGGCCCTTACCGATTATTCCGGTGTTTCGGAAAACGCAGTTCATTATGCCCTGAAAATGGCAGCCCATCTGAAAGCAACGGTGGTGCTGATGCATGTCTTTCACGTACCGGTACCTGACTCCAGTATGCCTGCACCAATCTCGTACAGTGAATTGAAGGAGCTAAATAAAAAAACACTTTTGAAATTTTACAACAAGGTAAAAAAGAAGTGTTCCGCACCGGTGCCGGTTGAGCTGCTCGTGGAAGAGGGATTCACAGTAGCTACGGTACTTTCCCTCCTTAAAAAGAGAAAGATCGACCTGGTGGTGATGGGTGTGACCGGAGCAGGAAAAAGCGCTTTGTGGGGAAGCACAGCCACCTCGGTACTGAAAAAAACAAAATGTCCCGTGCTTATTGTACCCCGGGATGTACAATTTAAAAAACCGCAAAAAATTGTACTGGCCAATGACCTGAACAGCCGCATCCCGAAACGCACAACCGCTTCCATACGCTCGCTGGTCAATGCCTTCAAGGCGGAAGCTCTTGTTTTTGACATGCTGCTACCCTCTGAAAGAATGTTCGGATATGTAGCGTCCGGAGCCGGGATCACGGAAAAGTTCAGCGACACAAAGCAATCCCTGGATCTGGAGGAAGGTGAAAATGTACTGGAGTCCATAAACACATTCGTGCAGAAAAAGAATGCCGACTGGCTGGTCATGATCCCTCATACGTACACCTTCTGGGAATCACTCTTTCACCGGAGCCGTACAAAACAGATGGCATTCTGGACCGGCATACCGCTTCTTTCCGTACACGATTAAACTAAATTCAATATGAAACTAACCATCAGTGATAACCGGAAAATCCATCAGATACAGGAGGAGTTCAGCCGCATATTTCCTTATCTAAAGATTGAATTCTTCAACGAGCCGCATGCACCGGGAATGCCCTCCCCCAGAAGCACAATGAAACGCCTGCATTCTACTCTTGCGCTGTGCCGCAGCATACACACCAACGGCACACTTACCGTAGTGCCGGAAATGACGGTGAGCGACCTGGAACAAAACTTCACGAACCTATATGGTCTTTCGGTTCAGGTATTCCGGAAATCAGGGAAAGTATGGCTGGAGACCACAGCAACTGATAAATGGACATTGGAGAAACAGAACCAGCAGGGAAAAGAACTGGCAGAGTATTATGAGAATAAAAATGCAGATTGAATCGGCTATCCGGTATCCGCTAACATACGTGTGCATTTCTGCGATCCGGACAGTTCCTGTGCTTTGGCTTCGCAATCAGATCCTCAGTAAGCCGCGGAATCCCCTGGCAGCATAATACGATTCCGCACCGTTGTGATACAGGAATACGCTGTTGTAGCGCCGGTCACAAAATAAAGCCCCGCCCAGTTCACGGATCGCATCGGGTGTTTTTATCCAACTGGATGTTTTGGTATCAAATTCTCCCAGCTTCTGCAGTTCCCGGTATTCTTCTTCCGATAAAAGCTGAATGCCCATGGCGGCGGCCATGCCCGCAGCGCTGTCTTTAGGCTTATGTTCTTTTCGTGATTCCAGGGCATCTTCGTCGTAACAAATACTTCTGCGGCCTTTAGGACTTTCCTCCGAACAATCAACGAAAATGTATTCGCCTGTTTTTTTATCCTGACCCACAACATCAGGCTCACCACCGGTTTCTTCCATCATACCAAGCGACCGTAATTTTTCAGAGTTCGCTTCCAGCTTTGCCTGCACTTTCCCCCATTCAACACCTTTATGGCGGTTCTTATTCTTTTCAAAACGGGCTTTTAATATCCCGAGTAACTCCACCTGTTGCTGAGGAGACAATTTCTTTTTATTGCTGTTCATGTTGTTATGATTTTTATCCCTTGATAATTAGTATTAGATATTAATACTCAAGTTATTTTAAAGTCCGAATTCATAGGGTTTATCGATCACCCGCTTCAGGGTTCCTATCTGACCGCAGTGCCACATCGTATGTTTAATATTCCATAAAACAGAATCCTGCTTTGTTTTCACGAAAGGATGCGGCTTGGGCATCTTAATAATACCTTCGATTAAGGCAGGGTCATTCAGCGCATCAAGTACGAGGACAGTCGCCTCTTCCATTAATTTCCAATTGTATTTTAACTCATCCACGGACAGCTCGGCTGCAATGTCATTTTTCCGGGTACCATTGGCGAAAAGTCCCGAATACTTTTTCAGAGAAATATTTTCCGCCAATTCCTTATCCGGACCTGTTAATAATACAACCGTATAGTAATATTGACTCAGGGTCAGATGTCCTAACTGCCAGGCAATGTTTGATTCCAGCACGCCGGGAGTCTCAAACCATTTATCGGGATCAATTTCATTAACCAGTTTGTTCGTCCAGTTATTTGCGTCTTTGGTTTGATGGATCAGTAATTCTGTCAGCAGTTTCATAAATCTATTTTGTCATTTTAGTTTCGCAGCTGTATTGATCATTTTTTCCAGCACCTTTAAATCAACATCTTTTAGCTTATTGATATACAGGCATCCTACCCCGGCTTTGTGCTTACCCAGCTTTTTCAGCACAGCACCGTACTCCTGTAAATCCATGACCAGGTTTAATGAAAAGTTTGCTTTTCGTGGCGAGAACCCGATCTTAAACCAGTCCACTTCCCTGCCGGTAGCGGGACTTTTATATCTTTTATTACCGAAACCTATCATGGAGCTGCCCCATATTTTAGGCTTTTCCTTAGTGGCCTTTTGCATCAGCTTAAGTAAAACAAAACTGTCCTTGCGTTTTTCTTCATCCTGAATGGAATTGATGAAGTTCGTTACATTCAGGTTAGTCTCTTTTGTTTTTATTTCTGCCAGTTTACCCATTTGGTGAGTTATTTTATGTATGTCATTCCAATGATATGCACTGGATAAACATACATAATATTATTTATTTGAAGTATTCTAAAAATCCCAACCTCCTCTCAGACCATTAAAATGTATAATCATCTGGATATTCCAAACACTAAAAACTACCGCTTACTAAATTAACACTACCACTCACTAAATTAAGGTCAAACCATGTTATATTTTATTTTTCTTTGCTAAAACGTTACCCAAACTGATGACACCGAAATTGCAAGAGAACGGAAAACAAAAACTGAAATTTGTTTACTGGTTCGCCTTCTATAATCCCGATTCTCCGAGTGTTCGTTACCGCGCACAATATCCTCTTGACTATTTAAGGAATAAACATGGAATTAACTCCTATTTTATCATTCCCAGCTACAGGCTTTTATTGATTCTTAAATTCATCCGGGCCTATTTCTCCGCTTTACTTTTCCGGAAGCCCAACTCTCTCATCGTTATACAAAGACTTAATACCAATTTTATTTATGCTAATTTACTACGCCTGCTGATCAAAGTACAAAAGTCAAATACCGTATATGACCTTGATGATGCGGATTACCTGGAAAATCCTCCGAGAACCATTTTCTATTACATCAAAAACTGTTCTGCTTTATCTGTTGGTAGTATTGAGCTGTATAAGAATCTTTCCCGGCTCAATAAAAATATACATATAAACACCTCTCCCACTCCCGACCTGAACATTACAAAGAAACACAGGAATCCCATTCTCACCATTGGCTGGATCGGTGAGTTCGGGGGAGGGCACAAGAAAAGTCTGATGACATACTTTTTCCCTGCATTGAAAGAGCTCCCATTTAAAGTAAGGCTCGTTCTTCTGGGTGTGATCGATGAATCGGAGTATGAATTCCTCACCATGCATTTTAAAACTTTGGACTCCGTTGTGCTTGAAATGCCGCAAGACATTCCCTGGAGAAACGAACAGTATATACAGGAACGCATTGCAGAATTTGATATCGGAGTGGCCACCCTTCTCGACAATGAAATTCAGCGCTCAAAATCCGGGTTCAAGGCAAAACAGTATATGAACAACGGCATTCCGGTATTGAGCCAGGACTTGCCAGAAAACAATTGCTATGTGAGCCACGGACACAACGGCTTTCTCTGTACCGCTCCTTCGGACTACAGAAAAAGAATCATAGAGATCAGGGAAATGAGTCATGAAAGATATGCAGAGCTATCTCACAACTGCAGACAATCGATCCGGAATTTTGACCTTGAAAAATACTGTCGTGATTTTCAAACCATTTATCAGTAGGTGTACATCCGTTCATATCCTCCATTTACTACTGCGATCAGAAATAACGAATGACCTTATTGACTGACCGTAATGAGCTTTCTGCTAACAGGCCTGAAATACCAGGACACTGCAGTAAGGACCAGTAACAGCACAGGTCCGAAGGATTCCATGGCTCCATCTCCGCAAGCCATGTGAGAAAATACCGCGCCCGACATGGCAAAGAAAAAACCTGCATAGGCCCATTCTTTCAGCAACGGGAACTTAGGCATGAGTACCGTTATAACCCCTAGGATTTTCCAGACGCCCAACAGGGTCAGGAAATAGAGAGGATAGCCCAGATGGGTCATCATCTCCACTTCCTCTTTCATGTGTATCAATTGAACTATCCCGGTGGAGGTCATTCCCAGAGAAAGCCAGACGGTGGCGATCCAGTAGATTATTTTATTTGCCTTTCCGGTTCCCTTCTTTTCTCCCGATATGCTTTGTGTGTTTTCCATTTTTAAATTAGTTAAAAATTTGTTTGTGATATGTATTAATCATCCAACCCTTTCCCGTCCAGGATCTGCTTTGTATATTTTGCAACCCTTTCCTCCCGGGTCTTAGCCTGCTTGGCCGAGGAAAAATAAAGCAGGTATCCTCTTTGTCTTCCGGGCGTGAGCGCATAAAACGCTTTTTTCAGAGCAGGGAGTTCATTCAGCTTATGCTTGAACTCCACCGGCATGGCAAACTCCCGGGTCTTTTTTAAGACCACCTTCTTACCGGATTTTTCCACTTCAATGGCTTCCTTAATATAGCGTTTCAGGATGGTTTCCATCTGCGTTATTTCACTCAAACCGGTGAACCGTATCTGGCGGGCTCCCTGCACATTTGCAGTTTGCTGGATCAGTATGCGGTCCGGATCCTGCAACAATGCCCCTTTGAATAATAAGAACGCGCAATAGTCCTTGAATCCGTGTATCAGCACTATATTTTTTCCATCCAGCGAGTAACAGGGGCATCCCCATTTCACTTCTTCGCTGAGGCCACTGTCAAGTGCGATCATTCTCAATGCCTCGTATTCTTCCTGCCACTTCTTTGCTTTTACAAAAAAGAAATCCGCCTTCGGGTTCATTACACTCTTTGTCATTGTGTTTGTTTTAGTTTACCTACGATTTCCTGCATACGGTTATGCGCCATGTTAATTCCCTGTGCAAAGGGCAGCTGCAGTATCTGGTCCCGGAGGTCCACGGAGCGGTAGATAAAATGCATGTTGAGCCTGCTGGTCTCCTCCCCCAGCTTTTCAAATTCCAGGAACTCGAGCTGTACGCCAAAAGGCGTGTTCTCCATTTCAAACGTCCGCGTGATCTTGCGGTCCGGAACAAACTCGTGGATCGTGCCGCTGAACCGGTGCTTGTTTCCTTTGGGGTCCGTTGTCTCGAACTGGTAACAGCCCTGCCTTTTGCTTTCCAGCTTCAGCACTTTGGTTCCCATCCACTGCTCCAGCAGTTCAGCTTCCGTATACGCTTTAAAAAGCAATTCCACGGGCAGCTCAAATTCCCGGGTTATCTTTAATTCCTGTTTGCCGTCTTCGGCATGGATCTTTGTTTTTTGTTCCATGGATTATTTCTTTGATTTATATTTTTTCATAATCGTTTCCAGCTTATTGAACCGATCCTCCCACAGTTTTCGGAAGGGTTCGATGAATTCGGCTATCTCTTTCATTTTTTTTGGATTGAAGTGATAGTAGATCTCCCTGCCGTTCTGCTCTTGTGCCAGCAATTCACACTCGGTGAGTATCTGCAGGTGCTTTGAAACAGTGGGCCTGGCCGTGTCAAAGTTGGAGGCGATCGCACCCGCGGTCATGGATTGAGAGGCTACCAGCAGAAGTATGGCCCTCCGTGTGGGGTCTGCGATGGCCTGGAATACGTCTCGTCTTAGATTCATTGCGTAGTTATTTGACTACAAATATAGTGTAGTTATTTAACTACGCAACTCTTTTTGTACTATTTTTTTTAGTCGAAAGGTTTTATGTGAAAAATTCCGAAATCACTGTTGGTTTCCACTTACCGGCAGAGCTCAGTTACATATCTTCTGCCGGCTATTTCCATTACACCCCGCTTATTGCCCAAAACCTACCGGCTATCAAGTCTGACTAGGACTACCACCCGTGCGACATTATCTTTGGCTGCAATAAATAAAGCAGTAAACATCAATCCTTAAAAAACAAACTGATGAAATTAAATTATGCTACCTTGTTATTAGCAGGCCTGGCGCTTTTCGCAGATGCCCATGCGCAGTACACTCCTCCTCCTTCAGGACCTACCATACGCCTTAACAGTACAAGTGAAGTATTTGTTCCCGCACAAAACTGCGGATATGCTTATATGGAAGGCCCGCCCTGGCTGAAACCAGGAGGTAAAAGAAGCTATTATTTTTCCACTCATTTCAGTACGCTGTTTTCTTCCAACGTAAACCTGGCTGCCGATAACATTTATGCGCTTAATATGAGCATGAATGATGCTACGGTGGTTTCCTGCCCCCTTACATGGTGGAATGGGTACTTCCATGCTCTAGGTACAACCGGAGAGGAAGGAACAAACTTGCAGTGGAGAAGAAATTACCAGGGAGTTTGCAGCTCACATTCTTTCAATATTCCATCCAGGGGAAATGTAGTTGTGGCATTTACACATGGGGAAAACAAGAATGAGATAAAGTGGCAGGGAAATATTCCCTATGAGTATCAGAATACCATCTTGCCACAATGTGTACTCAGCGCCAGTGATCCCAACTCCTACTCAGGCTACGATGCGAATGGCACCTACAGAGAATGTGACAAAACCTATTTTGGATTTGTGAATCTGAACTGGACGGATGACACCCAGGAAAATTACTGGGGAAATACATATTACAGGGAGCATGGGCCCATCGCCTGGCCTTCCAATGGATATCTGGCACCTAACGGGCTAAAAGCATCTGTTGGCTTGCGTCATCCTGCCTCTATTGTTCACAACGGTTACGTTTATATTTATATGCTGGATTCATGGCGCCCTCTGGTAGAGAATGACCCAAATCAACATCCGGAACCCGGAAGAGAGCCCGGGTACAGGCTGGTACGTGCTCCGCTTAATTCTTCCATCAATGAAAATGCCTACCAGATCTATTACAATGGCTCCTGGGTGCCTTCCCTGCCTGCAGGTTATACGCGTCAGACAATGATGAATTTTTTAAGGACCAAAGGCCCTAAAGGGAGCCTTATTCTGGGCAACTCGAACACCATTCGCTTTGCAGTAGCCAAAGTACGGGATATGCCCGGTTATTTTGTAGGTGTGGAGGAGTTAATAACCAGAGTAAACAACGTGGAAAAATACCAGGTAGTACTGCGCTTATCCCAGGATTTAATTAACTGGTCGGCACCACAGGTGATACTGGAACAAAAGGATACACATGATCAGCTTAATTACCGCTACCCGCACTTTTTAGATCAGTGGGGCTGGACAAACACCGAGATCGATCTGCATAAATTTTATATACTGGGTACTTCGCACAGGAGTAACACCGTTAGCAGGCTGCGTTTAGATATAGATATCCTGACCGGTTCAGGCCAAAGCGGTTGTTTCGGTTGTAAAACAGGCGCGGGCGGTTTAGACAGTTACCAGGAAAATGATATCCTTCATATAACTGCTCCGGAAAGAGGAATACGTAAGAAAGTAACCGTTCATAACATCTTCGGAACTCTGGTAAAACAAGAAACGGTTGATCAGGATTCGGAAATTTTCGACATCAACTTGAAAGAGCTCGGTGCAGCCGGCATTTATATTATGACTGTTGAATCCGGAAACAACCGTTATACAAAGAAGATAATCGTTAACTAAACTTAATTAGTACGAGTGGCGGGAAGCCTGATCCCCGGTAGTGGAAACATTGCCGGGGATTTTTTTTAATATATTTTTTCCTGGTAGTTAGTGGAAAGTTTTATGTGAACTTCTTTCCTTTTTTGAGCTATCCAAAAGAAAAAGGACTGAACCTTTTTATCGGGTCAGACCTTTGCGGAGAAAGGCCATCACTACCTGCTCCGTAAATGCTTGTAAATAAAAGATTGCCATCGACCTATTTGTCCCTTTTGACTATTCTAAATCTCCCTTTATCAAATGCTGTTTCCTCCATTTATTGTTCATAATACCTTTATACAATTATAGCGTGGTTAACTGTCATTATTGTAGCGACAAGAATTTATTAACCCTGAAATAAGATTGAATTTGGAAATGAAGAATTAATAAACGACGATAGGATACTTCAAGACAGTGTATATCTGTCATCAGATTATCAATGTAAATTAAATCAGTTAACAAATAAATCTAATACCTCATGAAAAAATATCTATTCAAAATATGCATTCTGTTTACAGGCAGTGTTTACTCGCAATCTGCGCAACTGACACCGGTAAAAGACATTGGCACGCACACTGTCACGGTTAACATACCTCCAAAATATGCAGGGTTATTTCCGGCAGGGAAAGTGCTCAAAATGCCCACAAACTACACTGTCTCGGTCTATCATGCAGGAGGACTAACTAAACCGAGGTTTATGGCATTTAGCCCCTCAGGTGTATTGCACGTATCTGATATGACTGCAGGTAAAGTGTTTGCATTGCCCGATGCTGATATGGATGGTATAGCGGATGCTATTATCGAAGCTGCCACGGGGTTTTCTGGTAATCATGACATAAAGTTTTATAAAGGAGCTATGTACGTAACAGAACCAACCCGGGTATGGAAATGTACAGATGGGAATGGTGATGGAACTTATGAAACCAAGACAATTTTTATTGATAACATCTCGAATAGCGGAGGTGGACATACTACCCGTACCATTGCATTCGATTCTATCAAGCAAAAAGTGTATGTGTCGGTGGGATCATCCTGCAATGTGTGTAGAGAAACGGCCCGCGCGATAATTGAAGAATACAATGAGGATGGAACAAATCGCCGCGTATTTGCAACAGGTATAAGGAATGCAGTTGGAATGGCAATTCATCCGGCCACAAATCGTCTGTGGGCGAATAACAATGGCAGTGATCAGCAAGGCAATGAAATTCCGCCTGAATGGATCGACATAGTGCGGGATAACGGTTTTTACGGACATCCTTTTGCCTATGGCGGAGGCGTATGGTTTAATTTTAATACCGGTGGTTATCAGACTTTGCTGCCAATCACAGCTGCAGATTCTGGTAAAGTCGCTACTATGGTTCATCCGGCTGCACTAATACGCGCTCACTCAGCTCCAATGGCTCTTGAGTTTCTGAATCCGTTATTTGGCTCTGCAATGCAATATGGTTTTTTATCAGCACTGAGAGGATCGTGGAATACTACGAATCCAAATGACTTCCGTGGGTATAAAGTCATTTATGGCCACTTATCATCTGCGCAGGATACAACTGTGGATTATGTTTCAGATTTCTGCTCAGGCTTTATTACCGATACTGTTAACCGTGTTTTTTGGGGCAGACCTGTTGGCATAGCAACAGATAAGTTTGGAAAGGTGTATATCAGTTCCGATGAAGGTAACAAGTTTATTTTGGTGCTCACACCGGATGATGTAACAGGTGCTGCAGAAAACAATACCATGATAACTTTTGCTGATGTATTTCCAAACCCTGCCAAAAATAAATTTACCCTGTCAATTATTTTATCCCAACCCGCAGAAGTAAAAGCTGTGCTCCGTGATATTTCCGGAAGAGAAGTAATGGTTCTAATGGAGCGGGTCTTAGACACAGGAAATCCCAATCAGCAGATAGATCTCAAAGGATTAACGCCAGGATATTATTTCGTCAATATAACAGCGGGGCAAAATTCGGTAACGAAAAAATTGATATTGGTTGATTAAAAAAATATTCCATGTAGTTATAAAGTCTATTTTGAAAGCTAAATGCGCAGAAGACTTTGTAAATGAAAACACAGCAAAATAAAGTTTGCTGTGTTTTTTTTTGCGGAGAGAGGGAATTCTTAATGATATTTTTTCAAAATCGCTATTCTCGGTCAGCCTGTTCCGGCCCGGCGAAATAAAAACAGGAGCTTTACGCCCGCCAACACCATCCTACCGGCTATTTGAATTATAGCCCGCCTATTGACTAAAACCTACCGGTGATCAAGTCTGACTAGGTCTGCCGCCTGTGCGACACTATCTTTAGCTGCAATATAAAGTATTAAACATCAAAGTGTGTGGCGGGAAGCCTGATCCCCGGTAGTGGAAACATTACCGGGGATTTTTTGTCAATAACAAGCTTTTTTCATACCGGTTTAATGAAAATGAAAAGGGACCGCTCCTCTTTTTTTTTAAGAGGAAAGTCCCTTTTTGCGGAGAGAAGATAGGGATGTGGGATTAGGGATCCCTTCTCCCCGCCCTACGAGTTCGAATTATTTATTGGGAGAACCCGCTTATTTTTTGATAATTTTTTTTGCAGAGCTGCTGCTATCCGTTATATAGAAGGTTGAGTTTTTTCCGCTAACGAATTTAATCTATTAGTTTTACTTTTACAAATTTATTATACTGAATTTTCGAATGGCGTCGGATCCCTGCCTGCGCAGGCAGGTTCTGACCCGGCGAAATAAAAACATTGGCCTATTAAACGGGCACTACGGTCTGCCAATACAAAATGCTCATTAAGAACTACATTCCGGGAGTCATACTGGGCGGATAAATTCTCAGAAATAGTTGTCCCGAAACCGGGTTTCTGCCATAAAGAGAATAAAGTTCCGGGGCAGGGAAATACACGGAACCCTGGCCACCGATCGCTATCCTCAACGCTTTGGATTTTAAAATATCGTGGCTCACACCCAAAGTAAATGCATGGATGCTGAACAATGCATCGTGTCCGTACGCCTCCTCCTCTAAATCTAATTCGTGCACCGACTTTTGTACCATTTCATAACGAGAAAACGCTGCCATTCCATTCAATACCCAGACTGCCTCCAGTAAAGCTGCATGCTCCGATGCATGGCTTTGGTTCAGGCCCCACAGTGCGGTCACATTTAAAAAATTGCTCTTTGATAGTGGTTTGCTATACACCGCCGATGCAGTAGTCCGGTAAACATCTTCACCCGGTCGTAGCGCTTCAGGGCTTTTCACAAAACCTTGCGATACCTGGAATGACCAATAAGGGTTCGGGTTAAAGGAAACTCTTCCGCTGTATGAATCAAAACGCGGACTATCGAAGTCGTATCGGTTTTCATCCGGCTCACGCCCGGTAAAAGACGAAGCTTCAGCTTTAAACTTACCCACACGAATACCTCCTGTTAAAACCCCGAATGTAATGTGAGTGCCATCGTTCCAGTGGTGACTTAAGGGTGCGTCCGGATTATATAAGGATGAAACGCGGTGCATAAAAGCAACGGATCCCAAAGCCGGTTCGCCCGGATACCCGGCATAAAGTGTCAGATCCACATTCTTGTTTATGGCATGGGTATAAGCCAGGGAAAGTTCCGAAAACAGATCGTGAGGATGTTGCCTGTCTACCAAAGGCCTTCCCTGCCAGCTTTCTCCCGTCTGGAACAGCAGCGGATAGCCGTTTCCTCCGAAAAGATTATCCAGCGACATCATAGCACTGAAACGGAATAGTCCCTTTTTTCCGACTCTCCTCTGCCCCATTCCCATAAACCAGTTTATCGCGTCCAGCTTGTCACTGCCCCGAAATCCGGAACGAAACAGATCTGCATTTGTGTATCTGAGGAACACGTTTCCATGAAACATATACATCCATTTTCGGGTGTGCACCATATAACCGAACATGGGGGTTGAGTCCGGCAACCAGCCTGTTCCTGATCCATTCCGGGTCATGGGAAGATTCAGAGAAAACGCGTGGCTCATCGCATGCATATCACCACGTGTGGAAGTATCCTGCATTTCTTTTTTAACCAGCGATGTATTGGTTTGATGGTGGTAATGCTGCGCCCTGGCACCCATGACCGAAAACAGCATCAGTAGTGTTGGAAATATTTTTTTCATGACCAAAAATTTAAATCAAAATAATTAACATAATAGCAGACATCGCAATCATCAGCCCGTCTTCCAGAACGGTGATGGTACTCATTGGCAGGTTAAAAACATCCCCCAAACAAGCGCATCTGATTTTTCGCTTATCCAGCAGCGATTGAAGAACACCGATGATACTGATTCCCATCACAACAAAAGTGATTACATTCGTCATTAGCGAATTGAAGCGGATCAAATAAGCCAGCCCTAATGCTAACTCGATAAATCCGTATACGAATCCCCAGCCACGCCAGCGTTTTGCCAGTATATCGTAGGTAGAATAACTATCTGCAAAGCCGGAAAGATTTAGCAGCTTGAAAAAAGAAAATGTCAGGAAGAAGCCGGCCATAAAATCGCTCATCCATTCCATCCAATTGAATGTGGTGGAAAAAACCTGCACGAGTAAAGTAATACCCGTAATGTAAGCGAAGATCAGCAGGACGGGCTTATAGCTTTCGAGCCATGTCTTTTGACCCTCTTCAAAAGCAGGAGCCATCACATGCTCCTTTTCAGATAGATGGTATTTGGGATGATCTTTTAAGGCATTCTGCAATACCGCTATATCAATATGCTTTTGCATAGTAATATCAGCTTCTTCCTTCCGCAGGTCCACCTTTACATCGGTTATACCTTCTACCCCCTGAAGAACTTTTTTAACCTTTTCCTGGCATGAATCGCAGGTCATCCCGGTTATTTTATACGTGTGTGTCATTTTGTAAATATCTATGACACAAAATTACCACCAGTATTCGGGGAGCAGTTTATGGAATTTTGGAAAGGATTTATAAGATTTACAGTTCCTCTATATTTTTCCTTTTATGTTCCTTTAACGTCTTAAAATGGGAAGGAGTTAAGCCCGTTACCTTCTTAAATTGACTGGAGAGATAGGCTACGCTGCTGTAACCCAATTTATCCGATATTTCAGAAAGGGTCAGCTCATCATAAACCAGCAGCTCTTTCACCTTCTCAATGCGCTGGGCAATAAAATACTTTTCAATGGTTGTGCCCTCTACCTCGGAAAACAGGTTGCTTAAATAGGTATAATCGTAATGCAGTTTATCAGCCAGGTGATCCGATAGGTTCGTTTTCATTCCTTCATCGGAATGATGAATAAGCCTGACGATCTCATTTTTGATCTTCCCGATCAGCCGGCTCTTTTTGTCATCAATCAGTTCAAAACCCAGCCGGTTTAATCCGGCACTTAATTTTTCCATCTGCACCTGCGAAGGCTGTTTGCTAATCTCGATCTCACCGAGATCTATCGATGAAAAGTGGATCCCTGCTTTTTGCAGTTCATCCGTCACTACCAGCCGGCAGCGACTGCAAACCATGTTTTTAATATACAGTTTCACTTAACCAGTAAGTCCTTTGTCTTCGTTATACACGTTTTATAATCCAATTACATCAAAACAATATATTTTATACAGATGCTTTATTTTTACTTGCTTAATTCTAAACTTTCTTATTCAATCATAATTTTTCTTGTTTCTGTCATTTCATTTGAAATCAGGTTGAGCAGGTATGTACCTTTGGCAACTCCGTCTGTATTCAATATGTATTTATTTAGGCCGCCTCCAAAATCCATCTCAACTTCTTTACATTTCCTCCCATTACGGTCGATTAGTTGAATTTTTATACTCTCCGGTTTATCAATACTGAAATTAATTATGATACTTTTAGCTGCAGGGTTTGGGTAAAGATTAATACTATTTATAAAACCCGAATTATCCGGTATACTTGCCGCGGATCCTATGAATGCAAGATCATCAACGAACAGGTAATCTCCATCTCCCGGATCCGAGCCGCTTGCTTTCAAAACAATGATACAGCTGTCCGGAATATTTCCACTTAGATACGCAAAGTCTATACTAAAAGGAACCCAGCTCATCTCCATCCCGTCTAATGTATCTATGGCCGTAGCGATGGTTTCTCTCTTTTTGGCGGAAGCATTCCATTTTGTAAGTGTAGCCGATATAAGACCAGGACTATAGTTCATCCACATAAATTGCCATTTTCCCGTAAAGCTTTTAGGTTGCCCGGTGTAAGGAAAACCGGATTTTGGCTCCATGGTAACAGTATCCAACTTTCCGCTTACTGCAATTCCATTCACCACCGTTGTTCCTGTGCCTATCGCCCTGGATATGACCCGCATGTAATATAAACCCAGACTGCCCGGATTTCCTTTTTCCACGGTAAAAATACTGTCTTTGGCAGTGGTGTTATTCATGGTTCCCCATTGATCCGGAACATCGTAAAGTCCCTGGGCCTTGCTGGTCCAGTTTTCGAAACCCGCATTGGGAATTTGAGAAAATACCGCAATTGCAAATAAGTTAGCTGCGGTGATTGCTGTAAATTTTTTCATGTTGATTTTTTATTGATCGTTTTCAGAAACTACCTTACAACCAATCTTTGAATATTGGATCTGTCATCTGCCTTTATCACTACAAGATAAACTCCTGGTTTTAAATTCATATCGGAAAAATTAATTACCTGGGTGTATTCTCCCCAGTTTTTATTTTCATTTAGCAGGACGCCTGTCTTTTTCCCTGAGACATCATAAAGTTCAATGTTTACATCCGTATTTTCTCCAAGTATATAATTAATAGTTGTGTAATCAATTGCAGGATTTGGGAAAATATTTACACTTAATAAATTTTGCTCAATCGGAAGAACACCGGTTGTGTTTTGGGTTAATATTAAACTGGTTGTACCGACTTTATCTCCTGTATTAGCTCCATTATTGTTGGCTCCTAAACAGGCGCTGTATATATACACTGTGCCGCCGGAGGGTGCCGTCCAGGTAAAAGAAAAAAGAGCAGCATTCCCGGTGCCTGAAGGTGCATTATGTACAACGTTAGTTGGCTTTCCGGGGCTGACATCTATCCTGCAATTAGGTGTTACAACAGGACCAAAGGTGCCTGCATCCAAAGCCACCGCGGAGTCGGAATTCAGGATCTCAATGTCAAAGCCATATTTGGGATAACTGCCTGAGCAGGCAACACTGACCGTATAGGTTTTTCCTGCCACGTAGGTGTTGCCGGATCCGAATGCGGGATTAGCGCTGACCTTGATCGTTGGAACAGTAGACCCTCCCCCGTGACACTGGGAACAGTTACTTCCATCATAGGGAGAATCGGTTCTGAAAGACATACCCGTTTTAAGCCGAAGGGCTGTAAAGGCGGATATCGTCAGCATCATTACTGCGGTAAGAAAAAATAATGTGATCCTTTTCATAGCAGGTTCCGGTTAATGTCTTTAATAAGTCCTTGCAAACGTAGGCCATAACATGCTTGGAAGCAACAATAGCCCGTAATTAAGAAATAAATTCTTAACCAATTCCCGTTGCGATTGCGCAAAGAAACGGCTGTGTACTTTACTTGTATTCTTCAACTAATACATTGTTTGTACCAAAACTGTTGAAACAGCTTTCATCCCATCCTGCGTCTGTTGCCGTTCCTGCATCTGTTTTCACCCAAAGACTTATCGTGTGTGGCCCGGCAGCTAACCCGGTAAATACACCGGTTATTGAAATCGGATCAAAGGTGCCTGCAGTGCGGATCATAGCAGTGGCATTTCCGATACCGGTAGGAACATCATCAACCCGAAGCTCAAAGATCACTCCTTTTGCTCCAAGCAGTGTGGTTGCATATACATTAGTTTGCAAAGTAAGTTTAGCAAATGTTCCGGTGGCACTTATTGTGAACGTTCCCATGCTTCCGATTTTTTGATAAGAGGGAGTAACACTTGCCGTAGATTGACAACCTGTAGGCTGGAAGGAAGATACTTTGGTGGTAAAATCCTGCCATGTACCCATTCCGGTTGCATCGGATACCAATACTTTATTAACACCCGGAGTTCCGCTTTTTAATTGAAAACCACCGTTCAGAGTAAGTTGTTTAAGTGCGAGGTCCACATCCATCACACTGATCCCGGCTCTCAGGAAATTGAACTGTGCATCGGCATCGTTGTACTGAAGTCCCCAGGTAGGCGCTACCACGGAGTGCCTGATAAGCATCTTATTGGGGTTTCCGAACAAAGGCAGGCTTCCGTTATAAATGGAAAGCATGCCTGCATCCTCTGCACGCCTGGAATACGGTACGGACAAAAGCCTGGATTTTCCCATTAACACATAGGCAGTGCCGCCGGCAGGGTCCATTTCAACCCGCATATATTTTTCTCCGTTTGGCCAGTTGATACCTGCCATGGTGCCGGTCACAACAATTCCGCCACCCACTTCAACATTGTAAAGTCCAAAGGCATTCGTGGTATCTATATGAGTTTCGGCATAAACAACCGAGTCCGGTAAACCGGTTCTTACATCTACTACAGAGATTTTCAGGGCAATCCTTTGGTTTGCCAATGGTTTTCCTGCACTGTCCCGCGCTACTCCCTGGTAATTGAATTTTGCAGGCGGATGTGCCTTTACAATGGAACATGTTACAACAACAGCTAAAAATAAAAGTACTTTTTTCATGGGTAAAAGGTTATTACGGTTGATTGTTTTTTTTTAGAATCAGTGCCTGCGTCTTTGAGAGATATGAGTACGCGTTCTGATTTAAGATCAATTTATTTTTTGAATTTTATAGGATTGGGTCAGTGTTTCCGGTTGCTGTATCTCCGTTACCCGGAGTATGTAAATACCGGCAGAAAGTCCGGAAAGATCCAGCGCTTCTGCTTTGTCGGTTAAAACAATACCGGCCCTGCTGCCGAGCATAACTTTCCCATTTATATCCAGCAGGTCATATTGATATTTATACTGGGATTTATTCTCGGACTGCAGGTACAAAATATCACGTGAAGGATTTGGATAAACCCGGATGTTTTGCCTGAAAGAAACAGGATCATGGATTCCATTCGAACTTCCATCCGGATCATTTTGCAGCACACCTTGTGTAATGATCAGGTTAGGAGTTGAAAAGGTAGTTGTCAGGGTTACTTCCCCGAAAGACCAGTCCATGATATACCCATTCACGCTGGCAGTCCCTCCGGATGAATTAACAATGGAAGGAGATATGCTCTGCGCATAGGTCATGTTTGCCGCCATTACCAACGGCAGGAAATAAATTTCTTTTTTCATGTTTTATGATTTGTAAAGTTGCTATTAAACTCACCTGATAATTTTTTTGCACAGATCAAATTCTCCGTTATACATTACAAAATAAATTCCCTGATTCAGATCGCTGATATTCACCTTCAGCTCAGTCTCTCCTTTGTAAAGTGTACCGCTGAAAACATGCTTCTGTTTTCTTCCAAGCATATCAATAATGTATACATCGGAGGGAGCATTTTTCCCCGTCAGGATGCGGATGCTTAAATCCATGGTTGAAAAATCCTGGTAAACCTTCAGGTTATTTCTTACCCGGTTGTTTTCAGCGATGTTATTTAAGGCAGAGTCCAGCACCAGAAAAGTTCCCATCATCCCATCATCTTCGTGATGCAGTAAATGACAATGATACATGTATGGAATGTCTTTGTCGGCAAAGTCCTCAAACCGCATAATGAAACGGAGGGTGTCACCGGGTTCCACCAGTACAACGTCTTTGTACCCGCTTAGTTCCGGTGCGGGAGGTTGGCCATTTATATCCAGGACAAAAAACTGCACATCGTGAATATGGAAGGAGTGAGCTACCAGTGTTTTGTTAATGAGCGACCATATTTCCGTATGTCCCAGGTAGGTAATGATGTTCATCGAATCCATGTGAAACATCCGGTTGTTGATAAAAAAAGGACCATCTACCAGTCCCTGCTGTCCGCTTGTTACCAGATCGGGTGTAAAAATTAAACTTCGGGAAGCATTGGAAGAAGCAGGAGGAATGTATTCAATGGGAGCAAACGCCGTCGGAATAGTAGTAACGGGATTTGATGTGGAAGCCACTACATCAAATCGGACAATGTTAAAATCGCTTCCGTTCAGCTTGTTCTGGTAATATCCATCCTGGATATTAATTCCGTTGGCCCCTACCGAATCGGCACCGGTAATCCCCCGGGGGAGCTCGGAAGCGTAGCTCATTAAATAAACTTTCTGTCCGATGGTATCTTTGCCAAAGTCCACCAGTATTTCCGCTCTTTCTCCGTTTGAAAGCCAGAGCCGTTTGGTGGGGTAAGGCTCTGCAAGCAATCCGCCGTCTGACGCAATCACATAAAAGGTGGAGCTATCCGATAATCCGAAATTATAGGTTCTGTCTGCAGATGCGTTCAGCAAACGAAAACGCACCACTTGTTTCGGAACCTGGAGGTACGCATTCATAGTTCCATTTACCATCAGCACGCTGTCCTCGTGGGTAGCGGTGCCAATCTGATAGAAGAAATCGAAAATGCGTGATTGCACAATGAGCGGAAAGTCATCCACTTTATATCGCCTTGGTAAATTATACGATGCTTCGGCACTATCACGTATGATGATCATTCCTGCCAGTCCTTTGGAAACCTGAATTTCCGTTTTACCATGTATGTGGGCATGATACCAGTAAGTGGCCGCATTGTTTCGTATGCGGAAGGAAGGACTCCAGGTTGCAGAAGGAGCAATGGGCTGATAGGGTCCTCCGTCGTACACCGCAGGAATGTGGAAGCCATGCCAGTGTACGGTTGTTGTTTCCACAGGCAGATTGTTCTTAACATTGAGAGTAACGCTGTCTCCCTTGTTCATGAACAGCGTGGGTCCCAGGAAAGGTCCGTTATATCCAAAGGTATTGGTATTATATCCTGTAAAAAAAGTCTGGGTCCCTTTTTGAATCGTAAGATTGAGGGGTGTTCCCGACAAGGTATCCGGAATAAACAAAGGGTTTTGTGCGAATAATTGTTCGGCGGCAAAAGGTGCAGTGATCAGTATAGTCAGGCACCGTAGGTAAAATCTTTTCATGCTCCTGGTTCTTATTTTTTCTGAATGGTTATTTTTCCTGTGAAACTTCCCTCATTCATTTCTCCTCTCAGAAAGTACAGACCGCTTTCCAGTTCCGGAAGAGAGAATGTTTTATTCCAGCTGCCTGCGCTTACTTTTTCATTCAAAAACTCAGCTATCTTCTTTCCTTCAATACTCAATAAGCTGAGATCAAGTAGTCCTGATTTTTCAGCGGTAAGAGAAACGGTAAGCTTATCCGAAGCTGGATTAGGATAGGTTGAAATGTTTGAAATACCTCCAGCTATGGTTTGAATACCAGCAAAGGTGCTATCCAGGAAATGACTGATGACGTTGCTGATGGCCGTAGTATCACTTGGGTGGAAAGCTATATTCTGATCTGTCAGCCAAAGAACTTTATGGTCCTTTCCCGCAACAACGGCTATGGTTGGCATTCCCATTCCACCGTAATAGGCAACCTGCACTCCTCCGGAGTCAATGGGTACGGAAGTATAACTATGGGTATTGACCCAGTTTGTAATCTGAGCGCAGGTATAGCTGTTTGTAAATCCAAATTGATAATACCGGATCTTGTTTCCGTATTTAGTCCGCAGAGGCAGAAGCATTCCTTCCAGTGCATCTCCTGCAACTATGCAGGGAGTACAGCTGAGCATAAAAAATTCCATAATAGCAACATTTCCGGAATCCAACTGACTGAACAGGTGATGCATGTTTCCATTGCAATCGTTCATTTTAAAATCCATCGCAGTGGTAACCTGGGCTTTGGCAACGGTGAGTCCAAGGATGGAAGCAAGTAGCAGGGTGCAAATCGTTTTCATGTGGGTGGATATTAAACCTATCTTCATTTTTTCTTCGAAAAAAAGAACAAAAGAATAGGTTGTGATATTTATTACTGTATCATTATTTTCTTTGTGAGCATCTGCTCGTTTATAGTAACATTTACAAAATAGATGCCGGTACCGATCTCACGTGCAAGATCTATATGATCCGAATATTCTCCGGCCGGTTTGTGGGAAGGGCTGGTGCTTTTGATCGCTTTCCCCTGCGCGTCAATGACATTCACCGAAAGCTGGCAATCCTTGATCAACTGATAATTCAGAACAAGCTCCATCGAAGCCGGATTGAATATCGCCTTAAAATCAGATCCGCTAAGCCATTCTGAAATAGCAGTATTTGTTTTAGGATGGATCTGGAAAGAAGAAAGATCAAGGGCGTCACCGGTGCCTGCTCCATTATTATTCGTGCAATTAGTAGCATAATAAAATTTGATGTTCCCTTGGTTGGTAGCAGGAGCTTTCCAGGCAAAGGTCCATTTTCCCAGGCCGGAGGTAACGTACGGACTGGTAGTGCCGGCCGATGTATGAGTTACATATTGCCTGCTCGCGAGAGATCCTGAACCACTGATCGTATGGGTGCTTGTGTTATTGGTTATCACCCAGGTACCCACATTGTTATTGCCTGTAGTGGTTAAGGCTACAATTCCAAAACCCATTTTTACAACACCGGTCTTTTTTGCCTGAACGGTCAGTGTATAGGTTTGTCCCGGAACATACGAAGAGTCTGCTGCGGAATAGGTCAAAGTATTTACCACATTGGTAAGATCATTTGTAACCGGGGCTCCGGTATGACAACCTGTGGAGGCGTTAGAGCAGTTGCCCAATTCTCCGGGTGCGCCCGTACTGGAAGGATGCATGCCGGTAGTTTTTACAAAACTTGTTAAAGTTATGCAGGAACACACCGTGAGAAACGCCAGGGTGATTATATGTGTCTTTTTCATTTGCAGTAGAATTATTATTGTGTTTCTATTGCTTTAAGAGAAGAAGGCTTGAGAACCATACTTTGAGTAAAAACATGGTCTCCCTTGTCGGTTTCATCGTCATTGGCAGAAACCCCGCTTGCATAAAAAGTGATCGGCCCCACATTAGTGGAGGGAGCTTTCCAGTTAATGGTCCATTCGCCCACACCGGAAGAAACGGCATCCGTACCATAAAATGTATACGTGATGTATTCCCTGGTGAAAAGATCATACTGGTTTTTTATGGATTGTGTTCTTTTAATGTCTGTCAGCTCAAATGTTCCAACATTGGAGTTGTCACCGTTTTTCAATGCCACGATCTGGAAGCCGAAACGCTCGACAGATGGTTCTGTGATTCTTACTGTGACGGGATAAGTGCGGCCAGGTTCGTAATCAACAGCCTTGCCCAGGTCAATCGTCAATTTGGCATTCCCGGAATTCAAGGAATTATCGTCATGGCAGCCAATCGTTGCGCAGGTTGTTTCTCCGGGCGCGCCTGTATGAGACGCCGGTGCACCGGAGCTTGATTTTTCCGGCATCATTGCCATTATTGCCACTGATAGGGCAATGCTTAATGACACTACGATGTGTTTAGATTTCATCATTGGTTTGTTTTTAATTGTTCATATATGGTGTAACTAGGTTTGCTTATTAAAATGAATGATAGTAAAGCAGGAAGTACCCAAAACCTTACTCGATAAAATAGAGTAAAGCCGAATAATGGGTAAAGGAAGAGATCAGAGAAGAAGCGATCTGTATTTCACAGAAAGCGAAGTGGAAGTATTGGGAGGCGCATGATCGAACGCAAGAACAGGGGTTGGAACGAACTGGCCTGATAGTGACTCTAAAGAGAGTACAGGTAAAGTAAATACCTGCAATGATTTAATGAAAGGAACGTGTAAGAAAGAGGAGAAAGTATAGCTATCTTCTATTTTTTTTATGACGATCTTAGTTTCATTACAACATCTCTCGTGCATGTCTTTACTACAACAGCATTTTTGTCCAGCAGAAAGAGAATAGGAAGGAACATTGTTCATAGCACATTCTTCCATATATATAGCTCCTCCCGATGTACATATCAGTACAATAAGGATAAGTAATATAGAAATTGCTCTTTTAAACACTTTTCTTCATGTATTTAACGAAGGTAGGTATTTTTTTTATGGATCCAAATTTTAATTACTTGAAAATCCAAAACGAAACGAAAAAGTTAACAAACTTCAATTTGTTGCCTTTACTAATCTGGCGGAGAGAGAAGGATTACTTGCAGGATCTCTGATCTTCCATGAAGGGAACCAAACAAGCATGTCCCTCCGGTCCATGAACGAACTCCACTCACCAATAAAAAAGCGAGCTTTTTTACCGGCTCGCTTTGTTCGTTTGACCTTGTTTGGTCATCCAGCGGGAAAAGAGGGACAAATTTCGAACCCATTTATACGGGATTTGGATTTGATCACCGACTTCCTTGACCACCACAGGTCTGAAATTCAATCCCTGACCTCTGAGGGGGTCAACAAAGCCTAAAGAAGCCCACTTTTTACCCTTCTAAGGGCAAATGTACGGAAAATTGGATACCAATTTCCCTCAGAGGTAAAAAAGGCTTTTTTCGCCCGAAAATTGGCGTTATTTTTAGGGAAATTACACCCCTATGAGAAAACATCTTTTATTAATAATAGTAGCTCTTTCGCCAGTCATTGCGTTTGCCCAAAATGACACCTTGGTCAAATTATTTCGCAAAGTCCAATTTCATAAGAAAGACATTCAATTGGCAAACAACATTCTGGACTTTAAGGAAATTACAATAAAAGACAATCCTACAAACTATCATTTGAAGAAGGGATCATTCGGAGTTGCAGATTCTATTTGTCTTGAGGTAAATTCTACCAATCAAATTATTGCCTTTCGATTCTTTTATAACTATGAACCGGAATTTTCAAATGATACAGCTTACATCCATGAATTGCACAAATACCAAAAAATAATTGGTTCGAAGGGTCGTGAATTTTTATATTCCTCTCCGCAAGTAACATATAAAGTGACGAAGTGGGAAGAAAAACAAACAGCTTTTGAATTACCTTTAGAAGAGAACTGCCTTAAAAAAAGAAAAGTCAAACAATTAAAACAAAATCAAATGTTAGAATTAGAAGGATTAAACGAATACAACAACTCCGGCGCACTCTTGGGTTTGGATGCAGTAGAGCATGAAGAATTGCTCGGCGCATTGAAGCGCATGAATCCGATCCAGCGCATGAAAGTGATGAACAAACTGGCTGGCGGTGTTCCTGCAAGTAAAGGATCGCGTGCAGAAATGGAAAAGCACTTCCACGAACTTCCGCAGCACATCAAAGACGGTTTGCTTAAAGGTGATTTGCGTCTTGCAGATACCATCATTTACAGCCGCAAACAGGTGAATTCAAAAACCGTGAAGCTGTTCGAAACTCAGGATGTGAAGGAAGTTGGAATCCGTAACATCAGCAACGCAAAGTTGCCAAAGAATCAGGCACTCCTTGTAAGCGGAATCTTCTTGCTTGCAGCTACTGCTGAGAATATGACCTCGGATAAGATCATCGCTGCCAAATACGACAAGATCGAAGATTACGCAGCCATTGCTAACGGAGAGTTCACTTTGAAAGCGAACAAGAAGATCATCATGACCGACGTGGACAACGCGATCTTCAAAACCAACAACAACCACGCAGTTCCAATTGGCTACTACAAACTTGCCAATCCGCGCATGATTCAGGATGATATCCTGCTTGAAGCGACTGTGGAACTCGGATCGCTTGATGGAATCGACACCGCCAAGACCGTACTGTATGTCGGCTTGCACGGAACCATCACTACTCCGTAGTAGCGGGTTTGAAGTTCCCTGCCCTTGGATTTGCCTTGGGCGGGGAGCAACAACCCTTCACGAATTAAAAACAAAAGACAATGATTAAATTTTTTTCAAAGGACTTCGATGTGCAGGTGACTGCTGCGGGGCAAACAGTAAAGCGAACCTTCGAGTTGGATAAAAGTGTAAAGGCAATTACGCACTACACCATTCTCTCCAATCGTGAAGACCTCGCGTACTATCGCGGATCATTCCGACTGGAGATCAACAAGGACGAGATCGTTCCTGATGGATACAGCACAAAAAAAATTATGTGCTGGCCTACGGTAAGTGCCAACGACCGACTGAAAAGCATCGGCAAGCGAACAACCGGAAATGGTTTGATCTCTTTCGAATATACAGACACTAACGATGGCCTGACTGCTTTTGTACCCTATACGGTTACATTGAGTGTGGAAGGAGAAAGGGAAGCCGACTGATGAAAAGGGCAAGGCTGATCATAAAAGAGGTTCAAGTGACCAAGCAGGGTGAGATCAAAAATTTCCAGATCAAGCTACCGAAGAACGTGCAAAGGGTCATTGCTATTGATACCGATGTTCGCATCGATTCAAGAATTGACGGCTTTGCAACGGGAGGAATTAGACCAGCACCGAAGCTCGAAGAGAAACCAATGTTTGATTCAATTCCAATTGGAAGCGATGGGGCACGAAGCGCACCATTCCTCTCCTGGACTCTGCAAAAAAATCCGGTGGCAGGAAAACTGAAGTTAAAAAGTATGGAACGCACCTACATCTTCTATGAGGAATGGCTGCACTTCATTCTTTTCAACGGAGGAATTCCTGATATGTCAATGGGAATGTTTGCCAGAAGCCCGATTTCCTTAAACAAAAACAGGATACCAAAGAAAGTTGATGTGCCTGTTTCAACCACCATTGTGAATGGAATCTACGAGGATACACTTGGAAAATTCCTTCAGCAAGATATCACTTATACAATCAAAGTATTTGTGTGGGTGGAAACTGAAGAAGAGAACGATGGAGTCGTATTCGACTTTCAAGACAATAAAATAACAACCGAGAAAAAAGAAACGGAGCAACATGGTTAAGGAACTTATATCAGAATACATCCGCAGCCGAATGGAGAAACTGAACTACGGAACAGAATATTATATCGAGTTCCGACACTTAGTTCTTCAACCGGGGCAGCACAAGGATATTGAAGCCTATAATGATCTGATGGTTCTGGTTGAGCCTGTAGAAGGCGTAAACATTAAATCCGATTTCGGAATGTTTGATCTCAGCTTTGACCGGATCGATGAATTACAATACGTCCATCAAGGTTTTATCTCTATCCACAATTACTCACCGTCACTCAACCATGTTCAGTTCGTGCAAGTGACACCAATTTTAAAAAGTAAGAAGTAGCATGGCAACAACCGAATATAAACCATACGATCAAGGTGAAATTGAAAGCATCCGCTTGATGCTGGAGGCGGAAGCCAAGGAAGGAACGCCACTTTGCTTTGACGTGAAAGTGAACGGCAACACCCGCATTCACAAGACGAACAAAGTGGAACGCTTTAATGAACTCTATAATTTCATTAATGATACTACGAAGGAGCTTGTGATCAATGTCTATCCTGATCCGAACAATAATAATCGAAAAGAGTGGTACAAATACACTTTCGGAAAAATCGAAGAACCGTTAAGCGGCGTCGGAGATATGGAACAGAAACTCAATGAGCGCATGAAAGCCTTTGAGGAGAAACAGGCCGCAAAACGAATCGAAGAAAAGCTGAAAGAAACAGAAGAGAAACTCGGTCAGGCCGAAGATTACATTCAAATTCTTGAAGATAAACTGGAAAAAGTAAAGCTGAAACCCAATCATTTTGGTGAGTGGGATTTAGGAAAACTCGGCGCAAGCATTCTCGAAGGAGTTGCAGTAAACCATCCTAAAGTTTTAGAGAAAGTACCTGTGCTGAATGGGATCGCAAAAGTCATACAAGAGGACACTAAGAACAAACCACAGGATTTAAACGGCTCTTTCGAGGGAGATGTGAGTTTCAAATCTAAAAACAAAGAGAAGGAACTCTCACCGGATGAACAAGAGCATGAAGAAACAGTACGACGCCTTGTGGATTTCATCGGCGAAAAATTTGACGAACGTCAACGCTCAATTCTTGGAATGGTCATCGTGGAACTTGGAGAGAATACCGGCCAGCTTGAAACGGTTGCAGAACTCTTGAACATCGATGTAAACGCAGAGAACAACGAAGAATAAAAAACAACAACATGAAAAAGTACGAATTCGAAATCACCATCACCGCACCGAGTGAGCAGGACGCGGTAAGCAAGATGCAAGCACTCAACGCGCTTGGAAAACATCTGTCGCTTTCAGAACTGCAAGCATTAGCAAATACAGTAAGCAGTCCAACTGCTCTGGCAATTGCAAAGAGCAAATTAGGATTGAAGTAAAAAAACACATTGAACGAGATCACTACATATCAAGCACAACAAGCACCAACTGCTGACGAGCCGCAACACACTCCTGCTGCAAATAATGCTGTACCCACCATGCAGCAAAACCAGCATGAAACATGGACGCTCAAAGAGAAGATCATTTATAGTTTGCTGGGTTTGGTAGGTGTCGGTGGTACGGTGTGGTTGGGCAGAAAATTAATTCTTGATGCCCGTTCAAACAAAGAACAGAATCAGAGTTTCGAGGACGGATCTTCAGCCACCATAGCCAAGCAGATCAAAATGGCTTTTGAGAACGACGGCTGGTGGGGAACTAATACAACCGCCCTTCGTGATGCGCTGGTTTCAGTTCAATCACAGGAAGATTGGGATAAAGCCGTAAAGTCTTATCAGAAGCTGTATAACAGCAATTTGTTTAAAGACCTCTCCGACGAATTACAGTCAACGGAGTACAACGAGATGCTTCAGATCATCAATTCGAAACCAAAGAAGCGTGGACAAGCACCAGCGGGAAATCAGTATCGTGCATGGGCAAAACGCTTGAAAGCTGCATTCGATAAAGAATACGGCTTTCTACCGGGAACTGATGACGCGGCAATCGTTGCCACCTTCAATGAAATCCCCACGCAAACAGCATTTATTCAAACAGCGTTGGAGTACAAAAAACTCTATGGAACAAATCTGCTGGATGATCTAAATGGTGAATCAGAATGGGGACAGTACGATGAATGGCTTGCCATCATCGCAAAAAAAAGAAAAAAGTAAGTAATAAGTCACATGGAAGCAAACGCAACAACAGTAAATAATCAGAATGACGCTGCAAAGAAAAGCAGAACAAAAAAAGTGGTGCTGTTCAGCCTTGGAACATTGGCTTTGGGAACACTTGCTTTTTTGGGAATCAAACACTTTAAAAAGAAAAAAAATGACGAAACGGATCAAACAATTGATGACATGGACAGCAAAACGCCTGTTCAGACTCCTACTAATAATAAGCCTCGTACCAGCTTACCTTCTCCTGGCAGTGGCGATGCCTTTCCTTTGCGCCTCGGCTCTAAAGGAGATAAGGTTCGATCTCTTCAGCAAGCTCTTATCAGAACCTATGGTGCTGGCATTCTTGCAAAGTTTGGTGCAGACGGGCAGTTCGGATCAGAACTTCAATCAGCACTCAGAAGCAAGGGATATGGAGTACCGCTACAAGAGACCGAATTCAAAAAAATCGTGGAAGAAAAAAAGGAAGAAACACCCCTTCCTCCACTGAAGACCTTTGATCCGTCTGCAATCGCCAAAGGAATTTATACAGCGATCATCACAAAAGACTTTAACGCAACACTCACTTTGCTTAAAGCGATCAAAAGTACAACCGACTATTCTCTTGTGAGTGAACAACTGAAAAACAATTACCGTATCGCCGGTGTACGACAGACATTGGTAAACGCATCACTAAGCACGTTCACAGAGAGTTCTCAGAAGTTAAAGATTCAAGAAGCCTTCAAAGGAATGGGATTAAAGTACGACGGTACAAAGTGGACCCTAAGTGGATTCAGGAACTAAAAAAAACAATTCAAATGAAGATCAAAAGAATTATTAAATACATCGTGATCCATTGCACAGCAACGCCTGCCAATACCACGATTGAATCAATCAAACGCTATTGGAAAGAAGTCCGAGGCTGGGGAGATACTCCCGGTTACCATTATATCATTGAGCGAAACGGAAACATCGTGCAACTGCTTGATGAAAAACAAAACAGCAACGGAGTTTACGCGCACAATTCAGCTTGCATCAATATCGCTTACATCGGTGGAATTGATAAAGACGGTAAGCCGCAAGACAATCGTTCCGATGCTCAAAAACACGCTATGTTCGACAAGATCGTGGAGCTAACTGAAAAGTACAAGGGAGTTGAAGTGTTAGGTCACAGGGATTTTCCTGATGTGAAAAAGGCTTGCCCTTCTTTCGATGTGAAAAAATGGCTTTCGGAATACGAGCCGGACTTAGGACACGCGGCATAGAAGAAAACAAATGGTTCTGCAAAAAATAAAAGCGATCATGAGACACAAGGGCTACAAAATGTTTAGTAGACCTTTTGAACTCAACATCGTTGGATTGCGAAGCAAAAGCACAATCCCGAATCGATTTGATGATGAGATTCATGTGTTCTATAAAGTTTCAACTTTAAACTGGCACTATCATGTCTTCAAAGCGACAACCGATCCGGGTACGTTTTGGCTTCGACAACCGATGCAACCGCAAGGCACAGCCATTTTAGCGCAAGGTCAATACATCGATGCGTATCAATTGGATCTGCATCGAGGAAAGTATCTCGCTCTTTGCCAGCGAAAGCCTGTAAATCTGATGCGAGATTATAACCGCGACGCAGTGTTGGATTTCAATAACGGAAAGTTGTCATCAGAATTGGCAGGTGTAAATATTCACAGAGCCAACCAAACAGGAACGACAAAAACCGTAGATAAGAATTCAGCAGGTTGTCAAGTGTTTGAAAACGCAAACGACTTTGCCCTGTTCATCAAATTGTGTCAAAAGCACAAGAGTTTGTACGGAAACCATTTCTCTTATTCCCTCATTGACTTTAGGGCTGTAAGAAGGCAGAACGCCCGATATGTTGCAGCAGGAATTGGAATAGCGGGTCTATTAGGATTAGGAATATTGGCGACCGTGCATAAAGAAAAAGTAAAAACAATCATGGATGAAGTCGGAGATTTTTTTTCTGACATCATTCAAACTAAAAACAATCATGAACCTCAAACAGATCATTCATCAGCTCCTTCAGGATAAGGACGGCAACTTTTCTCTTCGTGAAGCAATCGCTTTGATATATGTGCTTATGAGCATTATCGCTTGGGTGTCACAGCAGTTCTTCGGAATACCTGTGCCTGAGTATATGTTCTATTCTTTCATCAGCATGATCGGAGCAGCAGCGTTTGGATACTCGCTGGAGAGAAAAAGCAACAAAGATTAGCGAGTCCAGGAGAAATAAATTTCAATTACTAAAACAAAAAACAATCATGAAAACAGTTTATATCATTATCGCATTTTGCGTTGGTTTATTCATCGGCTATCTCTTATTCCCTTATGAAAGAGAAATCAAACCGCCTATTACTGAAGCTGTACAGGAGACGCAGAAAAGGTTTAATTCAATCGACTCTTCGGTATTCGAAAGCAAAATAAATTTTCTTGTTCAGAACGATAGTCTGAAAAGGAAACTGGAAGTTTCAAATGGTTTGTTGAGCATTCACAAAAGCCTCCTGCTTTCAGAGCGCAACAAAGTAAGGGAACTAACCAACCGAATCGCCGAGAGTGCCACGACATCAGACGATTCTCTTTTGGTAGATAGTCTTTCAACACAGGTGGCGACACTAAACGCTAAAACGGACTCCCTGATCTTTAACTATGAAAGCAGAGATTCATTGATGCAAGCGATGATCGCGATTCGAGACACTCAAATTGAGATTTGCGACCGATCCTATCAGGAAACAAAAGATTTACTGCTGGAACAGTCAAGAAGAGAACAGCAACTAACCGATAATCTGAATGTCGCATTGAAACAGTTAAAGAGAAAGCGGCTGCAAAACAAAATACTTGCCGGTGGGATGCTCTTTGTTTCAGGAATTATTACAACACTTTATATTAAATCAAAGCAATGATCAACGAGAAAACCATCGTGTCCACATGTTCGCTGGCAGCCTCTTTAGCCACCTATTTCTATGCGAAGACAACCGCCAAGGATGTTGTTCCTTATGTAATGGTTGGTGGTTTTATCGGAGCAATCTTCGGAGAGGCTATTGCTGGGATCGTGCTGAAGGACGACAAGAACAAAAAAGATAAAGACAAAGAAAACCAAGGCTGAAGAAGAAGGGATTGAAAAATAGGAATTAAGAATTGTCCATCACCAATTTTAATCAGCAAACAAAATTCAATTCTATTTCAACGGCCTCCTTAAATAAAAACAAACATGGCTACACAAATCATCAACAACGGCGCAAGCCTGAAAATCGTAACCGACGGTGTCCCTCGGTTCATTTTGAAATCTCAAATCAAGGACGTGAACGTCCTGCGAGATACTATCATTAAAATTGATATTGGACAAGGAACACTTAACAACGTTTATGTTGATCAGGCTGATGTTACTGATCCTGTAAGCGCATCCGTAGACGAATTACGTGATAAAATCATGGCAATGTTAACTGGAGGCAATGCGGGATTGGCAACGGAACAAAAACAAGATAGCGAGATCGCAACGATTCAAGATTTGAAAGTCCAGGTTTTGGATCTTCAAAACAAAGTTGGATCAGTTGACAGCAAGTTATTTTTCGAGCCAGCTTTGGTTGACGAAAACAATCCCAACACCGTTTATAAGGGCTACGCACTTCCCGGTGCGAAGACGACCGATCCGGTTTGGGCGATTGCTAAAGTCACATCGAAGAACGGACTTGTCTCATACAAATGGGCAGGAGGAACAAAAACCTTCGACAAGATTTGGGACAACCGAGCAACCCTGATTTATAGCTAAAAATGGGCAAATCCCCTCGGAAACGGGGGGATTTTTCTATTTAGTATGCACTATTATTTTGAAACGTGCAAGTCTTTTTATTGATAATTATCCGAGTGAAAAACTAAAGGAAGTATCCCTTCTTTATTTGAAAAAGTGTACTGAACTTCCATCAACAAGCAAAAAAATGAAATCGTTTATCAACCCAAAGAAAGAGCCGCTTACCGTCGAGCGTTTGAGAAAGTTTAAAGGCTGCGAGCATTTAACCGATGCTGAAGCAGAAGAAGCGTTGTTGGGAATAAAAACACTTTCAGCTTTGCTCATCGAACTTTTGAAAGAAGAACAAAACAATAATTCGGAACAATTAAATCAAGCAGCATGAATACTCAACTACAAACCATACTCGATCATAAGTTTGGTCGAAAGAGTTTAACCAAGATAAAAAAGGTTGACTCAAAAATGGTGATTAAGTACACTCGGGTTTCAGGTAAAAAACAATTTGACACCAACGAGTCGATTGAAAACCAAAACAAAACAATAAACGAATTTGCAAAACGCTTCAACTTAGAAATTGTAGCCACCTTTGGTGACACTTACGAAAGCGCAAAAACAGATGAGCGAAAAGAATTCAAGCGGATGATTGACTTCTGTAAACGAAGCAAAGGAAGAATAAGTACGATCCTTGTTTACAAAATGACTCGCTTTAGCAGAACGGGTGGGAAAGCAATTTCAATTGCAGATGAACTACGAACAAAATATGGGATTCATATTATTGCTGTAACAGAACCAACAGATACTTCAAATAGTAGTGGCGTTCTTTTTCAGGAGATGCAACTCATATTTGCGAAGTGGGATAATGTTCAAAGGCAACAAGTAACGCACGCCGGACTGAAAACAAAATACGAGCAAGGCGAATGGTGTATTGCCGCACCAATTGGTTATGATAAGGTAAAGATCAATGGTGAAACAAAAATTGTTCTTAATGATTACGGAAAAAAATTCAGGAAGGCATGGGAATGGAAACTGCAAGGTTACTCAAACGAGCAAATCATTGAGATGCTTGCGAAAATTGGCATAGTAACTTATAAGCAACGCATTTATAAGATTTTCAAGAATCCGTTTTATTGCGGATTAATTTCGCATGGAATGCTGGACGGAAAAGTTGTGCAAGGAAAACACGAACCGATGGTTAGCCAAGAAGATTTTTTCAAGATCAATGAAATCAGACTCGCTTCAACTAAATATGGGGTTTCACATAAGACGCAAAACGATGGTGTGCCTTTAAAGTTGTTTATCAAGTGCGCCGATTGTGGTGATCCTTTTACTGGATACATTGTAAAGAAAAAGAACCTCTACTATTATAAATGCCGCAGGGTTGGATGTAAGTGCAATAAAAGCGCGAAGGAAATGCATTATTTGTTTTCGGAGCTTTTAGGGCAATACCAAATAAAGCAGTGCTTTATAGAGCCCTTGGTTTCCCAAATGGAGCATGACTACCATGAAAGCACAAAGGATGCGGCAGAACGCGAAATTTCCCTGAATAAACGCATTGAGGAAGTGAACATCGGGCTTCAGAATTTAGAGGAGAAATACTATGTGAATTCAGAAATGACCCGTGAAGTTTTTGATCGGCTAATGAATAAGCTGGTGAAGGAAAGGGAGGAAACCGTTAGAATTTTGACCACCGTAACGGTACAGATTTCGAACCTTTGTGAGCGTATATGGGAAGCAGCAGATTTGTGCCTGAAAATCACCAAACTATGGGTAAAAGGAAGTGTAAATCTCAAGGAAAAACTGCAAAAATTGGTGTTTCCAGAGGGGATTACCTATGATAAGAAAAACGGGGCATTTCGAACCCCGAAAATAAATTCTGTAATTGCTGAAATCGCCCGTCTATCGGGCGATTTGCTTTTAAAAGAGAAGGGACTGAACCCTTTTTTATCAGGTCAGTCCCTTTTTGCGGAGAGAGAGGGATTCGAACCCCCGTTGGTTTTACCCAAGCCTGTTTTCAAGACAGGTGCAATCAACCGCTCTGCCATCTCTCCAAAATAGTGCGCAAAAATAGAATTATCCTGACATGTGGAGAAATATCCTTTATTATCTTTTGTATTTTCGTGCGCAAAATCAATCCATGGAACAGAGGCCCACTACAAAAAACCCTTTTAACATCATTGTCATTGTCGCTGCACTGGGATATTTTGTGGACATCTATGACCTGATCCTGTTCGGAATAGTGATGAAACCGAGCCTCGTGTCCATAGGTATCCCTGCCGATCAGATGTTTGACGTGGGTGGCAGCCTGCTCGGCATGCAGATGATGGGCATGCTGGTTGGAGGAATCGTATGGGGAATTCTCGGTGACAAAAAAGGCCGTTTATCTACTTTGTTCCTTACCATCCTGCTCTACTCCCTCGCCAACATTGCAAACGGATTCATCCAGAATATCGAGCAGTACAAAATCATGCGTTTCATTGCCGGCTTCGGACTGGCCGGGGAACTGGGTGTGGGAATCACGCTTGTATCCGAGGTAATGACCAAGGAATCCAGGGGTATAGGAACAAGCATTGTGGCCGGCATAGGTATACTGGGTGCGGTGCTCGGATTCATGGTAGCCGATCTGTTTGACTGGCGGGTGGCTTATTTTGTAGGCGGCGGACTGGGACTTCTTCTGCTCATTCTCCGTATCAGCGTGTATGAATCCGGCATGTTTGAGAAAACGAAAAAAGAAAAAGTCAGTCGCGGAAATTTCCTCAGCCTTCTCACCGATTGGAGTAACTTAAAAAAATACCTGCTTAGCATATTTATCGGGATCCCTGTATGGTACGTGATCAGCCAGCTCACGGTGCAGTCTGCTGCTTACGCAAAGGAGCTGAACATTGCAGGAGAAGTTGTAGGCGGGAAAGCGGTCATGTTTCATTACATCGGCGCTTCGTTGGGAAGCTTGATCTTTGGATTGCTCAGTGAAAAACTCCGCTCCCGGAAAAAAGCGCTGCTGGCAGCTGTCGGCTCACTCGCAGTGTTCATTGGCATGTATTTTTTTATGAAAGGCATCTCCCCTGCTATATTTTATGTGATCATCGGCCTGATGGGTATATCCATGGGAGGACTATGGACCATCTTTATGGCTAATGCGTCTGAGCAGTTCGGAACTAACATACGATCCACGGTCACTACCACAGCTCCTAATTTTGTAAGAGGATCTACCGAGATCATCCGCCTTTCGATGTCTTCCATGAAGGTAAGTATGGGCTTATTGCCTGCAGCATTAATTATAGGAATCATTACCATATTGATCTCACTGATATCCATTTCGTTTTCAGAAGAGACCCATGGCAAAGACCTGGATTACAACGAATGAAAAAGACAGTCGTAATAGGTGCATCGGAGAACACGGAACGGTATTCCAATAAGGTTATTCGCCTGCTGCGCAGGAAGAATATTCCGGTGGCAGCAGTAGGGATAAAAGCCGGAGAAATTGACGGCGTAAAAATTCAAACGGGATTTCCTGCCATAGAGCTGGTAGATACGGTAACCCTGTATGTAGGTCCCGCAAATCAGCCCCAGTATTACGACTACATACTGAGCTTGAAACCGGAGCGCGTGATATTCAACCCGGGAACGGAAAATCCCGAGCTTGAAGATAAGATCCGAAAGGCCGGAATAGAAGTCCTTGAAGCTTGCTCGCTGGTGATGCTTACCACCGGAAATTACTAGACACCATTTCAAAATTATTTCTTGAATTGTTCTTAGTTGTTAGATCTGCGATTATTTGTGAAATCTGCGGGAAATGTCTCCTGCAGATCCCGCAGACTGACGCAGAAATCAATTTCGAGATGACTTGTAGTAAAAAAAACAATATTGCCGAAGCAAGCAATATCAATCCAAACATTTTAAGATAATCCCGCAGGCTTTCCTTATCTCTCTTTCAGAGAGCGTTAAAGGAGGCGCAATGCGCATAGAGGTACTGGAAGACCGCTTCCCTGGTAATGCTTACCACCGGGAAATTATTAGAAGCTATCTCAAAATTATTTCTTGAATTGTTCCGAGTCGTTAAATCTGCGATTATTTGCGAAATCTGCGGGAAATGTCTCCCGCAGGTTGACACAGAAATCAATTTCGAAATAACTTGTAGTGAAAAAAAACAATATTGCCAAAGCAAGCAATATCAATCCAAACATTTTAAGATAATCCCGCAGGCTTTCCGGATCTCGCTTTCAGAAATCGTTAAAGGAGGCGCAATGCGCATGGCCGAAGAATTAAAAAGGAACCAATCGGTAATTACCCCGTTATCCATACAGCGAGCTATTATTTCTTTATTCTCCTCCTCGCTTCCAAACTGTACTGCAAGAAGGAGCCCTTCTCCCCTCACCTCTTTGATCCTCGGATGTACCAGAAGCTTTTTAAAAAGCTCTCCTTTTTTCTTTCTGCTGTCCGGCTTCTGCTCTTTTATTTCCCTGAACACAGCCATTCCCGCTACACAGCTCAATGGATGTCCTCCAAAGGTGGTTATGTGACCAAGCACCGGATCATGCGATAATTTCTGCATGATCTCCTTTGAAGAGATAAAAGCTCCAAGCGGCATACCGCCGCCGAATGCTTTTGCCAGGCACAGAATGTCAGGCACGACCTTGTAATTTTCAAAAGCAAACAGCTCGCCTGTTCTTCCCATCCCGGTCTGTATCTCGTCAAATATCAAAAGCGCTCCTGTTTCATCGCATCTTTTTCTAAGCTGCTGCAGAAATTTATTTTTTGGAAGGATCACTCCTGCCTCTCCCTGGACAGGTTCTGCAATCACGCAGGCGGTGCGGGAAGTAATATTTTTCAGGTCCTCTTCCTTATTAAATTCTAAAAAACGAACGTCGGGCAGCAAAGGGCGAAATGCCTGCTTCATACCTTCATTTCCCATGACGCTCAACGCTCCATGCGTGCTTCCATGATATGCATTCTTGAAAGCGACAATTTCGGTTCTTCGCGTATACCTTTTAGCCAATTTAAGCGCACCTTCCACTGCTTCGCTTCCGGTATTCACAAAATAAACGTTGTTGAGTTTCGGCGGAAGATGTTCAACCAGGACGTTTGCATACGCAACCTGGGGAACAACTATAAATTCGCCGTACACCATTACATAGCTATGCTTATTCAATTGCTTCCGGATGGCCCCTTCAATGCGGGGATTGCGATGCCCCGTATTACTTACGGATATACCCGAGATCAGGTCCATGTACTTCTTTCCATCAGCCCCATATAGGTATATCCCTTTCGCATTTTTTATTTCCAGCGTCGGAGGAGCGGGCGATGTCTGGGCCAGATGATTAAAAAACAATTGCCGGTTAGTCATTACGTATCTTTTTAGAACTTTGCAATAATGTCTCAAATTTACAGATAATACGCTATTTCTATGACGCAGTGGATAGAAGATTGGTTTGGCTCCGGATATTATTCCATGCTTTACAGGCACAGAAACGACGACGAAGCAAAGCTCTTCCTGAATAACATTACCGGGTTCCTGAAGATCCCATCCGGCAGCAGGATCCTCGACTGCGGATGCGGAAAAGGCAGGCATTCTTTTTACCTGAATGAAAAAGGGTTTGAAGTGACGGGACTGGATATCAGCGAATCCAACATCATTGAATCAAAAAAAAGAGAAAATAAAAACCTTACTTTCTTCACGCACGACATGCGGAACCTTTTCAGGATAAACTATTACGATGCTGCATTGAGCCTTTTCACCAGCTTCGGATATTTTGACAATGACTCGGAGAATAATAAAGTGATAAAATCTACTGCAGCCGCATTGAAAAAGCACGGCTGGTTTGTCCTGGATTTTATGAATGCGGAGAAAGAGATACAGGAGCTCATTCCGGAACAAAAAACAGAAATTGACGATGTTACTTTTAAAATAAAAAGATCGGTCCGGCAAAATTCCATCGTCAAAGAAATACTTATTACGGATAAAGGCAAGAGCTACTCGTTCCGGGAAAATGTAAAGGCATACAATCGCTGTGACCTCGAAACTTTCTTTACCAATAATAACCTGGAGGTCGGCAGCGTATTCGGCGATTACGAACTGAACCCTTTTGAAAAAAATACTTCAGAACGATTAATTATTATCGGAAAAAAGAAATGACTGATTATCTCTTATACAGTATACTTTTTGCGGGCGTTGTGGTAAGCGGGAGTGTGGTAATGTTCGCTAAAATAAACAGCAAGACACTCAAGCTGATACTTTCGTTCAGCGGCGCTTATTTGTTTGCCATTACCGTTCTTCACCTTATCCCCGAGGTATACGAGGGCTCTTCCGCCAGTATCGGGGTGTATGTTTTAGCCGGCTTTCTTATCCAAATCTTTCTTGAATTTTTCTCGGAGGGAATTGAGCACGGACATATTCATCTGCACAACCATAAGGAGCGTGCATTTCCGGTTACGATGATGTTCGCACTTTCCCTGCATTCGTTCCTGGAAGGAATGCCCCTGGCCGGGCCGTGGAACGAAACCAGGCAATCGCTTCTTTTCGGAATCACGCTTCATAACATACCCATCGCCATTGCGCTGATGAGCATGCTCATGCAATCACATATTTCCGGCACAAAAGCATTTGCATGGCTTATTGTCTTTGCACTTATGACTCCCCTGGGAACTTTTTTCAATTCTTTACTGGGGGAAACAATTTCCACGGAAGAATTCAGCAAAAAAATTATGGGGGTGGTAATCGGAATCTTTCTCCATATTTCCACCACCATACTTTTTGAAAGCAGCGAACACCACCGCTTTCATTTTATAAAGCTCGCCGTAATTCTTGCCGGGATGGGCCTGGCTGTTGCGACTATTTAACGGGCTCCAGCTTAACGGACTCCACCGCCTTTTTGATCGCTTCAAAGTTTGGAAAATCACCGGGTGTAGGAAGAACTTCAGCAAATACAACATTTCCGTTCTTGTCGATAACAAACGAAGCGCGCTTAGCCACTCCTTTGAATCCAACGCTGAAGTTATCATTTACAACATCGTAGGCCTTGATGGCCTCTTTGTTGAAATCCGAAAGCAGCTGAAAGTTGATGTTGTTGGCTTTCTTAAATTCTCCCAGTGCAAAGATCATGTCCACCGAAATGCCGAACACCTGGGCGTTCATATTGTTAAAAGCTGCAAGCTCATCGCGCATCTGGCACATTTCCTTGGTGCACACACCCGTAAAGGCGGCTGGAAAGAAAAGAAGCACTACGTTTTTTCCTTTTTGGGCTTCCAGGGAAACCATGTTTTTGTCAGTATCCGGAAGGTTGAAATTTGGGGCTTTTTGTCCGATAGTAATTGGCATGTGAAGTGTTTTTTAAGGTTATTATATATATTTTGAGACGCAAATATAATCTGTTTTTCATCCAAAAAAGTATTTAACAACCTTTCCCCGAACGATTTTTTGGCCGATATTCGCACCTAAAAATTGAAATTAAAAACAACAACTTAAATAAAATATTTCATGGCAGTATTAACCGGAAAAAAAGCACCTTCTTTCAAAGCAAAGGCGGTTGTTAACGGAGGAGAAATTGTAGAGAACTTTTCCCTCGATCAGTACATTGGCAAAAAAGATGTGATCCTGTTCTTTTACCCAAAGGACTTCACATTTGTTTGTCCCACAGAGCTTCATGCCTTCCAGGAACGTCTGGGTGATTTCGAGAAACGCAACACGGCAATCGTTGCAGCATCTACAGATTCAGAACAATCACACTGGGCCTGGCTGCAGACAAGCAAAAAAATGGGCGGCATACAAGGCGTTACGTATCCGATTGTGGCAGACACCAATAAAACCATCGCATCCAAATTTGATGTGCTGAATGGCACCATCAGCCTTTCTTCCGATGGAACCTTTGAAGCTACCAGCGAGCTTACCGCTTACCGCGGATTATTCCTCATCGATAAAAAAGGAATTGTCCGCCATCAGATCGTAAACGACATGCCCCTCGGCAGGAATGTGGACGAAGCACTTCGCATGGTGGATGCGCTTCAGTTCAATGAAGAGCACGGAGAGGTTTGCCCGGCCGACTGGCAAAAAGGAAAAGAAGGACTTAAAGATACGCACGAGGGAGTTGCTGCTTATTTAAGCAAGAAATAAGCAACGCCTGCAATGAAAAAATACATCACCGAGTTCATCGGCACATTTTTTCTGGTTGCTGCATTTTGTCTTACTAACGGAAATTTTCTTGCACCGATTGCCGTGGGCGGTTTGCTCACGGCAATTATTTACATGGGGTATCCTGTTTCAGGCGCTCATTACAATCCTGCCACTACGTTAGCTGTACTTATTCTCAGAAAAATAAGTTTAAAGGATGGGCTGATTTATATACTGGTCCAGCTGCTTGCCGGATGTGCCGGGGCGCTGGTTTACTTTTTCATTTGGGGAAGGAACATGGGAATTCCACGACCGAACATGGAGATCAACATCATCAAACCGCTTTTTATTGAAGCGCTGTTTACTTTTATAATGGTCCTGGTTATTCTTCATGTTGCTGCATCCAAACGTTCAGCCGGCAATTCGTACTACGGTCTGGCGATCGGATTAACCGTAACGGGAATAAGCATTGCAGCGACCAATACATCGGGCGGTGCATTCAATCCCGCGGTTGGGTTTGGCCCTCATCTGGTGGATAAGCTTCTTGGCACCTGCACCTGCAATCCGTTTGAATACGGATGGATCTATTACCTCGGTCCGCCGGCAGGCTCTGCACTTGCAGCGCTTACTTTCAGATTCTTAAGTCCTGAAGATTCATCTCCCGCAGATAGCGCAGAAAAGTAAATAACCTATGATTTTAAATAATGTATTTTTATCTGCGGATTTCCGCGTAATCGGCGGGAAACATTAACCATTACAAAAAATATTTTATGCAAAACATCACAGTGATCGGATCGGGAACAATGGGAAACGGAATTGCGCACACATTTGCCCAATTCGGATATAAAGTTTCCCTGGTAGATATCAAGCAGGAATTCCTGGACAAAGCGCTGGCCACTATCTCTAAAAACATAGACCGCCAGGTTTCCAAAGGAAGTATTACGGAAAACGACAAACAGAATACCCTCAAAAATATTTCCACTTTCACAAAACTGGAAGAGGGAGCAAAGAATGCCGATCTTGTTGTGGAAGCAGCAACGGAGAACGTAGAAATCAAGCTGAACATCTTCCGGGACCTGGACAAAATATGCAAACCACAGGCAATTCTTTCAAGCAACACTTCCTCCATTTCAATTACCAAAATAGCTTCTGTAACCAAACGACCCGATAAAGTAATAGGAATGCATTTTATGAATCCTGTTCCGCTGATGAAACTGGTGGAAGTGATCCGGGGTAAATCCACTTCGGATGCGGTAACTAAAGTAGTGATGGAAACTTCTCGTCTCCTGAAAAAAGTCCCCGTAGAAGTGAACGATGCTCCGGGTTTTGTGGCTAACCGGATATTAATGCCCATGATCAACGAAGCCATCTATACGCTGCACGAAGGCGTAGCCGGCGTGGAAGAAATTGATACCGTGATGAAACTGGGCATGTCGCATCCCATGGGCCCCTTGCAGCTCGCAGATTTCATCGGACTGGATGTTTGTCTTTCGATCATGAAAGTTCTGCACGAGGGATTCGGAACTCCCAAATATACTCCCTGCCCCCTGCTGGATGAAATGGTAAAAGCCGGACAACTTGGAGCTAAATCCGGAAAAGGATTTTACACCTATACTGCAGGAAACAAAGAATTGGTGATTGCGGAAAGATTCAGAAAACAAACTGTCTAAGCCGCTGCTGAGCGTAGCTTGCAGCTACGCTCGATAACCCAAGTCCTTTCGGACCAGACCGTAGTTTTATCATACAGTTTTCCATACCCTATCAATTGTTTCCACGGGTATCAGGCCATTTTCACCTGCATAATTCTTTGCACTTGAATAAATATACTCTTCAGGTTTTTCAACTAACCCCGCCCGCACAGGATTCGCATGCATATAATCCAGTTTGTTTTCGAAAAAATTATACGAGAAAATTTCTAATGCATGATTTTCATGTGTCCAAAGCTGATAATCGGAATTCCGTTTGTGTTTCATAGCTGCATTTTTAAAAACTGACAACATCCATTTATTCCTGCTTTCGTTTCCTTCTTCAATGGCTTTTAATATTTCTTTGCTGGTAAAGCTTTTGAAATCACGTATAGTGCCACTTAAATCCCCTTTATTACTCTGCGCAATTAAATGAACATGGTTGCTCATTATTACATATCCATATACAAGAAGCTGCTTATTTTTGATGCAATAGTTCAATGAATCAACAATTATATCGCGATAATTTCTTCTGGTAAAAATATCTACCCACTCAACCACTTGTATGGTTAAATAATAAGGCCGTTCTTGATCAACAATCTGATACCCTGTTGACATTTTGTAAAAATAAAACTATTTTATCCTATTGCGGCAAGGATGCCGCAGATACAGAAGCGTAGCGGACGCTACGCTTAGCTGCGAATAATTAACCTCAATTTTGAACCTGATATAACAATTGATATTTTGAGTCTTTCAATACCAAGACACCTCTGTCTGTTAACGTAATGTCTTTAATATCGCTAAACATATCACGCACCTTAACTCTTATTTCACTAGTTACTGGGCAAAGAGTATCCATATCTAATGCTAATAAACTTATGTACGGGATAATCCGAATTTTATCCTCTAGTTTATACTTACCCTTAAATTTAAATCGATTATTAAATTTCATTGTCATTTTACCCTTATTAAAAAATACCATTTCGTTCCTAAACTTACAATTCAACTCTTCATCAGTCAATTTATGGTTGAATAAAATACTATCATTTTTAAATTCAGAGTATTCTATCAATATCCATTTTTTATTAATTATTTGATCTATGATAGGATTCCTCTCGTTTTTAACAAAGTGAAGAAAAAACAAATTAAGAATTAGAATGGATACAATTTTCATTATGCCCAAAAACATCTATTTAAAGTGGCATCGGATCTTCGGACCCGACGGAATAACGCCGGACCCAAGTATTAGACCGCATCCATCTTAGGTACTTTGATGCGATCTCCTTTTTTTAGTCCGTCCACGATCTCGATGTTGATGCCATCGGATAAACCGGTTTTCACGAATTGCTTTTTGTATGCATTCTGCCCGGTTTCCAGCTCTATAAAAGCATTCTCCTTTTCAAACTGCAGCACACTTTCCGGGATAGCAAAGGCCTTTTCCTTTTTAGCAAGAATGATATCCGCATTGGCGCTGTACCCCGCACGCAGGAAGGTGCCGCTCGTCTTTTCAATGGCAGCCCGGATCAGGAACTGGATGGCCCCGTTTTCCGTTACGCCTTTGGGAGCAATGTATTCCAGCTTTGCGGAAAAGCTTTCTTTGTCTATGGCACCGATGGTGAGCACGAGGTTCATTCCCTGCTGGATCTTCCCTACTTCGCTTTCGTCCACCTTTCCTTCAAATATCATTTCTCCCATGTTGGCCACGGAGGCGATGGTAGTACCCTCGTTGAATGTGTTGCTTTCAATCACACTGCTTCCTTCTTTCACCGGTACATCCAGGATCATCCCCGTAATGGTGGAACGGATAAGCGTATTCGTAGCGGTCCCGGACGACCGTGTAACGCCTTCCTTGATGAGCTGCTCGTTGTCCCTGGCTGCATCCAGCTCTTCCTGCGTGGTTTTCAGCTTCACATCGTAGGCCTGGAATTCGGTTTTCGCGATCACATTTTCTTTGAACAGCTTTTCATTCCGGTCGTAATCCAGCCGGGCGTTGTCGTAATTGATCTGAGCCTGCCGGGTCCGGCTCTCGGCATTGGCAAGGTTGAGCATGTTGGGAATGATCTTTATCTGCGCGATCACATCGCCTTGTTTCACCTGCTGTCCGGCGATCAAAAATAATTTATCCACGATCCCGGAAACCTGGGATTTGATATTTACTTCCCGGCGCGGTATGATGCTCCCCGTAGCCACCGTTTTTTTCACGATCACCGTATCAAAAGGTGTGACGTGCTCGTATACCACGGGCGGTGTTTTGGATTTGGAATAAAAGAAATAGATGGTCCAGATAAAACCTCCTGCAAAAAAAAGGATCAGCAAATACTTGAAGACTGTACGGATCATAATTTAATTTTTAGTTTATACTTGTTAGCTTTTGGCTCCTGGCTATTAGCTTTTAGCTGTTGGCTATTCGCTCCTAGCTTTTAGCTGTTCGCTTTTGGCCTTTAGCTATAGTTCTTAATTCTTAATTCTTAATTCTTAATTCTTAATTCTTAATTCTTAATTCTTAATTCTTAATTCTTAATTCTTAATTCTTAATTCTTAATTCTTAATTCTTAACTCTCACCTCCCAATTATTCTGCTCTCAACGCCTCCACCGGATTCACCGAAACTGCCCTGAGTGCCGGCATCAGCCCTGCAATGGCACCTGAGACCACCAGTACCGTTAACGCCTGCAATGTTACTGCCAAATCTATCGTGGGGTTCTTAAACATGGGAACATTTTCTCCTAGCGCACCGTTAATACCTTCCAGCAATAATAATCCAGCAATTAGTCCCAGGTACCCAGAAATAAGAGTAAGGAAAACAGACTCCATCATGATCTGTGCGATCACATTGGCCGGTGTGGCGCCCAGCGCACGTTTTACACCTATCTCCCGCGTACGTTCTTTCACTACGATCAGCATGATGTTGCTGATGCCAATCACGCCGGCTAATAGCGTACCTATGCCCACGAACCATATCAGCGCATTAATACCCAGGAACAATCCGTTTATTTTGCCATACTGAACGCCCATGTTCCAATGACCTATGGCCAGTTCATCGTCCGGAGCTACCTTGTGCCTTTCTTTCAGGATGGCGATTGCTTTTTTCTCTGCCTCCTGAATAGGCAGGTGTGCCGGCACACGGATACAGAAATTCCCCACCCTGTCACCGTAATTGAATGCTGCCTGGAACGTGGTGAAGGGCACGTAGATGACGCCGCTTTGCTGCCGGGCCCGCTCTCCGTTCCCGGTGGGTTCGGAATACCCGATCACCTTGAAATAAACCCCGCTGATCCGGATGTACTTTCCCAGCGGATCATCGCCCGCAGTGAACAATTCTTCTTTGACGCGTTTACCGATGATGCATACTTTCCTTTTTTCCGAGATGTCCAGGTTATTGATGAACCTTCCCTGTTTGATGAACACCGGCTGTATATCCTGCAGGTTGGGATAAAATCCTACAATATCATACGCCCCGGTTTTAAGTCCCCGTGTTGCCGTGTTGTTTCCCCGGCGTCCGCCCAGGTGGTTTTGCGGGCAGATCACATCAAATTCCTTGACCTGCGAAAGCGCGATGAGATCCGAATTATTAAAATTGAAAGTCCTGCCAGGCTGCATGCCCTTGTACGGCTTGCCTGTCTTCTGAACCCACACAAAAAAGCTGTTCGTGGCAAAGCCGTTGAAGTCCTGCATCACCCCGTTCTTCAGGCCGTTCCCTGCTCCGAGCATCAGCACCAGCATGAAAATTCCCCAGCCCACACCCAAAGCTGTCAAAGCGGTGCGCAGCTTACTCTTCTTGATAGTTGCAAAAATTTCCTGCCAGTTATCCTTATCAAACATCGTATAAAAATTATTCGTCCTTTAATGCTTCTATGGGTTCCACCTTTGCCGCGCGCAATGCAGGAAATAGACCCGCGAGTGCGCCCGACACAATGATCAGCAGCGTGGCAGAGACAGCCACACTCAGGTTCACTTCGGGGCGGCGGAAAAAGTCACCTTCGATTTTCAATTGGTTCAGCAGCTGTATCACTCCAATGCCAAACAGCAGGCCGATGTAGCCGGCACAGGCTGTAATAAATATGGATTCCTGCACAATGAGCATGACAATGGATGCAGGCGAAGCGCCGATCGCCTTGCGGATACCGATTTCCTTTTTACGCTCCTTCACAATGATCATCATGATGTTGCTTACTCCCACCACGCCTGCGATAAGCGTTAGCACACCTATGATCCAGGTGAAGAGCTCAATTCCGAAAAACATGGCCATGATGTTTTCATATTCCTTGGACCAGTTATCAACCCGTACGGCATTCATGTCGGCAGGGCTGAAACGATGTCTTGCAGCCAGCAGCGCTCGTATCTCCTTTACCAGGTCATCGCTTTTAACCGGTGAATTTTTAATGATGCTTGACCATGAACCGTCAATGTTCTTCTTCCCATTAAATGCACGCTGTGCAGTAGTGAGCGGAATGTAAATACGATCGTTATCCGGCTGGCCCGGATCGTTGAAGTAACCGATCACTTTAAAAGGGATCCCATCTACTGCTATAAACTGGTTCAGAGGGTTGTCCTTCGGAAAGAGCACTTTCTTTACGGGAATGCCAATCACGCATACCTTCCTGCATTCGCTGATATCGATGTTATTGATGAACCTTCCTTCTACGATCGCTGCATTCTCAAGCGGCCGGTGGTCCGGCATGCAGGAACGTACCGTAAAAACCCCGTGAAGATTTTTGAAGCTGAGCACACGTGAATCTGTTCCGCCGGAATACATGGCGCTGTGGTATTCCAGGTTTCCAATTTTGGATTTGATCTGCTCATAATCCTCTGTTGTAAGCTGAATCCTTTTTCCTACTTTAAATCCGTTGTACGCGATCGAAGTCTGCCCGCCTTCAATGTATATGCTGTTCACAGCATCCCGCATGAAGGAATCTTCGGCGCTGTTGCGCAAGGCTTTGCCGCATCCGAGCAGGATGATCAGCACGAATATTCCCCAGGCAACGCTGAATGCAGTCAGGAAGGTACGCAGCTTGTTCTTCCGGATGGTACCGAATATCTCCTGCCATTTATCGGTGTCGAACATGCTGTCTGTTTTTATTCATGGATGATCACTCCGTCCTTCAGACGGATGATACGGTCCGTCATTTTGCTGATATCGTCTTCGTGCGTTACAATTACCACGGTAATACCCTGGCGGTTTATATCTTTAAATATCCCCATCACTTCCTGCGAGGTAGTTGAATCCAGCGCCCCCGTAGGTTCATCGGCAAAGATGACCTTGGGCTGGGAGATAAGCGCACGGGCAATGGCAACACGCTGCTTTTGTCCCCCGCTCATCTCAGCCGGGGAATGATTGGCCCACTCTTTGAGTCCTACCCGGTCCAGGTATTCCAGCGCAAGCTTATTGCGCTCCTTGCGGCTTACCTTCTGATAGTATAAAGGTAACGCCACATTTTCCACCGCATTTTTAAAAGCGAGCAGGTTAAACGACTGGAACACAAAACCCAGGAACCGGTTGCGGAGCTGCGCTGCTTTTGCCTGGGAGAGGTTACGGATAAGCATGTTGTTCAGGTGATAATCGCCTGCATCGTAATTATCCAGCAGACCCAGGATATTCAGGAGCGTTGATTTTCCGGAACCTGATGAGCCCATGATGGACACCAACTCACCCTGTTTCACATGCATGTTTATTCCTTTCAGGACATGCATTTTACTGGTCCCTAAAGAATACGATTTATTGATCTGGTTTAAGCGGATCACACGATTGCTGTTTACTTCCGTAAAATTACTGTAAAAACCAATGAGAAAGTATTCTCAGAAAAGGAATTCATAGTGCAGGCACAAAATATCCCGGTTTACAGGATAGCTAACGAAGTATATGAAGATATATTGCTCAAGTGGCGTCGGGTCTTCTGACCCGACGGAATAATCAGATAAAGGCTCAGCCTTTTAAATCCGGCTTAAAAACACTCGATCTTGTCTCCGTGTGAGATCAAATGCGTCGCATGTCGATCGTCATTGGTGCGGGATGCTTAGACATTGCACCAATCAGAGATCAAACCCGTGCAGGATGCTTAGACATTGGTACAAAATGCTTCGTCATTGCACCGATTAGAGACCAAACCCATGCAGGATGCTTAGACATTGGTGCAAAATGCTTAGACATTACACCGATTAGAAATCAAACCCGTGCAGAATACTTAGACATTGGTGCAGGAAGCTTCGTCATTGCACCGATTAGAAACCAAACCCGTGCAGAATACTTATATCCTGATGCAAGATGCTTAGACATTGCACCAATTAGAGATCTAACCCGTGCTGGATACTTAGACATTGGTACAGAAAGCTTAGATGTTGCACTCATTAGAGTCTGTTCAACAAACTGTGTCAAGAGTTATTTTATTTTATAAGGTGGATTTAGTCGGAAAAGTCAGCTATTCACCAGTGCAACAAATTGTTTTACCCTGATTAAATTGGTAATCACCAGCTAACATATATCTGCCGCCATGATATTGCAACTTATTCATACAAGTGTTGTATCAAAGAGCAGGAAGAAAAAAATAGTTGTGCTATTCCCCCCGGGCAAGGATCGCTTCCACGATACCGCCTGAAGGGGGCAATTCATATTCCGGAGACGAATGACCGGGTTTTAAAAAATAACCGGTTTAAAAGCAGTCGGCAGAAGAACCTCTTTGCGTTTCACCAGGAAACGTGAAAAGCCCTTTGAATTATTATCAACTAAAAAAATGTCTGCTTGTATTCTTCTCTCCCTCAAAAAACAAAGCCCGGTGACCGGGTTGTTAGTAATTTATTGGCTATCCTTTATTCCGGCAATCACTCGTTTTTTATGTCCGTAAACACCCGTTATAAAAATGGTAAGATCTTATATTTCATTTAATACTTCTGTACCTGCCACACCGGCAACAGCCGGGCAAAATGAGATGAAAACAAAACTATCCATCCCCCAAAATCAATCCGCATGAAAACATTCTCTACTTCCGAAACCAGGATAATTATTTTTTTTCTCCTGATCTCCCTGAGCGCAAAAACTCAAACTCCTTTCTGGCAGGATGATTTTGAAAACGCCGCTACCCCGGATATTGCGGCAAGCAGCACCCGGACGGCTGAAAATAACGGCGGATCGGGAGGTCCTCCGAATACTTCTTATTTCAAACGGACCAATGGTGGTGATATAAGCCTGATCACCGTTACGAGTTACAGCTCTTATGCCAATTCGTTTTTCTGGGCGGGTGAGGACCACGACACTCCTTTCGGTGCAGGGAACGAAGAGCAGCAGATCGAATGGACAGGTATCAGCATTTCGGGAAAAACCAACCTTCAGTTCAAAGGATTGTTCGGAGCAAACAACACCAATGGCCCCTGGGACAATTTCAATACCGGCAGCGCTGCCCCGGGATACGGGGTATTTCCTGCACCGGGCAATGATTACATAATTCTTGAATATGCCATTGATGCAGGAGCCTATACCCAGTTAATTGCCTTTTGGGGTAACGATGTTCCTGGCGCTCCTCCGGGCAAAAGCCTGCAGGAAGATACAAACGGGGATTACGTCGGGGACGGTACAACGCTTAGCAAGTCGTTGGGAGAATTCACTAAAAGCATACCCGGCACGGGCACCACGATGAAGATCCGCATACGGGTTTACTCCAACGGGGGCAATGAAGAATGGGCCATTGATAATTTCCGGCTGGCTGAAAATAACCCCACTGCACCCGAGATAAACGTACAGGGCAACAGCGTCAGTATTTCAGACGGAGATGCTACTCCTTCTTCGGCAGACCATACTGATTTTGGAAGTCAGTCTGTTTGCTCGGGAACCATTGTCAGAACATTCACTATCCAAAATACCGGTACTGCTAACCTTACCATCAGCAGTGTGAACATTTCCGGAACCAATTCAGCCGATTTCAGTGTAACCGCTTCTCCTTCTTCGCCCGTTGCGGCCAGCGGTTCAGCTACCTTCCAGGTAACTTTCAACCCATCGGCCATAGGAACACGCAGCGCCACAGTTACCATTAACAATAATGACAGCGATGAAAGCGCTTATGATTTTGCGATACAGGGAACGGGCACTGATCCCGAAATAAACGTACAGGGTAACAGCGTGAGCATTGCGGACGGAGACGCAACACCCACCACCACTGATCATTCCGATTTCGGCAGTCAAAGCGTTTGCTCGGGAACCGTCGTGCGCACGTTCACCATTCAGAATTCAGGTACAGCCAGCCTTACCATTTCTTCCGTTAACATCAGCGGGACCAGCGCAGCCGATTTTTCAGTCACGTCGGCTCCTTCCTCACCCGTGGCTTCAAGCGGCTCAACCACCTTCCAGGTTACTTTTAATCCATCCGCAACCGGTGCAAGAAATGCAACCATCACTGTCAATAACGACGACTGCGACGAAGCTGCCTATGACTTTGCCATTACAGGTACGGGAACAGATCCGGAAATAAACGTGCAGGGAAACAGCGTGAGCATTGCAGACGGAGATGTAACTCCTTCTTCAGCTGACCATACTGATTTCGGCAGCCAGAGCACCTGCTCCGGAACGATCACACGCACATTCACCATACAGAACACCGGCACTTCAAATCTTACCATTTCTTCCGTCAATATCACAGGAACAAATGCAGCAGATTTTTCGGTCATATCTGCTCCTTCTTCCCTGGTAACAAGCAGCGGGTCCACCACCTTCCAGGTAGAATTTACTCCCTCGGCGCTTGGCGCAAGAAATGCAACGATCACCGTCAATAACAACGATTGCGACGAGGCGGCGTATGATTTTGCCATTACAGGAAAAGGCGCGGATCCTGAGGCAAACGTACAGGGCAACAGTGTGAGCATTGCAGACGGAGATGCAACTCCTTCTTCAGCTGACCATACTGATTTCGGCAGCCAGAGTGTTTGCTCCGGAACTATCGTGCGCACCTTCACCGTTCAGAACAGCGGCACTGCCGGCCTCACCATTTCTTCGGTTAACATTACAGGAACAAATGCAGCAGATTTTTCGGTTACTTCGGCACCTGCTTCGCCTGTGGCTGCCAGCGGCTCGGCCACCTTCCAGGTAACTTTCAATCCATCGGCTACCGGAGCAAGAGATGCAACGGTCACGATCAACAGCGATGACTGCGACGAAGCAAATTATGATTTTGCAATTACAGGTACGGGTACGGATCCCGAAATAAATGTACAGGGTAACAGCGTTACGATCGCAGACGGAGATGTCACTCCCACCACAACCGATCATACCGGCTTTGGCAGCCAGGCTGCCTGCTCCGGAACGATCACACGCACATTCACTATTCAGAATACAGGTACGGCCAACCTGACGGTTTCTTCCGTTAACATTACAGGAACCCATGCAGCGGATTTTTCGGTCAACTCAGCGCCGGCTTCTCCCGTGGCAGCCAGCAGTTCGGCCACTTTCCAGGTAACATTCAACCCGTCGGCAACCGGCGCAAGAAATGCAACCGTCACGATCACCAACAACGACTGTGATGAGTCGGCTTATGATTTTGCCATTACAGGCACAGGTACGGATCCTGAAATAAACGTACAGGGAAACAGTGTTACGATTGCAGACGGAGATGCAACTCCTTCTTCAACAGACCATACTGATTTCGGAAATCAGAGTATCTGTTCGGGAACGATCACGCGCACATTTACTGTTCAGAATACAGGCACGGCCAATCTTACTATTTCTTCTGTAAATATCAGCGGAACAAATGCGGCCGATTTTTCAGTCGCCTCCTCTCCTTCCCCGCTTGTAACAAGCAGCGGCTCTACTACTTTCCAGGTAGAATTTGATCCGTCTGCCTCAGGAACGCGTACCGCCACCGTTACGGTGAACTCGGACGACTGCGATGAATCGATTTATGATTTTGCGATACAGGGCACAGGCAGCGCTGTTTCGGTAAGCTTAAGCTCCCAGACAAATGTAAGCTGCTATAACGGCAGCAACGGCGCTGCGACTGTAAGTGCAAGCGGAGGAGCAGGTTCTCTGACCTACTCCTGGTCGCCCGGAGGAGGAACTACCGCTGCAATAACAGGCTTGGCTGCCCAAACGTACACCTGCACCGTATCGGATGCAAACTCATGCACGGCAACACAAACGGTAACTATTTCCCAGCCAGCTGCCGTTACCATTACTGTCACCGCTCAAAGCAATGTTTCATGCACCGGTGGAAACAACGGCGCTGCAACTGCTTCTGCAGGCGGTGGAACCGGGGCTTACACGTATGCATGGATGCCCGCAGGAGGAACGAATGCAAGTGCAAGCGGTTTGACTGCTCAGAATTACACCTGCACGGTTACAGATGCGAACAGCTGCTCTGCCGCTAAAACAATAAGCATAACAGAACCAACCGCTCTTACCGTGTCTGTTACGACACAAACCAATGTGAGCTGTAATGGAAGTACGAATGGATCTGCATCCGTAACAGCTTCGGGTGGTACAGGTGCCTACACGTATGCATGGGCTCCGGCCGGGGGAACAAATGCAACGGCAGGCGGTTTAGCCGCCCAGGGTTATACCTGTACAATCACCGATGCGAATGGTTGTTCAACAGGTAAAACCGTAACCGTAACAGAACCCGCAGCGCTCACTGCATCCGTTACCGCTCAGACCAGCGTTTCCTGCCCAGGCGGAAGCAACGGCGCTGCAACCGTTTCTGCAGGCGGGGGAACGGGCGCTTACACATATGCATGGGTGCCCGCAGGAGGAACAAATGCGACCGCAAATAATTTAACTGCCCAAAGTTATACCTGCACGGTTGCCGATGCAAACGGTTGTTCAGCCTATAAAACAGTAACCGTAACAGAACCGACGGCCATCACTGCATCTGTTACGACTCAAACGAACGTTTCCTGTTCGGGAGGAAGCAACGGCGCTGCAACCGTTTCTGCAGGTGGTGGAACCGGGACATTCACGTATCTCTGGGCTCCGGCAGGTGGAACAAATGCCGCTGCCAACGGCTTAAGCGCACAGGATTATACCTGCACGGTGACAGATGCAAACGGTTGTTCAATAGATAAAATAGTGTCCGTAACACAACCAGCGGCTCTTACTGCTTCCGTTACGGCTCAAACCAATGTAAGCTGCTATGGAAGCACGAATGGATCCGTATCCGTATCGGCTTCGGGCGGCACAGGAACGTACACGTATGCATGGGCTCCGGCAGGCGGGACAAATGCAACTGCCAACGGCTTAAGTGCACAGGATTATACCTGCACCGTTTCAGATGCAAACGGTTGTTCGGTAGACAAAGTAGTGACTGTAACACAGCCAACTGCTCTTACCGCATCCGTAACAGCTCAAAATCAAGTTAGCTGCAACGGTGGTACTAACGGATCGGCTTCCGCAGCAGCTTCGGGTGGTACAGGAACTTACACGTATACATGGATGCCTGCGGGCGGAACGAATGCGACTGCCAGCGGTCTAAGCGCTCAGAATTATACCTGCACGGTTACGGATGCAAACGGTTGTTCAGCCACTAACACAACGCTCATCACAGAACCAACGGCTCTTACTGCATCGGTCACAGTACAAAACAGCGTAAGCTGCAATGGAGGCAGTAACGGTGCAGCATCTGTATCGGCATCGGGCGGCACAGGAGCTTACACGTATGCATGGATACCCGCAGGAGGAACAAATGCAGCTGCCAACGGCTTAACCGCACAGGATTATACCTGCACAGTTTCAGATGCGAACGGTTGTTCCTCTGATAAAACAGTAACCATCACAGAACCGGGAGCTCTTACCACATCGGTTACCTCACAAACCAATGTAAGCTGCAACGGAGGTACCAATGGTTCGGCTTCCGTATCAGCTTCGGGTGGCACAGGCGCTTACACGTATGCATGGATGCCCGCAGGGGGAACAAATGCAAGTGCAAGCGGTTTGACTGCGCAGAATTATACCTGCAGCATTTCGGATGCGCACGGTTGCTCCGCTATTCAGGCAGTAAGCATTACACAGCCGGTCCTTATTGCAAGCAGCCAGACACTTGCTATTTGCTACGGCCAGTCGGTAACCGTTGGAGCAAGCACATACACGGCAAGCGGCACGTATACGGATATCCTGACCGCGCAAAACAGCTGTGACAGCACCGTCACCACCGTGCTGAATGTGACACAGGTGGATACTTCCCTGGCCCTGAACGGAACCACATTGTCCGTGAACACATCCGCCGACAGTTACCAGTGGGTGGACTGCAATGCTAATTATGCGATCATTGCAGGAGCAATCAACCAGAACTTCACAGCTTCTGCGAGCGGAAACTACGCAGTCATCGTAACAAAAAATAATTGTTCCGATACTTCTTCCTGCCATTACATCAGCATTCCCACCGGGATAACAGAGAACCCATTGAACCAGATGATAGCCGTATTCCCCAATCCCGCAAACGGAATAATTCATATAAACTGCCCCGAAAATGCAACGGAAATTTTTATGACAGACATGGTAGGAAAGGTCAGTATCGCAAAAACCATAACCGGCAGGCAACAGCAAACTTTAAACCTGCAGGATGTTCCGGCAGGAGTTTATTACCTGAACGTAATAACACCCAATGGAAGAGCTGTGAAAAAGATAGTAAAAGAGTAGATCCGTATTCATTTCGTCGGGTCTTCCGACCCGACGAAATAAAGTTACAGTAATTTCAGGTTAGACAGAGTCCTTCGGCCAGGTTCGCTTAACTACTTTTTTTTATTTTGTAAACTATAAGAAAGGAATCAGAACGGAAGTTATACTTCCCCATCCTGTATCTGCTGGATGATCTCTTCGATCAGCATGTCTTCTCCTTTGGAAGGATCGTATTTCCACTTCAGGTTGTTGCCCCATAAAAGTCCGAGTGACTGCCACATGAAGGCAGAAATCCGGCCGCGGTAATCTTTTATCACCTTGTACGTGGTCATGCCCGTTTCACGGTTAATTAAACGGATCAGTATCCTGCCCTGGCTCATCGTCAGGTTTTTAAGATCACTTTCAAACTGGGTCTTTAATTCTGCTTCGGCTTTCTTCAGGTACGGAGCACGTTTGCTTTCAGGCATGTTGTTGAGTATGGCATCGTATTCCTTGATCTTAACGGAAGCTAGCACTGCATACGGATATGCCTTCTTCACATTTGTTTTCAGCCTCATATAAGCCAGGCGGTCCTTTTCACTTTTAAAAGTTCGGCTAGCGGTAACGCAAAACTCATTCAGGGTGACCAGAGGAAGAGTTTCGCCTTTATAAGGAAAAGCAATTAACATAATCTTATTGTCCGGAACGCTGGGCTGACTTTTCTTTTTACCCTTCATGGCAAGCATGCCCGAAGAAGGATTTGCAGTCTGCGCAAAAACATTCATGGAAATAAGCAGCATTAGAGCAACTAATCTTGTCATATAGGTAGAAACACGCATTTTTTTAATAATTCTTTCAATAACTATGCCAGTGCTATAACGGAGGTTTATGAGAAATGTTACCTCAAAGGGATTAAAATTGCTAACAATTACCAAGAGGTGAAAATCCGCTAAAAAGAAGCACTAATCCGTATTAGCCAGCCTGTTCCTTTTCCAGTTGGAAACAATCCGCTGCGATGAACTGCCATTCAGGGTCGTTTTTTTAGAGGTATTAACCAGCCTTGCAGCAACCAGGGCGGCCACGAAGGCTTCTTCCTCATTTTCCTGGAATAATTTATCCGGCGAGAAATATTTTCCTGCAAAATGCGTATCGAAATCCCCGGATATAAATGCTTCGTGCTTTAGAACAAACCTGCAAAAAGGCAAGGTGGTTTCAACGCCGATTATTCTGTATTCGTCAATGGCGCGGATCAGCCTGGCGATTGCCTCTTCCCTGTCCTTCCCATACGCGATCAGCTTAGCGATCATGGGATCGTAATAAATGGGAATATCCATTCCTTCTTCAAAACCATCATCCACACGAATCCCCGAGCCCTGGGGCACTTTGTAAACCTCGAGCTTTCCTATATCGGGCAGAAAATTATTGGCAGGATCTTCCGCATATACCCTTATCTCGATGGCATGTCCGCTGATTGCAAGATCCTCCTGTTTAAAAGAAAGCTTTTCACCCTGAGCAACCTTAATCTGCTCTTTCACCAAATCAATCCCGGTTATCATTTCAGTAACCGGATGTTCCACCTGGAGGCGGGTATTGACTTCCAGGAAATAAAAATTCTTTTTTGCATCTACTAAAAACTCCACGGTGCCTGCTCCCACATACCCGCAGGCTTTGGACAGGTTTACTGCACACTCGCCCATCTTCTTCCGGATCTCCGGTGTGAGAACAGTAGAAGGTGCTTCCTCCACCACCTTCTGGTGCCTGCGCTGAACCGAACATTCCCGCTCAAAAAGATACACCACATTACCGCTTTTATCGGCAAGCACCTGGATCTCCACATGCCGGGGTTTCTCCACATACTTTTCAATGAACACGGCGCCATCGCCAAAAGCAGATTTTGCTTCGCTGGAAGCACGCTTCACTTCTTCTTCCAGATCGCTTTCTTTTTCAACCACGCGCATCCCTTTTCCTCCTCCTCCCGCGCTTGCCTTGATAAGCACCGGGAACCCGATTTCCTTTGCCACTTTTACCGCAGCCTTGATATCGCTGATGGCTCCGTCGGTTCCGGGGACCATGGGGATGTTATGCTTCTTTGCAGTTGCTTTTGCGGAAAGCTTATCTCCCATCATTTCCATGGCTTCTGCCGGCGGTCCGATAAACACGATGCCGTTTTTCTCCACTTCACGGGCAAATGCAGCATTCTCGGAAAGAAAACCATAACCGGGATGGATTGCATCCGCCTTCGTTTGCCTGCAGACCTCTATGATCTTTTTTCCATCGAGGTACGATTGGGAAGAAGGCGGCGGACCTATGCACACCGATTCGTCCGCATAACGGACAAAAGGCGCATTCCTGTCCGCTTCGGAAAAAACCGCGACAGTAGAAATCCCCATCTCCCGGCAGGAACGCATGATGCGTAGCGCAATTTCCCCGCGGTTGGCAACCAGTATTTTTTTAATTTTTTTCAATTAAGTTCAGAAAATCTAAAATGGAATCGTAAATGTAATCCAAATCTTTATCCGATATACAATAAGGGGGAACAAGATACACTACGTTACCCAGTGGCCTGAGCAGAATTCCCCGGTCAAGAAAAAATTTATTGGCCTTATCACGGATCGCATTGAAATAAGATGTTTCACCGGATGTTTTCAATTCAACGGCCAGGATCACTCCCAGGGTACGGCTAATAACTGAAGACCTGGAACGAATAACTTTCTGAAATGCGCTGTGTTTCCGGTTAATTCTCGCAATGTTCCTCCAGGTTTCTTTCTTTTCCATCAGGTCCATACTCGCCAGGGAAGCAGAGCAGGCAACAGGATTGGCTGTAAAAGAATGTCCGTGAAAAAATGTCTTCGTCCTGTCCTCAGACAGAAACCCGTTGAAAATTTCCTCCGTACAGGATGTCACTCCCATCGCCATGGTTCCGCCCGTAAGTCCCTTGGAAAGACACACTATATCCGGTTGTTCAGAAAGATAATTGCAGGCAAAGAACTTTCCGGTCCTTCCAAATCCCGTAAACACCTCATCGGCAATGGTGAATATTTTATTTTTCCGGCATATACGGATCATTTCAGAAAGCGCATCCGATCCGTTCAGAACCATTCCGGCCACGCCCTGCACCAGCGGCTCGAAGATAAAAGCAGAAATAGACGATGATTGATCCTTGATAACCTGCGTGATCTGACGGATCGCTTCCTGTTCATTACCCTCTGCAGGTGCATCCACAAAGATCACATCAAACAGATTAGCCTGGAAGGGTTTTGAAAATGCCCCTCTTGCACTTACGGACATTGCTCCGAATGTATCTCCGTGGTACGCGTTTCTGAATGCAATGACCTTGGGCTTTGGCTGCTGCTGATTATCCCAAAACTGAAAAGCCATTTTCAAAGCTACCTCCACGGCGGTAGATCCATTATCCGAATAGAATATTTTTTTTTGATTCTTGGGAAGCTTCTTCAGCAATCGTTCTGCAAGCCGAACCGCCGGTTCATGGGTGAACCCGGCAAAAATAACGTGCTCCAGCTTCTTTAGCTGAACCGAAACCTTTTTTGCAATATAGGGATGGCTATGCCCGTGAATACAGGTCCACCAGGAAGAAAAGGCATCGATGTATTTTTTCCCTTTATCATCGTACACATACGCTCCTTTGGCTTTAACAATTCCAATGGCGTCCGGAAAAAGTTTGTGCTGCGTATAAGGATGCCAGATTATTTTTTTATCACGTGAGGTCAGCGACATACATTCAGAAATTCGTAATCCTGCCGGCGTATTTCAAAATAACCTCTTTATCTACCTTGTCTTCTTTTACTATCCGCAAAAGGCATGACAACCCGCTGTAGTTCATAATGATCTCCTCAGAAGCACGGTGGGGCGATCCGTTAAAAACAATACCCAGTATCTTAATGTTATTTCGCTTGAGCACATCGATGGTAAGAAGGGAGTGGTTAATGCTACCCAGGTAATTCTGAACGACCAGAACTACCTCTGCATTGAATTTTTTAATGAGATCAAGGATAAAATACTTTTGGGTCAGTGGAACCATTACCCCACCCGCTCCTTCTATCACCAATGTTTTATTCAAGGTATGCGGAAGAATAATCTTATCCGGATCAATTTCAATATTCTCATCCGCTGACGCCTCGTGCGGGGATTTATGTCCTTTTAAGCGATATGCCTCCGGATGAACCACCGAAGTATCATTGCTGATATAACTTCGCATGTTCTCTGAATCCGTAGGATAAAATGTTCCGGCCTGAACAGGCTTCCAGTAATCTGCCCGCAAGGCTTCAACCAGGATTGCAGATACCAGCGTTTTACCAATGTCCGTTCCTATTCCTGTTACAAATAATCTTCTCATAGAATAATTATCACAAAGCTAGAAAAAACAGGATTAGGAACCGGCGAATATATTCTCCGGTAATTTTGCCGTGTGCCTTTTGACCGAATGAAACAGACCTTTTATCTCCTCCTCGGTGTTAAAAGCATGCAGACAAATACGAATGCGCTCTTTGCCTCTTGGAACGGTGGGGCTAAGAATGGGCCTGACATCGTAACCATCTGCCTGTACCCGGACTGCTACTTCTTTCACCTGCTCATTTCCGGCAATAACCAGCGACTGAATGGGGCTATAACTTTTCAAAAAACCAGGCATCTTCTGAATATCAACATTATCTATAAATGAATGTATTAAATTATTGAAATTAAACATATTATTACTAATACTTTGCAAAAGAATATAGGCCGATTTTATGACCACCAGGGCATGCAGCGGCAGGGCTGTGGTATAAATAAATGCACGTGAAAAATTTACCAGGTAGTCCTTCAAAGCCTCTCCTCCTAAAACAATAGCCCCGTGCCCGCCGAGGGCTTTTCCAAACGTATGCACACGGGCAAAAACGCTATCCTCCAAACCAAGCTCCGCTACTTTACCTTCTCCTTTATTTCCAAAAATGCCCGTAGCATGCGCTTCGTCAACAATGAGATTTGCCTGATAATCCTCGCAGAGCGATGCAATTTCAATCAATGGAGCAAAATCCCCATCCATGGAATAAACACTTTCCACCACCACAAATATTTCCTGGGGAAGAGCCGCGCCCGGCGCGCTTCTGCTGCGGAAGAATTTCAGGCGCTCCTCCAGATGAGCCACATCGTTATGTTTAAACGGAAACGACTCGGCCTTGGATAATCTTACTCCATCGTATATCGAAGCATGAGAAAGCTCATCGTACAATACCACGTCTCCCTTCCGGGCCACAGAAGATAAGAGGCCAATATTGGCAGCATATCCTGAATTAAAAATCAAACCTGCATCTGCCCGATGGTAACCGGCAATGAATCTTTCAAGTTCCGCAGCATACCGGGAATCACCCGTAAGCAGACGGGAACCGGTGGAACCAAAACCCGTTTTACCAGGAATGCTCAAAGAATCAAGCTCAGCATCTACCAGCTTCTTCAGTTCCGGGGACCTGGCAAACCCCAAATAATCATTTGAAGAAAAATCTATGCGATCATTATCCGCAGGGAGCTTCCGGAACAATCCTTCTTCCCTACGCATATTGAGTCGTTTGATCAAAAATGCTTCGTCCAAAATAAAAAAGGAAATTAATTATAAAACCGTCCAAGATCAACACGGACGCCTCCCAGCAAGCAAGCTGAAAAAACATTATGCCGGATCTCTACAATTGTTTCAGAACGGGAATTATCGTAAAACTTATATTCCAGGTGAGGCAATATGAACGCGTAAACCTTTGGATATATCTCATAATCCGCTGTAACGCCCGAGGATATCATGAAGCTGATAGGGAATGGCCTGTCTCCTAAAAAATTAAATCGCTTAACATTCGTGTACCCAAACCAGCCCAGCTTCATGCTCCAATTAAAAGAATATTTCTTATCCGTATCGTACTTAAACGGAAGTTCCGTCTGCAGGTATATTTTATCGAACCTCAACCCTTCATCAAACAGAAGAAACTCTTCACTTTCTTTTGTATACACTTTCAGTTGGGAAAGATAATGGAATTCAAAAGATATGCCCAGCCCGATACGTACGCGTTTTATAGGAGCCATTACATTTACATCGTAATTTTTAGTCGGACTATTGGCACTGAACTTCAAGTCACCCGCATTGATCACTGCTCCGTCCTTATCATAAAACTCAGTACTCTTAAAAACCGACTTCCAATGAGCAGTTCCGGCGCCGTAGCCGACTCCTACAAAATACTTCTCGGTACTTTTCGTGGCGTGATAAAAATATCCGCTCTGAGAAAAACCCTCAAGAAAGGAAAAAACAAAAAAGAATATAATCGTATTTTTTTTCAAACCAGCAAAGGTTTTATTCTTTGTAAAAACAATTATGAAACAGATTCCATCTTCAAAGACTCATTTTCATATTTAAATGCTTCTCTGGACTTCAAACCAAAAAGCTTAAACATTTCCATGTCTTCGTTGAAAGCAGGATTGGGGGTTGTAAGCAATTTATCACCGGCAAATATTGAATTTGCACCGGCCAGGAAACAAAGGGCCTGCCCTTCCAGCGACATCTGAGTTCTTCCGGCGGATAAGCGCACTACCGATTTAGGCATCACAATTCTTGTCGTGGCAATCATTCGCAGCATTTCCCAGATCGAAACCAATTTCTGGTTTTCGAGCGGAGTGCCCTCTACCGGTACCAGCGCATTGATAGGTACCGATTCAGGCGGAGGAGTTAAATTAGAAAGCGTATACAGCATCTCTATCCTGTCTTCCACGGATTCACCCATACCAATAATTCCACCCGAGCAAACAGTGACTTTTGCTTTCCGTACGTTTTCTATCGTGTTGAGCCTGTCGTCGTATTTACGCGTGGTAATAATTTTTTTATAAAAATCTTCTGAAGAATCAATATTATGATTGTAGGCATACAAACCTGCATCCGCCAGTTTCTGGGCCTGATCTTCGGTAAGCATGCCAAGGGTGCAGCATACCTCCATTCCCATACCATTGATAGACTTTACCATGTCCAACACACTGTCAAAATCAGAATTGTTACGAACCTCTCTCCATGCCGCCCCCAGGCACATACGGGTTGCGCCGCCTGATTTGGCATTGGATGCTGCATCTATAACATCCTGAACAGAAAGCATTTTATGGACATTCACGCCGGTTTGATACCTGGCCGCCTGCGGACAATACCCGCAATCCTCCACACAACCACCTGTCTTTATGGATAATAGCGAACTGACCTGAACTTCCGAAGGATCGTGAAACATACGATGAACAGTTGCTGAACGAAAAACCAAATCAAGCAAAGGAGAATTATAAACCTCTCTTATCTCTTCCCGAGAATATTTTTTCATAGAAAATTGCAATAAAAAACAAATGTAAGATTTTGTTTCCTTATAAAGAAATATAATTTCTCCATACCGGAAAGGAATATGTTGATTACTTTTGAGACGTGAAAAAAATAAAAAAAACAAAGATTTCCCCTCTGCACATTGATATCATTACTGTTTTGCCAAAACTCCTTGAAAGCCCTTTTCAAAACTCCATTGTAAAGCGCGGAATTGAAAAAAAGCTGGTAAAAATAAATGTCATTAACCTGCGGGAATATGCCTCTGATAAATACCGGACCACCGATGGTTACATGTACGGAGGAGGTGCAGGAATGGTGATGATGATTGAGCCCATTGCTAAATGCATTGAAAAATTAAAGAAAAAGAGGGACTACGATGAGATAATCTACATGAGCCCGGACGGAGAGATGTTTGACCAGAAGATGGCCAATAAGCTATCCATGATGAAGAATATAATTATTCTGTGCGGCCATTACAAAGGGGTTGATGAGCGTGTCCGGGAGCACTTTATCACCCGGGAAATCTCCATCGGAGACTATGTACTAAGTGGCGGAGAGCTGCCTGCAGCTGTAGTATGCGATGCCATAATCCGTATCGTTCCGGGAGTTATTTCGGACGAAACCTCTGCCCTGACCGATTCTTTCCAGGATGGACTCCTTTCCCCTCCTGCCTATACCCGTCCGGCCGACTATAAAGGAATGAAAGTACCCGACGTTTTGCTTTCCGGAAACACGAAAAATGTGGAGAATTGGAGGAACGAGAAATCCCTTGAAAGAACAGAAAAACGAAGGCCCGGACTTCTTAAATAGGTTATGCCAGGAGGTGGATTTTTATCTCTTTTTCCAGGGGCAGGCTGGCTTTTCACATTTTCTTGACGGTAATTAAAAATATCTATTATCTTTGCGTCCCTTTTACAAAAACATACGACAATGGACTTACTTAAATATGCCGAAGAGCAGTTAATGACAAAACAAAAGTTCCCTGACTTTAAGGCAGGTGATACTATTACTGTAAGCTATAAGATCAAAGAAGGAGATAAAGAACGCGTACAGCAGTTTACAGGTATTGTTATTCAGCGTAAAGGAGTTGGCAATGTAAAGACCTTTACCGTACGAAAAATATCAAATGGCGTTGGTGTTGAGCGTATCTTCCCTCTTAACTCACCTTTCATTGAATCAATTCTTGTTGATAAGAAAGGCGAAGTACGCCGTGCAAAACTATTCTACTTACGTGGCGCCATCGGCAAAAAAGCAAAAATTGATGAGCTTAAGGATGTTGAAGCCGAGGAGGCCGTAGTGGTGGCTTAATTGATATTCAACTAAAAATTTTAAACCCGTCTCGGCTTAGCTAAGACGGGATTTTTTTTGCATGTATCCGGCTAAAATATAAAAAGCGTGTAAAAAGAGTTCCTGCCTCTCCTCTACTTTTTCATAAACACTTTGGTAGCCACTTTATCTTTGTAGGAAAGCTTGAGTACATATATTCCCTTTTCAAGCTGGATGGTATTGAAGGTGATCTGATTTAATCCGGTGGATGCATTTCCATCGAACGGATTCGCCACAAGCCTGCCCCTGGCATCAAACACTTGTGCTTTTACGTGGGAAACATCCGGAGTCACAAAAAGAAAATAGATCTCGCCGATAGCAGGATTTGGAAACGGATTGAGCAATGTAAATTCATCCGTGATCGCATCACACTGCTTATTATTTGAATATACGGCATCGTTATGCCCGTTTACCTTTTTAACCTCCAGGCAAACAATGCTATGACTGTTATCCCGCAACTCAAATGCAGAATGGAATGGATAAGTAATGAGGGAATCCGGTCTTACCAGCCCGGTGTAGAATTCGTGAATAGGGGTGCCGTCGTCCAGGTAGGCAGACAATTCGATACTTGTCACATCCAGGGTCCCTGTATTTTTAAGAAGCGCAGAGACCTGAACGGCATTTGAAGATTTGACAGCAACTATGTCGGAAACCTGAACATCCAGTACGGGTATGTCGATGGAAATAAACTGGACAGACGAATCACGGCAACCAAACGAATTCTGGGTAATCAATAAGATAGAATACGTGCCGGTATCCTGGTAAGCATGAATCGGATTTGCAACTGAATCCTTGCCCCCATCGCCGAAGAACCAATAATAATTTGCCCCGCCGGCAGAAGTATTTATAAAATTCACCGGATACTGAGGATAACTATAGGAAGATGCCAGACTAAAACTGGCTATAGGCAAAGGTTTTACAGAAACAGTTTGAGTAGCAGTTGCAAAACAACCTTTTGCAGAAGTGGCGGTTAAACTTACAGAATAAGTGCCTGCAACTGCATACACCGGCGAAGGATTTTGAAGCGTTGAGCTTCCCGCACTGCCAAACTGCCAGTTCCATGCAGTAACGGTACTTCCTGTAACAGTACTCATATCGGTAAGCTGAATCGGACTGTGCAAGCATGCGCTGGTTGTTTTAAAGCTGACGGAAGGCAAATGATTTACGACTACAACACCCGTTACGGAGTTTGTACAGCCATTAGAAGCTGTGACAAGCAAGGACGTATTGTAGGTTCCTGCAAGGGAATATGTATGTGTTGCATTCTTCAGCGTGGAATTAAATCCATCTCCGAAATTCCATAACCAATTACTTATTGTCCCCACAGATTTATCTTTAAAGGCAGTAGCGTTTCCTTTACATACAGTATCGGAAGTAAATAATGCAACCGGGGCCTGAAAAGCAGATACAGCCGATATAAATGTATCCCTGCATCCCAATCCGGAGGTTACCACAAGCTGTACAGAATAGGTACTTGCAGTTGTATACGCGTGAACAGGATTTTTTAACGTGGCGTTAGGACTTCCGTCTCCAAAGTCCCATTTCCATGCAACCATAGTGCCGCTTGGGATGGTAGACACATCCAGGAATTGAGAATTTGAACCCGTGCATAAGGGTGACGAAGCCACATTGAAGTTTGCGGAAGGTACAGGATTTACAACAACAGATTTTTGAATAAACGAGGAACAACCTGAATCCGAAACCACACTGAGAGAAGCTACATAGGTTCCTGAGGCAGAGTAAACATGGGGTGGATTTTGTGTGGATGCAACGCCACCATCGCCAAAATTCCAGCTCCAGGTGGCAATGCCATCCGGTGAAGGAACAGATGAAAGATCAGTAAACAAAGTCGTGCCTCCCTGGCACGTTGTATTCGCTGCAAAATTGGGTACAGGTGCAACTCCTTTTACATTTACAATAATTGTGTCTTTTGCCGTACATCCTTTGGCGTTCTTTACCAACACGCTATACGAATTCATCCCGGGGTTTGTAATAACAATGGCACTTGTGGTAGCCCCTGTTGACCATAAATAGGAAGTTACCTGACTTGCTCCCTGCGTTAATGCAATCGAATTGCCCGAACACATCGAAATATCAGGGCCTAATGTTGCGGTCTGGGCAAAATTATCTACAGAAACATGTGCCGTATCTGATTTAAATGAACATCCACTCGTTGTGTTTGTAGCCGTTACAGAATACGTTCCGGCCTGAGTAATAGTTATGGCTGAGGTGGTGGCTCCATTGCTCCACTGAAAAGTATAATTAGCAGGATTAAGATTGGTACTCCATAAAAGACTGCTTCCATAACAAAGAGAACTGCTTTTTGCAATCTGATTTAATGGATATGTTATATTAATTGCATCTGAAGAAGAATGATCAAATATATCAGTTACTGCAACCGAATATGTACCTGGCTTACTAACTACAACAGTTTGCGTTGTGGCTCCGGTATTCCATAAGAATGAAGCAAATCTTGCTCCTGCATCAAGAACAGTGTCGCATAAAGTATTCATCACAACATCTGAGCCTAGATTAACAGGCCGGACATATTTATTATTAAGGTATTGTTCTACAGACTGTCTGTCTGCATTTGTAAGGGCATGGTCATACATAATTACCTCCGCTATCTCTCCATTCAAATGATAATCACCTGAATATGCACCAATTTGAATGGGTTGATTTGTACTGGATATAGAATATAAAAAGGAATTGCCTGCTATTCCATTTTTATAAAAATTAACACCTGTAGAAGATATAACTCTACTTATAATCTGATAGTTAGTGGAAAACATAAAACCATGACTGCCTCCGGCACCAACATCGGTAGCATATATATTATCCGAATTAAGAGTATAAAGTTGAAAATAAGGCGAGGACGAACTCCCCAAAATATTTTGCAAAACCTTACTTGTACTTCCATTTCTCTTTATTACAAGGATTTCCGTTCGAGGGCCA
>Ga0315912_10000359_pt1 | contig 90357 bp, 54 predicted proteins | sample VfabasoilMG_FD_204469 | JGI IMG/M metagenome (GOLD analysis project Ga0315912, IMG submission 204469) | Garden soil microbial communities collected in Santa Monica, California, United States - V. faba soil | ecosystem: Environmental > Terrestrial > Soil > Garden | place: USA: California... | reverse complement strand
TATGCACATGCTTAAGCTATTCAGGTATGTGAATGCAGCAGGCGGCCATGCCCTGCAGCCAGAAATCACCGGCATCAAGCACTCCTTTAAGACCCTTCGTGAAGTTTTTGAATCAGTGCTCACCCATGAAATTGAAGTGACGAAATCCATCAACGAGATCGTCGACCAATGTTTGCAAATCAAAGACTTCGCCACGTTCAACTTCCTGCAATGGTATGTGAATGAGCAGCGTGAAGAAGAAACGCTGGCCCGCAGAGCAGTCGAAATTTTCGACATCATTGGTGAAGAAGGTGTCGGCCTCTGGATGATTGACCAGGAAGTTGGCAAGTTAGCGGCTTATGCCGCGCGAATGACGGGCAAGATAACGGGCTAACATTCAGACCTAAACTCAGATCAACTGATATTGTGCGGCGAGCCTAATAAGGTTCGCCGTATTTTTTACTTCAAACTTCGCCAGCAAGTTTTTTCGATGCGTATCAACGGTGGTGGTGCTGATGAACAACTTATCGGCAATTTCATTGTTGGTCATTCCGTCGGCAATGAGTATGAGTACTTCTTTCTCGCGTCGCGTGAGCACCGGTATTTTTGAATCTTCGTTCTTCTTCATCGTCGCGGTGGCTTCCAGGCTCAGGAATTTATTTCCTTGCATGACGGTGTCGATCGCGTCGATCAATTCTTCGCGGGTTGCATTCTTCAAAACATAGCCTGATGCGCCGTTGTCCATCATCTTCTGAATGAAGCTCTGCTGATTGAACGAACTCAATCCCAAAATATGGATTGCAGGATACTTTGTTTTCACCTCCTTACATAAGTCGATACCGCTTTTATCGGGAAGATTGATGTCCATGAGAATGACGTCTGGCTGCTGTTGTTGCAGGAACGCAAGACAGGAAACCGCATTCATGGCATGTCCCATCCAGTCGATATCCTTTTCGTTCTGCAACAGCGCGCGAATTCCTTCTACAATCATGTAATGATCATCGGTAATAAAAATCTTAACAGCCATTTATGTGTTCATTTCAATGATGGTCTCCCCAATAAACGGGTCTACAAATAAAGATAACCCAGTTTTCAAACGCCCTCCTGTTTTTCCATGATTTTTCACAACGGTAAACGTTCGCGGTCCAAGTTAACGTAGGTGAATTCAAAGGTTTAGACATTTAACTCAATGTGCACAGAAGTGCCTTGGTTAGGTCGGGAGGTCACATCCACTTTACCTTTCAGGAATTCCACTCTGCTTCGGATGTTACTCCACCCCATTCCGGAAGGTTGCCGGAGGATAGCCGTATCAAAACCCTTACCGTCGTCTTCCACGGTGACTGAAAGCTGTTGACCACCAACGGATACCTGCACGATGGCGGTTCTTGCTCCAGCATGTTTCAAGGTGTTGTTGATCAACTCCTGAACGACGCGATAAACTGTTATTGATGTGGTCAGTTCCAGTTGTGCATCGGCTAGCCCGAGGGACTGGTAATTGACTTGCAAGGCGCCACTTTGATTGATGTCATGACAGAAATCCCTTAACGCCGCGTCGAGCCCGAATTGCACAAGAGACTCAGGCATCATGTTGTGGGCTACCCGGCGCATTTCCTTAATGGAGCTGTCGAGCATGTCCATCCCGCGTTCGAAAGCCCGATGGTTTTCAGGCGTCATCACCAGATTCTCTTTCATGGTCGTAAAAGAAAACTTAATTCCGGAGAGCATTCCACCCAATCCATCGTGTAAGTCCTTCGCTAACCGCGATCGCTCATTTTCCTCACCCTTCAAGACCGCTTCCGTTGCCGTTAGCTGCTTTTCCGTTTCGAGCTCGGCAATGCGCTTTTGTTGAAGCGCTTGTCGATGCTGGTAGTTTCGGTAAGACACGGCACCGATAATGAGTATTGTAATGATGCTGCCGATAAGAATGTAGTTCTGGGTATTTTTCTGGTCAATGGTTAGTTCCTGAATTTTGGACTCAGCTTTCAAGCTATTGATCTCCCGCTCCTGCTTCTCGACGTTGTAACGAACTTCCAGGGCCGCGATCTGCTCTTTGGTTTCGTCTGAGTACAAGCTGTCGTTTAGTTCCCTGAATTTTCGGAGATACCCGTTAGCCGTCTTGTAGTCACCTTTCTTTTCAAACCATTTCGAAAGATTAACATAGGCAGTCGCCCGGGTTCTTCTCAGATCATGCGTCGTCGACAGATGTAAGAGTGTATCCAGCGCCACCTTTGCTTCCGGCAACTTGTTCATGGTGATCAGACAATCAGACAATGCTTCCAGTACATTGGTCTTTTGATAGACATCTTCATTTATTCTGGCGTAATCCAATGCCTTTGCATAATGCGCGACAGCCTTTGCATACTGCTTGTTGTCCTCGTCAATGTAAGCGCTGTTGTAATGAAATTGGAATTGAAGACTCGTGTTTTCTATTTCTAACACAATGGGCTCAGCACGCTTCAAGACTTCAGCAGCCGGGCCAAACTCTTTTCGATTGATGAGTCTCATTGAATAATTCAAGAGCCTTACCGCCAATGAACGAGGATTCTGACTTCTTTCAGCAATAGCAATGGCTTTCTTATCAAATTCGATCGCCTTATCAGAATCATACATTTTCTCATAAACCTCCGCGACGTTGGAATAGACCGCTGCGAGGAACGGGTGATTCATCGGCTCGAATATCCTTGCCGATGCTGTGTAGCCTTGAAGGGCTTTTTCATAATCGCCCAATTTGAAGTAGTCGCCGGCAACATTGTTGTACAAATGACCAGTATTGGTCTTCGCGCTTTCGGTAGAGTCATTTTTCAACACAGCAAAAGCCGAATCGGCATACTGGAATGCTTTCCCGTAATCGGCGCGGTCACTGAAATAGATTTGGCCGATCATGTATCCCTTTTGGAGGCCCCGGGTATAGTTCGTCGCCTTACTGATGGAGATGATTTCATTCATGTACGGTAAGAAATCGGAAGTATTATTGTTCATGGCCTCTACCACGTACTCCACGATGAGCTTTACCCTTGTACTATCCTGTGACTTATTTTCCTTGATTTCGTTTCTTAAACTGTCCAGACCATGAGATTGAGAATACGCTAACGAAGAACTAAAGGCAAAAAGTATTGTTAGCGTCGAACGGAGTACTTTCATTAACTATTTTTTTTCACTGATAAATGTATTGATTGAATTCATAGCGACATCGAAAAATACTCAAATACTCAATTCAATTTGTACCGATGTGCCCTTTCCAGGTTCTGACTCCACTTCCATTTTTCCCTTTAGAAAGTCAACGCGGCTTCGGATGTTAGACCATCCCATTCCCCCGGCTGTATTGATAATAGCGGTATCGAATCCCTTTCCATCGTCTTCCACTGTTACGGAGAGTCGATTATCGATTCGCGTTACCTGCACGATGGCAGTTTTTGCTGCCGCATGCTTCAAGGTGTTGTTGATCAATTCCTGAACAATCCTGTACACGGTGATGGCCATGGTTTGATCCAGTGGAACATCAGCGAACCCAATGGATTGATAAGAGATCTGCAGCGCCCCACTTTGATTGATGTCGTTACAAAAATCCTTGAGCGCCGTATCGAGTCCAAATCGCACCAGCGACTCTGGCATCATGTTGTGCGCGACGCGGCGCATTTCTTTGATCGAGCTGTCCAGCATGTCCATGCCGCGTTCGAAGGCCTGATGGTTCTCAGGCGTCATAATCAAGTTCTCTTTCATAGTCGTAAATGAATATTTGATTCCGGAGAGCAAGCCTCCCAATCCATCGTGAAGATCTTTGGCGAGGCGGGACCGTTCTTTTTCTTCACCCTTCAATACCGCCTCGGTGGCGGACAATTGCTTTTCTTTTTCTAACTCGTTGATGCGTTGCTGCTGCAGGATTTGCTTCTGCTTGTAAGTGCGATAGGATAATGCCAGAATGATCGCCAGAACAATCATACTTCCCACCAGAACGTAAATGAAAATTTCGCGGCGCTGCAAGGAAAGGTCCTGGACTTTTTTATTGGCTTCCAGGGTTCTTATCTGGCTTTCCTTTCTTTCCGTTTCATATTTCTTTTCAAGTTCAAAAATATTCTCGTTCAGGATGCTGTCGCCAAGCAAATCACTGTGCTCTGAATAGGCCTTTCCTTTTCTAACGTCCTGCATGGAATAGGCCAGGTGAGAAAGGTGTTGCAGGACTCGCTGACGTTGTACTTTCAGGTTGTATTGATAGGTAATAGCCAAAGCCTCTTGCCCATAGCGTTCCGCGACATCAAACTGTCTCTTGAACTGATAGTAGAAGGACAGCCCTTTCTTTGCAATCACATCTGATTCATGAAGTCCGAGTTCCGCCGCGATGGGGAGTGACTTCTCCATATAAAACTTCAGGCACTCGTAATCTCCGGATTGAAAGCACAAGTCGCCGAGGTTTAGATACTGACTGTGTTCCAGGTTGCGATCGTTATTTTTTTGGCTTTCCAACAGCGCTTCCTTGAATGTCGATTCTGCCTTGTCATACCTATGCAACGAAGCGTAATTGAGCCCCAGGTTGTTCAAGGCAATGCCCACGTACCCGTCGTTCAATTTTCGAAGAAGTACAACCGCCCTTTCGCCCGCGACGACTCCCTTTTCGTATTGATGCATGTCGAAGTAAAGCATCTGCAGGACATCTTCTCCGATGGCTTCGGTATATTCGTTGCCAAATTTTTGAAATAACTTCTTTCCCTCACCATAGTATTGAACGGCCTTTTCATACTCACCCCGCACCCTGTACGAGGTGCCCGTATTGAAGAGCGTTTTGGCGAGGTTAAGCGAGTCCTTTGTTTCGCGTGCAATCTCGACCCCCTGAAGATTTAACAACAGCGATGAGTCGTACAACCCCTGCATGTTCAGCACATACGTGTAATTGCTGATGTACTTGATGACTCCCTTTGGGAAATTGATCTGGCGGCTCAGGTCGCCGGCCCTCCGGTAGTATTGCTTGGCAACATTCGGCTCGCTATTCTCATACTGTTGTCCGATGTTGATGTACAACCACACAGCATTCGTGTCTTCCCTGGCATCGGGTAATAATCTCAGGAGGCTGTCCTTGTTCATCATCACCTGACCGAAGGCCGCCGCGGGCATCAGGTAGAACAAGAAGCGAATAACCAACATCTTCATGGGGGTGAACATTGTTTTACAAATAAAGATAACGGCATTATAAAGACGCTCCCCTTTTTCCATGATTTTTTAAAACTCCTGTTTTTACAGGATTACTTTATTCTCTGCAGCTCCACACCTTTACTCTCGTAATCCAGAAACAAAGTTGGGTTTAATCGGGTGTGGGAGTGATCCCGCACCCCCTACCCGACAAAACTATAAACCACAAAAAGATGAAAAAGATAAATATCGTTTATGCGCTTGCTGGCTCCGTCATCCTTGGAAGTTGCTCTGGGCCGGGTTCTTCCAGTTCATCCGTCAGCGAGCCTGTCGAAACCGAAAACGGAACGACGATGACTCAAGGCGATGCCACGATCTTCTTTGATCCGGACACGGAACTGCAAACCAGCGCTAACGCATTGACCATTGGCAAGATTTACATCATCGACGGCGACGATAAGAGACTTTCCAACAGCGACATCGCCCTCAACTCCACCTTCTCGGTTGTTTACGAAGGCATTAAAAATTTTACCCTGAAAGATGGAAAAGCATTTCCGGATCTGTCCATTAATGTGGTAGACAACGATCAACAAACTGTTGTCAGCGAAACAGACCTGCTGGCGTCGTATGTCGATGGTCTTTCAGAACAAGATGCTTCCGTGCTTCGCGCCACCGTGACGGTGGGCGATCCCATGAAACCCGGCAAATACATCTGCTCCATCCAGGTTGTTGACAAAAATAATTCCGAGGCCGCGATCCTGTCGACCTGGAGTTTCGAAGTGAAATAACTTCCCACAGCAAGGCAAAATCAAAACACCTGATCATGAAAACACAAGCGTTACTCCTAATTCTACTCCTGGTCGCCACGACCGCCATGGCTCAAAATAAACCCAAGGCGAAACAAAAGGACGAGATGCCCTCGCAACAGGAAATGGCGGAGATGATGAAAGAAATGGACAAAGCCATGAGCGAGATGAGTCCAGAGGATAAAAAGGCGTTGGACAGCATGGGCTTCCAAATGCCCGACTTGAAAGGAGTGCAAAACACTTTGTCAGGCGTAAGCGACGCTCAACTTCAAGCCGCCTATGAAGCCGAAAGCAGAATAGTTCCGCTCAAAGATGCCACTCGAATCGCTTCCATTTCCAAAATACCGCTGACCAACACCACCATGGGAAGCTTCGTGTCCGGGACTCATGGCAAGGTTGTCCTTAAACTTAAGGCTGCTTCAAAAACCAAAGGCGAAGAGATCTACAAGATCGTAAAGGGTCAGTACAATTCAGACGTGGCTACCGGCAACACTGCTATGGGATTATGGATGATGGGAAAACCAGAACTCGCGCTCTACGTGATGGGCAAGGCCTGCCAGGATAATCCCAACAACACGGACAACCTGAATAATTACGCAGCGATGTTATCCATGACCGGCGCTGAGCAACTCGCCATTCCGATGTTAAACTACGTCAACAGGCGCTATCCTAAAAACAGCACGGTGCTCAACAACCTGGGGCAGGCATGGTTCGGACTAGGTGAGATCACAAAGGCAAATGCCTACCTGGATAGTACAATTCGCATTTATGCCAATCATCCCCAGGCTAACTATACTAAATCATTTGTTGAAGAAAGTAAAAACAACAAGGCGGGCGCGATCGAAGCGGTTAAGCGCAGCATCAAGAAGGATCACTACAACGGAGAAAAAGATTCGCGGTTAAATAAGTTAGGTTACAAACTCAAGGGCGATGACTTGAACTGGAATCGTCCGATGCCTGCCGATCCACTCGGACTTGAGAAATTCAACTGGCCAGCTTATCCCCTCGGCGTCGACGCGAGCCCGCAACTGGAGAAAGAATGGAACGACTTTAAAGCCAAGTGTCAGCAGGAAATGGCAGCACTGAGTGCTGAACAGAAAAAACTGGAAGCGGAGATGATCAAGGCTAACAACGAACGCACCAAGGGACTTTTGCAAGCCGGTTACAAGGGAAAAATGATAAGTCCTTTTCCTCCCCTTGCACCCAAGGCGATGGTCAAATTGAAATACCTCATCGATGGAAAAGACGGACAACTTGCATTCAACTATCAGAAGAAAGCTGAAGCGGTTGCCAAGGCATACCAGCTAACAGGCGAATTGGATGATCAACTTTCGCAGCAACAGGAAGCGCTGCGGAAGGAATATGAAGATCAGTTTGGCGAGGGAAAGTCCAACCCTTTCGGCGCGGTCTGTAGCAAGGAGAACGGACTCCTCAACAAATTCCTCAACGCATCCAACTCGGCGTTGCTGCAGGCCAATACAGATTTCCTGAATTTCATGCGTAAGAAATTGAACGACGAAGCATATTACAACCAGTACACTCAGTGGCCAGAACAATTTGAATTTTCGAAAGTACAGTTCAAACTGATGTGGCTGAATCTGATCTACGACCAGAAGGTGATGTTCAAAAACAGAAGTACCTACTGCCAGGATCAATCAAACACAAAAGAGAAACCATTCAAGCTCGCCCAATTTGATGATGTGCATTGCATGTATCACAGTTCATTCTCCACGCCGGTTGGAACCATTCAAACGGATTGTAGCCGCATGACGACCACCTTGGATTTAAAAGTTATCAAACTCGGTCTCAAGCAAGACATGGACAAGGAAAACTTCAACGATCAGTTTATGAGTTGCTCCGTGGAAGTTGGTGTTGGCGCAGGAGCCGGTGTTAGCAACGGTCCACTCAAAGCAGAGGCTTATGTCGGAGGTTCAATTGCGGCTGAATTTGATCGCACCGGTCTGTCGGATGTTGCCATCAAGGTACAAGGCGGAGTTAGCGCCGGCACCGACATCATTGACGGTGGTAGCATGGCTGGTGTTGGCGTAAGCGATCTGTCCATCGACGCCGGTGTATCCGGAAAGATGAGTCTCATCAGCGGAAAGTCTTCCATGGAGGGAACTGGAATCTTAAGTGGTCTTAGCAAATAACCCATTATGAAGTATATCACATTGTTCGCCGCGATGGCGATTGCTATCGCCTCGCACGCTCAGGATTGTAATAAGGAAGCGCTGCGTCAAAAACCAGGCACATGGAAAGCCGGGATGAAAGGTTCTATTGTGAACGTGACACCGGCTGATCTCGCAAAAGAAAAAGCAGTCCTCGGGAATATCCATAGTATGATTTCCTCGAGTTACAAGCCAACGGGTTGCGAAATCACGTATGCCACCGTCTTTGGTAAATCCATTGTCGATGGTACAACCTGGTATGCCGATCCATACTACTACTCGATGTACATACTCCGGTATTTGTGCGATCCGAATAACAAATCAAAGTCCTATGTGGACGCGGCCACGCCTACCACCGTGAACATTACCGCCAATGTCATCAACGCGTTGTATCTCAACGCCACGGAACTTCCGCCTGATGATATGCGGGGCTACCTGAAGTTAAAACAAAGGCCTCAGAAAAAAGACGGTGTTTGGTTTATGGGCGAAGAAGTGGTGGGCGACGATCGTTTGCCCAGTGAAATCAAAGAATACCGTTGGCTGATTACCTACGGTGACACGCTGCCCTTCGCGTACGTAAGTCGAAAGGAATATTTGCTGATCCAAAAGAAACGCCTTGAGAAATCGATGAAGGAAAGTCCAAGCGAGCAGAAATACCTCACACAGTTTGTGAACAACGTCAATGAATACTTGAAAAAACCGGAAGCCGACCTCCGACAGCCTGCTATTTGCATGTGGAACGACGAAGAACGCTTCGAAAAATTTGTAGAGGAAGGTACCCCATACTCATTCATTGCTGTAAAACCGAACCTGGCCTACTATCACAAAAAATTGCCGAAGTCGTCACCACAGTTTTTTACGGTGGTTTACAAAATCTCAAAAGGCGACCCGGTCTTCCTCGACAACTATGAGGCGATAAAAAGGGCTATTGATTTTACCAAGCTCAAAAATATGCTGGGCAAATAAATTCAAGCAACATTAAAACAACCGATATGCGTACCCTCATTTTCATTTTCCTTCTCTCACCACTTCTGAGTTTTGCACAGAAGACTGACATGTTTGTTAAGCTCACGGATTCACGCAATCAACCGATAAAAGGCGAAGGCATGTTAAAGGGTTATGAACGCTGGATCGTAGCCACGACCTTAACCGCCGGCGGAAAAAATAATAACCAGGTCAATTTCACGATGGCTGTTGGCGGAGCATCCGCAGATCTAAAACGAGCGCTGGCAACGGGCGAAGTTCTGTTGAGCGCACAAGTCAACGTTCTGGCACCATTTAATCCATCCGTACCCGCTGCCCAGATATCCTACACCATAAAAATGGAAAACATCTCAGTGACATCCTGCAGCGAAGCGATGGGTTGCGACAACGTGATGAACACGACTGTTACGCTTCAGGCCGTTCGCGTCGGATGGACATACTACCAGACCGGAAAAACAGGTGCACAAGTTGTGTCTAAAAAGTTTGGATGGGATTCGAGCACGCAATCTGAATGGAGCAATTTCTAACAACACGTTGTAAACCTATTTGAATTCAACCGATAACAGTCAAATGAAAAACCTGACGTTACTTTTCTTTCTTTGTTTCTCAGTCGCCGCCACCGCGCAGCCCATCTCGCCTGAATCCATTGAAAATGATTTCATTGGCTGGAAGAAAGTATTTCACTTCAAAGGCACGAAAGAGCCCAAGAAGAATGGCAACCATCTTTTTTCAGCTAACCAGATGTCGCTCTGCGACACGCTCGCGAACTGGATGCAAGCCAGCTATGTGCCGAAGGGCGGGTTGGGCGAAATCAAAAAAGCAATCTCCGGATACCTGGGCGCCAACAATCAATACGAGGCTGGCATACCTCAAAACTATGGAGCCTATTCGAAGACCTACATCGAGCTACGATACAATAACAGTCATGTCATAGAACCTGTTACTAACAGCAATGTCTGGTGGGGCGTTTACGCCAATGGGATGCCCGGCGGTTGGCCCGCCGTGGACCTGTGTACCCCTACGACCTACTACTTCACACTCCCCGGTGCAGACGCGGATTTGGATGAGAACACGAAAAAGCAATTGGACATCTCCGCACACCCAAACATAAAGCCTTACATAAGTTTTTGGACCAGGAATGAAGGATATGGACGCGGAAGAGAAGCCGTTCTTTTATGCAAAGACAACAAATCACCGTTTGTGAAGATTACAAGAGGTGAATACTTGCAAGCACTTGAAGCGGGAATTTCCCAGTACTACGAGAAAGAGAAGAAAAGAATACGTGAGGCTAATCCGGGCAATGAAAATGCTATTGCCTATGAGATGAAAGGCCAGACGGAAAGAAGAGATCAAAGAATTGCTGCCGTCAAAAAGACGAGAGAAATCTATAAGGGCCAATTGGATGAGCCCGCGACAATCACTGAAAGCCAAGCTTCAGTTTCTGTCGAATCCTATGCCGACGTATTCAATGGTACTGGCGGGTCCAAAGAGAAATACGTCATATACAAAGTTGACCCAGCCATAGCCGAACTCTGCAAGACAGATAAGCCGCAGTGGATCATGGTGCGGTGGGACTATTGGCCGGGTGATCGCATGGAGCAACAGCAACACGAAGCGATCCTCAACAATTTCAACTTCGAATACGTCTACAACTTCTTCTTTGCCCCGGAGAAAGTTAAGGGACAACCTTACAAACCGCTGCGCTCTCCCATTTATAAAGAAGCCGTGACGATAACCGACGTTTCAGCCAACAGTAAAAAAAACGCCGCGGATAAAACCGTGCATTTCTATGACGACTTTTCCGCCAACGTTGTTGGCAAAGTCGCTGTGGGCTGGCGTACCGAAACCGTTTCGGCTGGTGGAAAAGTAGCAGCCGTAGATGGTGCAGACGGGAAATGGCTAATGGTTGCTGGTGATTACATCAAGTCAACCACATTAAAACCATTACCGCAGAATTTTACATTCAGTTACGACTTGATCGCGCTTCAGAACTTCACGTGGGGAACGCACGGGCTAACCGTTCAGCTTGCGAAGGGAACGGCATCCAACAATCTCGAATACTCCACGGCACTCAAACTGCGTCCGGGTTTTGATGGACGACCCGGCGAGGTAACGCTCGAATCAGGCAAGACCCATTCGTACGATCATCCCGCAAGCAAGTATGCCCAAGCGCCCGGCTTCAGCAACAATAAGAAGGTCAACAGGGTTTCTGTGACCCTGAAGAAAATTGGTGAAAAACTCGAGGTATACATCGACGACACGAAAGTAATTGATTTGGAGAAGGCAATCCCTGCTACACAACTCCTGAATTTCATGATGATCGACGGCGGCTCTGAGAATGACAAGTTCTATATCAGCAATATAAAAATCACAAAAGACTAGTATGAAAGACTAAATAAGACGCCTATGAAAACTATAGTTGCTTTTTTCGCTTTATCTGTTTCTGTGGCATCATCATTTGCACAGATCAAAACAGCACTTCCCGCAAAAGACGTGCAGCAGCCTGTGCTCACGATCACGCCCGTTACGCCAACGGTGATGAAAGACACCGAATTTCCGAACTGGGATTTTGAACAAGGCCTCACGGGCTGGACAAAAGCAGGAACGGCTTTCAATAACCAACCGGTATTCGGTGACAACATCGTAACCACCCGTGTGCTTTATCAGATGGAATTTAATAGCGGCGGTGTTGGTGGTGATTATTGGAAAGACCAGGGATATGATGTCGGCCGGAATGGAAGGTTCTGGATCGGCACCTATGAAAACTCTCAGCCCAAAACTTTTTTTCAGACACAAGGCGATCAACCACTTGGTACACTAACGTCTTCTGCGTTTCTTGTTACCACCAACTATTGTTACTTCTCCATTGGAGGCGGAGCCGATCAGCAGCGACTTTGGGTCGGACTGGAAGTCCAGCTTCCCGACGGCACCTGGGCGCTTGCTGACAAGCGAACCTCATTCCGCAACAGCGAGATTATGTATCGCGAGCGAATGGACATCGGCGTTCACAAAAACAAGGTCGCGCGCATCACCATCGTTGACGACAGCTATGCCGGTTGGGGCCATATCAATGTCGACAACATTCGATTCTCGGACACGCCACTCGATGCCATTGTGCTTACGGATCCCTCCGGTCGCCGTTATGAAGTTGACGTCAACACACCGGTGTGGGGCATCGCGGACACCCATGCGCATCCGGCGCACGAAGTTGGATTCGGTAAATATCTGATCACCGGGAATGCCAGCGCTCCGCTTACGGAAACCTACAGCCACGATCTGTGTGTGCACAATCATAATATATTGGGCGTCGGTCCCGTGCAAAAACCTTTTATCCTCGGCGTCGACGATCATGGTTCCGGAGGTTGGCCAGATTTTATTGACTTCCCGACATTCCATTCGAAGACGCATCAGCAACAACATGTAGAATTCCTGAAACGCGCATTCGACGGCGGCATGCGGCTGGTTTGCGCCTTGGCCATTAACAACATGTATGTGCCTTCACTGTTTCTGGGACCTGGTAATGACGGTACCGCTTTTGATGACGAAACAGCGCTCATGCAACAGATCGAGGAGATCAAAAGAATGGTAGCAAAAAATCCCAGCTGGATGGAAATCGCCCTCAGTCCACGCGATGCGCGCCGAATTATCTTACAGGGAAAAATGGCGATCGTGCTGGGCCTCGAAGCCGACAATCTCGGAAACTTTAAAAGCGAATCATACAATTGGGTAGACAAAAATCCGGGCGCACTGGCGAACAATCCGCTGGTAACATTAAACGAAGGTAACGCCGATCAAATGCTTGACGCCAAACTCACCGACTATCGGTTTAAAGGTATCCGGCAAATTACACCCATTCACTATATCTCTGGCGTGTTCGGAGGCGCAGCGCTTTTCCGTTCTGAATTGGCCGTGCTGCAAACCGCTTTCAATAATGACGTCAACGTAAAATCAGGCGTTGATAAACGAATTCCTTTTTCATTGTATTCGGATTATGTGGGCGTTCTGAAATTCAGCAATCCGCCCGTGGTAACAAAGGAAGGTTATACGGGACTGATCAAAAGTTTTTACAATGAGCCCACGCGTCTCAGCACCATTAACACGCTGGGGTTGACGAACATCGGCAACAAACTCATTCAGAAAATGATGGTCAACGCCTTCATTATTGACAGTGAGCACATGAGCTATGAATCAAAGGATAATGTATTCTCCTTTGCCGCGGCCAGGAATTATCCGGTCATCTCCTCGCACACCGACCCCGCGTCGCTGTCGATGAACTGGACGGGCGCGCCGACCGAATTTAAAGACGGCGATGTTGACGCAGACCTCAGGGCTAATCTCCAAAACTTTGGAACAACCAATATCCGTAACCTTGCCAACGAGTTTGAGACCGCCGATGAACATTTCGCCAAGATCAGCAGCAGCGGTGGAACGGTAGGCGTCTTCATGCTCCCCTATTACAAAAAACCATATAGCGGTTATCTCGGATCCGTACCAAATGACTGCGCCGGAAGCACCAAGACCTTTGCCCAGATGTATTTGTACAGTCTTGAAAAAATGAATCTCCGCGGCGTAGCGTTGGCTACGGATCGTGGCATGACTGATTTTATCGGACCACGGTTCGGTCCCAATTCAGCCTATGGCTTAAAGGACGAAAAACTTGACAGCGAGAAAATCGACAGAAGGAAAACGCAACGCCTTGCACAGCAAAATGGCGTGCGCTATGACGTGCCTATGCGCAGCTACCATCACACCTGGTATGAAGCGATGGAAACACAAGGAGTCAAGAATGTATTCGAAAAGGTGATCGTGCCGTATGAGGAAGAAGACATGTGGAAAGCATTGGCCGCGTTTGAAGCAGGCGTTGGTTTAGATAATGTTCCAGCAAGCCGTGAGATCACGCACCTCCGTCGTATAAAGAATTTCTACGAAGGTCTAACCATCACCACCATTGGTGGCCCAGGACTGGAAGGCCAGAACTATTTTGAACGCGCGGCCATGTTTTGCGCGAATAGCGGGATGAACGTAACCGCGTTACCGGGATTCGACGGCTGGTTTGCTGCTGACAAGGAATATACGATGTTGCTTCACAACGCGATCGTACCGGTGCTGCGCTCCTGGAAACTTAAGAACGGCAGCAATCTACCCCTCCGGAGATTCAAAACCGGAAATCGCTACTGGGATTTCAACACCGATGGTATGGCGCATTATGGCATGATGCCGGACTTCCTGCAAGACCTTCGGAACATCGGCATTACCCCTGCTAACCTCACGCCATTATTCAGAAGCGCTGAAGACTACATTCAAATGTGGGAAAAGGCGGAGAAGTTCTCCGGAACGAGTCCCCAACCCGGCGTAGGTCCGACCTTGCCGACAAAGAAAGTCATCGACAAGACAAGGACATTAAAAACTCCTATCGGACAATAAAACATCAACAGACATTCACCAACTTGAATTTGCATTCCTCAAAACGTTGAATTATGAAATACCTACTGAGTTTCTTTTGCCTGATCACCGTATCCAGTGCAATCGCCCAACAGCAAGAAACATTTGATATCGCAACCTATACCATACCCAAGGGATGGAAGAAAAATAACAGCTCCACCAGCGTGGTTAGCTATGCGACCATTAACGAGCAAAAAGGTACGTATTGCCAGGTTGCCATTTATGCGAGTACCGCCAGCAAAGGAAGTTTGCAGGCTGACTTTGAAAAAGAATGGGAAGAACTTGTCGTCAAGCCATTGAAGCCGACATCAAAACCGGAACTCATACCCGCGGCCGCGGAAAAAGGATGGGAGACACAAGGTGGTATCGCTCCTTTTTCGTTTGAAGGAACGGCGGCAGCGGCGATGCTCGTTACCGCTTCCAATAAGACTCAATGTATGAGTCTCCTTATTCTCACCAACTCGGAAGATTATCAAACTGATATCGAAAAGTTCGTCGAATCGTTTGATCTCAAGGCTACTACTATTACTACTACCACTACGTCTCAGCCCGCGGCGAACAACGGCGCGGGAGAATCTATTCGCGGCACGTGGACGATGACTTCAAGCGACCAGTCGAGCTACAGGGTCAACAACGGCATTGTGAGTCACATCACCCGCCAGTACACGCTGAACGACAATGGTACATACACGTTCATTTCCAAGTTATTTGATCCCATGATGGACAAATTGCTTTTAGGAAGAGAAACCGGAACGTACCAGATCAACGGAAACAACCTGACGATCACGCCACAAAAAAGTGTGCTCGAAGCCTGGAGCAAAAAGAATGGCACCGACAAATGGGGCAACCTTCTGAATAGCCAAGATATCGCGCTGGAAAAGGTGACCTATCAGTTTACCAAGCATTATTTTTCTGGCATTCAGGAATGGAACCTTGTCCTTCAGGCAAGCGCCCCAACAAAACGTGAAGGACCCTTCAGCAGCAACGACACCTTTAAGAACGCTTATTACTATTGTCCTATTTCAAGCTACCGTCCGGTGATCGAACTCCCCGGCAATCAGGCGGCAACTCAACAGACTTCAAAAAATTCTGGCACTACTAATAACAATACTACTTCTACAACTACCACTACCACTGCAGTGAAAAGTGGGTTTGCTTTCACGAGTACCAACTTTGATGACGGCTGGACGAGCACCGTGCAAGAAGACTGGGTGCAGGTTGAAAAAGGATCTATTAAAGTGTTGGTCCACTACCCTACCTCCAAAATTGACGTGTCAAGCGCAGACTATGAAACAATCGCCAACAATGCGTGGAATACCTTGGTTGCTCCACGTTATTCGGGGCTCGCCAATTTTTTTGTCTTCAGAGGTACCCTGGACTACGAAAGACCCTATTTCATTTGTGGTGACGTGACCGACCAATCTGGGAAGAGAGTTTATGTTGCTCTCTTCAAGAGAGGAAAAAGCGGATGGCTGGAATTCATAACAGCAGACAAGAATAGTTTCGTTCAGGCTTTCGGCATTGACATTAGCAAGGTAGACTATTACGCAGCGAGCGAAATCTGGGAGCCCCTGTGGAGAATGGCGGATCGCAACAAGTTTGCCGTTGGCGCGGCTGACCTGAAAGGTAAATGGATCAACAATTTCTCGGGAATGACGCAGTATGTGAACGTCTACACCGGTATGAGCGCGGGCGCCACCGGTCACAGTTCCACCGAATATTTTCTTTTTACGGGAAGTGGTTATCACTGGGATTTGGTCGCCGCGAACGGCGTGATCGGAAGTCAACAATTTAACGGAGCGAAGTCAGATGGCACGTTTAGCGTTCCCAACAACTGGCAAATAAATTTTTCCAACATCGAAGGAAAACCCAAAACATACAATGCGTTCTTCTCTTGTATCAAAGGCGCGCGGGTGCTGTGGCTTGAAGACACCCGCTACCCGGGATATACGGGGTATGGTAAACAAGAATGATGCGTTCCCACATAAAAATGTGGTGCCCGCCCGCGGCCTACGGTAATTTTAGTAGCTTGTTGATGACATTAAAACGATGCGTTACTTTTCAGTACTCCTTTTCCTGACGCTCTCCATTGGGTTGCGCGCTCAGTCGACCATTCAATCTATTCCCAATCAGAAATTAATCAACGGAAGCTACGTCTCTAATCCGAACGCGATTCTGAATGCGGAGACCGTAACCCAACTGGATACATTACTCACGGCCCTGGAGAAAAAGACAACCGCGCAAGTAGCTGTGGTGGTTGTTCAATCTATCGGCGAGGCCGACATATTTGAATTCTCACAAAAGCTCTTTGACACCTGGGGTATCGGCAGCAAAGGCAACGACAATGGTCTACTGGTTCTGTTTGTGAATGATCAACACAAGGTTTGGTTTAACACGGGCTATGGTTTGGAAGGTATGTTACCCGATATCACCTGCAAACGGATTCAACGTGATTTCATGGTTCCTGAATTCAAGAACGGAAATTACAATGCCGGGATGTTGGCCGGTCTTCAGGAAGTGAGCAAGATTCTTACAGATCCCAAATACGCCGAAGAGATCAAGGCGCCGGAAGCAGCGGAAGTAAGCGACTGGGTTGCCTTCATTATTTTCCTCGCGATGTTCGTCCTGCCCGTGTTACTCATTATCTTTTTCATTAGATGGCGAAACGGAAGATTTGCCGATTCCAAAGAACCGGAAGAAACGCCTTACCCGGAAATGCGAGTGAGCCGGTGGGCTTGGATCATCGAATTCATTGGAATACCCATCGCCATCATTACCCTGCTGGGTACCAGCGGAAATGAAAATCCTTCCGCCCTCTGCTTCTTCCTGCTTTACTTGTACTACGGCGCAACACTTTTACATCGGTTGTGGCGTGAACGCAAAGTCATCAACCGTCTCTTGAAAACAGAAGCATTCTATGAGATCACCGAGTTCATTCGGAAACAACAATGGTATTGGTTAGGGATGGCGTTCTTGTTTCCCTTTCCATTCTTCATCTATTTCTTCATCCACCTCTCGCGCAAGAAGGCCTACAGAAACCGCCCAAGGAAGTGTAAGACTTGTCAATCCACCATGCGGAAGTTGAGTGAAGGTGAGGAAGATGAATACCTGTCGAAAGAAATGCAGATGGAAGAAACGTTGAAGTCCGTCGACTACGATGTGTGGAAATGTACAAAATGCGACGGGTTAGACATGTCATTCTACCTCAACCGGAACTCCAAGTTTGAATCGTGTCCGAAGTGCAAGACCATTGCTTACTACTCGTCAGGCAGAACCACCGTGGAGCGCGCAACCTATTCCTCCAGCGGCAAAGGCGAAGAAGTACACACCTGCAAGTTTTGTGGACATACACACAAATCAACCTACACGATTTCCAGACTTGAACGCACCACGACGACGAGCAGCAGTAGCAGTTCATTCGGAAGCAGCAGTTCCTCCAGTGGCGGAAGCTGGGGCGGCGGAAGATCTGGTGGCGGTGGTGCTGGCAGTAGTTGGTGAACAGTTACAGGTCGCCTGTTGCCGGTCGCCAGGCCAAAGCTGTTCAAGTTTCGGACTGGAAACCGGTAACCGGTGACCGGCAACTATTCATACTTCAAAGTCTTTGCCGGGTTAGCCTGCGCAGCCCGGAACGTTTGCACGCCTACGGAAATGAAAGCGAGCGTTACCACCAGCACTCCTGCCAATACGAACAATAGCGGATTGATCTCCACATGATACGGAAATGTCATTAACCATCGATCCATCAGATAGTACGCCAATGGCCATGCGAATAAATTCGCGACGATCACCAGCTGGATGAACCCTTTCGATAAGAGAATGACAATCCGTGAAACCGTCGAGCCAAGTACCTTTCGAATACCAATCTCCTTGGTGCGCTGAAGCGTCATGAACGATGCAAGTCCAAATAATCCCAGGCAGGCCACGAAGATTGCCAGCGCGGTGAACAGGCTAAACACCTGACCGAATTGACGATCACTCACATACTGCCGATTAAAAAACTGATCCAGGAAGAAGTAGTCCACTGGATTTCCAGGAAAGAATTCTTTCCATGGGCCTTCCAGCGACGCGAGGATCTGTTGATAATTGTCTGATTCTATTTTTAGCGCAAAGAAGCTGCTGCTCGATTCCATCCTGAACACCAGCGGCGCCACGTTGCTCTTCAAAGACATTTGGTGATAATCCTGAACGATGCCTGCGATCTCAAACGTGTCGCGCCCTAACCTAACCTGCTGCCCGATGGCCGACTCTGGCGCTTCAAACTCAAGCGCCTTTGCAAGAGATTCATTGAGCAGCAATCGCTTATCATCTTTAAATTCTTTGTTGAAATTTCTTCCTGCTATCAACTTCAGTCCAAATGCCGGAACATAATCGAAGTCGATCCCAACATTATAAACGGTTATCGCACTTTCAGGACCTCCCTGCAGGCGTTTGATACCACGTGTCCAGAAAATTTCGTCACCGGGTACGTTGGATGATGCGGTCATGCTTTTGACACCAGCAACCCGCAACGCTTCTGTTTTGAAGCTTTCGAGTTTCTGAGAATACAAGGAGTCTGTCGCGCCCGGACCTTTCAGTACCAAGGTCTGATTGATGTCTACACCGAGATCCTTTTTCTGCATGAAGCTCAATTGCTGGTAGACAATGACCGAACCAATGATCAGCACCACAGACGAGGCAAATTGAAATACAACAAGAGATTTTCGCAGGATCGCCCCTTTCGTTGAACGATTGATCTTCCCTTTCAATACAGCCACGGGCTTAAAGGACGAAAGTATAATCGCAGGATAAAACCCCGATAGGATTGAACCGCCAACAAACAGACCACCAACCAACAGCCAAAAGTCCCCGCTGTTCATGTACTCAACAGGAATATTCCTGCCTGACAAGCTCGAGAACGCGGGCCAGACTGCGCGCACCAGCGCAACAGAAATAACTGCGGCGAGAACATTCACCAGGAACGACTCAGCCATAAACTGCTTTACCAATTGATCTTTCATTGCGCCCATTACTTTTCGAACGCCGACTTCATTTGCACGATCGAAAGAACGTGCCGTAGCAAGATTTATATAATTCACCCAGGCGATGATCAGGATGAAAAGCGCTATGAATGTCAACGCGTAAACGGAGTTGCCGTCGCCCTGCTCTTCGGGCTGCGACTCCTGCAACAGGTCGGAATATAAATGGATATCCAGCAGCGGCCTCAGAATAAACTCCTGACTGAAATTGTATTTCTCCCAATCCTCCTTCCGGGCGGTGGCCAACCATTTATCGAACTTCGATTGCAAGACGGGCACATCGGTTCCTGGTTCGAGAAGGACATACGTATTGAAATCGTACCATCCCCAGGCTTTTTCGGATTCATCCTTCGTTTCGTTGTTGAGGGTCTGATACGAGAACAGGAAATTAAATTTGATGTGAGAGTTGGCCGGTACATCCTCAATGATTCCCGTCACTTCAAACTTTCGGGTGCCATCCCAGGTGATCATCTTTCCCATGGGATCATTGTCGCCAAAATATTTCTCAGCGGCATACTGAGAGATCACAACCTTATTGGGCCCTTTCAGGCACTCCGCTTCGCTGCCTTTCAATAATTGGAAATCAAACACTTCAAACACAGCCGGGTCTGTGATCTGCATTTTCTCCTCGCGAAAAGCGATCACCCCATTCTCCGGACTTTCATAACTGATAATACCACTCACAGGGAACAAGCGTGTAAACTGCTTAACCTCCGGAAAATTGTTCTTGAACGCAGGACCTACGGCAGGGACCGCGGCGGCACATTCGTACGACTTCTTTCCGTTCTGCCAGCCATTATACTGGATGCGGTAAATGTTCTCGGCCTTGGTATGGAACGTATCAAAGCTCCGCTCATACTTTACATATTGAATAATCAACAGACTGGCGACCATGCCCAGGGTAAGTCCAGTAACATTCAGCAACGTGTAAGACTTGTGCTTCAGGAAATTACGGATGGCGATTTTAAGGTAGTTCTTTATCATGATGATGTTTTTAATGTTGCCGGTTGCCGGTCACCAGGCACAACTGGTGACCGGCAACCGGCGACTGTTAACTATTCATATTTCAACGTTTCCGCTGGTTTCGTCCATGCGGTTTTTATCGTTTGGTAGCTAATGGTAGCGGCGGCGATCAACAATGAGATCCCTCCTGCCAACGCAAATTCCGTCCATCCGATCTCCACACGATACTCAAACGTTGACAGCCAACCCTTCATCAGGTAGACGGTTATCGGTACCGACAAAAGCAAGCTGATCAATATCAACATGAGATATCCCTTCGACAAGAGCAGCAGCAGAGATTTTTCTGTTGCACCCATTACTTTTCGAATGCTGATTTCTTTCACGCGGTTTTGCATAGCCAGTGATGCAAGTCCGTAAAGCCCCAGGCTTCCAATGATGATCGCCAACATAGTAGCTACATTTACCATCTTACCCAGGTTGATGTCACTGCGATACTGTGAGGCGATGGCTTCGTCTACGAAAGTAAATGCGAACTCTTCACCACCAGTCATTTTTTCCCACGTGGCCTTAACCTGATCCAAGGTCGCCATCATGGTGCCCGGCGCGAGGCGCAACATGATCTTGGGTATGGGCGTGTTGTCGATATCGATGTTCTCAATTCCAGAAAGTATAATGCCCGCATTCTCCACCATCACAAGTGGCCTGACTTTGGTGTACAGCGATGAATAATTGAAATCTTTAACCACGCCGATGATCTGATGATCTGCAAAATCTTTCCCAGGGATTTTCATATTGAGTGGATCTGTCCATCCATATTCTTTCACAAACGCCTCGTTGACAATGACCGCCCGGCGCTGGTCCCCTTCAATATCAGCAGAAAAATTTCGGCCAGCCACCATCTCCATTTTTAAGGTGGGAACGTAGTCGTCGTCCACCGCATTCATATCGAAAATCCGGTAGGTACCTTTATCGTCGGTGTACCCGATTTTCACCCACGCCCCACGCGCAAAATCGTGTGACGAGGTACACATCGCAGTGATGCCGGGAATTTTTATAAGCTCTTTCTTGATCCGCTCAGCTTTTTCGAAACCGGCGGTGATTTGTTCGCCCAGTCGGCGTGACCGCTCCAGGTTCAACTGAATAACAGCCAGTTGTTCCTTATTAAATCCCAAATTCTTGTTCTGAAGAAAGTTCAGCTGGTTCCGCATCACCAGCGTACTTGAAATCAGAAATATGGATAGTACCAATTGCACGCCCACCAACGCCTTTCGCAAGGTTTGCTTGCTGTCTCCACTTTGAAAACTTCCTTTCAAAATCGCGATCGGCTTGAATGCAGACAGAACAAATGCAGGATAACTTCCGGCAAACAGCCCGATGATCACCAGCAGGGCGACAATCAGGATTACCAAAAAGCCATTGAATGGAAAGTCGAGCTGCTTTCCAGACAGGTCGTTGAAAACTGGAAGCGCCCCATCGGCAATGGCGAGCCCGACGATCATCGCGATGGCCGTAATGAGTGTTGCCTCGCCGATGAATTGAAAAATCAACTGGCGTCGCGCGGCACCTACCACTTTCCTAATGCCCACTTCCTTGGCGCGCCTGATCGAACGTCCGATGGAGAGCGTGACAAAGTTTATACACCCGACCGCCAATATCAAGACCGCGATGGCGATGAGAATGTAAGAGTATTTTGGATTGCTCACGGGCGCGTATCCAACCGGGTACGTGGTATCGAGGTGAATGGTGGTCAGGGGCTGCAGTCCCGGGCTGTATTTACTTTTCTCGAAGTCATCGCCTAGTAAAGTTTTAAACAGCGAAGGAAATTTGCTGGTCACGGTCTTCGGGTCAACACCTTCGCGCAGCAGGATGTACGATTCCGGATTGATATTGAACCATCCTGAGACCAGTCGCTCGGGAGCAACAAACTTCGTGAGGTTAGCGTCGCTGATCAGCAGGTAAAACTGAATGCTCGAGTTCTTCGGCACATGAACGATGCCGGCAACTTTATAATCATCAAACTTGTCTTCGAGGCGGATCGACAGAATTTTGTTGATAGGATCTTGCTTGCCAAAGTATTTCTCGGCGGCCCAATCGCTAATCACAACACTGCTCGGGTCGCGCAACACATTTTCTCTGGAGCCGGTTAACAATTCGAAATCGAATACTTTAAAGAAATCCGGAGTGGCCAGTGTTACCGTCTCACTGAATTGGTTGTCGCCTGATTTAAGTTGTACGCCGCGTTTCACGATGCGAACCTGGCTTTCGACTTCCGGAAAATTTTCTTTGAGGGTTGGCCCCATCGCATAGGGTGTAGTCGTGTAGAAGAACTGCTGGTTCTCGCCCCAGTCTTCTTTTCCAAAAACGCGATAGATCCGATCGGCCCTTGAATGAAACCTGTCGAAGGTTAGCTCATCGAATACGAAGAGGCTGATCAGTACACAGCAGGTGATACCCAGGCTGAGACCCGTTATATTAATGAGTGTATGGACCTTGCTTCTCCACAGGGATCGGAAAGCAATCTTCAGATAATTCTTGAGCATAAGGCGGATTTGGTAAACGCACCCATTGCACGGATAATGCCAGTGATAGAACCCCTATTCGGGGCAAATTTCAAACATTTTGTTATAACCCTTGTGGCAGAACCGGCCACGACCGCCCGCCTGCGGACGATTGAATGAGAAGTCCACAGACCGCAGTCGACGGTCCACGGCTGTTTGGAGGATCCTATGGATTCAGTATGCTATAAGAGGTCGGTCTTACGGAGTGCGGCTCAGTAACGCGCTCGATTCACTGAACTCTCTTGAGCAATTTTTGTATTTTCGATTACATCACTTCCAAACGCCAGCTACCATGAGAAGAACATTTCAAATACTTGCCTTCCTCTTGTTTGTCACTTCCGTCTCGGGACAAACAAAGTTCGACGGGTTAGACATGAACATGGCAAATTTGTCCCGCCTGTCTGATGCGCGGACGCGATCGATCAGTCCGGAGAATTACACCGGCGCGAAAGGCAAAGGCGGCATGGCCGATCCCAAGCTCGACAGTGGAAAACGGAATGTCGCGAATGCATGGGAAGCGGCACGCGACCTGGGCAAAGGATGGAAGGTTAATCCCTTTGTAGAAATCCGTGGCGGACAAGTGATGACGATCGCCGAGATGGAAGGCCCGGGAGCCATTCAACATATCTGGATGACACCAACAGGGAACTGGCGCTTTTCGATCTTGCGCTTTTATTGGGATGATGAAAAAGAAGCTTCGATAGAAGTTCCAGTCGGCGATTTCTTCGGAATGGGTCTCAACGAATATGCGCCGCTAAATTCTTTGGCCGTTACGGTGAATCCCGGAAGCGCGTTTAATTGTTACTGGAAGATGCCTTTCAGGAAGAAATGCAAAATCACGTTGGAGAATTTGAACAAAGCGCAAGCCATGCGCCTGTATTATCAAATTGATTACGCCCTCACAGAAATCGGAGACGACGAAGCTTACCTGCACGCGCAGTTCAGAAGATCTAATCCTACTTCCGGTTCGATCCATACGCTCATCGACGGCATAAAAGGCAAAGGTCATTACGTTGGATGTTACCTCGCGTGGAATGTTAACAACAATGCCTGGTGGGGCGAAGGCGAGATTAAATTCTACCTGGATGGAGACACGCAATATCCAACCATCAACGGCACGGGAACGGAAGATTACTTTTGTGGATCGTACAACTTTGAAAACAAGAGAACGAAACAGTACGAACCATTCTCCACAGCATACGCCGGACTTCACCAGGTGATAAAACCGGACGGCCTGTATCTATCGCAGCAGGCGTTCGGCATGTATCGCTGGCACATTCTCGACCCGATACGATTTGAAAAGGATTTGAAAGTGACCATCCAGGATCTGGGCTGGCGGCACGACGGCCGATACTATCCACAGAAATCAGACATCTCATCGGTAGTATTTTGGTATCAGCGTGAGCCCCATGCATCATTTCCAAAACTTCCTTCGAAAGATGATCTGGAAATTCCGAAGTGGTAATTCAGGATGTAGCCTTGCTGTGCCCATGGTGATGAATTCTCTTCTGCACGTGCGCCGACGGAACGTAGGTTAGTTCAACCACGGTGGCGTTGGTAGCCTCGGCATGGGGATTGGCCAGTTCAAATCCACCTGACAAAACCAAGTTGGAAGTAATAAACAACGAACCACCAAGTGTGGTCTCGCCCATCGCATGATGGCCCGTGATATTTTCCACAATAAAGTATAGCCGGTCGGGAATGATGGTTTGTTCCAAACCAGTTTGCATTCCTAACGGAACGCCAGGGGCGACGATATTCCTGGATCCATATCCGATCATGCTCTCATTTCCATAGTACAATCCGGCAACTAATTTGGATTTTGATTTGGTGAGCGCCGCCACCAGGTTCAGATAAGAATAATTTACAAAGTGTTCCGCCGGACTCATTCCGATTTGCGTTCCCAGCGCCACCTTAAATATCTTGCTTAGCACCACTGCCTTCTGCGCATTGAACGTATAACCGGGAGACGATGGCGCGTTGTACTTACCATTGTTGAAGTATAGGTAGGGCTTTGAAAAATCTGTATCGATATACAAGCCTAATACATTGAAACCGATTTCGAACTGATGACCCAGCCCGTAACAAAAGGTTGTATTGGATTGAATAACATGACGGTCAATGTTGAACTGTTCCTGGACGAACATGCCTTGCTGAACAGTGATATCCGACGACGGTACGTTGAAAAAGTTTTGCTGGCTCCACCCGGCTTGCCAGGCGAGCATAAAGGTGAAAACAAAAGTGATGCGCATCGAGTCGATGACCATTGCAATTCTCTCCATGTTACGTGAATTTCAAATTCAAGTTTGGAAGAATCCAAAAAGTATCAACACATTAGAGAATTTCTAATCCGAAATTCGAAACGCGTAACGCAAACGCGAAAGGCACAAGTGTAAAACCAACGGTTCATCCAGCGCGGTTGTTATTGGCTTCGCAACAAATTGCGGTGGTTGTTTTGATTCAAAAGTGTTGCTCGAACCTGGCAACGAGGGCCTCCAATCCGTTTATATTTCAACCGTTCCCGCAACCCTTCAAGTGTTTCGAAATCAACCACTTCACTAAACGAGGCCGTTCTTTTTTCTATATTTTAAATGGATTAATTGAGGTTGGTGCAGGGTCATGCTTTTTTTGCTATCGTAAACACAACCACTATGTACAAGGCAGCACGCAAGACCCGCAACATCGAGTTTATCGGCGATCACAAGAACGACTCTATCGTTATCGGGAATTACGGCGATGTCAAGTTCATTGCCAAGGGCAACTTCGACCTCGGGGGTATTATTTTTTGCGCCAAGAGCACCGTGGAGTTTACTTTATCGGGCACCGGAACGGTGTACTTCAACGGTGTCTGCAAGCACCTGCTGATTCGCGGCATCGAGGGAAACTGCACCCTGGACCTCAGCAACCTCACGTGCAAAACGGTGTGGTGTGAGTCCGTAAAGGGAAGTTCGGTCATCATCCTCGGTCAGGCCAAAATCATCGAACTCATCAGCCTCGACAACGACGCTGTGGTTCGTCACCATGGAAACTCAACTTTGATGAACTACTCCCTGAGGGGTAACTCCAGGATCGAGAACCTGTTAACGGAAGTGGCGCTGTTGCGATAATCTCACGGCACGTCCCCGAGGCGGGAGACTCTGCGAAGACGGAAATCGCGATAAACTCACGGCAATTTTTCATGCCACACTTCCACTTCATATCCATCTGGATCGTGAAAGAATACGTAAGGTGAACCCGGCACGAATTCGCCGGTAGAAAGGATTTTTCCCCCAGCTTCTCACGTCCCCGCAGAGTCTCCCGCCTCGGGGACTCTGCGGTATTCCTAGGGCAACTTTTCATACCAAACTTCAACTTCATACCCATCTGGATCGTGAAAAAATACGTAAGGTGAACCCGGCACGAATTCGCCGGTAGAAAGGATTTTCCCTCCAGCTTCTTTGATCTTTTCAACTACCTGGTCAATATCCACGGGCTTCTTTAGTCTGAAGCCAAAGTGCACGATGCCGCCTGTCTTTGGATTCGCATTGCCTTTCTCAAAAACCAAAACGTCATTTGCTCCAGGCGTGGTCAGTTGAATGAAGTCTTCCTCATCGTACATGACTGCCATATCAAACACATGCTGATAAAACTTCCTGGTGCGGGCGAGATCGCTCACACGCACTGCAATGTGCGTGAGGCCGAATGTCTTTGGAGAAGCCATCTTTCTTATCGTTTAAGAAGATTATTACCGAGAATCCTGTTCATTACTTCCTCTTTCAGATTTCTACTGAGCGGAATCTTCGCTCCTTTCTGCAGTACAACCTCCGTCCCTTCGATCGACTTTATCTTCTGAAGATTGATCAGAAACGATTTGTGAATTTTCATAAACCGGTCCGCAGGAAGCTGTTCCTCAACGGAGGTGAGTGTCAGGTAGGTGATGTATTTCTTTTCCTGCGTATTCACCACGACATAATTTTGAAGCGCCTCGACAAACTGAACGTCATCGAAAAGGATGCGCTCGTACTTGCTGTCGCATTTAATAAAGAAGAAGCCCTCACTGGCCGAGGTCTTATGCTGATGCTTCATTTCAAAAAAGTCTTTTGCCTTCTGCACAGCCTTAAGAAATCGATCAAACGCAACTGGTTTCATCAGATAGTCGATCACGTCGAGGGAATAACCTTCCAGCGCATATTCAGAAAAAGCCGTTGTGAAGATCACCATGGGCGGGTCCTTGATCGTTTTCAGAAAATCAATTCCTGAAAGGCGCGGCATCTGAATATCCAGCAGCAGCAAATCCACCGAACCGTCCTGAATGTATGGCTGCGCCTTCAAGGCGGTGTCGCACTTGGCAACCAGGTTTAGAAAGGGAACTTCACGCACGTATTCTTCCATTCCCTTCCGGGCCACGGGCTCGTCGTCGACGATGAGGCAATTCAGTTTACTATTCGTTTTCATGGTCGGGAATTTTAATCCGAAGGGTAACCTTAAATTCGTCTGCTAAATGATCAACCTCAAGGGTGTGCCGATTCGGGTACAGCAAGTCCAACCGGCGACCAACATTTTTCAATCCGATGCCGCCGCGCTCTCCACCGCGGGCAAAGCCGTCTTTCGTGTTGTTGATGCTCAATACAAATTCAGGGGCATCAAACCGAAGCTTGATGCACAACCGATTCGGCCGATCTGAAAAATGAGAAATGTGCTTGAAAGCGTTCTCAACAAAAGGAATCAGCAAAAGCGGAGCGATTGCAAAGTTTCTTACGGACTCCTGACATTGAAATTCGATTTCGTAATTCTCGTCCTTCCTTAACCGTTGAAGCTCCACGTAATTACGGACATACTCCACCTCCTTCTCTATGGCGATCGCGTGACCATTGCATTCATAAAGCTGATAACGCAGCATGTCGGAGAAACGCGAGAGCGTATCGCGGGCGGTAATATTCTTTCGATCGATCTGAAAAAAAATCGTGTTGATCGAATTGAACAGAAAATGTGGATTGATCTGGGACTTCAGGTACTCAAGTTCTGTATTCAGTTTCTCCAGTTCTATCTTCCTGATGTGCTCCTGTTGCAAATACCACTGCTTGCTGAGGTAAAGCGTGACGCTAAAGCAGAGGTAGAAGACGACGATGGAAAGATTGTAAAAGGAGTCATGGAAAAAATTCCGTTGAGCGTCAACATTCAGAACGTATCCATACAAGTACAAATCGTGCCCGTTCTTGAGCAACACATAGAGTCCGATCGTGCTGATGGTTAAGAGCGCGCCGGTGGCAAACCTCGCCTTGTTGTAGTAAGCCGGAATGGTCCAAAGCAAGTTTGAATAGATCACCGCCGCGAGCAAACCATTGCGAATGAGGAGTTCCAACACAAATTGAAATACGCCAGCCTTCGCCAACAGGTCAGTCTGGATGGAACCGTGAAAGGAAACCGTCAATGTCCAGAAGAGAATGTGATCGAGCTTATAGGAGAACAGCCGGTTCATAGATGAAAATTACTCATTTAAACGAACGGCGGGCAGCCAGCGGATCACAAAAACATTCCCTTCGTCAAGTATTTCATTCCATCGATCAAGAAATTGCATCCGGAAAATTGTTGGTCGCGTACTTACCTTATAAACCCGACCGTCATGAAAACAATCCTCATCACCCTGAGTTTTTCAATTCTCTTCACCGCCGCGTGTGCCCAGTCTACTTCGAGAATTGGTGGAAGCTGCGAAGGATGTGAAGCCGCGCTGGAGTATGGCAAACAGAAACTGAACGCCATCGATACACTTCCCGATTTCAATGATCCGGGTCCCAAGCTTGTCATCAGCGGCACCATTTATCAGCGCGACGGAAAGACGCCTGCGAAGGATGTGATCCTTTATGTTTATCACACCGATCAGAAAGGAATCTATGCCAAGAAAGGCGGTGATAACGGTCGACATGGTTACATTCGTGGCTGGGTCAAAACGGGAGCCGACGGAAAATATACTTTCTACACGCTGCGTCCAGCGTCCTACCCGAACTCCAAAATTCCACAGCACATCCATCCAATCATAAAAGAACCCGGCAAGAATGAATACTGGGTCGACGAGTATCTGTTTTCTGATGATCCGTTCTTAACGGCAAACGAAAAATCACACCTCGAAAACCGCGGCGGCAATGGTATCCTCGAGTTGAAGAAAGATGCGAAGGGAGTTTGGAGTGCGCGGCGCGATATTGTGTTGGGGCTGAATGTGCCGGATTACAGGTAAGATGTTCACGGTTCACGGTTCACGGTAGTATGAACTGGCATTCGTGACTTGAACTCTCCTATCCGAAAAGATCAGAGCTTAGATAGCCATCGCCGCGATGTGCTGAATGAGAATAAAATTAGGTTGCATTTCGGTTCCGTAGGAACCCAATGTTTGTAGCCCCGGGTGCAACCCGGGGTCAAACAAGAAAATTTAAAATCGTGCCGCCTGCAATTGTTCTATGGAATACCACGCCATCGCCGGCACGGACTGCTTCGATCTGAATTCAATGCATGCATTTCGAGCCATGGAAGGACATATCCACCTAACCCTTTTGCAGTTGGCTCGAGTCTCACGTCATCGTCAATTCTACCAATGTCACACCCTACGGGTGAAAGCCAAGTGCACTACCAATTCATAATTCGTAATGAAGATTATCCGAAAAGATCAGAGCTTAGATAACGATCTCCGCGATCGCATACGACAAATACTATCACGCCCGACTCGAGTTCGTTGGCGATCTTGATCGCAGCACTTAACGCTCCGCCGCTGCTCATGCCGGCGAGGATTCCTTCCTCCATTGCTAAACGCTTGGTGAAAATACGAGCATCTGCTTCGCTGACATCGACCACCCGGTCGACGCGGTCGCGCTCAAATATCTTGGGTAAAAATTCGGGAGACCACCGGCGGATGCCAGGAATGCATGAACCTTCGGTTGGTTGTGTGCCTACTATTTGTACTGCAGGATTTTGTTCTTTCAGGTAACGCGACACACCCATGATCGTACCAGTGGTACCCATCGCAGAGACAAAGTGTGTTACCTTTCCCTGTGTATCGCGCCATATCTCCGGGCCCGTCGTGGCGTAATGCATCTTATAGTTGTCGACGTTGGCGAACTGGTTCAAGATGTGATATCCTTCGTCGCGCGCCATCGACTCGGCAAGCTCGCGTGAATACTCTATTGTTTTCGCGGCCGGCGTGAGGATTACTTTTGCGCCGTAAGCTTCCATGGCCAGCACACGCTCGCGGGTGGAGTTGTCAGGCATGATGAGCGTCATCTTCAATCCCATCAGCTGGGCGATCATGGCGAGGGCAATGCCTGTGTTCCCACTGGTGGCTTCCACTAACTTATCTCCAGATTTTATCTCACCGCGATCGAGCGCGCCTTTGATCATTCCATAGGCCGCACGATCTTTTACGCTGCCGCCCGGATTATCGCCTTCCAGCTTACCGTAAATGGTCACGCGCTTGTTGACGGGAATACGCTGAAGCTCCACCAAAGGAGTGTTGCCAATCAGTTCTGTAAGTTTCATGAGAAGGGTCGCTCAATTATTCGTGTGACTTGAAAATAACCAGATCGGTTTCGTGCGTATCACCATTAAACATCTTGGCCTGGTAGTATATTTTTGAATTCGCGGCAACACTGCGCGTTAACCAAACATTTCCACCGATAACGCTATCGCGGCCAATGATAGTCTCGCCCCCTAAGATTGTAGCACCGGCATAAACGACAACATTGTCTTCCAACGTGGGATGTCTCTTTCGTTCAGCATCTTCCTTGTTCACGCTCAGGGCGCCGAGCGTAACACCTTGATAAAGCTTGACGTGATTGCCGATCACGGTTGTTTCACCGATAACCACACCCGTGCCGTGGTCGATACAGAAGTAATCACCGATGGTTGCACCCGGATGGATGTCAATACCGGTTCGGCTGTGCGCGTGTTCAGTAATGATCCTTGGTATTCCCTGGACGCCGAGGACGTGTAGTTCATGCGCCATGCGATAAGCAGCAATGGCATAGAAACCAGGGTAGGTTCGAATCACTTCACTGCGACTCTTGGCCGCTGGGTCGCCTTCGAACATGGCCGTAATATCTTTCTGAAGCTGCTCGAATAATACGGGGAGCTGACTGAAAAACTTTTCGGTGATCTGCGAAGGATTCCCCTGCCCTTTGTTCGGGTTATGCCGAAGGATTCGCTCGAGTTCCTTCTTCAACGAAGCAATCAGGTTCTCAAATTCCTCTTCTGACAACGCGGCTAACTGCGTGAAGTCTGAAAACAGTGCACCTAACAGTTGAACGTAAAAATGCGATACCTCCGATGGTGCAGGGCACGTGGGGCATTCCTGGTGTGATAGGTAGAGTTTATGGAGGAATTCTTTATTCATGAAGACCTATTTACCTCTTTTAATCGAAATTCGATTCAATAGGTTCGGCAATAACTTTAAAAAAAATCAAAATTCACGTCACCAACGGTACGCTCAAAGATCCTTAGCCATGCAGACACTAAGTGGATTATTCTCGTAAGGTCCGTAGTTAGCAATCTCGTGATAGCCGGCGCGCTTGTAAGAAGCAATCGCTTCAGGCTGATGGATTCCAGTTTCGAGGACAGCTCTGCGATAGCCCTCCTCTCTCGCCCAGGCTTCCAATGACAGCACGATCAGTCTTCCTTTTCCATGGTTACGCCATGCGCGCCTTACATACATACGTTTGATCTCAACGCTGCCATGGTCCTCAATCGGTCTGAAGGCTCCGCACCCAATTGGTTCTCGCTCGTGATAGAGTAGCAAGACGTGAAAGGATTCGTCCAGCTGATTCAATGGCGTAAAGTTGTCCTGATCCTTACCATACAACCCACGGAGTTCATCATCTAATTCTTTAATGAGAAGATGAAAATCTGGATCGCTGATCTGTGTCCGCTTGAGTAACGTCGAGTTTGAAGAAGTCATGAATAGAATTCAGCGCAGTCTAACGCTACACCTCCCACCCTTTCCGATAGGTCCTTCCTACAAACTGATTGGCCTCTTCGAAATTGGTGATCTTCGTTTTCTGACCATCCCATAATAATTTCTTCCGGCCATAGAACTCCTGGCCCTTGCCACTTTCCCTTCTCAGCATATAGCTGCGGATCGCGAGGTTGCCCATCAACACGGTTTCAGTCATCGGTCCTGCGTAATCGAAAGACGACGTAAGCGCCTTATGTTCTTTGCTGCCGAAGCCAGCTTTGCACGCATCTACCCATTTCCGTTGATGGCCATATTCAGGCTCATCGTTCGGTCCAGTCTCGGGACCGAACTCAGTAGTACCGTCGTTCAGATAAAGCTTAGGCATCAGTGGTGAACCATCGTTGATGTTTGTGGAGATCAAACCTTTTTCGCCAAGGATAAGCACACCATTCGCACTGTTCGCGCCACCCATGTCTTTGTCGGCTGGAATAATGGCGGGATGTGCCGGACGAAGACCGCCATCGCTCCATGTTATTTCTACTGGAGATTTACTCTTCTCTGTTCCTGCAAAATGCAACGTGATAAACGACGAAGGCGGGCAACCTTCGGGATGATAATCCGGCGTCCACATTTGTGAATAGATGGAGCTTACGCTGCACTCCGCGTCGGTTGGATATTGCAATCCAAGGGTACGGAAAGGAATGTCGATCAGGTGACACCCGACATCTCCCAAAGCGCCCGTTCCAAAATCCCACCACCCGCGCCAGTTGAACGGATGAAGGTTAGGCGTAAACCCTCTGTACTCCGCAGGACCCAGCCAAAGATCCCAATACAAGTCACTCGGTTTTTTACTATCGTCAGGTGCCGGCATCTGACCACCTTGCGGCCACACGGGACGATTGGTCCATATCTGCACCTTCGAAATTTTTCCAAGCTTACCGGAATCAACCCATCCTTGTACCATGTTCAGCAACAGCGGATTCGATGCACCCTGATTTCCCATCTGCGTAACAACCTTTTTCTGCCGCGCCATTTCTGTAAGAATGCGCGCCTCGCGGATATTATGGGTCATGGGTTTCTGAACATATACGTGCTTGCCACGCTGCATGGCAAACACAGCCGCCGGCGCATGCACGTGATCCGGTGTGGAAATGGTAACAGCGTCAATATCCTTTTGCTGATCCAGCATCACGCGATAGTCGTTGTACAGTTTCGCAGCAGGAAAATTTTCAACGGACTTTTTTGCCGATCCGGAGAAATCCACATCGCACAGCGCTGCTATTTTCTCGCGGCCATTGACGGAGGCATTCCTGATGTCGCTGGTACCTTTGCCGCCGGCTCCGATCGCAGCAAGAACAAGTTGATCACTGGGTGCTGTAAACCCCACGCCGCCGAGTACATTCCTGGGCACAATAAAAAACGAAGATGCCACTAAACTTTGCTTGATAAACTTTCTCCTGGAAGAGCCGGCCTTCCTTTCATTCCGCTTATTCATGACTGGTTGTTTTATGGTTTAAACAATTCTCTTCGGAATATAGAAATTAAAATGTTGAATTCCATTCCTCCAATTTTCTGACCTTTTTCCGTTTTCCGTGAAACTTTTCTCGTGCGATGCACATCTAGACCCAAACTGATGTATGAAAAAATACTTCCTTCTTGCCCTACTATCCTTATCGCTTGGGGCAAAACTAAAAGCACAAACATCTGAAGGATTCCTACCCGATAGCGTAGCGGCTTTAGTCACCGGTAAATACTTTAGACTCACAGCGGCGCTGAATTTTGCTACGCTACGCGATCGCGGAAACAGTGCGCTAAATTACAGTGGAATTCTCTCATCGACGGCAACATCACTCTACGTTAATAAGCTTAATAGGGAATTCGAATTGACATTCGGTGTGGTCAGCGGGCAACTGAATGCCAAAAGTGCCCACGAGGTTCATTCGCAGTCATACAGTGCTGTGATGTTGTCCGCCTCAAAGCTTTATTCGGTGCACACGGGAAAAAATCTACAGGTACGGGTCGGCGGAGGGTTCCGTTCTCAAATCACAACAAGAGTAAACCCGGAATTATTCAACACCTATACGACGGTTGAAAATTTCTCGTCACTGGATGTTATCGGTAAGCTGGACTACTATTTTGTCGCGCCTGCCCGATCAGGAAAGACCTTGGGTTTCATTGGTTACAACAGACCTGACCGGGTTTTTAAACTCAGCTATCGGCTCACAGCCTCGGCCCTTCCCCTCAGTTTCCGTCCCGGGTATGCGTACGTCGACAATATTGTGGTAAACAATCCTGATTATCTGAGTGATCACCATCTCCGCGTCGGTGGTTACAACATTACCAGCGAGATCAGTCTTACCAGGTTTCTTAAAAACAAAAACGCCATTGCCCTTACCTATCGCTGGAATGCTTTGATGGCGTCAAAGAATCAGTTCGAGATGGCATCACATTCTCTTGGGATCGGCTTTCTTTTTAATTACAAATAACCTTATGCAGCGTACCGTTAATTTTATTCTGATCATTGGGCTATGGGTGTGCAGTAGTGCCTGCGAATTTGTGCTCTTTGACAATCCTGAAAAACAAGATCCTGTCTCGACTTTCGAATATCTATGGAACGAGTGCAACAACAAGTACTCCTACTTTGAATACAAAGGAATCGACTGGGAAGAAGTTCACAGCCGGTATCGCCCCATGGTCAGCGAAAGCATCGGCCATGATTCATTGTTTACGGTGCTGGCCTCCATGCTGAACGAGTTAAGAGATGCCCACGTCAACCTGGTTTCTCCTTTCAATGTTAGCCATTACGACATCCAACTCACCGGACCCCAGAACGTGAATGGCAGAAATGTTCAGAAAAATTACCTCGGTGATGACTTCCAGGTGACCGGACCGTTCAATCATAACTTTATCGACGATGGAAATATTGGATACATCTTTTATCCCTCCTTCGCCAATACGTTCACCCATGAACAACTGGATTATATTTTTACTCGCTACAAGCATGTACACGGTCTCATCTTTGACCTTCGCTCCAATGGCGGCGGCACACCGGAGAATATTTACAAAATTCTTGATCGCCTGTCATCCGCCAAGACTTTACTGTATTACTCTTATTTAAAAAGCGGACCGGGCCACGAGGAATTCGCCAGCGGTGTGCCCGCCTACAGTAGTCCGATCGGCAGGCCCGGCTTCAAAGGACCCTTTGTCGTGCTCACCAACCGCGGCACATACAGCGCAGCTTCTTTCTTCACGCTGGGTGCGCGCGAACTTCCGAACTGTACGATCATGGGTGACACCACGGGCGGTGGATTAGGTCTCCCGAACGGAGGACAACTTCCCAATGGTTGGACCTATCGTTTTTCGGTATCCAGAACCTTGACAACCACTGGTGAGAACTACGAAAACGGAATTCCTCCAGATATAATTTCTCTTTTGACACCGGAAGATGAAGCCAATGGAATTGATACGCTGATAGAGGATGCCATTAAACTTTTGAAGTAAGCATTGAAAACATCGATCGTGGGTTTCGCGCCTGTCACCCTTTGATTTTTATGGTGCCCTTCCGATACAAATCCAATGCTGTCTTTAAGATCAGTTCTATGGTCTTAACCGGCAAATCTTTATTGGGATTGACTCGGAATATCTTCATTCGGGAACGGTCGCCTTCTTCCAACCGGGGATGGTCGAGGTGCTTTCCTTCGACCATCAGGATATAAGGTTCGTCAGTCTTTTTATCGGTCCACAAATAGCAGAACATTTTCTTCTGATAGCAAAAGCAGGGCATTCCATACTTCTGGGTCTCGGTGATGTAGGTGTCTTGCTTGAGAATAATGCTGCGTAACTCCAGCAAACAACTCTTGTTGGGCTCTTCTTTGGTGAGGTAGTATTTGTGGAGGGATTCTAACACGCTAATAGTTCTTGCCTGTTTTGAAAATTTAGGGGGGAAGTCCGAAAGTCGGGAAGTCCGGAAGTCCGGAAGTTTGAGGGTCAGAAGTTCGAAGGAAGCAGCGCCTCTCCGTGAAACTCTGTGAATCCTTGGTGCCCTTTGTGTTCCCGATAGCTATCGGGATGAATTTTAGCCCCCTTCAGCACACCTACTTCCAAACTTTTCCGACTTTCGGACTTTCGGACTTTCGGACTTCCGAACTTCCTGTTCTAGTTCCAGCGTTGGTTTTTGGAATGTAATTCTAAAAGAAATATTTCCCAATAGTCATCGCCACACCGTGATCTACATTCGATAACGTAATCTCCTTCGCCACTGCCTTCGCCTCAGGTCTCGCATTCGCTACAGCCACGCCACATCCGGCTTCTTGCAACAATTCGATGTCGTTATAGTTATCGCCAAAGGCTACTGCATCCTTCAAGTCCAGGTTATAGATCGCGCCAAGAACCAAACGCAGTGCGGATGATTTGGAAATGGCGCGCGGTGCAATTTCAATATAGGTAGACTTGGAACGATAGGTGTGTATCTCAGTGGAGAATTGCTGAAGGTCAATTAACAACGAATCAAGAATCTTCGCATCACCCATGCACATGACTTTGTGTACATCCGCTTCATTGGAAGTCCATTGATGAAGTACATCCTTCAAAGGCTTGAGCTGTGGAGAAACCTTCGTGATCCGCTCCTCCCGTTCAACCCATTCGTCCGCCACAGGTGTAAACCATTCATCGCGCGAGAAGATGCTAACGTGAAGCCCCAGCGACTGCGCGCGTTCCACAATGGCTTTGCAAACGTCCATCGACAATGAAATGTTGTCAAGCACAACCGGTTCATTCGATCCTGCAATGTATTGGATAACGTAGGCGCCATTAAAACAAATCAATGGATGCTGCTCAATGCCGAGCTCAACCTGAAGGTGTCGCATGGCTGCCGGCATTCGCGATGATGCCAGGATCACTGGAACGCGGTCCTTTATTTTTCGTATCGCCTCAATGGTATGACTTGAAAGTTGGCGGTGCTTATCCAGAAGCGTTCCATCGATATCCGTGCAGATCGCTTTGAATTGGTCGGATATCATGCTGTGAAGCCTTTTGTATTTTCCAGTTTCCGGTTGATCGTGCGGATGATTTCATCGAGCTCCGATCCCGCGGCTTCGAGCCGCGCGAGGATTTGCGCGCGGTCCTCATCGTTAAGGTCTTTCAACTTGGTGAGCTCGATCAGTCCCAGGATACGCGCAACCGGTCCACGAACTTCGTGAGCTGTAAAAAATGCATAGTCCACCAGCCGTTGGTTTTGAAGCTCAATCTCTTTCGTGCGTTCCTGCACCAGGCGCTCCAGGTTTGCGTTCATGGAATGTACCTCGAGGTTAAGCTTCATGAGGTCTTCTTTGGATTGCCGGTTTGCCTTGTTCAGCGAATAAAATTTATATCCAATAAAAATGGTCAGCAACAAAATAATGCTCACCCCATAAATAGCGACATACTGCCGCTGGACAATCTTCTTCTGAAAGCCAATCTCCTGCTCCTTCGTTTCAAAGTCGTACAAGGTTTGGAGCATGGTGATCTGTTGTTGTTTTTCACTGCTGAAGATATCGCGCTCCAGCGATGCGGCATGCCGCGTGTAATAGAGCGCCGAGTCGAGGCGGCCTACCTCCACAAAATATTCGGACAAGGATTGCAGCGACTGCAGCTCATGACTGCGACTGCCTTTGGTCTTGGCTAACTTTAACGTGCGCTGCAAATACACCCGCGCCGAATCGTAACGCCTGGACTCGAGATACAATTGTCCGAAGCTGTTGTACGCGGCAATAAGCTGAATATGATCGTTTGCCAGTTGCGCATACCGGAGCGCATCGTTGAAATACATGGCAGCAAACGGATAATTGTTCTTGGCAAAGTAAATCTGCCCGATCTCCAGGGAAGCATGACTGATGCCCCAGTCGTCGTTCAGGGACTGGAATAGTCTTATCGCATGCTTGCAGTAGTCGAGTGCCTTGATGTAATCTTCCGCATGACGGTAATATTCTGCAATCGTCAGGTAGGAATTCGCCACACCCGTTGAATCGCCGAGTGATCGCTTGATTTGTACGGACTGGCGGGAGAATTGAAAGGCGCGGTCGTACTCCTTTTGCTCATTGAAGATCATCGCCAGGTTATTCAGCGCTTTCGACTGGCCGGCCTGATCGTTGAGCTCTCCATAAAGGTCCAGCGCCTGAAAGGTATATTCTGTCGCCAGGTTGTACTCACTTCTTACATAGTTGATGATACCCAGCACCTTAAGAGACTCCGCCAATCCTTTCTTGTATCCGTGGTCACGTGCGAGCTGCATCGCTTCGGTGACAAACTTCTCCGATTCACGAACGGACACGAGAGTATAGGCGAACGCCAGATTGTTCAGCACCTCGATGCGCTTTTCTCCGTCTTTCGTTAACGGCAATACTTGCAACAGGGAATCAATGCTGTACTGTTGTGCTGCGGCGGTCATGGTGCCACAGACAAGACAACACAAGATTAACCTCGAAATTTTAACTATCATTTACCTCGCTACTTTATTACTAAGGATGGGCTCCCAAAAAATCAAATAGCCAAATCTAACTTAAAATAATTCACGGGCAATCCTGAAAATAGGATCAGACTTGCCCATGGAATAAAAATGCAATGTGGGGACGCCACGTTTGATCAACTCACGTGATTGCTCAATACACCACTTGATTCCCACTTCCTTTACCGCTGCATTGTCCTTACACTTTTCCGCTTCATCCGCCAGCGCTTCCGGAAGGTCAATATTGAATGTCTTCGGCAGCACCGTTAGCTGACCTTTCCCTGTCAGCGGCTTGATCCCTGGAATGATAGGTACCGTTATACCATTCTCCCGGCACTTGTCCACAAAATCAAAATACTTCTGATTGTCAAAAAACATTTGTGTTACAATGTATTCAGCGCCCATTTCTACCTTGAGTTTCAGATACTTCAAATCCGTTTTAAGGTTTGGCGCATTGAAATGTTTTTCCGGATAACCTGCAACACCAATACAAAAATTGGTCGCCGACGCACTCGTCAGTTCATCGTCCAGGTACAAACCTTTGTTCATATTCACGACCTGTTCCAGCAGTTCGGACGCGAAACGATGCCCGTCGGGTTCCGGAATAAACTTCGATTCACTTTTGATTGCATCACCCTGAAGCGCGAGCACATTGTCCACACCAAGAAAATGAAGGTCGATCAGTGCATTCTCTGTTTCTTCCCTGCTAAAACCGCCACAGATAATATGAGGTACGGTATCAACCTTATAATGGTTTTGTAACGCGGCGCAAATCCCGACCGTACCCGGGCGCTTCCGCGTGGTACTTTTCTCCAATAATCCACCCTCCTTCTTTTTATAAACATATTCCTCACGGTGGTAGGTAACATCTATAAATGGAGGTTTAAACTCCATTAAGGGGTCGATGTTGTTAAACAGGTTCTTGATGTTCTCCCCTTTCAAAGGTGGGAGTATCTCGATGGTGAACAGCGTTCTTCCGTTTGCGTTCTTCAGGTGATCAATAACCTTCATGTCAAATGTTAATATCTGAAAAATCTGGCGAATTAAATGTCATACGATAAATTCGGGGCAAGCCACCGTTCGATTTCCTCGAGAGGCATTGACTTTCGCTTCGCGTAATCCACAACCTGGTCTTTCTCGATCTTACCCAACCCAAAGTATTTCGATTGTGGATGTGAAAAGTAAAATCCACTGACGGCCGCGGCTGGATACATGGCGTACGATTCTGTTAACTGAATCCCGACCTTTCCGGCGTCGAGCAGTTCGAATAGTAATTTCTTTTCGGTGTGATCCGGGCAGGCCGGATATCCGGGCGCGGGACGAATACCTTTGTACGCTTCGTCGATCAGTTGTTCGCTGCTCAGGCTTTCATCCTTGGCATAGCCCCAGATTTCGCGTCGTACTTTTTCATGGAGACATTCAGCGAATGCTTCCGCCAATCGATCGGCAAGCGCCTTCACCATGATTTCAGAGTAATCGTCATGCTCAGCCTTGTGTTTGGCGATCAGTTTTTCAATTCCCAAACCTCCCGTTACGGCAAACATTCCGAAGTGATCTTTTCCGGCATCCGGAGAAATGAAATCCGCCAGGCAGAAGTTTGGAAGACCTTGCGCCTTCTTATTTTGTTGACGCAGGAAATGGAAGGTAGCGAATGCGTTCTTATCACCCTGCTTCTGATACAAATTGACATCATCGCCTTCTCTCCTGGAAGGATAGAAAGCAATGACGCCGCTGGCTTGAAGACTTTTTTCTTTGATGATCACATCCAGCATGGCGTTCGCATCGTCGTAGAGTTTTTTCGCTTCAGCACCAACGACAGAATCTTTGAATATTCCTGGATAACGTCCAGCCAACATCCAGGTTTGAAAGAAAGGAGTCCAATCAATGTACTTCCGGATCTCCTCTAACGGATACTGAACGAATTCTTTTCTACCGGTAAAACCTGGTGTGGTGAACGTGGTGTTTGGCCAGTCGATCGCTACGCTATTCTTACGCGCATCTTCCAATGTGATGTAGTTCTTCGTTTGCTTCCGGCTCTCGTGATCCTCGCGAAGGGTAGCATACTCGGACTTAATCTTCAGTTTAAACTTTCCTTTGCTCTCGTTGCTGATGAGCTCGCTCGCCACGGGCACAGAGCGGGAAGCATCCAGCACGTGAACAACCGGGCCACTGTAAACGGGATCAATTTTTACGGCAGTGTGAATTCGCGAGGTAGTAGCACCGCCAATCAACAGCGGTAGTTCCATTTTTTCGCGCTGCATCTCGCGTGCAACGTGCACCATTTCATCCAGTGAAGGCGTAATGAGACCACTGAGTCCGACGATGTCTACTTTCTCTCTCTTGGCTGCTTCAATAATTTTATCAGGCGGCACCATCACACCGAGATCAACCACTTCGTAGTTGTTACAGGCGAGTACAACACCGACAATGTTCTTACCAATGTCGTGCACGTCGCCTTTCACGGTGGCCATGAGAATTTTCGCAGCCGATTTAGCTTGATTTCCACTCAGACGTTTCTCCTCCTCCAGGTAAGGGGTTAAATACGCCACCGACTTCTTCATCACGCGCGCACTCTTTACTACCTGGGGCAAAAACATTTTTCCGGCGCCAAAGAGATCTCCGACCACGTTCATCCCCGCCATGAGTGGTCCTTCAATAACGAACAATGGACGGCCATACTTTACGCGCGCCTCCTCTGTGTCGTGGTCAATGAAGTCGATGATACCTTTCACCAACGCATGTGTGAGCCTTTCCTCAACAGTACCTTTTCTCCACTCGTCGTCGGTTTCCTTTTTCCTGGCTGATCCTTTTACCGTCTCAGCAAACTCCAACAATCTTTCGGTGGCATCATCCCGCCTGTTCAGCAACACATCTTCGACGCGTTCGAGGAGTCCTTTGTCAATCTCATCGTAAACTTCCAACATGGTCGGGTTGACGATACCCATATCCATTCCATGCTGAATGGCATGATACAGGAATGCCGCATGCATCGCCTCGCGTACTTTTTGATTTCCACGGAAACTAAACGACACGTTGCTGACACCGCCGCTCACGTGAGCGTCCGGCAAATTCTTTCGTATCCATTCTGCCGCGCGGAAGAAATCAAGCGCATAATTCCGGTGCTCGTCTATGCCGGTGGCGACCGGGAAAATATTTGGATCGAAGATGATGTCTTGTGGCGGGAACTTTACTTGCTGAACGAGCACATCGTATGCGCGTTTGCAAATCGATATTCGCTTCTCAAACGTATCGGCCTGACCTTGTTCATCGAAGGCCATCACGACCACCGCGGCGCCATAACGCCGCACCAACTTCGCCTGACGAATAAATTCTTCTTCACCAGCTTTCAAGCTGATGGAGTTAACGATTCCTTTTCCCTGCAAACATTTGAGTCCCGCTTCGATCACTTCCCACTTCGACGAATCGATCATGACAGGTATCGCAGCGATTTCCGGCTCTGACGCCATCAGGTTCAGATACCTTATCATGGCGGCTTTTGAATCCAACATCCCTTCATCCATGTTCACGTCGATCACCTGCGCGCCGCCGCGCACCTGGTCGAGCGCTACCTCCAGCGCTTCATCGAACTTATCTTCCTTGATGAGTTTCAGGAATTTCGCAGACCCCGTTACATTGGTTCGCTCGCCAATGTTCACAAAGTTTGAATTCTGGGTAATCTTGACGGACTCCAGTCCGCTGAGTTGTAAAAACTTAGACATGCTCCACCTCGATCTTTCGTGGTTTATATTTTTTCGCTCGCTCCGCTATTGCGCGAATATGATCGGGCGTTGTTCCGCAGCAACCCCCTACAATATTCACTAACCCTTCTTTTAAAAATTCTTCAATTTGTGCGGCCATGTCTTCCGGCGTTTGATCGTAGTGACCAAACGCGTTGGGCAATCCGGCATTCGGATAGGCGCTCACGAAGAACGGCGCATTCTCATTCAACACCTGCAAGTATGGACGAAGCGCCGAAGCGCCTAAAGCGCAATTGAGACCGATGCTTAGCAAAGGAACGTGAGACACTGATACGAGAAATGCATCGGTGGTCTGGCCCGATAGCGTTCGACCGCTTGCGTCGGTAATGGTGCCCGATACCATGACCGGAACGGTGCGACCAAGCTCTTCGAACAATTCCTGAATAGCAAAGAGCGCGGCCTTCACATTCAAGGTGTCAATAATGGTTTCCAACAAGAGAATATCGGCGCCTCCATCGAGTAACGCTTTTGCCTGTTGTTTGAAAGCTGTAGCCAATTCATCAAAGGTAATGGCTCTGAACCCGGGGTTGTTTACGTCGGGTGACAGAGACGCAGTCTTGTTGGTCGGCCCCATGGCGCCTGCCACGAAGCGCGGTTTGTGTGGTTCTTTTTTGGTGAACTCATCCGCTACTTCACGAGCGATCTTTGCCGATTGAAAGTTGATGTCGTAAACAGCATCCTCCAGGTGATAGTCCGCCTGAGCGATTGTCGTTCCGCTGAAGGTATTCGTTTCAAGAATGTCCGCTCCAACCTCGAGGTATTGGCGATGAATATCTTTGATGATATCCGGTCGCGTGATGGAGAGAATGTCGTTGTTTCCTTTCAGGGGATAACCATGATTCTTAAAGCGATCTCCGCGAAAATCACTTTCTTCCAGCTTATGGCGCTGAATCATTGTGCCCATCGCACCGTCGATCACGAGTATGCGTTCCCTTAAAATTTCCTGGATGGTCATTGGCTCCCTTGTTAAGTAATGTTGTTATCCAGAGAGCCCGTGTAGGTGGGTCGCTTATCTTGTCCCGACGCGTCGGGATGGGATTTAGCACAACACTCGCCCGATAGATGTCGGAACGAATAGGATGCTAAGACGTCTTCGGGCCCAATCCCTCGGTCTTTCTGAATAAGCATCGCAAAGAAAGCGAATATGGCTCTAAAATAAAAAGCATTCTCTTAATTTTGGCAGAAATGAAACTTGCCGCTATCGACATTGGGTCTAACGCAATCCGATTCCAGGTATCCACCGTACTCGATAACAACGAGGCTCTTCCTGTATTTAAGAAACTTGAATATGTTCGGTTTCCCCTTCGCCTGGGACACGATGTATTCACAACCAACCGAATCAGCCAACCGAGCATCGAGAAGTTTAAGAAGTTGATGAAAGCTTATAAGCTTCTCATCGAACTGTACGAAATCGATGCCTACATGTTCTGCGCAACGTCTGCGATGCGTGAATCAGAAAACGGCCAACAACTGGCGGACGAAGTTTTCGATGAACTTGGGATCACCATCAACATCATCGATGGAAATCACGAAGCGGAATTGATCAACCGCGCCATCAGCTCTTACCTGACAGATCGCACCTACTTGCACATCGATGTCGGCGGCGGTAGCACAGAACTGAACTTGTACGCGGCAGGAAAGAAAGTCAGGACACGCTCGTTCAAGATCGGTTCAGTAAGAGTACTGGAACACCACGATTCTCCTGTGATGTGGGAAGACATGGAACGCTGGATACGCGAGCACGTGAAGAAAGAATACGGGAAAGTCACGGCCGTTGGAACCGGCGGTAACATCAGCAAGATTTTTGAACTCGCCCGCACAAAACCCGGGAAGACGATGTCGCTGAAAAAAGTAAAGCAAACACGCGACATGATTGAAAGCTACACGCTGGAAGAACGCATCTACAAACTTCAGATGAACCCCGACCGGGCCGATGTGATTATTCCCGCGAGCAATATTTACCTAAAGGTGATGGAGTGGGCTCACGCGGGAAGCATTCTCGTACCCGAAGTTGGCCTTAAAGACGGAATACTACTGCACCTCTACGAACAAAGCAGAACCCAGAAAAAAATAGAATTCCCTAAAAAATGATTTGAATGTTGTGCCAGGCTTGGCTTGCTTTCGATCTCAACTCTCACTCTCACACTCCCTCTCGCACTTCCGACGACCGTGGACTGTCGACTGTCGACCCCTACAGACTCTTCCGCTTGATCGTACTCTTTCCCTTCTTACGCTGTTCAAGTTTCAAGTCGTACAGGTAGGCAACTGAAATCCTGAATCCCTGATTTCGGACTCTCAAAGGATCCTGATAAGACGGCGTCGTTATAAAGTATCCGTTGCTGGTCTTGCTCAAAAAACTTCCACCCAGCTCGTATCTCAGCATGACGATCATTTTGCTGTTGCGCGATGGCTCAAAATCAAGACCAGCGGCAAAGTTCAGACCGAGTTGGAAACGGTTAGGCTCGGCAACGTTCATCTGATCTTCAGGCAGGGTGTTCTCATCCTGCTTAAAAACGATTTTGTATTCCAGCTTTTTGTTTTCGGACGGGTAATTGATTTCTTCAAGATCGACATTCCACAACTCCCCTTTTCCTCCAAGCCAATAGCTGAGGTTCGGGCCAACACCCAGAAAATATTTGAAACTCTTCCCGCCCATTTTCCCAAGAAAGTCGACATTGTAGAGTATGGGCATCTCGATGAATTTGTATGTCACTTTGTTCCTCAGGAAAGGATCGTGTTGAGGCGATTGCTCGTCGGCTGAATTCAGCACCTTACCCTTGGTAGAGTAGACCAGCGAAGTGTTCAGGTAAAATCTCTTGCGAACCCTGAACGCGCCCTGAACGCCGGCATGATAACCCCAGACCGGAACAACGTTGTAAACGTCCTTCAAATCTTTGTCGTCAAAGGAGGTCCAGGAGAAATTGGCGCCGGCTACTGGCCCAATAAAAAGCTGGGCATGAGACTGACTAAAAAATGAAACGGTCAAAAAAATCGATAGACCAAAGAATCTTACTTTCACTAAGCTTTCAGTTTTTTGTAAAACGTCATTCTTGGGTCAAAATTACGTGAATTTGACCAAGTTACCGAACCACAGTTAGCAATAAACACAAAAAAACGCCGTATATTCGTGAGTTTACTGTGAACTGACTTTTTAAACTGCCATTGTCATTCACCGGGAGCTTTGCTGATCAAAAAGAAACCCTCAGCAGGACCTGAAATAATGAGTGACTTTTGAGCATTTGCCCATATTAATAAATGTGGATGCAGTATTTTTTTAGACTATTTACCAGTTTGTCGCTTGTACTATGCGGGTTTTGTTCCACTGCGCAAAACTATCCTGTGTATAACAGTTTTTACATTAATCCGTTCTTGTACAACCCGGCGGAAGCCGCTACGCCATTCATGTACGTCTATGCGCATCACCGGCAGCAATGGATGGGCGTGGAAGGGGCGCCGGTCTTGTCAGCGGTAACCATGAACACCCTCCTGCATGAAACTAAAGCAGGCATCGGGGTTAAGATTTCGAATTATTCACGGGGACTACTTTCCACCACCGATTTCACAGCCTCGTATGCGTATGGGATACCCGTTAGCAAGAAGAACTGGCTGTTTTTCGGTCTGTCGGGTGGGCTTATATCGAACAGTATCGACCTGAGCCAGGTGACTGACCCTACCGACCCCGTTGTGGCGGAATACATGGCCAATAATATGCAGCCGATCGCCAACTTCGGGATGTTATTCCGTTCGGCTTCCGGCGTGAATTTTGGCCTGTCGTTGCCCCAGCTTTTTACGCCGACATTCAATTCGGGCAATAGCTTTGAAAGTACTGAAGTCTCCCCCGTTGATAACATTTTCGTCACCCTGTACTACAAGAAGAAGGTCGAGGGAAAGATTGTTAGCCGAAGAAAGGGTGGCATGCGCTCGCGCGTCAAGACGAAGGAATCCACGGCACCACTCGAGCTATACCTGAACTATAAGTATTCAGCCTATGGCAATAGCCAGCTTGAGGCACTGGCAAAACTAAATCTCTCCGAGAATTTCTGGCTTGGAGCTTCCTACAAAATGCCCTATGGATTTACGGGAAACCTCGGTTTCACCGTTCAGCGATTTATGTTCAGCTATTCGTATGAACCCAATAGCCAGCCGGAAAGTGGATTCTCGCAGGGGACCCACGAGGTTGCACTAGGGCTACGGTTGGGAGAGCAAAAGCGATTCAAGAAAGTTGCCCCCGTGCTTCGCTCCACCCTTGCCACCAACCCGTCTGAGCGACACACTGCTCGCTTCAATGAATCTGTTGAAGATCCGGATAACATTAACCGCGAAGAATCCACCAAGCGGAAGTACTACGTCGTGATCAGTTCATTTGCTGATTTCGCCCAGGCCGATGCCTATAAGAAAAAGCTGATCGAGCAAAAGTATAACGCGGATATCTTCTATTATGAAAAGGACCGCAAGTACCATGTGCATGTACTGGAGAGCAGCAAAGCAGGTGATGCGAACGAGGAGGTTAAGAACCTGAAAAACTACACGAAGTTGAAGCAAGCCAGGGTGCTTGTAGTGGAGACGAAGGAGAAGAAATAAGGGATGAAAATAGGTTACGTTTTGACACTCTAACTCATTTATTATACCATGAATAGATTGTGTAAGGGGTTATTGAAAGGGGCTGGTTTTCTGATTGTTATGGTGATTAGCGTGACGGCTTACGCCCAGAGACCAGAGGTGAAATCGGTTAACAAAGTTGTAGCAGGAACAGGCGAGATCCTCTCGATCAACGGGAGCAGTTTTGGAACCGATGCCACCAAGCTTTCCGTGTACTTTGGCGCGGCGAAAGCCAACGTCCAATCCACCACCAATCAACTACTGGAAGTAGCCGTCCCACCCGGTACAACCTATAACACGATCTCTGTTACCAACACCACGGCCGGATTAACAGGATATTCAAAAGATCTTTTCTTGTTGAGCTTTGGTGGAGCCCACCCTTTTGATCCTGCCAAACTACAGGCACAGGTAGACTTCGCGGCCGAGACGGGCCTTTACGATTTATGTTCTGGTGACTTCGACAACGATGGTAAGGTCGACATTGCCGCAGCCAATGACGGAAGCAGCAACTCTGTGTCCATCATGCGCAACACCAGCTCCGGTACTGGAAACATCAACTTCTCCAAGCTGGCGATTTCAGTTTCCGCGCGCACACTTCAAGTACAAAGCGGTGATCTCGATGGCGACGGAAAATTGGATCTTGTGTTTACGGAAGGAACCGGCGCTCTGGGAGATCGCCTGTTCGTACTTCGAAACACGAGCGCAGGTCCTGGCAGTTTCACCTTCACGCAACAGATCATTACGCTCACGGACCACAAGAATACAGAAATCAGAATTGCTGACCTGGACCTCGATGGCAAACCTGAACTCATCGTTTCAGACCGTGGTAGTGGGTACATTTCAATCTTGAAAAATACGAGCGCGGGCTCCATCAGCTTCGCTGCACCTCAATACATTGAAATCACAGTGCCAGGAAGTCCGGTTCACAAAGCGGCCACCACGGACGCCCTGGACGTTGCAGACCTCAACGGCGATTCATTCCCTGAAATTGTTACCAGCCAGTTCCTTACCTCCTCGAGCAACTTGTATATCATTCCCAACACCAGCACCCTGGGGAATATGGCGTTCGGAACGATCCTCAAGTTTACCGCGATTGGAACCGTGAAAAGAGCCAAGATCGGCGACCTCGACGGCGACGGAAAACCGGACATCGCACTCACGCAGCTTCTCGGTAACGCCATCGCGATTTTCAGAAACACATCGACAGGCTCAACGATTACGCTCGCATCGCCGGTAACGCTGACGACCGAGATCAATCCCTGGGGTCTTGACTTTAGCGACCTCGACGGCGACGGAAAAGCGGACATCGTCATCTCTCACATCAAAGCCAAGAAACTCACCATTCTCAACAACGAATCCACACCCGGTTCGTTCTCCTTCGTACGCCAGCCCAAAGACATCACCTATGTAACCCGTCACGTTAAAGTTGGCGACCTCGATGGCGATGGTAAACCCGACATTGGTCTTGCCAGTATCGACGACGCCACGTTTGGTCCTTCATCTATGGTTTCTATCCTTAGAAACTCGACTTGTATATCGCCGGTGATCCAACCCAACCAACCGACGCTTCGACTATGCGATAGTGCCCTCCCCTACACGCTTCGTACTAACGTGAGCCGCGGCGCTTACTATCAATGGCTTAAGGATGGCGTACCGATCAGTTGTGGTGTCAACCTGAACACCTTCAATGTCACCACCGTGACAGGTTCTGGAAAATACACCGTGAAGATATTAGCAGAGGGTGCCACGTGCGCCACCGCCGGCAACTGTGCCATTGAATCTCCTCAGATAGATGTAATCATCGGAACCGGAACGGTCGGCAATCCAAATCCGACGAGCAACGGACCGGTATGTTTGGGCAGCACACTGAAGCTGAGCATCGGGACAGATGTAGGCGCAACGGAATATCGGTGGACCGGACCAGACGGATACACAGGCACAGGATTGAATCCTCCCGATGTTACGAACTTCCAGATTGAAAATGCTGGTCGCTATTATGTCGATGTCGTATTGGGAACTTGCATCGCTTTACAAGCCTCTGTGTTAGTCGAGGCGATTGACGTCCCTTCGTTTCAAATTACTCCAGGATCTAAAGTGCTTTGTCAGGGTGATCCAGCCTTGCTTCTGTCCGTGGTGCCTAGTCCGGCTACTTTCACTTATCAATGGCTAAGAAGCGGAACGCCGGTAGGAACGGGTCCAACCTATTCCGTCACGTCGGTTCCAGCCTCTGCGGGAAATTATACTGTGAAAGCCAGCTACTCCGGATGTTCGACCGTAGAGACAGCACCTGTTACAATTTCAATCGCGACCAAACCGGTAGCGTCATTCACCGCGCCGACCACTGCCTGCGCGGGCCAACAGATTTCATTTACCAATACATCCACGGTAGACAACTCTGTGACGGCAACGCATGCCTGGAACTTCGGTGATGGAAACACGTCAACCGATACCAGTCCGAATCATATTTTTGCCAACAGCGGTACGTTTAACGTCACGTTGAACGTATCGTACGATGGCGCTTGTACCTCGTCAGCGGCGGCGAGCGTGAATGTAACGCCAGCGCCTCCGGTGGCCATCACGAATCCTCAAAACGACTACACGATTTGTCCTGGCGAAAGCTTAACACTGGAAGTGTTGGGAACTTTCACTTCCTACCAGTGGAGCACGGGCGCGACCTCATCGTCTATTTCGGTGAGCTCGGGCGGAAACTACTCCGTGAATGTAACGGCGACCAATGGCTGTCTGCTGACCGCCCTCAAAGAGGTCAATGGTCTACCGGCACCGGGCGTACTCGTGTCAGCCATTCCTGACCAGATCGACGAAGGCCAAACGTCTCAGCTTCAGGCTGAAGGGCTGCAGAATTACACCTGGGAACCTGCTGAAACGCTGAATGATCCAACCAGCGCCAGTCCTGTGGCCACCCCCCTGGCAACAACGACTTATACCGTGCGCGGAACGGACACCAACGGCTGCGAAGGCACTTCTTCCATCCAGGTCACCGTTCGCGGCGAGGCCATCGTGAAGAAACTGACGCCGGGCAATCTGATTTCACCGGATATCATTGATTCTAAGAACGATACATGGGTAGTGGGTGATATTCAGAATTATCCACAATGTGGCGTGGTGATCTATGATGATAAGGGCGTGAAGGTATTTGAGGCAAAACCCTATAATAATGACTGGGCAGGGACTTTCCACGGCAAGCGTTTACCAGATGGTGTGTACTTTTACATCATCAGATGCGACGGCGAAGAAAGTACGCCGAGGAGTGGAAGTATCACTTTGATGCGATAAAAAAATATACCAGTTATCTGCGCTATTGGCCATTGGTCGGGCGGAGGTAACCAGAGGGTTCGAAAAATGAAGTAAACTTACATGATCAGGTTACGCTGGTTTCATGTAATCGATATAGTAATAGCACAGGAATACCAGCATTGGAATTCTTGTTTGCTACTGTTAAGTTAAAATGTGAAGAAGCCTATGAAGAGGTTCTGCCTACTGACCACTTTTTTGATGACCCTCCTGGTGAGCCAAACTTTTGCCCAGGAAGTCTGTAACAACGGGATTGATGACGACGGTAACGGGTTTATTGACTGTTACGACCGCGCTTGCGCCGTGAGTACTTTTTGCGAGGGGTTCTACCTCGGCGATGACGCCACCTGCGAAGTACCGCCTGCGGCCTTCCCTGCCTTCTCTTTGGCGATTGATTTCTTCTCACCTGACGATGTGACGAATAACCTTTCGCGTATGGCCATCGGCGACCTTGACCGAGATGGGATGCCGGAAATCATCACGATGAACCGGTACGACAACACGAACAAAAGGGGGATTTATATACTGAACGGAAATGACGGCCAAATAAAAGATTATGAGGACGTTAACTGGGAACCGCTTTGGGAAATCGCCATCGCAAACATCGACAATGACAACTGTGCTGAAATTTTCACATTCGGAAGCAGTGGCGGACGGACATACCTCTATGCGCTCGATTGTAATCTGAATCAACTCTGGAGATCTCCATCTCTGCCAGGCGATCCGATTAACTTCGGCGTTGCCGATTTTGACGGCGATGGTTTAGTTGAAATCTATGCGAAGAATGCGATCTATGATGCCAAAACCGGAACTCGCCTGGTCAACAGCACGGGCTGGAACGTGAACGGTGGTCCGGTCGCTGCGGACATGGACGACGATGGCAAGTTGGAATTGGTCATCGGCTGCGCAATATATGAAGTCAACCTGTTGTCCAGAACCGCCGACGCCGGCAACCTCTCCCTGGTTTCCAGCAGACCGGAATACTTCCGCCGCTATGAATACAATGCAAGCAGTGTCGCCGACTTTAACCAGGATGGTCACCTCGACGTCATCGCGTCTGGATCAACCATAGCAACCAACACGAATACAACCATATTCTTTTGGGATGTCTTTAATAATACGCTAGACACCTATATCGATACGGATCCTACCAACTCCTACTATCCGAACGGTTGGGGCAATGGTACTGGTCGCGTTAACATCGCAGACTTGGATGGTGATGGCAATCTAAACTTGTCTTACGTTTCGGGTAAGTACCTGTATGCGCTCGACCACAACCTTGATTTGCTTTGGAGAAAGAACATTAACGAGGAAACTTCAGGACACACCGGCTGTACGCTCTTTGACTTCAATGGTGACGGAGAATCCGAAATCGTATATCGCGATGAACAGTTCCTTTACATCATCAACGGTAACAATGGAACAGCTTACGGTTCACCACAACCTTGCGTGTCGCGAACGAACCGTGAATATCCAATTGTAGCAGACGTTGACGCCGATGGCCAGACTGAAATCTGTGTACCCTGTATCACCGACGATGCGGTGGACCAAACTAACTTTAACTCGAACGCTTTCCTTCAAACAGCATCACAAATCCGAATTTACAAATCGGCTTCCGTGAGTGACCCGTGGGTGCCTGCGCGACGATTGTGGAACCAGCATGGTTATTTCAATGTGAACGTCAACGACGACTTGACGATTCCAAGAGTGCAACAGAAACACCACCTTGTTTTCTCGACTGGAAATTGTACCGTCGGACCTAACCGACCTTTGAACAACTTCCTGAACCAGTCGCCTTTCTTGAACATCGATGGTTGCCCCACGTACAAGGCACCTAACCTGGCGCACGTTGCCAATTCACTTTCGGTAAATGCACCCACTTGCCCTGATAAAGATTTTACAGTTTCGTTCCAGTTTCAAAATATTGGTGACATCATCCTCGCGGGTGGCGTTCCCATCACCTTCTATAGTGGAGATCCAACGCAAGCCGGAGCCGTCAAGCTGAACACGGTTATCGCGAATGTGTCATTGGATGTCGATGAAATCTATACGGCCACAAACCTTGTGGTCAATGGCCCTGGTAGCGCGTTCACACTGTACATTGTGTTGAATGACAACGGCTCGACAGTCCCTACACCGATCCGATTACCCAACACAAACTTCTTTGAATGTGACTATGGCGATAACGTGGTGATGGCCCCGATCACGCCGGGTCCGGTTGCATTGACAGGTGTGTTGGTGAGAGACAACATCGGTTGTGGTGGCACGCCGCCTAACGGAGCTGTACGCGCTTACGTTCCAAACGGCGCTATCCAAAACACAACAGACTACAATTTCTATTGGTCAATCGGAACGACTGCGAAACCTGTTCCGGCAGACTTCACCGGTCCTACCATGGCAGGATTAGTAGGTAACACTTATACAGTTTATGCGATCCATAAAACGGCAGGCTGTAGCTCTGACACGGTACAAGTAGTAGTCGGGGATGTTATTCCGCCGATGCCAGTTCCTAAAATCATTGTTGATCAGCCGAACACGGATTGTAAAACGCCGAATGGGAAAATGCACGTGGTCGTGAACGATTTCGACAACGATGGAAATGGCGATCCCACCGGAAACTTCACGTACCAGTGGTTCATCGGACCTAACCCGCTCGGTACGGTCATCAGCACGAGCCACACAGCAACAACATTAACAGGCCCCGACTATTCCGTGTTGGTTACTGATAAAGCAACAGGTTGTAGCGACTTCGCCGTGGAGGTTCTTCCTAACCTGGCGATCAAACCGGTAATCACGGTTAGTGCGCCTGATCTTTCATGCTCCAGCGCGGCAACAACTTTAGCAACGGCTACTGTTGTGACTGGCCCCGCCGGTGGCTATAAGTTCGATTGGTATGATGGCGTCTCGGTTAAACCTACACCGGACTATTCGAACAGTCCAACCCAAACTTTGGGAGGAGGTAACTATACGGTGGTAGCAAGCAGCAACGCGACCAATTGTGAATCCGATCCAATGCCGTTGACGATCATAAAAACAACGCCGCCCGCTATTTCGATTACAAAAAATAACGATCAGATTTCATGTCAGCCCTCCAACCCGATGGGATCAGCGACAGTTAACATTCCTGGGGCTGCTGCCAACTATGACATCCGCTGGTACAATGGGCAGACTACTGCCGCTGGAAGCGAGCGAACGGCTGATCACAACCTGCTCACCCTGGGTGGCTTGATCCCTGGATACTACACCGTAAAAGTGCTTGAGCTTGCAACGAACTGTTCCTCGACTGCACAAGTTCAAATTCTTAACGGCATCGTACCCGTCGTTATTAATAGTCAGATCGTTGGTTCAAGCACAACGTGCTTTCCTGCCAATGGAAACATCGAGGTGACCAGCATTACTCCTGGTGTTCCCGATGATTATGACTATGTATGGTTTGACGTAACAAACAATTTACCGATCGCCGACACCGACAAGCGGATTGACGGTTTGTCCCCTGGTAACTACCGCGTAGTAGCCACGCACAAGATTACGAAGTGCGTGTCGCCGGCGAAGGTTATCCCCGTCGGAGATGGTACCACACCGATCTCTACCACAACACCTGCGCAGATCCCGGCCACCGATTGCTTCGGATCAGGTACCCTGTTTGCAACGGCAACGGGTAATGTGGGCGGTTACGATTTCGAATGGTACGACGGTGGCACAGCTACCGGAACCAGACTTAAACTTGAAACCGGAAACTCTTCTTCTTATACAGACATGTCGGGTCAGTACACAGTGAAAATCACCGACCGCGACAGCCGATGCTTCATAGAGTTACCTCAGTTCCTTGGATTTACAGGAAGTCACGATATCACCCTCTCGAACCTTGACATTCTGAAATGCGAGCCATTGCTGGATGGAGAGATTACTTCAATTCTCGCTCCTTCGCCGGGACTCACTGACGCGGACTATGTTATGGTTTCTTATCCCGGATCACTTGACCCAGGACAAAGCGACCCTACTGGTCCGACAACTGGAAGTACGCCATTGACATTAACCGGGGCCAACCAGTTCCAGACCACCGCGCCGATGGATGATGGGTTCTATACGATTGTAGCCATCTCGCAAACTGCACCGACGCAGTTCTGTCGCGTGGCCAAGACGATTGAAGTAAAGCGCGTTACCACTGATCCCGCGATCAACGCTGCGCTCTCCCCTGTGATCAACAACTCGAACTGTAATGTAACAACCATGGGTAGCGGAAGCGTGAGCATCACGATGATGGCTGGTGCTGCTGCCGATTACAGTTATACCTGGACGGATGCGTCCGGTACAGCTTTGCCTGGCGCTAACATTGGTGGACCGAACGGACAAAATGCGATCAACCTCATCCCCGGTCAGTACACTGTCAATATCAACACCACTGCGGCGCTCAACGAAGGCTGTGCGTCGAGTCAGACATTCTCGATCCTCGATGTGCCGACGCAGATCTTTGTGACCGCGGGTGACCTTGGCACAACGGCCGTAACACATTGTGATCCGGTTGACGGATTCACGCCTATCACCGAAGGTGCGGCGATATTCAATACCATCCGGGTCGATGCCGGACAGGTGAATGCACCGTACGCGGGCTACACCTTTGACTGGAGAAATGAAACTGGAACTCCCGCTCCTGTCGATGGCAATGCGCAGGCTTGGGACCTTGTTAACCTGGCACCCGGTAACTACTATGTAACAGCACTCGATGCTGTCAGCAACTGTAGCGTGACCGCAGACTTTACGATTGATGACATGACCATCAACACGGTGGGCGTGAACCTCATTAATTTCCAAAAAGAAATTCGCTGTATCGATCCTCAGGCCGGATTCCTCGAAATCGCGGCGACTGGAACGACGACAAATTTTGGTTACGCATGGTATGACGGATCGGCTGTTAAACCGGTAACGGACTATCCAGGCGTGACAACGCTTCTCAGCAATTTGTTCTCTGTGAATCAATTCACAGTCAAGGTCACTAACAACGACAACAACTGCTGGGTTTCTGATTCCTATACCATCCCTCAGGAGCTTATACCCATCGTGATTACGACGGCTTCAACGCCGCTGACCGATTGCGTAAACGCTGAATTGGGAACAACGGATAACGCTTCTACCAGTGCACTGGTGGTCTTCGTCGGATATGATCCGGTGACGGGAGCCCCCCGCCCTATTCCACCGGCCACGGATATTGACATGGTTTGGTACATCGACGGTGTTGCATCTGGAACGGCATACAGCCTCTCCAACCTGGGCACGGCTGATTTTGTGGGCCACACCATTTCCGTGATCGCTTACGACCGGGTCGATCCAGATCCAACCTTGTGTCGAAGCGCAGAGATGATTGTGCCGGTGACTGATGAGCGCATCTACCCGGCTGTTATTGCCAATCCGTTGAGAGCGGTTTCGAATTGCGATCCCACGATTCCAAATGGTATGGCGATCGCCAGCGTCGGCGGCGACATCATCAACTACACGTTCGATTGGTTCCTGGGCACACCTGTTCCTCCCGTTGTATCCCCTGGTTTCTATCGTGGAGAACAACTGAGCGATATCCCCGCGAACACCGTTTATACGGTGCTCGCTACTGATCGCGTAACCGGATGTACCAATACCGACACAACGATGGTGGACTTTGTTCCGACGCCAGTACCGGCTCCGGATGTTGAGATCATTCAACAAGTTACCAGCTGCATAATGGACAACGGTATCCTGTCGGTTTCTGTGAACGGATCGACCGCTAACCACACCTTCTACTGGTACAACCAGGCTGTTACGTTGCCTCCGCCACCGCAGCCGGCGCCAGTGCCTTTTGATTTCGAAGGAGAAATCTACGACAGCCTCGCGGCAGACAATCGCTACTATGTGATCGCCACGGACCGTGTGACGGGATGTACGTCGATGAGTTCGGAAATTCTCATCAATGATCCCGCCTTCACTGACTTTGGATTCAATATGCTTCCCGCGACATGCGGCGACGCCAATGGTTTCCTCAGCATCTTCATGTTGGATGCCACGGAAATCGATACGATAGTTTGGTACTCCAATGGAACGCCGATTGGCGGTGGACCTAACCTCCAGGATATTCCTACGGGCGATTACTCCGTCACGGTAACTACATTCCTCGGTTGTACGACTTCCAAGGATGTAACTGTCGGAACGGAAATAAAGCCTTACAATGGTGTGTCCAGAAATGGAGACGGAAGAAACGATACCTTCTGGATTGATTGTATCGAATCCTTCCCGGACAACCACGTGAAGATTTTTAACCGCGCGGGTACATTGGTCTTTGAGGCCGATGGCTACGACAACATCGACATTTACTTCGATGGGGTTTCAAACAAGGGTACGAGCATCATGGGTACGAACCTTCCGGATGGTACATACTTCTTCGTGGTTGATAAACGCGATGGTTCCAAACCGGTAGCAGGTTATCTTGAAATTGTTAATTAACTTACAGGCCAATGATCCGATCGATCAAGTATATTTTTTCAACGGGAGTACTTTTGTTGATACTTGTCTCTTCGAGCACAGCCCAACAGTATCCGGTATTTACGCAGTACTACTTCAATGAACTGGTGATCAATCCTGCCTATGCGGGAGCGAACGTTCAGTTCAGCGCTACGGCTATGTATCGTAACCAGTGGGTGAACTTCCCCGGGGCTCCCAAGACGTTTAACTTCAGCGCGCACACGTCGTTGCTGAAGAATAAGATCGGCGTCGGACTGATGGTGAATCACGATGAGATCGGAAGCTACAAGAACCAGCACATCTTTGGTAGCTACTCTTACAAAATTCACTTTAACAAAGCTACCCTGTCGATGGGATTGCAGGCAGGAATAAACTTACTGGGCGCGGACTTCAGTGAACTTATATTGCCCAATGGCGGCCCGGGCGCTGACCCTTCCTTTGCGCATGCTTTGAACAAGCTTAAACCTAACTTTGGTGTGGGACTCTTTTACAGCACGAAGAATTCATTCCTGGGGTTATCGATTCCTTTTATCATCAACAACAAACTGGCGGCGACGGGCGAAGATTATCTTACTTCCATCCAGGAAGCAAGATACTATTTCCTTCGCGGAGGTACCCTTATTCCCCTGGACCGTGTAGACAAACTGAAACTCAATCCGTCATTCTTGCTGCGTACCCAGGAAGGTCAGCCGCTGACGTTCGATTTGAATATCGCCTTTGTGGTGTATGATGTTTTTTCCATTGGGCAATCGTATCGACTGGGGGATTCATTCATCACCTTCATCGATCTGAAGCTGACGGACAAAATTCACTTCGGTTACTCCTACGACTGGACACAGTCTGACATTCGCACATTCTCCAATGGAAGCCATGAGTTTATGCTCAACTTCCGCGCACCCATCCGTGGCGTGCATAAGAACCCCGAGTGTCCGCAGTATTACGACTACCGGTAATTCAAGAATTCATTGCTATCCGAGAAATCTCGGAGTTTTCATCAAGATGGCACTTCGTTACGCCAGCGGATCGGGATGAGCTTCTATCAAGATTGCAGTTGGCGTACAAAAGATTGATGTCCGTGTGCAGCGACGCAAACTCAACTAAATGCGCCACCTACGTCCTGGGATAGAACTAATTAATTTCCGTGGCGCAACGAAGTGCGCCCCTTGAACAGCAAGGATCCATGGGCCGAGCCCTTAATTTACAGGCATCGAAACACTTGAATTCTGAATTACAGATATCCCCTGGCGTAACGAAGTGCCATCTTAATGAGAACTCGACTTCCCCGAGACCAATGATTCAAGAATTTTGAATTCAACAGAAAAGCCCGTGGTTGATGCCACGGTTTTTTTTAGAACAGGCTTGCGCCCATCACAATGTCGCGCGTGACGCGGTAGAATTCTTTATGAAGGTTAAAGGGTAAATCACCGCTTAACTCTTTAATCGAATACGTTCCATCCTCTTTCAGGATGTAGGCGTTTACATTGTCTTTCAGGTTATAACGGAGGTTGTTGATCGCCTGTTTCTTCAGGAAGTTATCGTCCAATGAAAAGAGCGATTCAATCCGACGGTCAAAGCTGCGCACCATGGCATCCGCGCTGCCGATGTAAACCTTCGGATCACCACCATTGTGGAAGTAGTAAATCCTCGAATGTTCCAGGTATTCCCCGACCACTGAAATGACTTCGATATTTTCGCTCACGCCCTTTCGGCCGGGTCGAAGACAGCACATTCCGCGAACGATCAATTTGATCGACACGCCCGCCTGCGATGCATGGTAAAGCTCGTCGATCAATTCCTTATCCTGCAGGGAATTCAGTTTGATGGCAATCCCCGAGGGTATGCCCTGTCGTGCGTTCTCCGCCTCACGCTTCACGAGGTTGCAAAGCTGGATTCGCATATCCCTAGGCGACGTGATCAGGTTCCGGTACGTTGTAGGCTGAGAATGACCCGTAATAACGTTGAAAAATTCTGAGACGTCGTTGGCATATACTTCCTTCGTGGTCAGCAAACCGATATCAACATACAAGCGCGAAGTACTCTCATTATAGTTTCCGCTGGAAAGGTGTACATAGCGATACACGCGATCATCTTCCTCCTTGCGGACAATCAGCAGAAGTTTAGTGTGTGTCTTGAGGTTGTTTACACCGTAGATCACAAAACAGCCGGCCTTCTGCAGGCGTTGTGCCTCACGCAGGTTATTCTCTTCATCAAACCGAGCCTTTACTTCGAAAAGTACGGACACGTGCTTTCCATTTTCCGCCGCCCTCAGCAAGGCAGCCGTAACGCGAGACTCCTTCGATACGCGATAGATGGTTATTTTGATCGACAGCACATGCGGATCGTCTGCTGCTTTCTCCAGCAACTCGAGAACAGGTTCCATGGAGTTGTAGGGATGGTGCAACAAAATGTCGCGCTCTTTCAGTACGTCGAACAGATCGCGCGTGCCGAGTTCAGGAAAATTAAGCGGCTTAATTGTGTCCGGGAGTTGAACCCGTTTACCCTTAAACTCCTTATGGCCGATAATCTGCATCAAGCCTGTGAAATCGATCATGCTCTCGCGCGGAACCTGGAAAATATTAAAGTCGTCGAGATCCCACTGAATCTTTAACAATCGCATCATCCAGGGATCAGGATTTTCCTCCACATCCAGACGAACGACGCGACCGGTTCTGCGCGTCTTTAATTTCCGTTTCAGGTCTTCCAGGAAATTCGATTCAATATCTTCGCTTTCTTCCAGCGTGAAATCGCCATTGCGATTAACGCGGAACAAGTTTGTGCTGGCAATCTCCACATTCCGGAACAGGTGGTGGATATTATGCCGGACAATCTCCTCGATGGGAATGAATTCCAGTTTGTTTTCTCCCGCTATCTCATAGAACCGCGGGAGGTTTTGCGGAATTTGAATGAACGAAACCTTTTGCTGATTTACATTGTCACCGGGGTTCTTCGTCACGACGCCGAACAGCAGCCTGTTGTTCATCAACACCGGAAAGGTGTGATAGCTATCGAACACCATGGGCGTCAACATCGGGAAGATGGTGCGCAGGAAGTATTCGTTCACCTTTTGGGTTGTCTCCACCGACAACTCGTGGTAGGTAACGATCTGAAATCCATTTTTCTCAAAATGTGGTCTGAGCTTCCGGATATAGTAATCGTTCTGATCAGCGTAGAACTTTTTGGTTTCGTTCAACAAGAGGCGGCGAAAGGGCTCCTCACGCAGTCCGTTGTAGTCGAAACGTTCTTTTCCGTAATCAATGTAGTTGTATAGGCTGCCCAGTCTGATGGTGCAGAATTCATCCAGGTTCGACGCTGTGATCGAAAGAAATTTCAGGCGGTCGAAGATGCTTCGGTCGATATGCTTCGCCTGGTCTAATACACGATAGTTGAATTTTATCCAGCTTAGATCCCGACTGATGTAGTTACTCTCCAGAATCTGCTGTGCTATCCGATCGATTGATACTTGGGTCTCTTCCATAAAGTCGAAAAAATAATAACCTGCTTGCGTCTCTGCAAATTAAGACTAAGCAATAATTTTCTTTTTTGCCTTCATACTGCTGGCGGGCAGTGGCACCAAGGGTCACCGAGAAAGTGAAGCAGAGGGGAAAAGCCTAAATATCCACGCGGGCGTACTTGGCATTTTTCTCGATGAATTCGCGCCGAGGAGCGACCTCATCACCCATCAGCATGGAGAACAGGTGATCTGCTTCCGCCGCTGATTCAATGCTGACTTGTTTTAATGAGCGCTTGCTTGGATCCATGGTGGTACTCCACAATTGCTCAGGATTCATTTCACCCAACCCTTTATACCGTTGAACATTAACGGAATCTTCCTTGCCACCGGCCAATTCTTTCACGATTGCTTCGCGTTCTTCCTCCGTCCAGCAATAGCGTTCCTCTTTGCCTTTCTTCACCAGGTACAGCGGCGGGAGCGCGATATACACATAGCTGTTCTCAATCAGTTCCTTCATGTAGCGGAAGAAGAAGGTCAGGATCAAGGTCCGGATATGGCTACCATCAACGTCGGCATCGGTCATGATAATGATCTTGTGATACCGGAGTTTGTTCATGTTCAGTGCCTTGTCGTCACCGGGTGTTCCAAACGAGACGCCGAGCGCCGTGATGATATTCTTGATTTCTTCGTTGTCGTAGATCTTATGCTCCTGCGCCTTTTCGACGTTCAGGATCTTTCCGCGAAGCGGAAGGATGGCCTGGAAATTCCGGTCACGGCCCTGTTTTGCAGAACCACCCGCGGAATCACCTTCCACCAGGTATAGCTCAGAAATGCTGGCGTCAGTGCTCGAACAATCGGCCAGTTTTCCGGGTAATCCTGTGCCCGTGAGGACGTTTTTGCGCTGCACCATCTCCCTTGCCTTCCGGGCCGCATGACGCGCCTGAGCCGCCAGGATAACCTTGCTGACGATTAGCCTTGCTTCCTTTGGATGTTCTTCCAAAAAGTACTGCAAAACCTCTCCTACAGCCTGATCCACGGCTCCCATAGCATCGGAGTTTCCAAGCTTGGTCTTGGTCTGGCCTTCAAATTGGGGTTCAGCAACCTTAACCGAGATCACAGCCGTTAAACCTTCCCGGAAGTCGTCGCCACTGATATCAATCTTGACCTTTTCAAGAAGGCCTGATTTGTCGGCATAGGTCTTCAAGGTACGGGTCAGCGCTCTTCTAAAGCCGGCCACGTGGGTACCCCCTTCGTGCGTGTTAATGTTGTTGACGTATGAAACTAGATTCTCGCTAAACGAAGTGTTGTAGCTTAGCGCAACCTGCACCGGTACTTCGCTTTTGTTGTTCTCAATGAAAATGGGCTCTGGAATCAACTTCTCGCGCGTGGAGTCAATGTACTCTACGAACTCACGAAGACCGCCGTGGGAGAAAAAGACATCGCTCTTAGGCTCTCCCTTTTCGTCAAGATCACGGAGGTCTTTCAGATTAATCTTAATCCCCGGATTGAGAAAAGAAAGCTCGCGAAGGCGCGAAGCCACGGTCTCGTAGTTGTATTCAGAAACAGTAAATATCTGCTTATCGGGAAGAAACTTGACCGTCGTTCCCCGCTTCTTGGATTCACCCACCACCCGGACCGAATACTGCGGGATACCGCGCTCGTATTCTTGTTCGAATACTTTTCCCTCGCGGAAGACGGTGACGTGAAGCGATTCCGACAGTGCATTCACGCAGGAAACGCCCACGCCGTGCAATCCACCGGAAACTTTATAGGTGTTCTTATCGAATTTACCACCAGCGTGAAGCACGGTCATGACGACTTCGAGCGCTGAGCGCTTCTCTTTCTCGTGCATATCGGTTGGGATGCCCCGACCGTTGTCTTCGACCGTAACTGAATTGCCTTCGTTGATCGTGACGGAAATCTCATCGCAGTAGCCTGCGAGTGCCTCATCGATGGAGTTATCGACTACTTCCCAAACCAGGTGATGGAGGCCTTTGACCGCCACATCGCCGATGTACATGGCAGGACGCTTGCGCACCGCCTCTAACCCCTCTAGTACCTGAATATTACTGGCTGAATAATCAGCTGGAACTGTTGCTTTATTTCCGCTCATTTAAGACGTTTAGAAACCGTCAAAAGTAGCGTTTTTGCGAGTAAGAAATGTTGTTTTTACGCACAATTTTCATGCGCTTTCAAACCTTTTTTTACCTCGAGAAACGCGCGCAGGATCGAGGCCAAAAAGGTCCTTCAATCGGGTCAAAACCGACCCTTGTCTACAGTGGAAAACGGTGTCGTCAACCCTTAGCTTTTGTCTTCGATTTACCTTTCGAAGAATCCTGCTCAGCCATCAGCATTTCCCGGGCTTTCAAGAGCTCTGCCCGTTGCTCTTCGGACACTTTGGGGTAGTGTATTTTCAATTGGCGGAACTGCCGGTAGATCACAGCAACGATAGCCAGGCGCGCGAACCACTTGTCGTCCGCAGGGATAATAAACCAGGGCGCATGCTCGTGCGATGTAGCCCCGAGCATTTCTTCATAGGCCTTTTGATAATCATCCCAATGGCCACGTTCCTTCAAGTCGGCATAGGAGAACTTCCAGTTCTTGGTAGGGTCATCGATGCGTTCCAGAAATCTCTTCTTTTGCTCCTTCTTTGAAAGGTGCAGGAAGAACTTGAGAATGATCGTTCCATTCTGCGCGAGGTTCTTCTCAAACCGGTTGATTTGTTTGTATCGTTTCTGCCAGAACCTGGCGTCGATCTTTTTCACCGACGTAACGTCCGGGATGTGCTCATTTAAGATGTACTCCGGGTGAACGCGCGTCACAAGAACATTCTCGTAGTGCGACCGGTTGTGAATGGCGATCTCACCGCGGGCGGGGATCGCCAGGTTATGGCGCCACAGATAGTCATGGTCAAGCTCGAGCGAATTCGGCGCTTTAAAACTGTGCACTTTCACACCCAGGGGATTTAACCCCGACATGATGTGCTTGACAGCACTGTCTTTTCCCGCGGCGTCCATCGCCTGGAAAATGATCAGCACGCTGTAGCGGTTGAAGGCGTACAACTTGTCCTGAACTTCAGACAGGTGCTTTCGTCCCTGATCCATCAATGCTTCCGCCTCGACTTTTTGAACAGCCTTCCCTTTGTAGGACGTGTCGTAAGAAGTCAATTTTACCTTCTTGCCTTCAGCAACGCGTAACTTCTTGAACTGGACGTAGAGCTCTTCGGATACCATAGGAGTGCCTTTTTGATTACAGTAGTAAGATACGGGAAACTCGTGAGCTACAAGTCACCCTGGGACGCCCATAGGGCACAAAAGAAACAGGTTCCAGATCTTAGACCTGGAACCTGTTTCTTTCAAGGAGATTATCTTATCCTACGGTTTATTACCCCTGAGTACTTCGACCCAGCCAGTAATGGGCTCCTTCTCGGATACCTTCAAGCGGTAGAAGTAGATACCATCTGACACTTCTTCGCCGTCCCAGTTGTTCTGGTAGCTTTCTGACTTATACACTTGCTTACCCCATCTGTCGCTGACAACAAGGTTTGCCCCCGTGGCAGGAAGGTTGCGGATAAAGAAACTATCATTGAAACCATCTTCATTCGGCGTGAAGATGTTCGGGACATAAATGTCCGTATCAAGCGGTACACGGGCAACCAGTTCAATGAAGCAGCCCACGGAGTCAATCACCTCTACGCGATAACGACCGGCCGGCACATTTTCATATTCCTTCTCAAACTGAAGATTGCTGTTTCGCGCAACCTCTTCCCAATCAGTTTCATATACCTGACCTCCCACCGCGGCAGAGTCAAGTTCAATTCTGACGCTGTACGGGATAGTGCCACCATCGAAGTTGATCACTTCCATGAATCCATTGAGGATATCGGGGTAAGACTCACGCGTCTGCCCAATCTGAGCGAAAAGCGGGCGAGTCACCGTGTAGTCTACATCGTCCGAGAACACCTCACACAAGATAGATTGCTGAACTTGTGATAATTGAATCACATAGTCGCCAGGGGTCTGCAGGAATAGATAGGTATTGTAATCCAACGTGTACACCGGAATTGTTCCCAGCACGAATGCTTCGTCTACGACAGCGGTGCTGGTGAATTTCCTGAATATTCTCAACTGGAACGGCGTTCCCGGTTCACCGGTGATGTTGATCAGCGACCACGACACAACATTGCCATCACAAACCGGCTGCACATCAAAGGTGAGCGCGTACACGCCGTCGATGACGAACGCACCCTGTCGGGTCGGACACAGCGCTGCGGTAGTCTTGGCAAACACGTAGTACACACCTCGCGTCAATGAATCAAGCACGAGTGGTATATCGTTGATCGGATCGAGCGTTGTATAAGTAACATACTTCGTTGGCTCCACCAGCGGATCCGCGCTGATACCCACTTCGTAGGTTCCTGCGTCAGTGAATCGAACCGTCAATGTTCCGCTCACGCCGTTGTTTGTACAGGTCGCAGAGCCAGGCGTCACGGTAAAGTTCACGAAGCCAGGGAACGTGATGCTATACGGCAGTTCCTGTGTACAGCCACTGGTAACGTCGCGTACCACGAGGGTGTCAATACCGCCTGGCAAGTTGTCAAAGAAGTCATCGGTCGTGAAGGTAACACCATCGTCAATCGAGAATTCAAACGGGCCTCCAGCGCCACCACTGGCAACGATGTTGAAAATACTTCCGTCGCTGGTACCGCAGTTTGCCGACGTTGTTTGGAAAGTCGCTGTGATTGCCGGCGTATCACTGTCGATCGTTACGGAAACTTCAGCAGGACATCCGTCCGTCGCGTCATCGCGAACCAGTATGTTGTAAGTACCATTCGGAGGAAGGTCATCCAGAACAGCTCCCGATACGAAGTCGGTCCACTTGCTTCCATCGATCGAATATTGATAAGGTGAGTTACCACCAGTTACCGTCACCGTTGCCTGACCTGTTGGTTGACCAAAACATTGCGCGTTAACAAAGTTTGCAGCGGAGGCTGTCACCACAGTTTGCAGCGGCAGGTTGTAAGGTTGCTGGCAGAAATTACCCAGCGCATCTTCAATCCGATATTCATACAAGGCAGCTGACAGGTTGTTAAAGGTATAGGTGCCGGCAGGACCAATCTGTGTAAAAGTATTGGACGGAGAAATCAACTTGATGATGTAGTTACCTCCGGTCAAGCCCGATACAGCCATCACAATTCGTCCGTCATCCTGATTCGCGCAGGAAGGTCGAATGGTTTGAATAGGGTCGATATTCACGGTGAACACAAAACAGTTCGAACCTCCACCCGTACAGGCAGGGTCACCAACGGACCTGATGGCCACGGAGGCGGTTGATGTTAACTGTACGGAGCAGGTACCTACCGTCGCCAGTACATTAAAGGTTGTGTTGGCTGTCAGCGGACCGGTTGCAAAACTGATGTTTCCACCCGTGCTGACAATCGGAGCTCCAACGGGCACATTGCCCGCGCTATTTCTGAGTTGATAAGTCACTCCAGCTTCAGACGCTGTTACAATAATGGTAGTACCAGTGCCTGAACAAATCAATCCCTGAGAAGCCGTCACAGCAAGACCTGGATTCGGCGCTGGGTTAACCACGACTTGCTCGGTGTCGGTCAGTTCAATAGAGCAGGTCGCGTTGCTCGCGAGTACATTAAAGGTCGTTGTTGCTGTAAGATTACCAGTAGGCAAGCTGATGCCTCCGCCGGTTCCGGCCACTGGAGATCCAACGTTTGTGTCCGTCGCATCATTCCGGAGCTGGTAGCTAACACCAATTTCAGAAGCTGCCACCTGGATAAAGGTCGAGGTGTTGGCGCAAATCGGACTCGCAGAAGAAGTCACGGCCAAAGTATTATCAATTGATCCGGCAACATTTACAGTCACCAGAGTAGCCAGTTCAACATCCGGGCAAGCTCCGCCGCTTGACGCGAGGACGTTAAAGGTAGTCGTTGCTGCAAGCGGTCCGGTAGACAAGCTAATCGTTGCACCCGTTCCGGCAACAGCCGTTCCAATCAGGCTGTCATCAAAATCATTTCTTAACTGATAGGTTACGCCTACTTCTGAGGCTGCCACGGTAATGGCGCTTGTACCACCCACGCAAAGCGGGTCAATCGTAGCGTCAACTACAAGACTTGCGTCAGGAGCGATGTCAACGTTTACAGTTTCTGTGTCAGTCAATTCAATCGAGCAAGTTCCATTGCTGGCGAGAACATTAAAGGTAGTCGAAGCGGTAAGGTTTCCTGTCGGCAACAGGATGGTTCCACCTGTTCCAGCGACTGCGGCTCCGATCGAGCTATCGTCTAAGTCATTTCGAAGCTGATACGTTACGCCCACTTCAGAGGCAGCAACCTGGATATCGGTAGATGTTCCTTCGCAGATAGGGCTGGCTGCCGCCGTTACGGTAAGGCCAGCATTCACGGTACCTGAAACGTTAACCGTTGCCAAGGTTGTCAACTCCACCGGAGGACAGGCGCCCAAGCCTGATGCTAATACATTAAATGTAGTCGTCGTTGTCAGCGCTCCGGTGGACAATGTAATTGTTCCGCCTGTACCGGCAACTGGAGATCCAACATTCACATCGCCAATGTCATTTCTCAGCTGGTAGTTTACGCCGACCTCGGAAAGGGCGACTGTTACGCCACTGATTCCACCCGAACACAATGGATCGATCGTTACGCCCACGACCAATGAAGGATCGGGAGCAACATCGACGTTAACCGTTTCTATATCCAGCAATTCAACAGAACAAGTACCGTTGCTTGCTAATACATTGAAAGATGTCGTTGCTGTTAAGTTGCCAGTAGGTAAGAGAATTGTTCCTCCGGTACCGGCTACTGCTGCGCCCACTGCGCTGTCGTCGAAATCATTTCTAAGTTGATAGAGCACGCCATTTTCAGACGCTGCTATTTGAATATCTGTTGAGGTTCCTTCGCAAATCGGACTTGCAGCGGCCGTTACAGTAAGACCCGCATTGATGCTTCCGGCAACATTAACCGTTGCTGTAGCGGTCAACTCTGCTGACGCGCAACCGCCGGCTGTAGCCAGGATATTGAACGTGGTCGTTGCAGAAAGCGGTCCGGTCGAAAGCGTGATTGTTCCACCTGTTCCAACCACTGGAGATCCAACGGGAACGTCGCCAACATCATTACGCAATTGGTAGCTCACACCAACCTCGGATGCGGCAACCGTAACACCACTCGTTCCGCCAGTACATACCGGATCAATGGTAACCCCAACGGTCAGGCCCGTGGCGGGTGGCTGATTCACGGTAACTACCGCGCTGCCGTTCACGATACCCGGACATCCGGACGCGTCGCTCACCGATACCAAGGTATAGGTTGTCGTCGCAGTCGGGTTCACCGGGAAGGTGATCGAATTAAAGAATGATGGAATAGATGGTGATGGCGTAACGCCGTCAGTAATTACAAATGACCAAGGCGACGTACCTGTGAAGGTCACGGTAAGATTGGTTGATGATCCAGCGCAAATCGATGCCGTGCCACTGATGGTGGCCGTCGGCGAAGGATTGACGGTGATGACTGCGCTGCCGGTTCCGGCAACACCACAACCATTTGCATCGGTAACATCTCCAACGATGCTATACGTAGTTGTCGCGGTAGGTGAAACCGGGATCGGTGTACCACTTACATAGTTGTTGATCGTTCCGACACCATTATTAATGGTGACCGTGTAAGGGCCAACGCCGCCGGTGATGGCAACCGAAATATTCGTACTGGTTCCAGAACAGATGGTGGCATTACCGCTCAGCACTGCGCTGGTGGGACCGTTGTTAACCGTTACGGTAGCACCGCCGGTACCAGCGACTGTACAGCCATTGGCATCGACAACATTGCCAACGAGACTGTAGGTTGTCGTAGCCGCCGGGCTAACTGGAATCGGCGTACCACTCACGTAGTTATTGATTGTGCCTACACCATTATCGATGGTGATGGTATAAGGTCCTGCGCCACCTGCAATAGCAACCGAAAGATTGGTGCTGGTTCCAGAACAGATGGTGGCTGTTCCACTCAATACTGCGCTGGTCGGAGGATTATTAATAGTAATGGTCGCAGATCCAGTACCGGCTACAAAGCAACCGCTTGCGTCCGTCACATTGCCGACCATGCTATACGTAGTCGTCGCTGCAGGACTCACTGGAATTGGTGTTCCGCTGACATAGTTATTAATCGTGCCGACGCCATTGTCGATTGTAATCGTGAAGGGTCCGGTGCCGCTGGTGATCGTAACGACCAGGTTAGCACTACCGCCCGCACACAATGCAGCTGATCCACTCAGTATCGCGCTCGTCGGGCTAGGATTAACAGTCACTACTGCTCCACCACTTCCTGCCACACCGCAACCATTGGCATCCGTAACATTACCTACGATGCTATACGTTGTCGTTGCCGCGGGACTAACCGGTATGGGTGTTCCGCTGACATAGTTGTTGATCGTACCGACTCCATTGTCGATGGTGACGGTATAAGGGCCTGTTCCACCGGCGATCGTCACGACGAGGTTCGTGCTCGTACCGGAGCAGATCGTAGCCGTTCCACTGAGTGCTGCGCTGGTCGGACCGGAGTTCACCGTAACGGTTGCGCTTCCTGTTCCGGCTACAAAGCATCCATTTACATCGGTAACATTACCGACCATATTGTATGTCGTTGTCGCTGCGGGGTTCACCGGAATGGGTGTTCCGCTGACGTAGTTGTTTATCGTTCCTACACCATTGTCGATGGTGATGGTAAATGGTCCGGTACCGCTCGTGATGGTCACGATCAGATTTGTACTCGCACCATTACAAATTGTTGCTGTTCCGCTTAACACGGCGCTCGTCGGGCTCGGATTAACGGTGACGGTTGCCGTTCCAGTACCCGCCACGCTACAACCATTTGCATCGACGACGTTTCCGACCAAAGCGTAAGCAGTCGTTGCTGCCGGGCTAACCGGTATCGGTGTTCCGCTGACATAGTTGTTGATGGTACCAACACCATTATTAATGTTGATCGTATAGGGACTCGCTCCACCAGTGATCGTGACGACAAGATTGGTGCTGCTGCCAGAGCAGATGGTGGCTGTTCCACTCAATACCGCGCTGGTCGGAGGATTATTAATGGTTATGGTCGCGCTTCCGCTGCCGGCTACGCTACAACCATTGGCGTCAGTAACATTACCGACCATATTATATGTTGTCGTTGCTACCGGGCTAACCGGGATAGGCGTTCCACTGACGTAGTTATTGATCGTGCCCACGCCATTGTCAATCGTGATGGTATACGGACTGGTTCCGCCGGTGATGGTCACCACGAGATTCGCGCTTCCGCCGGAGCACAATGTATTCGTTCCACTTAATACCGCGCTGGTCGGTCCTTGATTTACGATTACCGTGGCGCTGCCTGTGCCTGCCACGCTACAACCATTTGCATCGGTAACATTTCCGACGATCGTATAACCAGTAGTCACGGCAGGACTAACCGGTATCGGCGTGCCGCTCACATAGTTGTTAATGGTACCAACCCCATTGTTAATGGTCAGGGTGTACGGGCTCGTTCCTCCCGTGATGGTTACAACCAAGTTCGTGCTCGTTCCGGAACAGATGGTCGCATTTCCAGTCAACACGGCGCTGGTCGGGCCGGCGTTAACCGTGATCGTTGCACTTCCTGATCCTGCCACGAAACATCCGTTTACATCGGTAACATTACCGACCATGTTATAGGTTGTAGTCGTAGCGGGGCTAACCGGGATAGGTGTTCCGCTGACGTAGTTATTGATCGTACCGACCCCATTATCGATGGTGATGGAGAAAGGTCCTGTTCCGCTGGTAATGTTCACAACCAGATTCGCGCTGCCACCTGAACACAAGGTTGTAGATCCGCTCAACACAGCGCTCGTTGGGCTCGGGTTTACAGTGACGATTGCACTGCCGGTGCCGGCCACGGTACATCCATTTGCGTCAACCACATTGCCAACCATGTTGTAGGTTGTTGTGGCTCCAGGGCTAACCGGAATTGGCGTTCCGCTTACGTAGTTGTTAATGGTGCCTACACCATTGTTGATGGTGATCGTATAAGGGCTTGTTCCACCGGTAATGGCAACGGATAAATTCGTGCTTGTTCCGGAACAGATGGTTGCCGCTCCACTCAACACGGCGCTCGTGGGAGGCGTGTTGATGGTGACCGTAGCGCTACCGCTGCCGGCGACACTACATCCATTCGCATCTACCACGTTCCCCACCATGTTGTAGGTGGTAGTAGCCGCAGGGCTAACAGGAATTGGCGTTCCGCTTACATAGTTGTTGATGGTTCCGACACCATTGTCGATCGTGATCGTATAAGGGCTGGTGCCACCGGTGATGGTGACTACAAGATTTGTTGAACTTCCCAAACATACTGAACCGCTTCCACTCAACACCGCGCTTGACGGCGACGGGTTGACAATGACCGATACAGACCCACCGAGATTCGTTGCCACGCAACCATTCGCATCGCTCAATGCGGTTACGCTGTACGTGCCTGCCGCTGCGTTGGTGATGGTGAATGACGATGTCGGGTGATTGTTAACGGTGACCGGAGTCACTCCATTCGTGTAAGTGAAATTAAAGGGCGCGGTGCCCGTAAAGTTGAATGTTACGTTCGGAAGCGGATCGCCTGAGCAGATTGTTCCTCCTCCTGTTACCGAAGAAACTGTTGGCAATGGCCTGATGATCAGGCTCACCGGGTTGTTCATCAACTGCGGCGTACAGAAACCATTCGTTGCCTGGACCAGGATCGTTCCGTTTGAAAACTGCGTGCTCGGGAAAGTCATGTTAAACACGCCTGCTCCGAGACCTGGGAAGGTTATTGGGGTAGGTAGTGAAAAACCGTTTAATAAAATTTCATAAGTAACACCCACCTCTGAGTTATTCATCGTAAGGTTGATGTTATCGCCCGAACATACGCTCAAGGGTGAAGGCGTAGTCACATTAAATATTGTGGGGGACGGGTCAGTGATCGTAAACACGGACGTCGCAGTACAACTCAGGGAGAAGTCATCATCTACCACGAGTGTGTAAGTACCGCCGCGCAAGCCTGGAAGGCCCAACAAAGTCGCAAGATTTAATGGCGTATTACCATCCGTTGTTCCGGTGGCGGTTGGTGTGCCGTTGCTAGAGCTCCAGCTGTAATTGAATGAACCTCCGCCGGGAAGCGCCTTGGATCCGCCGGTAATGGATGCCTGAACCTGGCCATTGGGAACTACGCAGGATGTGTTATTCGTTTCGGTGTCCTTCGTTATCGACGGAGCCGTGATGGTTGTCAGAACGAGTCGGGGGTACGTAATGATATCCACACTTGATCCGATGATGTTGGTTCCGTCTCCAATAATCCAGTCATACGTTCCTGCCGGCAGGGTAGTACTGGGGTTAAAAGTGAATGAGTTTCCTGGAGCAACGATCTGAGGTGGGAACAGCGAGGGAGCTCCTGCCAAACCCAACACCACAATCTGTGCATTCGCCCCACCTTCCGTAGTATTTACGGTAAACCTGATGGCGCCATTGGGTGTTGCCTGACAGGGGTTGAACACGTCAATGTCGACCGATAGATTCCCAAGTGTGTAGTTAAAAGATTGTGCGGCCGCGTTGCTTGCTACGCCAAAAAATAGGACGATGAAAACCACCAATCGCCCTAAAGCTGAAAAGTTTCTTGGGGTCTTCATTTACGCTTGCTTTCGTTAAACTCGATTGTTTTCATACATCCTTTTGAGTCCGCCACCATGCCATATTTAGGCTGGTTTTTCCGGTCCGTCACGATGTAATTTTTCTTGGACTCTGGAGTAAGAGACTTTTTATCCTTATCGACAAAAAAGTAATAATAGGGTTCCTTGCCGCCCGTAGCCTTGAGCTCGAACTTCATTTGATTTCTATCACCCGTCTCCTCAATAGTGAAGGTCACCATGAGCTGGTCGCAATTGTCCGCAATACGTTCTTTTGGAGAATCGGGCGGCGAACCAAAAAAGGAAAGTGATAACAGTAGACTGAAAATCATGTCCATAGGTAATCGGGCTGGTGTTGGTTCATATAAATAATACTCAAAAAATTATAGTAACCCTTTATACCTCTTAAAGTTGCGGGTTACAACTGTTAGCTCAAAAAATTATAAACACTAAAAAATCAGCTTCCTTAACCATGTACCATAACCGGCGAAAAATCAAAATTTCCGCCGCAAAACCTCACTCATAACGACCGCTTTCTTGAACCCTTCAGGGTCCTTGAAATCAGCTAAATACTCCTGCAGCAAGTTCCGCTTTTCCGCCTCCTCAAACTCCTTAAACTTGCCAAACCTCACCACGGTATCTTCCAACTTCATTGTCTCTTCCAAAGAGGGCCTCACAAAAGCCTGGGCCTTGGCTTGTTCGTAGACCTCGTAGATTTTATCCTTCTTACGGTAGTCGTAGTCGACTTCTTCGAGATCTTGTTCTTCTTCGCCAACCTGATCATCATAATCGATTACCTCCGGTTGGCTTACTGCTTTCTTTCCTTCTGAAATTTCGCGTAGCAGTTCCTCGAAAGTTACCGCCTTCGTCGGAGAAGGTTTGGCTACAGGTTGTTCAAATGGTCTTACAGATTTCGTTGGCTGAAAATCTCCGAGGTCTTTAGGTTGCTCTTCAGGTTTCTTCTTTAGCCTGCTGAGCAAGTATATGACACCGATGATCACATATAGCCAGAACTGTAGGTTGTCCATTTTAAACAAATCTATGAAAAAGTGGAAAGAATGCAAAATTTGAAGAAAAACCCAATAATTCGCGGGGACTAAGCCAGCCTAACCCCGCATTCGCCCTATCGCCTATTAAGTCGTCGCGGCGGTGTGAATTTGGCGATCAGCCGCAAGTCGTTATAACCGATGTTTCCCAGCTTCCATGGATCTACTTTATCAAGTTTTTATACTTCTTTTCCTCATCGATAAAACATCGCCCGCGGGACTTCTGATTGGCCACCACGAAGTACTCCTTGGCCTTGTCCTTATCCCCCATTTCATAGGCAACTTTTCCAGAAAAAAACTCCCGCTCTCCCGAATCAATTCTTTCTGTGTCGCACGAGTAAAGTGTGTCCGACCATTTTTTTGCTTCCGCCAATTGTTGACCGTCCATGTAGCTGTTAATGATCCGCTTCGCAATACGATAGCTGTCGTCGAAAGTGAATTTGGGCTCCGGCAATGTAGACCACGCTTCCAACATGAGTTGCACTGATTCGTTGGGAGAAGTCTGGTAACTTCTATCAACCAGGTCATCGACGATCTTTTGGAGGGATTCATTCAGGAGCGCCATAACTTTCAAAAGTAAGTTCCAAATTTTCTCTTTTTATATGATTTTAGGTTCGACTTGCGTTCCAATAGTTTGATGATCCTTTTTAAAGGACTTAATCCACTCACACCAAGCCGTCGATGTACAAGCGGGGTCGTTCGTGCGGTCAAGCAGATTACTCAGATAGTCAATGGAGAAATCTTCAGGTTGGTTTTGAGAAATATCTAATTCACCCTTCAGCCACAGTTCACTAAGATGCCCGTTCAATCGAATCATATCAAACGACGGATGATGCCGCGTTGGAACTGACGATGTTATAAAAGACGTCTTTATGAGCTCCTCATTTGATTTTCCATAGAGGGAATTGGGACGAATCCGTCGCCATTTTACGGCGTGTTCGAGTTGCCTTGTTTCTTGAATCTTGTCACTGGCTCCGTCCCAGAGATAAACCCAATAGTCCCTTTTGAAAAAAGCTGAGCATACGGTGTACAAAGCGTAGTAAGGGGTTAGAATACGAGCATTCAACAGACCGGCCCTGGTAAGAATACTTCTGACCTTTGCAACATCTCTCAAGAAAGGAATTGCCAGCGTTGGACTAGCTATCGGCAGCGATGGCTTTACTTCTTCGAAGGAAGTAGAAAGGGATGCCCTCCTCCCCCGCACGATACCCGGATTGCCGCTCCAGCTTAACTTGATTGTCACGACTTCTGGATTTGTGAATATCTCGCGCACTTCTTTCAAATCAACATGGCCCGTGAACCACGAATCCTCCTCTAATAAGAGAAAAAACTCGCTGCCAATTCGAATGGACTCACGCCAGAAGTTTGACGGAATCGAATCGACTGCGTACTTCTGATTTTGCATGATGTGCGCTTCAATCGCACGCGACTTCACGTCCGCTAACGGAGACCTTACGATTCGCACAAACGGAAACATACTTTTGACCTTGTCGAGATAAACCTCCCGGGTTCCGTCGTCGAGTAGTGTTATGGAATAAACCCCGTGCACATGCTGCATGACACTTCGGATGCAGCGTTCCAGGTAGTAAGGACGATTGAAGGATTTAATGAAAATATCCATTTACTTATGAATGGTCGCGTCGTGAACGACAATTTAAGAATCGAACAGCTATCTTGCACAGTAGGTCATGAAGCTACTCGTCCACCTTTTCAAGATAACAACAAAAGTTCTTTCCACACGCTATCCATATTCCAGGCTCCGTCTCTGGATGGACTACCTGAAAGTGTTTTTCCATTCTGTCTCTCATCATAAAGTAAAATCCCGAAGATCAGCAGGACAAGCGTGGATGACGGAACGTTTTCTGGGTTATGAGATTCGGTTCTTCGCCTATGCCCAACTCCTTCACATGATTGAAGAGATCTTTATTTACCAGATCTACAAGACGGCTCTGACCAATCCCTCCCCATTGATTCTTGACTGCGGCAGCAATATCGGTTTGTCTATTTTATACTTCAGCAAAATTTACCCATCAGCGCACGTGGTCGGGTTCGAAGCAGATCCGCAGGTTTTTGAAATCCTCCAGGCAAACCTTCAAAGCAATGGCTTGAAAAATGTGGTTGTACATAATGTCGCTTTGACGAACAACATTGGAGTGGCAAATCTCTACCAAAAAAATAGTGAACCAGGTTCACTCAGCGCGAGCGTCTTTCAGTCTCAAGACACGACGCCAAGCGAGGTTAGCTCTACCAGGCTCTCTACTTATGTCACACACCCGATCGACCTGGTCAAGGTAGATGTCGAGGGCGCCGAAGGAGAAATTCTGGACGATCTCATAAGGGCTGAGGCGTTGCAAAAAATAAATCAACTGATCATTGAATTTCATCCACGTGTAGTCGACCCAAGGGTTGATTACTACCTGAGCAAATTGGAGACACACGGGTTTACCAGGGAACACGTCGCACTCCCCCTGGTTGGCGACACGGTGATCACATTCCAAATGAATTCGAAGATCGCTACTCGGTAGGATTGGCGTCGTATCGCGCGTTTAGAAATTCAACAATTTTTGGTGTGATGTCGTTTCCTTCGCGTGCGTACATCAAACTTCCATTGCCGGCGGCGCCGAAGATGTAATCGTATTCATTCACCTTACCGTATTCCTTAACCCCTTCATTGATAAATTTCCAGAGGTCGGCGGTGTATTGATTGCTGAGTTGCTCATGCTTTGACTTTATTTCGGCCAAGGCAATCTCGTATCGGTCGCTTGGTAAATTGCCACCCTGAACCATGGTTAATAGCGAATCCAAAAAGTGTTGATCGTCTTGCTTCGTTTTATTAAGCTTTCCATTCAATTCAAGCGTGCCTTTGAATTGCTCAAAAACCGTTTGATTGTAAAAAAAGGCTGTGCGGGTTTCGCTGGAATCATGGCGCCAAAACAAAAGAGCGACGACCAGTACGATGGCGCCAAAAATGAAATAGTCGAGCGTACGTATCAATTGGTGATTTTGGTTTTGAGGTTCGACAGGTTGTGCAAAGGCTCCACAAAGATAGTGTTGACCTTCCGATTTTTATTGTCGCACGAAACATACAGAACTTTTTGTTCAATTTCGCCGCACGCGTCTTTTACCTGCATCAAAACATAGTAAGCCGGCGCCTTATCGACTGTAATCATGGATGAGCGATCAGCGTTCTCGATAACCTCTTGCTTAGGCTGGTACAGCAATGCCGATTGATTGTCGTTGGCGACAACCCAGTTGACGGTGTAAGGTGCCTTTCCTCCACTGATGCTCCCATAAAACTCAGCCACTGAATTCGACGGGATTTCACAATTCAAAGAAATAGGATTCATGATGATGTCCAACGTTGGCTTGTCGCCTTTAGGTTTTGAGAATTGAAAAGACAACTCATACTTTTTCTTGGTTTCATCTACCACCCGGCAAGAATAGACCTTATCGTCCTCCCAGCTGGAGTATATCTGGTTCAAATCTATTTGGAAGTAATTCGCGCCGAAGGCCTTCGCCAGCGCCGCCACAGCGACCTGCTCGTTCTTCCAGTTGTAAAATCGAATGGGTAGTTCTTTCCAGGTTCCTTGATTGTCATAGTACTCCAGGAACAGGGTTTTATCTTTTACATCGTGAATCCGGCCAGCCGTGGTCTGCTTAATATCCAAAAAGTAAGGCTTGATCGCAGGTGTGGTCGAATTCTGTGCTTGAGCGATCGTGGCACTGAGCGCCACGAACAATCCGATCAGAAAGGCAGTATTTTTTTTCATCACTGTTTATTTCAATTTGATAGAACTGATCCCAAGCCGGAATACCCAGGGAGACTGCGTCTTCGTGTCGCCGGTGACTGAATATAGAATGCACGGGTTGATGGCAATCTTGTTAGAGAGCTTTAACAACCCGCCACCGCCGACCAGGAAATTATGGGTACCCTTTGAAATTTCCTCCACCTTAGCGGCTGTGGGCGCCATGTTATCCTCTGCCTGGAAGTATAACCGGTGCTTGAAAAATTCGGTGCGCAGGAAAGACCGAAATCCGAAGGCAGAATTCCAGTCGTTGTCTTTTATTTCAAGCAACACACTGGGCCCCAATCCAAGGGACACGAACTCGTTGAAGTGATACCCCAGGGAAGGAGAAAGTTGCAATAGGGTGAGGTCGCCTTGTTCGAGAAAACCAACAACGCCATCGAAATAGGTTTTATCCCAAAACCCCTCCTTTTTTTTGACCACTGCGGATTTTAATTGCTCCGTGATTTTCTTTTCCTCCACTTCAAGACCCTCTTTGGCCATGTTGATGTCGCGCAAACTATCGACCATGTCGACGTATTTCGAGTCGATTTCCTTACCCGCCAACGGTGGAAGCTCCGATAACAAACTTTGAGGCAACTGCATTTTAGACAAATCGCCAGTGGCATTCTCAGCCAGTGAATTCAATTGACCTTCATCTGGTGATTGTAACGAATGATTTTTTGCATCGACGTAGTCGGCGGGCGAATTCTCTGGCGCAACCTTGTTAAAGGCTTGCAGGAAATCATCCTCTTGAACTTCGCTCTTGATGAAAGTGGAGGCAACATTGAACAAGCTGTCGAATTTGGGTCCGCCCAATGAGTCACGCAATTGCTCGAGCGCCTTTTCTGAGTAGATGGTCTTAGCGTTAAGTAACTCTTGTTTGAATCCGCTGAATAAGTCATCAGGATTTAACGCCCGCTGCTTTTCCTGAATGGATTCGAGCACATTTTCTCCGTTTTCCAGTTGAGATTCCTTTTGTTGATTCAATTGGGTAGCTGCCTGGCTGGCTTCCTCAGCGACATTGGTTTGATCGATTGCATCCAATGGCGAATCATTCGCAACTTGGTTTTGAATGTTTTGAGTATTCAGAGATCCTGTGCCGTTAAGTAATCCCTGAACGTCGGTTGATCCTTTCCAGTCCGGAAGTTTGCTTTCCTTACCATTCGTTTCAAAATTCCAATCGCGATTCAGCCAGGAGTCCTTCATCGCGTTGGCTTTTCCTGTATCGATTCCCACTTCCGGCACGGACATGGATGGAAGCTGACTTTTGAACACCGGAGGTTTCATTCCGGACAGACGGTTCTCATACTTCCCTTTCATTTCACTTGGGTTCAATGAAGGAAGACTGATATTGTCCAGGTATATTTTCCGTAGACTATCGATCTGTGCCGCGTCTCTCAGCTCTTTCTTGCCGTCAACTACCGTCCGCCCTTCCTGGGCATAACTCGACGTTACACACCAAGTCAGCAACAGGATTATGAAGAGCGTATGATTTTTGAGAACGTGCATCTGACCTGAAATTTATTTCTTTTGTTGTTCAGCGATCTGCTTTTTCAAGCCCTCGATTTCCTTTTGTTGTTCAATAATATACAGTGTTAACTCCTCTACTTTCTTTAATAGGATTTCGTCCATCGCTCCCAAATCATGCCCCTTTGCCTCTATCTCCTTGGCCGATGGAACATCCGGAAGGTGATTATTTTTTTGAATGTACAGCTCAACTTCGGCCAGTGAAGGCAATTCATAAGCTGCACTGAACACGTAGTCGGGCCATGTGCCACTGTTCCGCTCCACCTGAACATCCTTTGCACCGATCTTTCCATTGACGGCCAACATGTAGTCATTGGGGTTGGCCGTTAACGGAGTTCCAATGCCCACCCTGCCTTTCACCACCAGGTTATTCTTCGGTGGACTGGCATAGTTAAAATCATCTGCAACCAAAATTCCCCCTGCCTTCATTCCTGATGGCGTGGCGGTCTGTGTCGAATTGGTGAGCTGGAGATAGCGACCGTTCTCGGCGGCGCCGGTACCCGTGTAAATCATTGGGTTGCCGCCATTATCCATCACCACATTACCGGCAACATGAAGTTTTGCTTCCGGCGAAGTAGTTCCAACGCCAACGTTGCCATTGGAACTCAATATGGATAAGCGAGACGTACCAGCTGTTTGCAGGCTGAGATTGCCTGTACTGTTATAGGCTCCACTGCTCGACGTGAATTGCGTCGACAAGGACGTTCCATTCACCTGAAGCATTTCTGTTGGGGTGGGTGTTCCGATACCCACAAAACCATTCGTATTGAGAATTGTGACCCTGGCAGCGTTGTTTGTTCTCAAAGAAAGATTGCTCGTTCCGCCGGCGTTGAATGTGCCATTGTTTGCTGTAACCTGGGTGGACAAAATGTTGCCGTTTACGTGGAGTAGTTCTGCCGGCGTGGTTGTTCCGATTCCAACATTTCCAGAATTGTAAAAGATGCTTGTTCCGCTGGTCGTCCATTGAGAGCTGCCTGAAAAAGGCTGGCCATTTACAAAAAGTCCTGTCGTGTTGATAGGGCCGTTGACATCAAGCATAAAACCCGGGTTTGTTGTATTAATCCCGACGAAGCCATTGCTATTGAAGACGGTCATTCGCGGCGTTCCATTCGTTTGAAGGAGGAAGCTGGCTGTTGGACTGGCGACATTATAAATTCCGCTCGTTGAATTGAAGTTGCCCCCGCGAACCGTTCCGTTAACGTCGAGCCTGAAGGTCGGATTGGTATTATTGATCCCCACATTTCCACTCGAGGCCAAAACAGTCACGCGTGTGGTGCTGGCGCCGGTTTGCAAGGCTAGGTTTGTAGTGTTAGAGCCCGTTTTATACGTGCCATTGGTCGATGTAATCTGTGCAAAGCCCATTTCCAGAATGCAACAGGTGAAGGTGAGTAAGATTAATTTTTTCATATTGGTAAAGGCTGTTTGTTAACTATTTAATTTCCTTGGTTACTGCGACGCTATTTCCATCACGGCCATCCTGATCAAAAAAGTCATTCCGCTCAACTTCATCAAATAGACCTGGTACACGTTGTCCGTTACCATGCCTTCGATCACTTGGTTGGCCCCACACGTCAACACATAATCACCGACTTCTTCGGGAAGATTAACCTGTTTTTTGGTTGCTTTCCCTTCAGGAGAGATTCGTTGCATCACCAATGAAGTTTTTACACCGTTGTAGTTTTTTACGCCCTCCAAATCAGGAGGAGCAATGATGTTTTCCGGGTTGTCATTGTAAAGGACGACGACATCATTTCCCCATGGCAGCATCAGGTGACCGCGACTGATAAATAATGCTCCTCCATTTTGCGCTTTGTGTAAGACGCGCCTCCATTTTTCTTTTCCATCTGGCGTCACCGACAGGATGATGGCCGGGCCTGAATGAAAGGTGGGTGCCTTATCGGAATAGTTCTCCTGTGTATTCGATTCCAGCGAAAAAACAAAATCACCGGATGGGAGGGCCAGAAAGTTATCGACACTCCAGGGCACATTGGCTGCCAGGGCTTCAAAGTCTTTTTTGTCGAACACATCGGATGCTCCTTCCAAAACAGATTCTTCAGACGCGTTAACCTGGTAGAATGCATAACCGAGATGTTTATCGGATTCAAAAAGACCAACCACGACGGGCCCTTTCATATTTTTTCGAATCTTCAATTCAGCTTTGAAGGATTCCTTTATGTTAGTCATGATGGGTGTGACTTTCAATGCTGAACTTCGTTTGAAATAGGAACACAAAATTCGCCCTTCCTTGCCAGGGGCCAGGTTGCCCCATCCCACCTGATAAACATTCCCTCCATCATCGATCACCCAATCCCTCAAGAGATATTCTGCGGCGATCTGTTTAGGTCCGACATGAACCGTATCCGTAATCGACAGGGATTCATTGATGATGGTAATGACCTGATGCTGTGTGATGTCCTTTACTGACACGTTTTGCAAGACACCAATCCATTTACCATTCGGTGAAACTTTCAATAAAAGTTCAGACACTTCTTTGTTCTTGGTAGTTGTCGTAAATAATTTGCTGGGTGTACCCTGCATGGCCAGATCTGCATTCAATTCGGATGCATAAAGACTTGTCGCCATGCCTTTCTTATCGCTGACCGAATAAAACACGTAACGTTTTCCGTTGAGCGAGATGATGTCATACAAGTGCACCTTCTGGCCAGCGGCTGCCTCGGTTGCGATAAATCTTGTCGTTCCGGAAAATGTATCAAAATCAGTAAAAACAGAAAGGCTGTATTTTTCATCCTGCCCTGATGAAAAGAAATAAGTTTTCTTTTTTTCGATATCGTGCTGAATAGGATAATCCAAATTGATCAGACCAGACAGAAACCCATCGAGATCAGTATCGACCTGCATGTTCTCGCGAAACTCTTTGAGTTTTTGAGCCGGGCCGTGCTGGAAGGTGATGGATTGGGCAGCAACGTTAAGAGTTGATAGAGCACCTAAGCACAACCACAATGACCCGCTTAAACTAATTGCGGTTAAAGGTCTATACTTACTAACAACGTTTCTCTCTAATTTCATACAATCGGTTCAGTACCAAAACGAATCTTTTCTTTCAACCTGTGAGTGCTACAAGTTCCGAGACCAATATATCAAAACCAGCCCACTACAAAATTGAAGGTCGACCAATGTTAAAAATATCAGCCTCCTCTCGTTCCAACAATTCCTCAAATTTTTCTGATCCATACTTTTTACAGAATAACAACTCTTTTTCAGAAATTGGAAACACGCACAAGAACTTAACATCATATTGAGATAACCCAATTCCCCCGAAGTCATGCTTCCAGTACATCGGTGTTGTTAAGTATAAATGGGGTAGGTCACCATACTTGATTCGTGACTTTTCTGTGCCATTTAGAATCAAACTTCCTGGCGCATAACAGGTGCCGCTATCTATGAAATATGTTACAGCACTGACAACTACCCGTGAATAGTTCTCGACACCAGCGACTGAACCAGAAAGTATTTCAACTCTAAATGGCATCAGTCCATTAACGCCTTTCAATTGGTATTTTGATAGGCCAAAAGATGAGAATGAATTAAAATCTTCGTATGGAGAATTTTTTGCCTCTATTATAAAAACGTCATACTTGTTCTCAATAGAATATTTCTCAGGATTTGTCACACCGCCAAATCCTGCTTCAATATAATTTCTTAACAATTCTGCATCCATATTTCTATCGTTTAGGGCTCCTCAAATGCGTGGCTCTGATTTGTAGCTGGAAGTTCTGGCCGATAATTCGCCGGATTGTTGTACTCGTCGGACAGCTGTTTCCAAGTGATTTCGCCCTTAATATAGCGTGAATAAAGTTTTTTATATTCTTTCCCCGGCAGGTGGCCCATATGCCATTGTTTTCCTCGAGGCTTGTTTCGGTTCCATGTTATCTCTTCACCCGCGGGATCAATTACCTTCCCGTTAGGGCTATTTTTGACCGCATTCTCCCATACTTTATCCACTACTCCCTTCCTAAAATTTGGCCTTTGCCCTGGTGGTTTAAGTTTCATCGGCGACCGCCAGAGCCCTCTTGTACCACCATTATCGCCTTCAGCCTCCAGACTATTCCAAAGGGCGATGTTTACGCTTATTACCATTTGGTCGTCGCATCCTATCCAAATCCAGGCTGGATCGTGACCAACTCCGCCCCTTGATTCTGCAGTTCTCATTTCCTGCTCTGACGAGAACGTCCACGTAGTTGGCGTTTCAAACGGACCAATATCACCGTCTACCCCTGCATTATATTCGACGACACCATGCACAACATAATCCAGTCTCGGATTCTTTTCTGTTTTCTCAGTCCACAAAGAAAAGCCAAGACTTGTCCCCCCTAACTTAGGTTCCCACTCCCAGTGAGATTCTTCAAAATCTTCCTGAAATAGAAATTCCAACTTTGTTTTCCCTTGATCATCCAGCGTAAGCAAATAGTGTTTCTTTTCTAGGCCATCGAGATCAATTGCCTGTATCGGTGTATTACCTGCAAACTGGTAAGGCGTTAACATTGGAACTTCACTAGCCAAGGGGTCAACGCTATGAAACCTACCTAACCTTGGATCATAAATTCTAAATCCATAATCATATGCAACACTTCCCCACTCACCTTTGTCTTGCTCCCTCGCGTTAAATCCGTAACGGTACGTGGTATCACTGAATGTCCTTCCTTTCATTTCCAGCCCGAACGGATAGTAATCCATTACGGAAACCACAGATGCCCAAGCGCTGTCGTTGGCGATGCTCATGCCAACATTGTCTTTAACTACAGAAAGGACGTTGCCTAAATGGTTATTGAGTTCAAATGTTCGACCGCCAAGTTTCTGTTGCCCCTCTGCACGCCTGCCGCGGTAAAGACCCAGGCGTGCGCTCCCGTAAATGTTCTGTTCTAAAACCGCACTGTCACTATACACGGCCATCGCGTTACCACCAGCGTCCCGCAGGTAACGAGTGACCGTTTCACCCCGACTTGCAGCGAGGGAAGTAATTACGCGTTTCTCAATACGGTTTCCGGCGGCATCGTAGCGGAATTGCACAACCAAACTATCCCCATGCGAGCGTACCTCTCGAACTTTACCATAGGGAGTCCATTCAATTTTTACACCTTCATCCTGATTCCAAATCAGGTTGCCGATTGCGTCGTATAAATAACTACCTTCGTCTTCGGTGAGAATGTAAGCATGGAAGTTGGCGTCATCCAGAACGTTAAACTCATCTGTTACATCAATGTTTTCAGTCGCGCGCAGTTCTACATTTCTTCCCACCGGCACATAACTACTACCCTCCACGCGGATATTCCGGTACACTTTATTGTTACCGATTACCGCTCCACCCTGATAGACAGTATCACGTACAATGGTGTTTAGGAATTTTAGTTTGTTTGTGCCCGTGAAGTAGCTATAGTGGAAGTCATCCATCATCTGGGCCTCACCATCTCTTCGTTGCAGGGTTAAGATATTTCCATTGGGGTCGTAGGTGTAAGTTTCGTCAAACGCTTCCGTCACGCCACTTCGCGGCGCAAAGCCACTGCCAGGGATATAGTGTGTGAGACTGTTGCTCTGCACAATGCGGTTAAGCTGATTATACTGATACATCATGCCCTGGACACCCTTTGCACGTGAGCCCTTCTGTTGGCCCACCTTTTTCAGGTCAGTGATCATCCAACCAATGTTGCCATTAAACAAACCGTTGTTTTGATATTGACTTTCGTATCGGCTCCAGATCTGATCGCGGTTGTCGGCGATTACTGTGGACGAATTGATTGATTGAAAATCGTCCTGATAGTAGCCCAAAGTATAGGCAAATACGTCGCGACCAACGGGTGATAAGCTGTATCCATCACGAGCGGGGTCCTCTGCAAACGGCATGTTCACGCCCTTGATCCATCCCTGCAACGTGTAATAGTAGTCTAGGCCTTGCACGCGGTAGTCGCCCAACTCCATCCGGGCCAATGGACCATGTTGATAGTAGAAGTAGCGCGCGTCACGATCCCAAAGGTACCCATCGGATGACGTGTACACTTCCGTTAACCTGTTGTCCGCATCGTAACGGTAGCGATGGGTGAACTCGTCTACGCCACCATAGTCATACATCACGTAGTCGATCTTGCCATTGAAGAGGTCGTAGACATAGTCAGTTCGCTTGTGTCCGAGCCCAGGGAGATACTGCAAAAGAGACTTTACATTTCCGTGAATGTCGTAAGTGTAGAAGGTTGCTACCGTATCAGGTCGGTCTCTTTCCACGACTTCCACCCAAGCCACGCGCGTTCTCAGATTTTGCTGTACGAAAGAAGGTTGAAGTAAAGGCATTCCAAAATCATAGTGGGTGCGGGTGATATCAGTCAATTGGCAGGACGCATTTGGCCAGGGGAATTTTTGTAGTTCAAGCTGATCCAGAAGTACGGTAATTGAATCTACTGTGGTCATCTCTCCTACTTCAATAATCCTTCCCTGCTCGTCATACTTGGTATAGGAATAGCGATTATCTTTCGATTGCTGTGCGTTTTGTGATATGCGCAGTTGACCCTTATCATCATACCAGAATTGCGACTCCCCGGCATCTGGAGTTTTATGCCAGATGAATTGATCCACAGAGCTAAACCGATACCTCGTTAGCATCGTATGAGCTGGCTCCGTTTTGTTGCCTCTCATGAACGCCTTCACCTGTGCGTCGGTCAGCGGATGGACGCCATTCGGCGGAACAGTTTGCACCAGGCTTCCCGCTTGATCGAAATAGTATAACGTGTAGTGGTATTCCTTCGGCTGGTAGGAATACTTCAGACTATCCACAGCATTGTCCATGCAGTTGGTAATGAAGTTGTAGTAGAAGGTCGTGGCTTCTTCTTCAATGAGCTTCTCCACTGCATAGTCGATCAGGATGCTATCTTCTTTTGCCGCATTGGCCAAACATTGTTCAACCACCTCGTTCCAATCAACCTCAAAGGTGAGTTTGTTTAAAGTCGCGTTGTCCGGATCGTATTCCAGACAGACGGACGACGAGTCGGATGTAATCACAACATGCTGCGGATGGCTGATCAGGTTCAGCTCGTTTGCGTCCGACTGGCTGATGACGTAGTAATAAGTTCCCGCATCCTGTGACGTGACACCGGGAATGACTAGCGTATGATTGTCAACAGAAGGTTCGTTCAACGCCACGCCATCCTTAAACCATTGGAACAAACAATTAAGTGAAGGCGCCCGATCAATATTGGTCGTCAGCGTGAGGGACTGACCTGGGGGCACGTTTATGTTCTTCACGACATCGATGGTGTCCTGCGGAGCATACGTGATATTCGGTTCCGCCTGGCTCAAGGCATTCACCACGACGTCCAGGATATCGGTGAATGTAAACTTGTTGTTGTCGATGTCATAAGACCGGAACATGGAATCGTCAAACTGTCCTTCGAAAGCTGCCGAGAGATCACCAGACAAATCATTTCTGCTGATGTCGATGGTGCGGAGTGTACTCCTGCTGAAAGTCAATGGAGGAACTGTACCCGATAAATTATTTCCAGAAACGTTAATCGTCTCCAGGTAGCAAAGGTTCTTCAACTCCTGTATAAGGTTCCCACTCAGATTATTATCGGGAAGTTGCAACTCCGTAACGTGTCCCTCCGCATTTGTGGTAACACCATACCAGAAATCCAGCGGAGCGCTGTTGTCCATCCAATAGGTTTTATTTTCCCATGCTGGGCCGTTGGTTGCATTGAACAAGTTCATTAAGACCACGCGGTCACTTGAAAGCGTGCAATCCGAGAACGGAATGTTTATGCGCTTGAACCGGCTGGTAAGTTCCAGGTCTGATATGTCGTCGTTCCAGATTTTGAAATAATAAATTCCTTGGTCGGACGGCTGAAGGCTATTGAAAGTATACAAGTAGCCCGATGTCGAAGGTTCCGGAATCAAAGGTTGGTCATTCACACCATCGACATAGCGGAACCATTGAAAGCGCGATAACGGTGTAGTGTTCTTATCCGTTTGTGCTTCCAGGTAAAACGGCTGACCGAAGTGCGCGGTATAATGAACACTGAATTCTACAGAATCTTGTGGGGCGTAAGTGAAACAGGGTCCCGAGTCATCGCCGCCACAGCCCTCTCCCCAAGGGTAATTCATGAGCGGCAGAATATTTCTAAAGGTGAAGGAATTCTCGTTCAGGGTTAGTCCGTAGAGGTTGCTCGCGTCATCAACCAGCGTCGGGGGCAGGTCGCCAAATAAACGATTCCCGGCAAGGCCCATCCACTGTAAGTTATTCAGGTCGCCAATCGTCGAAGGCACGTTTCCGTAAAAATCGTTTTCAGATAATTCCAACATCGTGAGCGAAGCAAGTTGTCCGATAGTTGTAGGGATTGATCCGCTAAATCCATTGTTGTTCAAACTAAGATTGGTGAGACTGGCGTATTGTCCAATGGAGTTTGGCAGAGTTCCGACCAACATGTTATTAGATAGGTTGATGTGTTGGAACGCCAGGCCACCGAGGGTCGGAAAGTTCCCGGTGAATGCGTTGGCACTCAGGTCAAGCCGCTGCAGGCCTTGCATCAACAGCAAGTGAGGAATCGCACCGGAGAGATAATGGTTTCTGAGCTCGACGACCTTTAGATCTCTCATCGAACTAAAGCTCGACGGTAGACTTCCTGAAAGCTGATCTTTGGGGTTTGCATTGATGATGAGATATTCCAGATCTGCCATGCTGGAGATCGACGATGGAATAGATCCGGAGAACGAAATGTTACTGAGATCAAGGTAGCGCATCTTGGTAGCTCCTGTAAAGGAAGCCGGAAACGGCCCCGCCATGGAATAGTTGGTGGAAAGATCGAGGACTTCCAGATTCGGAATACTGGTGAAGTACGTGGCCGGCACTCCACCGGTGAATCTATTCCCGCGCATATCGACCACTTTCAAACTTGTCAGGCCTGCCAGATCTGGCAACGATCCTACCAGGTTTTGAGTCCTATCCAAATCCAGTTTCTCCAGCGCGCTCAGGTTTGAAAGCGTGCCGGGCAGAGAACCGGTCAGGCTGTTGAACGATGTTGCGCCATTCGCCTGCACGAGCGTTCCTAAATCCAAGACTTTCAGACTAGAAAGATTTCCAATGGACGCCGGAAGTGGTCCAGACAGACCGTTGCCAGGCAGGTTGAGTTCCAATACGGCGCCCGTTGTGGGATCTACCACAACGCCAAACCAGGTCTCCACCGACTGAGGTGGTCCGGCTACGGGATTCCAGTTGGTCCGATTCCGCCAGCTGTTACCGCGCGTACTATTGTACAAATCGATCAATGCATTGTACTCCAGCTGCGAAGGTAAAGGCGCGGCGAACTGCGTTACAGAAGATGACTGAACTCGGGACGCTGTCGTCTGTGTTGACGAAAGACTTTTTATCACCTCGTCCTTTAAAGCTTGCGTTCGTGCCTGCGCCATTTCAGGCGTCTCGAGTTTGGGCTCCGCCCTTTTAGTTGATCCACCATCAACAGCCTTCGTCGCTACAGGACTGGATCCATTTACTAATACTTGTGCCTGTGTTCCGGCAATCACCGTGTCTTGCAGGCACACCAGGGGATTGTCCAAGGCGATTGAATCCAGACCACAACCATAACCGGAAAGTATCCCTTTGATCGCCAGGATGTCGGGATGGCTGTCCAAGTCTTCTGTCAGGATCAACCGGAAGAAATTGCTCGGATTACTTTCAAAGTACGCGATCAGGTGATTCTGGATGGAAGTGCTGTCGGTGTCGATAATGTCTGCGTCACAATTCGATTGGATAGAGTAATAACTCATCGCCACGTCTTCAGCACCCAGTGTGTCAACCAATCCATTCTCGTGTGCAAAGTCGATGGCTTCGGATGGTGTATCAATACTGTTCCAAGAGCCTTGGGTTTCCAGGTCTTGTCGCGCCGGACCACAATCTTTATACTCGGTCAACAATTTTACCTTCCGTTTCTCCTCCGTATAAAAACTCCGGAACAAGGTCCAATGCTGCCGATCGAGTTCCAGGGTATATTGTTCCGGGGTCATCTGACTTCTGCGGGTCATCAAATCCTCATAGAGAATGTGCTTGCCGTTGACGGGATCGGGATTTCCATTGGCATCAAAGTAAAAATTGGTATTCCCCGGATTGGTCACATCGGTGAGTGTCCCCGTAAGTGATGACGAAAGGGCAATATTGCCCAACCTGTCGAGCATGTTTTCATTGTATCCATACCCGCTCAGGGCGTTGGAGAAAAATGGGTCGTGGTTATTAACTAATTGAACATAGTCCGTGTAACCCGCCGCCGTCGCCGCGTCCCAACCAGAAAGTCGGCCCATTTGTTTTTCGAAGGCATCGCTACTTTTATTTTTCGCGCACAACGTGTACTTGCAATACAACGTGTGGGTGGCGATCAAGGAATCGGGCGGCACATAGCCGGCACTATCGGGATATTGATCTGTAAAGTATTGAACAATCTCCTGGTAAATATTATCGCAGTCTAATTCGGCAATCTCCTCGATCGACTGGTTGATCAACGAGTCGGCATTGGTGCACGCGGCTGTCATACAGACATCGCACTCCGTTGAGTCTACTTGATAGGTACTTTGTATTTCATTGACCTTGGTGGAGAAGGAAGAATCCTGCCTGACGATGGTTTCCATGTCCGTAAAGCTGAGTTCCTTGGCTTTCAACGTTTTCGTGATCGTGTAGTCGCCGATATCAGCGAAACTCAGTGTGAATTCAACTTCGGAATGGTCCGGCGACGTGCAATTAGACGCAGTGATGTTCGGACGATAGTAAGAATACAAATTGCCCGATTGATTTCCAGGGATGCTGGGCAGTTCAACCAGGCTCCCGTCGGGTCCGGAGATCTCAATCGTCAATTCAAAACTGCAGCCAATACAGCCGATCCGTTCTACGGTAGATGCCAATGCAAACAGGTCGTAATTAAATGTGTAGTCTGTGTTCGGGCTTGTGTTCAAGATCTTGTGCGAGATCGTACTAACGCCGTCGCGCTTAATGGTTTTATCGGTCAGGTCAACAGTTACCAAATCTTCGGGAAGTTCAGTGTAACTAGGAAGGGGTGCCACGTTATCAGGCTTTTCGCCGGCGAGCGCGGTGGCGATCACGCGATCCTCCTGGTCCATGTATGAAACACTCACCTGACCATTGGGATCCACCACCAAATTCTTTTTGTAATGACTCGCCTTACCGACATTGCTTCCAAACAACCGAATAATTTCCGCGGGAGCTACGTTACCATAGAAGTAGCGGGTAGTATGATTGCCGTCCATTCTGAACTCCTCGCCCACGCCGGATTGTTTTGCAACTCTGCTGGTTCCTTCGTTCACATATTCCGTTTGGCTGAAGACAAATCCTTTCGCATCCGGAACATAGTTCCGGTGAATCATCGAGCGATTATTCTGAGGCGAATAATAGTTTCCAGCGCCGCTTCCCGTTGAGGCTACACTATTGGTCTGACCTTGGTTGTCGTAATGAAATTTCTGCCGGGCCGGAGAAGTACGCGAAGACACGTCCGGATCTACAGCAGAAAATTCGTTGAAGCTTGCTTTGAATGTTAGTGACTGATCCCCTGCCGGCACAGCCAGCGCACTCATGGATTGTCGACCTTCAAAATCGTAATATGTTTCGGCCACAAGGGTAACGGCCTCTGTGTTCAGGTTGGTCTGCGTTTGGCGTTGACGGAGCGATCCATCAAAATAGTTCATCACTTTCTTGTACTTACCTTCTTCCGCAAACACTGTTTGCTCCTGCCAGTTCTTCTGAGGTTCGTGGTTGCTGATGTCTATAACACCACAAGGCGTGTAAAACCATTGTCCGGGAATTCTATGATCAGGATACCGGGGATTCACGCCAACGGCCCGGATGCGATACCAAAGTTTTCCATCCGGGTAATAGACCATGTGCGTATAATGCAGGCTGTCCGTTGTAACGCGCACGGGCTCTTTAAAGGCAAAAGCTTCTGGTCCGGTAGTCCCAGGAAAATTTTCGTGCTCTTCGATAAAAACCCACTCGACGTCATACTCCATTACGCCTACTGCACTTGAGGACCAGCCCAGCGTCGTCGTATGATTCGCGTAGTTGCAATTCAATGATATCGGGGTGGTTGGATTAAATTCCGCATCCGGATTCCGATACAAGAGAAATCTCAAATACACATTATCGCCTGGCACGCCGCTGGTCACACTCTTTCGCGTTACGATGATCTGGTAGTCTTCGGTACAAGAAATAAGTGAATCTTCAAACACTGTCGTGATGAAAGTCTGATCCACCATGGACGCATTGAGTGCCTTGGTCCAAA